>Ga0206116_1001556_pt1 | contig 11888 bp, 11 predicted proteins | sample 3A1Ametagenome_FD_178000 | JGI IMG/M metagenome (GOLD analysis project Ga0206116, IMG submission 178000) | Enriched microbial communities from leaf-cutter ant dump, University of Wisconsin, Madison, United States - 3A1A | ecosystem: Environmental > Terrestrial > Nest > Insects nest > Nest dump...
TACTAAATAATAACTCTAATCAACCTGTAAATGTAAAAAGTAACAATTTAGCTAAAACCAACTATTCGCCGAACATTATTTCGGCAAAAAGGCTTATTCATTGGTTAAAACAAGATGGAAATGAGCTTTATTTCATATTTGTAGATTATAATATCACTGAAACCGGGCTTGAAATTGTTCGAGATTCGGGCTTGATACCGGTTCAGAATATAAGCTGGAATTGCCTGACTATAGAAGCTCAAGGTTGGGGAGTTATTCAAATGTGTAAGCCTTTAGAAGTAGATATGAATCAGGATATAAAAGGGTTCTTTAGAGGAATGAGGCATGCATATGAGGTATATATGCGTAAGGAGGCAAGAAAAGTGGAAAAAATAAAAGAAATGATAAAGGATTTTTAATTACAAATTTTAAAAATTATAAAATAAGAACAGGATGAAAATTTTTGATGCACATATTCCTCATACTGTTCAAAGTTTTTTTTATGAAAGTCTTACTTCTAATATGTCGTTAGAAGCAGCTAACTTATTAGTTAAATCTGTTTCAGGCATCAATTCCTTTTTTGAAATTGAAACTGAATTTCTTGAATTTAAAGAAGAGCTTGGAATAATCACTACTATAGTTGAGGAACCTGATAGAGCAGAATACGGCGATTTTCAAACTAATATAGAATTAGCAAACAAAATCGTTTTTCGTTTGATTTCAAAACATATTTCGCCCGAAATTGTTATTGAACCGACTTGCGGAAAGGGCAATTTTATCGTTGCTTCTTTGGAACATTTCAGTGATCTTAAAAAGGTTTTCGGAATTGAGATTTACAAACCTTACGTTTGGGAAAGCAAATTCAATATCATTGATTTTTATCTGAGTAATCCCACCGAAAAAAACAAGCCAGAAATTTTAATCATTCACAGTAGTGTTTTTAATTTTGATTTTAAGACTATCGCCAAAGAAAATTCCACAAAAGAAATTTTAATAATTGGCAATCCACCATGGGTAACAAATTCAAAATTAGGTAGTTTAAATTCATCTAATCTTCCTAAAAAAACAAACTTTAAAAACCACAACGGGTTAGATGCAATGACAGGGAAAGGCAATTTTGACATTGCTGAATATATTACTTTAATGATGATTGAGACATTTCATCATCAAAAAGGGAACATTGCATTGTTGGTCAAAAACACAGTAATTAAAAACATTGTCTTTGACCAACTCGTAAAAAAGTACGCTATTTCCGATATTGAAAAACATTGTATTGACAGCAAAAAGGAATTTAATGTTTCGGTTGAAGCTTCTTTATTCTGTTGCGAACTAAATTCAACCCCGACATTTGATTGTGCAGAGTTTGATTTTTACGATAATTCAGATGCAAAATTGAATTTCGGTTGGTTGTCTGATAAATTCGTTTCAAACATTGAAACCTATTCCAATGCCGAACAGATTGATGGAAAATGTCCGTTTGAATGGCGACAAGGAATTAAACATGACTGCTCTTCCATTATGGAATTGGAAAGAGTAAATGGGCATTTTGTAAACGGACTGAAAGAAGAATTTAAATTGGAAAATGATTTGGTTTATGGCATTTTAAAAAGTTCAGATTTGAAAAACACCGTCATAAATGAAACAAGAAAATATACGATTGTAACGCAGAAAAAAGTTGGACAGGAAACGAGTTACATAAAATATGACTTTCCGAAAACGTACAAATATTTAAACAAACATCAAGATGTTTTTAATGCAAGAAAGTCGAGTATTTACAATAATAAACCACCATTCTCAATTTTTGGTATAGGTGACTATTCATTTAAGCCGTATAAAGTAGCTATTTCAGGACTTTATAAAACCTTTCATTTTACTCTTGTCCTGCCACAGGACGAAAAACCTGTAATGCTCGACGACACCTGCTATATGTTGGGATTTGACAAGTTGGAGTTTGCTGTATATTCATTAATACTTCTAAACTCCGAGATAACAATGAAATTTTTGCAATCCATAACATTTGCTGATGCAAAACGGACGTTTACAAAAGATATTTTAATGCGTATAGACCTTTTGGAGTTAGCTAAGACTATTGACAAATCGGAATTACAGAAAGAATTAATTTATATAAACGAAATTTACAATTTCAATCTAACTTCTGAATTGTGGACCAACTTCATAGACGAGATGATGCCGATTCAAAGTGGACAAGTTGAATTATTTTGCTAGATCGGCTTTCGCTTTGGCAATTTTCCCATCCTTGAAAACAAAATCAAATACACCGCCAATTCTTCCCTCTGGGAATTCCCCTGTAAACTCAACTTCAATGTGAGCTTTATTATCGGAAATAATGTCCAGCTTAACCAGCTTTGTTTGCGTTTTATAGCCGGTAAAGTAACTTTCAAAATAGCTCCTGATACCCGGATGCCCTTTAAAAACTCGTCCTACTGACGGATCGTCAAGTACCGCGTTCGTCTGCCATTTTTCCAGGTAGCTTTCTGTATCGTAAGCGTTGCTTGCTGCAAGAAGATCTTTTATAAACGCTTTGATGTCCATGGTCTAATTAAAAGATTGTTTAAACGCTATTGGCGTAAGGTTGGTTTTCTTTTTGAACAGTTTATTAAACGACTGTGAATGTTCAAATCCTAACTGGTAGGCGATCTCAGATACGGACAAGCTGGTTGCCGTTAAATACTCTTTTGCTTTTTCAATCAGCTTATCGTGTATATGCTGCTGAGCACTTTGCCCGGTTAATGAACGAAGCATATCGCTTAAATAACGGGGTGAAACGTTTAATTGTGCTGCTAAATGTTCAACAGTTGGCAGTCCGTTATTGATGGCTTCTTCCCTATCGAAATATTCATTTAACAGCACTTCCATTTTTGCAAGTAAACCGTTATTTACAGCTTTTCTTGTAATGAACTGACGCTTGTAAAAACGATTGCTGTAATTGAGTAAAACCTCTATATGAGAGATCATAACATCCTGGCTGAAATCATCAATAGTATTATTTAATTCCCGCTCAATATTTCCAAAAATAGATACAATTATTTCCCTTTCTTTTTCTGAAAGATGTAGCCCTTCATTAGCCGAATAAGAAAAGAAACCATACTTTTTGATGTTCTTTCCCAAAGGGTGGTTCCGGAGAAAGTCAGGATGTATCAGCAAAGTATATCCCGCATAATCTTTATCGTCTTCATCACTTACAAGCAACTGATTAGGCGAAACGAAAAACATGCCGCCCTCATTAAAATCATAATAATTTTGTCCGTACCTGATCTTTCCCGAAAGATTTTTCTTGTATGAGATCTTATAAAAATTGAGTATCAATGAGCTCGATGCTATGCCTTCATCCATATTTATTTTGTCGTAACCCACAACACTGATCAATGGGTGTAATGGTTTTGGAAAGCCCAAAGCATTATGCAGCTCCGATATGGAATTGAGCTTTATGGGTATATTTTGCCTGCCTTTCATTGTAAAACAAATTTAATACAATTCAGTTCCTGCCCTTAGCTACCGAAATAGAATTGATGCGTTTCTTTCCTGAATGCTTCGTTGCCTATTTGCAGTCTTCTATCGTATAATGTCTGGGCATCTGCCCCTGCCACATAACGTAAGGTGTCTTTATCACCGGTTATTGCCTGGTAAACTTGTTCTGCAATTACTTCAGCCGAAGTAAAAGTATCAGGGTCAAAGCCATTGTATAATTTATTAGCTAATTCGGTATAGGCTTCATGTTGAGTGGTGTCAAGCGAACGTCCTGCAAAATCAGTTTTAATTCCTCCCGGTGCAATTGTTTTAATTTTAATGCCTAATTCATTCAGCTCAAAAGCTAACCCTTCGCTCCAACCTTCCAATGCCCATTTTGTAGCATTATAAATGGAGTTAAGCGGTAAACCTATTAATCCTGCTATGGAAGTTGTGGTAACAAATAATCCCTTTTTCTTTTCCCTGAAATACGGGATAAACGCCTGTGTAACGCGGATTGTACCAAATACATTTGTTTCAAATTGTCTTTTCAGTTGCTCGTCTGTAACGGTTTCCAAAGGTCCGATTAACCCGTAACCCGCATTGTTCAGCACTACATCTATTGCGTGCAGCTCAATAGCTTTACTTACGGTTTCTTTTATCTGATCCGGGTCTGTTACGTCTAATTTCAGAACGGTAATATTTTCCAGTTGGGTGAGTTCTGTTTCGTTTTCGGGATGACGCATTGTTGCAATAACATGCCATCCCTTGGACTGAAATAATTTTGCGGTAGCCTTTCCTAATCCTGTGGAAGCGCCTGTAATAAAAATTGTCTCTTGCATTTCCTCTTCATTTAAATTTTACAATGCAAAATTCCACAGGAGTCAAAAAATATTTGTTGCCAAATTGAGTTTGGTTGTAGCCAAAATGACGGATTGGCTGATAGTGGCTTCCGCCGGGATTTCTTTTAAGTGCGACAGCAGGCGCGCGAGGTTTTTACAGGAAATTTAAGCATCCTGTTTTCATTAACTTTATACCACCTGTTTCATAAAGATTCTTTTTTCGATGGCAGACCAGGAAAAATATTATGAGCTTTCTTACTACACGCTGTCGCACGGCGGAGAAAATTTTATTCACCAGCACATTGTAGATGCTTATACAGTTCAAACTGCTGACGAACAAACAAAGCCTGTAGCGATCCTTTTTGCATTGGCGGGACTTTATCTTTACGTGGAGAAAAATTTTAGCGGCAGGCAGATACAGGCCATTCATCAGCGAATGGCTCAAAAGCATATAAAAGGTACGCGCATATCGCTTCCTGGAAGAAGAGGCGATGTGACAATTACGGATGTATTAAATACTGCACCCGGAACAGCAAGAGACAATATGATCAGAAAATGGTGCCTTTCGGTTTGGTAGGCATACGAGGCTGAGCACAAGAATATCAAAGCATTACTGGAAGCATACCTGTCGTTCTGATAAACAGCCCCTTCAGAACCTATCGTGCAAACTCTTCTTTGGCCTGAAACTCTTTATGATACTTTACATGTCCTCCCCTTGGGAAAGGTGTCCGCCTATATAGCTGACGGAAGATACTGCCTCAGTATCCCCTACCCCTTTCTATTATTGTTTAAAACTTTTTTACAATTAGTTAGTTATCCTAACTATATTTGTACCGGTAATATCGCTACAAAAAATTTAATGCTTAAAAAATGGAAAGATCAGTTTTTTATCATGCCGGCTGCCCGGTTTGCCTAAGCGCAGAGCACGACATTATTAACCTTATTGGTGCCGACAATGTGGAAGTGGTGCACATTGGCGAAGACCGTAGCAGAATCGACGAAGCCGAAAAAGCAGGCGTTAAATCCGTTCCCGCCCTGGTAACGCCTAACGGGAATGTACTGCACATCAACTTCGGCGCATCTATGGCCGATGTAAAAGGCTAAAAAATTTGCCCTACTTAGTTAGGACAACTACCTTTGTAGGGCATTTTTTATCGAAAACAGTAAGTCTGAAATTAAAATAGTATGACCCCGTCCGACTTTGAGCTGACACACCAGAACCAAAACATTGAAAGCAAAATAGTGGCTTCGCTGGAAAGGATAGCGCAGGCTTTCCGGGTTTTGCTATGGCAGGAAAGCAAGGCCTTTTCTTTAACTCCTATACAGGTACAGGTGCTCATCTTCCTGCTTTATCACAGCAGCGAGAAAAGAAAAGTCAGCTACCTGGCGGATGAGTTCAACATGACCAAAGCCACCATCAGCGATACTATTAAAACACTGGAACAAAAAGACCTGATCACAAAAGAATACGAACCCCACGACACCAGGAGCTATATCATCCACCTTACAAAAAAAGGCAAAGATATTGCCGGTAAAACATCTCTCTTCACAAAAGAGCTCCGCGCACCAATAGACCAACTGCACCCCGGTGATAAGGAAGACCTGCTTCTAAGCCTGCTTAATATTATACGGCACCTGAACAGGTCGGAAGTCATTACCATCCAGCGTATGTGCATGACCTGCACTTATTATCAGCCATCAGCCAAAGGGCAAAAACATTTCTGTAAATTGCTCAACCAGTCATTATACACTAAAGACCTGCGTGTTGATTGCCCCGAGCATAAAATGAAAGCAGACGTGTAATTGTAAGCAAAGTTGGCCAATCCAGAACGATTGGAATAGACTGAAGTAGCCCTCCATTATCTCTAATAAATAAAGTACCCCTATAGGTCTATTGATCATTTTATGGAGTGCACCTTGTCTTGCTACAAATACATTTTCCCGGGTATTCCGTACGAAGCTGGAAAAAGTTTGTATTGATTAATATTTGATTTAAAAAAGGGGGATTTTCCCCTTTTTTAAATATTGAGTTAGCAGCAATTTCGCGGCCGGACAATTTTGAGAGAAATAATTGGAACAAAAATATTATGAATAGAAAGGTCTTATCAGATACTAATGACGATGACAAACACTTCTTGTTCTTCACGCAGGGCAATGAAAAAGGATTACAGTATTTTATGAGGCTGTGGCATGAGGAGATGTCTATACATGCTAAAAAAATCCTGTTGGATGACTTTGAAATAAAGTCTGTTATTCAGGATGCTTTCCTGAATGTATGGGCAAAGAGAAATTATATTAATGATACGACACACTTGTTTTATTATATCAGGCAACAAGTAAAATGGTTATGCTACCGCGCCATCAGAGAGCTCAAAAAACAACAGACCATAGCATTGGAGCTATATGAATATCAATTAATGGAAACATACGATAGTACTGCCATCATAGAACAGCAACAACGTATACAGGCACGCGAAGAGCTGTTAAAGCAGGCTATAGCTTGTTTGCCCAGAGATATGGAAATAGTAGTAAACCTATGGAAAAAAGGGTTTAGTCCTCATTGTATCGCCCAAATGCAGCATACTTCGAGCCAATATATAGTTTCGGAAATAAAAAAGAGTGTTGCATATTTAAAGCGCATACAATACCGGCTGGAAAAAGCAGCCCTGGTAACTACTAAACGCCCTCAACTTGAGCTATCTGATTATAAAGTGTATCTAAATAGCCAGCAGGCTCAAATATTCAGGCTTTATTACGAAGAAACCTGCAGTCTGCAACAAATAGCTGATTTGCTCAACTTAAGCCTGTTTCAGCTCCAAAGGCAACATGCCTATATAAAAGATGTCATCACGAAAAAGCCAAAAATTATTTAAATAAAAAATCACTTCACTTATATGGAAAATATAATACTCGAAAATTTGTTCCGGAAAATTAAAATGCCCAATAGCTTTAACTACATAAACTCATTATTCATGGGCAGCCGAAAATTGAAGTATGATCCCCCATACCAGCGGTCGTATGTATGGAGCGAGGTAAAAGCCACCAATTTTATAGAAACGATCCTATGGCATGGAGATGCCCCACCTGTGATATTGTATAAGAAAAACGACGATAGCCTGGAAGCGATTGATGGCAGGCAACGTTGCGAAACAATAGACCTTTTTCTGAACGACAAATTCAGTTTAAAGCCTCAGGGCCTGGATAAACTATGGTACCTGTCAGGCAAAACATTTTCGCAATTGGATGAAGGTTTAAAAGATAGGATTTTGTTTGCCAAACTAAGATGCATTATCATTGAACCAAACGATGAAAAAGGACTAACACAACCGGAAGAGGAAGCATTGAAAAGAGAGATCTTCAAAAGATATAACATGGGCATGTCGGCTCTGAAGAAGGAAGAAGTGTATAAAGCCCAGTATCTGCACGATGAAATTACAAAATACCTAAAACTACAGTTGGAAAATGATACACAGTTACAAAGTCAGCTGAACGATGTATTTCAGTATAAAAAAAAGAATACTGAAACAATGATGCAACACCTACGGCAACTGCTGATTCTGGCGAATATACCTTTGAACCGGTATATAGCAGAACGGGAAGATATCGTCAACAAATATTATGAATATTATGCTTATCATATCGTTAATAAAAAGGAATGTTACCTGGAAGAGCTTTTAGCCGACCTTAAAAAGAACATTAGCTTTCTTACAGAAATTAAGGAATTGTTAAGCTGTGAATACCCACATCTCACTAATACGCTGGTTGTATATGATTGTATTTACTGGGCCATAGCTGTTGCAGAAAAAGAAGGTATTTCCTTCGAGCAGATCAATAATCAAACCTTCAAAATCAGGCTGGTAAAACATATTGCCAAAAATGAACAAACTTATTCCCATTATCGTAGTAATTATGCACAGTTCATTTACCGACGTTACTTTTCAATAGCTACATTCTTCAATTCTCAATTTATATTATCTTTTACAAGTTACTTAAAAGCCGACCGGGAATACACTACTGAATTTCGGAACCAGATCAATCAATATATGGAAAAGCGCCTGGATCCTAAAGTAAAATGCGAGCCGTTGACACAGGCTACTCCCACTTCAACAACCATAGGTGATATTATTGATCTTATGAGCCGAAAGCGTTTCAATATCAGGCCAGCATATCAACGAAAGGAAGTGATGACCGTTGCTAAAGCCTCTTCATTGATAGAAAGTATTCTTTTAGGGTTTAATCTGCCCCCTATCTACGTATTTGTACGGGCAAGCGGAGTGATGGAGGTTATCGATGGACAACAACGTTTGCTCGCTCTAATTGGTTTTCTGGGGCAACAATACCTGGGAGAGCAAGACAGCTTTGTGACCACGCAAAAAAATAATTTTACGCTTAACCTGGCCAGGCCACTATTGCAGGAAATCAATAAAAAGAATTTCAACCAGCTTCCCCTTGTAATGCAAAATAAGATACGCAATTACAGCCTTGATATTATTGAGATCAAAGAATCGGATAATATCAGCTTTAAGCCCGAAGAGCTATATAAAAGACTCAACCATAAGCCTATGCCTATAAAAGAACACACATTTGAGTTCTGGAACGCTTATGTGGACAGCGATTTAATTCACTCCATAAAAGACATTTACCAACGCAATTCCTGGCTTTACGTGAAAAAGGAAGATAACAGGATGCAGAACCTGGAAATGATCACTTTCTTATGTTATCTCAATCTTTTATTGGGTACAGGCTCCCTGGATATGCGTTGTATACGGGAAGTACTGGATTTTTACGAATACGATACGCATATAGTTATCCGGATAAAGAATAAAGCACATGTTTCTGAAATATTGGAATCCGCAGATTATAAGGATATGTTTCTTTCTTCTTTAAATCATTTTGAAAAAGATTTTATGCAAAAAGTGATGTACCTGACTGATAATCCTAAAGGAAAAACAACAGAATCATTCAGAAACAAGCGACTTGATATCCTCATGGAAACAAAATTGATAAGAAAGACCATGCGCTTTTTTGTGCTATGGCTGGTCTTAAGTGGAATCTCCATTGAACAACTGAAAGATAGACGATCAGCACTACTACGGGAGGTAAATAAAATATTTTTAAGTTTAACTGTTTCGGGAGGTAGGGCACATTTTGAAAAATTATTACAGGAAATATGGATGAGGCATGAGACACCTATGGAATCAAAGGGAAAACTTGCCAAACAACCCGGTTGATGCAAACAGTCAACCGGCGCAAGTGAAGTGAGTGCGCCAATTTATTTCTATTTAGGTTTTACTTCAACAATTTCAACCAGGTATAATTAAAAATGAAAAACTTAAGGAAGTTATATCCGGGTTATTTTAACCTATTGTTTATTTATTTTAACCATAAAGAAAAGAAAAGCATAATTGTATTGTTTATTTTGATATCAGCAAACAGTTCATTATACTTCATAAGCTTATCAGATAATAAGTTACTTGGTATTATTCAAGGATTTGTAGTAGCATTAAATATATCCGTTTTTGCCAACTTATTGTTTTCGAATACACGAAAATTCAATGAACGGGTTGTTACAGAATTTTATCAAATTAATATTTTGCAATATACAAAAGCTTTTCAGCTTGAGCTAATGCGATCTGTTTTTATACGAAATATTGCCCTAAAATATGATAAATACGAAGATCTTATGGCTGATTATGATGATGAGCCTGTAGTGCCCGGCCCTAACGTAAAAAAGAGTTTTTGGAAACTCTTTTTTCTCCTTACCGGACTTATCGGGTTTCTTGGAAGTTTTTTGCTGGATGGGGCAACGCTTAAAGCTAAGTTGGCTTATTTAATATTGGTTTCAGGATTTATTCTTATTCCAATCATTTTATTGTCGCTATTATTTTTACCGGTTATAAGAGACCACTATCATTACAACTATAAAAAGGATAAAGCTATAATAAGCATCATGCAAGAAATAAAGGAAGCAATTGATCAGTTCTCACCTAAGTATGTAGCAAGTGTTGATTTAAAGACACTGATCATAAACGCTGAACTACTTGAAGAACCCTTTCGGGCACTGTTTCCCGAATACAGAAATCAAAAGAGTTAAGCTTAGTGTAAGGAATGACTCCTGCTTTTAAGCCTCGCTGTATTTTATCTTAACCGGGCGTTTACGCCGTCGACTACCGGGTTTTTTATCCAGCGTTTGCTTTTTATGCAAGACATTATTTTGCATATACCTGTTTTCTAACAATCTAATCAGACGTTTATATTTACTTCTTTGCATTTCAAAAAATTCCCTGATCAACATAAATTCACAGAACCAGAAAACAACAATAAATAATAACGATACGCCAACAATGGGCTTAAAAAATAAAACTACAGACTCCCACGAATAAAACATCTTAGGCACTGCTACCATCGCTGTAAAAAATGCGGCTACTACCACACTAAAAAGAGTTAAGAATATTTGCAAAAACTGATATTTGTACTTTGGATATTGCTGCTCTTCTTTTAGCACTTCCGTTATATAGCAGATTGCCTCTGTATTATTACAATTATGAGAAGATAAATAAATGCCAAGCTTATGCAATTGAATTTTCCTTATCACAACGTATCTGTTCCTCCAAATATCTGAACTACATAAATTGCACTGCTGCGCATGCATCTGCAGGATACTTAGTGTTTTCCCTCTACTATAGTAAAAAGACCAAAATAAACAAAGAAACATTAAGGCAAGGCAAACAGGCTTCAATATGTAGGAACTGGAATATAACGCAATAAAGAGGGCCGCTCCTATTCCCAAAAACGGTAGTACTAAAACTGCAAGCCACTGCTTTTTGTAGTGTCCAAAAATCAATTTTGCTTCAGCTAAGTATAATTTATCAAAAAGGATCAGTTCTTCAATCAGCATAATTTAGTAATAAATTTAATTTTAGTACAGGAATATATAAAAAGCAATAAGGTTATATCTTTTGTTGCAATAACCATTCAACATAATCAGGAAGACGGGTACCCATGTAATATGGCAGATTCAGCAACAGATACGGCTTTTTATTAACTGTTACAGCTTTTTCAATTTTCAATGCACCGCTATACATCCGGATGGCATAAGGATGATCCACCATTTCAATAAATTGGTGTAGCGACCGGAGTGTTCCCTGCGCTCCTGATTTTACTTCTATAGGAATCGCCTTGTTGCCAAAAGTATATAAAAGATCTACTTCGGCATTGGCCTGTGCTTTGTCCCGCACCCAGAAAACAGGCAACCTCCCTGTTGTATTTTGGATCGATAAGAGCTCCTGGGCAATCAGATGTGGAATAACAGCTCCTTTATAAGCCTTGCTTAAGTCATCCAGAGGCAGCATATCGGCCTGTATGCCCAGGGTATAATTTACAATGCCGGTGTCCAGAAATTGCAACCGGGGCGACTTCTTTTTATCAACGCGCAGCGGTGGTTGCATATCTGTTGTAGGATATACCAACCGCATAATCTTCGCATCATCCAATGTTCGAAATGCCTCCCCCACTTCCCGCGACCGGTAATTGGAGTTACCAAAACCCTGAAATTTTATCCGCTCATCCAACGTATAAGGCGCGCTGTCCATCAGATGT
>Ga0206116_1001557_pt1 | contig 11882 bp, 7 predicted proteins | sample 3A1Ametagenome_FD_178000 | JGI IMG/M metagenome (GOLD analysis project Ga0206116, IMG submission 178000) | Enriched microbial communities from leaf-cutter ant dump, University of Wisconsin, Madison, United States - 3A1A | ecosystem: Environmental > Terrestrial > Nest > Insects nest > Nest dump...
CCACTGCTGGCCGGTCGACAAGGACAAGTCGAACAAGGAGGAGCAGGAGGCCAAGGTCATGGCCCTGGTCGAGGAAACCGGCGCCGAGCTGGTTGTGCTCGCCCGCTACATGCAGGTGCTGTCGGACAAGCTGTCGTCGTCGCTGTTCGGCAAGATCATCAACATCCACCACTCGTTCCTGCCGTCCTTCAAGGGGGCTCGCCCGTATCATCAGGCCCACGAGCGCGGGGTGAAGCTGATCGGCGCGACCGCCCACTATGTGACGCCCGACCTCGACGAAGGCCCGATCATCGAGCAGGAGACGTCGCGCGTCACCCACGCCCTGTCGGCCGAGGATCTCGTCGCCGTCGGTCGCGACAACGAGTCGCGCGTGCTCGCCCGCGCGGTGAAGTTGCATCTTGAGGCGCGCGTACTGATGCACGGCAAGAAAACCATCGTCTTCGCCTGACGCGTCCGCATAACAAGCTTCGACAGTCCCCAAAAGTCGCAGGTGACCGTAATTTGCCGGCGTGCTTTGGTGCGGCGTCTTCAGGCGGCAGATTTCGCCGATCCGTGAAAGACGAGAGGGGTTGGATGAAGATGAATTTCCATATGCAGACATCGGCGTTGGCCGTTGCCGTCATTATTGCATGCGTGGTCGACGCCAGCGCCTACGACCGGCGCGTCGTCGTGGTCAACAATACCTCCACGGCGATCCAGGAGTTCTATGCCTCGAATACCGGCCAGGACGATTGGCAAGAGGACATTCTGGGAGACAACACGCTGCAGCCGGGCGGTGAGGTGACGGTCAACATCGACGACGGTTCGGGTTACTGCAAGTATGACTTCCGCGCCGTGTTCGAAGACTCCACGGAAGCCACGAAGTCCGGCGTCAATGTCTGTGAGGTGGGGCGCTTCTCCTTTGAGGAATGAGGCCGGCTAGCCCCACGAGTGTCGGGGGGTGAGGCAAAGGGCTATCGGGCGTGGGTTCGCTCCGCCTGTTTCCGCTTCAGCGCCACTGCTTGGCCCGAACGGCTAGACGCTTTTCGGGCCAATGTTTTCGCCGGTTTGGTGCGTTGTTAAGCGTTGTTTCACGCCGGCCTGCCAATGTCGCCGCAACCTCACCTCATGGCATGGTGTCGCGGTGCTGAAAGGCGTGTTCCCCGGAGGCCGGTTCGGAGTATTTGCTGGCTGCGGTCTGCTGTACACCGGATTGTCCGCGGTGATGATCGCGATCGTCATGCTGGCCGGTGTGCGAACGCCCGTGTGGCCTGCCGATGCAGTGGTCGTCGCCCTGTTGGCCAACCGGCCGACCGGCGATCGGTTGGTCGGCGTGGCGGGTGCCCTCATGGGGTGGCTGCTGTTCGCTTGGTACCGTGGCGGCGACGCGCACTTCTTCATCTCCGTCCTGTTCGTGCGGGCCCTCTCGATGGGAGTCGGTCTCTGGGTGATCGATCTCGTCCGGACCTGGGCGGAGCGGTCGCGCAACGAGGAACTGTTCGAGGTGACTGCGGCGCTGGCAGCCGCCATCTTTGCTCCTCTCGCTAGCCTTGGCTTGGCATTCCTCCTCTCGCGAGCGGGAACTCTACGAAATCCGCCGATGCCGCTTGGCGTGTGGTGGGGCGGCGGGACCGCCGCCTTTGCCATCTTCCTTCCGACGCTGCTCTATCTGCAACGCGATGCGGCTAGGCTTGGCCGGCGCCCCGCCTGGCTGAATGGCTGGACTTTCCTAGCCTTGGTTCTGGTGTTTTCGGCTGGCGCCGTCGTCGCCACCGCCACGCTGCCCGAGCCGATGGTGTTCTTCGTCGTCCCGCTGCTGCTCGCGAGCTTTGTTCTTCGCCCCGTAGATATGGCGGTGTTGTCGGGTACGGTCTGGTTCGCGACGATGATGGCCGCCTACGGCATGGTCGAAGCGTCGCAGGCTCCTGTGCTGACCCCTGTCGGGGTCTCCATCGGCGTTCTGTTGCCGATCGCCACTTGCGTATTGCTTGAGCGCCTGCGCCAACGCGAGCGGGATCTGGCCGAAAGCGAGAACCTCTTTCGTCGGTCGATGGACGATGCCAGCATCGGCGTGACGATCATCAGCACGGAAGGTGTTTATCTGAAGGTCAACGCGGCCTTCTGCGCCATGACCGGTTACAGCGAAGCGGAGCTCGTCGGCCGATGCTTCCAGGACATCACCTATGAGGCGGATCGGGACAGGCTGACCGGCTTTTGCGAGGGCATCGCCGAAGGCAGGATCCGCAGTCTCAAGGCTGAAAAGCGCTATGTGAGAAAGTCGGGCGAGGTGTTCTGGGCCGAGCTCTCCATCATTGTCCTGGCCGACCCGACAACCGGCCGACCGGCCCGGCTGATCACCCAGATCGAAGACATCGACCTCAAGAAGCGAACGCTCGAAACCATAGCCGAGAGCGAAAGCCGCTGGGCCTTCGCTCTTGAGAATGGCCAGCAAGGCGTCTGGGACGTCGACAAGCCAGGCGGCCGCCTCTACACCTCGCCCACCTGGAAGCGAATGCTTGGCTACGAACCGGACGACGTGTCGATCGATGGTGGGGATGCCTGGCTCCAGCTGATGCACCCCGACGACCGCGACAACTTCCTCGCCGTCAATTACGCCCATGAGCGGGGCGATACCGAATGGCTCGAAGCGGAGTTCCGCCTGCGTCACAAGGACGGCCATTGGGTTTGGATCCTGGATCGTGGCAAGGTGATCTCCCGCGATGCAGACGGTCATCCGCTTCGTATCATCGGCACCCATACCGACATCTCGCGCAACAAGGCGGCGGAGCTTGAGATCCAGCTTCTCGAAGAGCGCGTGCGCCTCGCCGTCGAGGCCGGTGGCATCGGCCTCTGGAGCATCGACCTCGCCACGGGCGCTGCGACATGGAATGGAGAGACCTTCGGCCAGATGGCGACCGACCGGGCCGGACAGCGCTCGCTCGAATGGCTGAGCTTCGTCCATCCCGAGGACCGCCCAAGCCTGTCGGATATGCTGCATCAGGCGGCGGCGGATCCAACGGCGCGCGTCAACACCACCTGTCGCCTGCTGAGTCCCACGCGCGGCGTAGTGCACATCCGCGTGCTTGCCGACCAGGTGACGCTGTCGAGTGGCGACCGGCTGCTGCTGGGCACGGCCTGGGACATCAGCGACCAGGTGAGTTCGGCACAGGCTCTGCGCGACGAGAAGGAGCGGCTGAGGACGACATTGCATGCCATTTCCGATGGCGTGATCGCCACCGACGCCGACGGTCGCGTCGCGCTGATCAACCCCGCCGCTCAGCGAATGACCGGTCTGTCCGAGGCGGAGGCCTGCGGCCATCCGATCGAGGAGGTCTTCCAAGCCGTCCATGACGACAGCGGGCGGCCCGCCGCGTCGTGCGTGCGGCAGGTACTGGAGACCGGCATGCCGGTCGAGCGGCTCGGAACGCAGGTGATCGACGTGCGCTGCCGCGACGTGCACTACATTCGTGAAGCGGCGGCGCCCATCGCCGCCGCTGCCGCCGACGGGCGGGCCGGCGCGGTTCTGGTCTTCCAGGATGTCTCGGCCGAGCGCACCATGCAGCGGTCCCTCGCCCATGCCGCCACGCACGACGATCTGACCGGCCTCGCCAATCGCCGTCATTTCGAGACGCGTATTCAGAGCATGATTATCGAGGCGCATGAGGAGGGCGGTCAGCACGGACTGCTGTTCGTCGACCTCGACCGCTTCAAGATCGTCAACGACACGGCCGGGCATCTGGCTGGCGACGCTCTCCTGCAGGAAGTGGCGCGTACCATGCGGTCGATCGTTCCGATCAGCGATTGTCTCGCCCGGCTGGGCGGTGACGAGTTCGCCGTCCTGATCGAAAACTGCGACCGCCAGTTCGCGGCCTTCGTCGGCGAAAAGCTGATCGACGCCATCGAGGCCATACGCTTCACCTGGGAAGGCAAGATCTACGAAGTGGGCGCCAGCGTCGGCGTCACCCAGGTGGACGTCACCACCGCCAGCGCCGAAGCGGTGCTGGCCGAGGCCGATGTTGCCTGCTACGCGGCGAAGGCTGCCGGCCGTGGCCGCGTTTCTGTGTTCCTGCAGGATACGGGCGAGGCGCAACAGCACATGAGCGACTTCCGCCTCGCCGCCCGTATCCGCGAGACCATCGAAAGCGACCGGTTCGTGCTCTATGCTCAGGAGATCCGGCCGATAGCTGCCACCGACGCAGTTGGCCGTTCGCTTGAGGTCCTCATCCGCATGCTGGACGACGACGGCGGCGTGTTGACGCCGGACGCCTTCATTCCAGCCGCCGAGCGCTTCGACCTGATGGGCGCCATCGACCGCTGGGTGCTCGCCAAGGTGATCAGGCATTTCGGACCGGCGATCATGGCGGTGGCCGATCTGCGTGTGGCCGTCAACCTCTCGGCCAACTCCCTCAACGATCCCACGCTCTGGCGCTACCTCGCCGATCTGTTCCGGACGAGCCCCCTGTCGCCGTCGCGCCTGACGCTTGAAATCACCGAGACGGCGGTGATCAACTCGTTCGAGGTGGCGCGCGATTTCATCCGCGCAGCGCGCGGCATCGGCTGCCGCATCAACCTCGACGACTTCGGATCCGGCCTGTCGTCGTTCGCTTACCTGAAGAGCTTCGACGTCGACGCCATCAAGATCGACGGCAGTTTCGTCCACAACATGGCCAATAGCGCCTATGACCGCACCGTCGTCCGGGCGATCAACGAGATCGGCCGCCAACTCGGGATCGAGGTAATCGCCGAGCGCATCGAGGACGAAGCGACGCTGAAGGAACTGGCCGCGCTCGGCGTCGGCTATGGTCAGGGCTATCTTTTCAGCGAGCCGAGCGATTTCGACGCAGTGCTCGCGGGTTACGGCAATGAGCTCGGGGTCGTTCCGGCCGAACCGCTGCGTGCGTGAGACCGCTGCAAAGCCATGGACCTAAACTGAGGTTGTATCTGCGCGAAAGTCGGATCATCATGCTCCGCGTCGGTGGCCAGCCGGAAGACCGGCCCGACGAAGGAATGGCGCGCGGCGACTGTCGCGTCGGCCGCGCTTTCGCTGAGGAGAGCGACATGGCCAAGGGACAAGTGAGAAAAACCAAGGAAACACGCAAACCGAAGGCGACCAAGCCGGCCGGCGCGAAGACGGCGTCGGTGACGGATGTCTTCGCCAAGGCAACCGACGAGGCCACCCATCACGCCGGCAAGAAGAAGACGGCGGCGTAACGCGTCTCGGTTTCAGATAAGGTCGGCCGTGCTGCGGCCTTCGCCGTAGGCGGCCGTCCAGTCGGTGGCAAAGCCGGCGACGCCCGAATCGGTGAGCGGGTGCCGGATCAATGCTTCGAGAATATCGGGCGGCAGCGTTGCCGAATGCGCTCCCGCCATCGTGACGTCATGCACTTGCTGGACGTTCTTGAACGAGGCGGTGAGCAACCGGGTCGGCAGGGCATGGGTGCGGAAAAGATGGACGATGTCGGCGACGACCTTGACGCCATCTCCCCCGATCATGTCGAGCCGATTGACGTAAGGAGCGGTGAAGGTCGCTCCGGCGACCGCCGCCATCAGCGCCTGTTGGGCGGTGACGATGGCCGTTGCGGTCACGTGGAAGCCGAGCCCGGCTAGGCGGCGAATCGCCTTGAGGCCCTCCGCGGTCACCGGGACCTTGGGGTGGAAGCCGGCACCGACGAAGTCGGCAAGCTTGCGCGCTTCGACCACCATGGTATCGGCGTCGTTGCCCGTCACCTGGACATGCAGCATGGAGCCTTCGCCGATCACGGCCCGGATGTCCTTGATGATGTCCGGGAATGGCCGCTTCTCGCGCGCGATCAGCGTCGGATTGGTGGTGACGCCAGCGATCGGATAAAGGTCCGCAAGGCGGGCAATGGCGGCGGCGTCGGCAGTGTCGAGAAAATAGATCATCGGTCTCTCCCTTAGCCGACAATAGCCTTGGCCGGTCGCGCCGTCACGGGGTCAGAGCGCCGCCATCCGCTGCCACAGGCGCGCCGCCTCGGCGCGCGCCTCGGCTTCGATCGCGCCGGCATCCGCACCGACGAGGCGACCGTCGCGGACGACAAGCCGGCCGTCGACCACCACCAGCGTCACCTTGCCCTCTTCATGTACCGCCAGATCGCCGGCTGCGCCGACCGAAAGCCCCGTAGCGGCGAGCCCGAAGCGCTCGGCAATCAGGCGTCGGCCGGCTTCTAGGCGGCCAGCCGCTCCATCGTCGCCTTCCGCCGCGGCAAGGCGGAAGAGGGCAGTTTCCTCGACGGCCATGTCGGCATTCCAGCCGTCGCAGCCGAGCGCGACCTTGTCCGAGTGGCGGAGGTTGGCGGGATAACCGACCCGATTTCCCTCGTTGGAGCGGGGATTCTGGACCAGCCAGAGGCCGCGTCGGTTCGCTTCGCGCACTTCGTCGGCGGTGAGATGCACGCCGTGGGCTAGGATCGATCCGGGTGGCAGCGCATCGAGGGCGAGGAGGCGTTCGAGCGGACCGGCGTAGCCGCGAGCCCGTGCATCCTCGACGTCATCGAGCGCCTCGGCGACATGGACATGCATCACCGTGCCGAGCGTGGCGCAAAGCTCGCCCGCTGCGCAAATGGTGTTGTCGGACACGGTGAAGCTGGCATGCAAGCCGACGAGGCGACGGACGAGTGGCGTTTCCTCGACATTGCCGCACTCGACGAGACCGGCTTCGGCTTCTGCGCGGCCGAAGTTGCGCTCGGTGGCGCCGAAGGCGAAAAGCGCCCGCACGCCGAGTTCTTCTGCCGCGTCCGCCAACACCTGAAGCGAGCCGCCGATGAAATGCGGCGACTCGTGATGGTCAACAAGGCTGGTGGTGCCGGCAAGCAGCGCCTTGGCGATGTAGTCGCGGGCCGATGCTCTGAGGGCCTGGCGGTCGAGCGCCCGGTCGAGCCGCCACCATACCTTCTCGAGGATTTCGACGAAGTTGGCGGGTGCCGGTTCGGCCGGCGGCATGCCGTAGGGCGCCAGACCCGAGTAAAGATGGGTATGAGCGCAGACAGCACCCGGCCGGATCTCTCCATCCGGGCACGCCACGACCGGCGCGGCCGGATCCGCCGTCTCCGCGATGACGCCGTTGACGATCGCTACGGTGCGGCCGGTTCTGTCAGGTCCCAGAGTGATGGAACGGGTCAATGCCAGTGGCTCCGGTCGAGATCGGGATCGAGGCCGACCGACAGCGCCCTCGCCGCCGGGCTGTCGATCATCGGCAACACCGTGCGTCGCACGCCATCGAAGGCGGCGAGCGCCGAGGCAACGGCGCCGGCGGTCGGCACGAGGCCGATCTCGCCGATACCCTTGGCGCCGAACGGCCCCTCAGGTTCGTGCTCCTCGATGATGATCACCTCGACCTCAGGCATGTCGGACGCCCTGAGCACGCCGATCTCGCGAACGTTGGCCGTCACCGGCATACCGTCCTCACAGGGAAGCTGCTCCGTCAGGGCGTAGCCGAGGCCCATGTGGACGGCTCCCTCGATCTGACCTTCGGCCAGCTTCGGGTTGAGAGCCTTGCCGACGTCGTGAGCGGCGATCACCTTGGCGACGCGGCCGGTCTCGTCGAGGATCGCCACCTGCGTTGCCCAGCCGAAGGCCGTGTGGGTCTTGATCTTGCCGTTCTTGAGCTGCCCCGGCGCGGTGGTGTCGTTGATCTGGATGTCGCCGACGAACACCTCGCCGACGAGATCCTTCAAGGTCTTGCCTCCGTCGAGCGCGGCGCGCAGCGCCTTCGCCGCCTTGATCACGGCGTTGCCAGCCAACAGCGTACCGCGCGATCCCGTGGTCTGGCCGCAGCCGACATCGAAGCGACTGTTGACCTGCGGCACGAAGATCGACGACGGCAGGGCGGTCACCTCGGCCGCCGACTGGGCGGCGATGGTGAGGAGGCCTTGCCCCATTTCGGTGAAGCCGATGTGGAGGCCGATGCGGTCTTCCGCCTCGATTTCGAGACGGCACTTGCCCCATTCGAGGGCGCCATTGCCGATGCCGGAGTTCTTCACAGCGCAGGCGATGCCGACCGCCTTGCCCTCGGCCTTCGCCGCGTAATAGGCGTCCTTGACGGCCAGAAGCGACTTCTCAAGTCCGACCGATTTCTCGAGGATCTGGCCGGACGAGAAGACGTCGCCGACGCGGACGCCATTGCGCCAGCGCATTTCCCAGCCATCGATGCCGACCTTTTCGGCGAGAAGGTCGAGGCAACCTTCCATGGCGAACGAGGTCTGGTTGACGCCGAAACCGCGCATGGCGCCACAGGGCGGATTGTTGGTGTAGGCGGCGATCGAGTGAATGGACAACGCCGGCACCCTGTAGGGACCGCAGGCATGGCCGGCGGCGCGCTCCAGCACCTTGTCGCCCACCGAGGCGTAGCAACCGCTGTCGCCGAGAATGTCGATCTTGGCGGCGGTGATCCGCCCCTCGGCATCGCAACCTACCGAATAGGTCATCTTCATCGGATGGCGCTTCGGATGAACGCGCACCGATTCCTCACGCGAAAGAACCAGGCGCACCGGGCGATTGGTCAAACGGGCGAGCACTGCCGTCTGCGCCTGCACCGTCATGTCTTCCTTGCCGCCGAAGGCACCGCCGGTCGGTACCAGCTCGACGAAGATGTTGTCCACCGCCTCGCCCAGCACGCCCGCCACTGCCTTGCGGTCCTCGAATACGCCCTGTCCCTGCGAGTAGAGGTGGAGACGGCCGTCTTCGAGCGGCACCGCCAGACAGGCTTCCGGCTCCAGGAACAGGTGCTCGATGCGCTGGGTCTGCCAGGTACCGGAAGCGACATGGGCGGAGGCAGCCAGCGCAGCGTCCACGTCGCCGCGCTCGATCACGGTCTCGGACAACATGTTGGGCTGGCGCGGATTGACCTGCCGCGCGCCGGGCTTCAGCGCCTCTTCCGGCGACAGCGTCGGCTCCAGCACCGTGTAGTCGACGGCGACGAGAGCCGCCGCCGCGCGGGCGGCCCGTGGTGTCTCGGCCGCGACGGCAGCTATGACGTCGCCAACATAGCGAACCTCTTCGCCAACCGCGACAAACACCGGCCAGTCCTTCTTGATCTGTCCGACCCAGCGATCGCCGGGTACGTCGTCGGCGGTGGCGATGCGCACCACGCCGGGATGGGCGAGGGCCTTCGAAAGATCGACGGAGTTGACCCGGGCGCGCGCATGCGGCGACAGCACGAAGGCGCCGTGCAGCAGGCCCGGCACCTCGATGTCGGCGAGGAACGGCCGATCGCCGAGCGCCAGGTCTCCACCGCGGAAGCGCTCGACAGGCCGGCCGACGCCGCCATCGGTCATCGGTTGCGGATGCGGCTTCACGCCGGCCTTGACGTCGCGGATCAGTTCGACGGCGTCGATCACCTTCTTGTAGCCGGTGCAGCGGCAAAGATGACCGTCGAGGGCGGCGGCGATTTCCTGCCGGTCCGTCGCTTCGCCGGTGTCGGTCAGCGCCTTGATGCGGACCACGAGGCCGGGCGTGCAGAAACCGCACTGGACGCCGGCCGCCGCTTGAAAGGCATCGGCATAAAGCTGGCGTTCCGCCGCGTCGACGCCTTCCAGCGTGACGATCGGGCGGCCCTTCACGGCGGTGGCCTTGAGTGTGCAGGTCTTGCTCGGCTTGCCGCCGATCAACGCCAGGCAGCAGCCGCACTGGCCTTGCCCGGAGCAGGCATCCTTCACCGAAGTGACCTTCAGACGGTCGCGCAACACGGAAAGCAGCGTCTCGTCCGCCTCGACATCGAGCTGATGGTCGCGACCGTTGACGGTGAGGGTGATCATGGGCATCTGGCGGGTGTCCGTTCAGTCGAAGGCGGCGTTGGCATAGGTGACGATCGTCGGCGCCGTGGCGGCGCGGGCGATGCGAGCGAGGAGGATCATGCGGCCGATATCGGCGAGGCGGTCCGTGCGACCGGAGGCCGCCTCGGGCGCGGCCGGATCGATCGAGAGGTCGAGACCGTCGCCCCGACAGACCAGGCGAACGCCATCGTCGTCGATCGTGAAGCGTTGGCCGCCGTCGCGGACATGCGACCGAAGGCCCGTCGCGGTTCTCTCGATGGCAAGGCCGTCGCGGTCCGTCGCGTCGTCAAAGCTGGCGAGAGAGCCGAAAAGGTTGGCCTTCCGGGCGAAGGGACCGCCGGTTTCGGGGCAGGTGACATCGCAGTTGCCGCAGCGGTTGCAGACGTCGGCGAAGATGCCGATCTGCTGGGCGCGCGTCACCGGCTGCGCTTCGCCGACCGTCACGGTCGCGCCGGGGCTTAGCGTCGCCACGACGACCGGCTCCTGCGGCAACGGATAGCGGAAGATGGCGTCGTTGGGACAGACGTTGACGCACTTGCCACAGGTTTCGCAGTCGAGAAGCGCCAGCGGAATGCCGGTGCGACGCGGCGGATGATCGACCTCGGGCCGGCTATAGCGGCGGTCGGCCCGCACGCGGGCAGCGTAATGGGCGGTATTGCGAAGCCGGGCGGCCGACACCCACGCCTCGAAGTCCGTGCCGGCGGCTTCGCGCAGGTTTGCGCCGGCCGCGAGGGCCGTGGTCAGGATGGCCTTGCGCTCCGCTGCGATTGTGAGGTCGCCAAGCGCCGCTTCCGCAAGCCCGAAGGCCTTCAGGGTGTAGATGTCGAGGTCGGTTGCCTCAACCTCGGCCAGGCGATCGGCGAGGTCGGCGATATAGTCCGTTCCCTTGCCATAGCCGGCGCCCTTCAGAAGGTCGGTGCAGACGCTGACCGGCTTGAGACCGAGCGCCACCGTATCGGCGAAGTTGCCGACGTCGATGCCGGCCGAGAAGGAAATGGGGAAGCGATCGCCGAACTCGGCCCGGAAGCGGGCGACCAGCTCGATGGCCAGAACGTGCAGCGGCGGACCGGACAGATACATCTCGCCGGTGCCGGCCGGAAAGAACTGCTTGTGGTTATGGACGAGCAGGGTGTTGGAGAACTTGACGCCGAAGCCGCGTCCGACTTTGGCGGCCAGCTCGCCGAGCCGGCTGACGATACCTCGGACGTCCTCCCATTTCGCGTCCTTCTCGAAGGTCGCGTCGGGCACCACGAGATCGGCGTAGCCGAGACTGTCATGCAGGATAGCGTTGAGGTCGGCCTTGCCCAGCAGCGTCGGGTTGAGCTTGACGACCACGTCGAGCCCTTCCTCGGCCATCAGGTGGGCGGCAATCGCCTCGATCTCGCCGGGCGGGCAGCCGTGGAAGGTGGAGACGGTGACGCTGTCCGAAATGCAGGTGGGATAGGCCAGATCCCGGAAGCGGGAATAGGCGTCGGGAATTTGCGGCCGCAGCCGATCGATGACGGCGCTCGCATCCTTCATGCCGGCGATGAAGGCGCGCACCTTGTCCGAGCGTATGCCGGCGAGGTCGTAGCCGACGCTCATGTCGATGACCGTGTCGTCAAGGCCGGGCGCCAGCCCGTCCGCCTTGGCCATCTCGATCAGCATCGTCGCCTTGACGTATTCCTCGAGCGACTGCTCGAGCGACAGTTCCTGCGACCACTCGATGTTGAAGCCCACCGTCTCCATGTCGATGCAGGGGCGGGCGATTTCGAGATGGTCGAGCACCTGCACAGTCTTGAGCTCGATCACCCGGCCGCCGGCCAGCCAGCTCAGCACGATGTTCTGCGCCAACTGGGTATGCGGGCCGGCTGCCGGCCCGAAGGGCGTCGCCGCCCTCCGGCCGAAGATCGAGGTGGAGAGGTCGCGGCCGGCCGCCGCCTTGGCGAACTTGAAGCGCGGCAGGTGGAAGGCGCTCTTCTTCGCCTCGAGTTCGCGAAACATCCGGTTGACGAGTGTCGGCAACGGGATGGGCGTCAGGTCGGCCATGGAAATCTGTCCCCGAAACGGCGTCAGACCGGCGCCGACAGGAGCGGATACATTTCCGGCCGCCGGTGCTTTTGGAAGTTGAAG
>Ga0206116_1001559_pt1 | contig 11879 bp, 9 predicted proteins | sample 3A1Ametagenome_FD_178000 | JGI IMG/M metagenome (GOLD analysis project Ga0206116, IMG submission 178000) | Enriched microbial communities from leaf-cutter ant dump, University of Wisconsin, Madison, United States - 3A1A | ecosystem: Environmental > Terrestrial > Nest > Insects nest > Nest dump...
ACTCGCCGGACAGATAAACCCCGCCCTGCCCGCTCATCTCGCTGAGGATGCTGTCGTCCAGCGCCTGCATTTCCGCCAGCGCCAACGCCGGCAGCAGCGATAGCAGCACTACGGTCGTTCTAGCGCAGGTCATAGCTGCTCACCTTCAGGTAGTTGAAGCTCAGCCCGGAGATCTCGTTGCGGCCAAAGTTGTAGCCACCGGTGGGAACCGCGGTGGGGCTGCTGCGCGTGCCGCCAACGGTCAGGTTCTCGAACACCAGATTGGTACGCGGCGCGTTGGCGTAGAAGTCACTGGCCAGGGCCTGGCGTTGCGCCGCCGTGGTGCCGCTCGCAGTGGGATTCTGCAGCTCCAGCACGAACTGGCCATCGGCGCTGGAGCGCAGACGTAGTGGCTGCGACTTGCCGTAACCCAGGGCAATGTTGGCGTAGCCATTGGTGATGTAGAGCGTGCGCGCACCACGCTGCGCTGCGGTTTCGCCAGTGGTATTGCAGTTGGCCTGGGCGCAGGACATCACTTCCAAGGTCTTGGCAAAGATGTTGATGCGCGCTTCACCCACCAACTCCCCGTTGCCGTTCTGCCCACGGTCGCCCCACAAGCGCAGGTAGGAGCCGTCCATCACCAGTTGGTGGAAGTCCAGCGCGAGCATCTCGGTACGCCCGGCCGCGACCTGGAAGTCGAAGCGTACGCCTAGGTCGGCTCGACCGCTGGCGGCTGTCGAGCAATTCGAGCCCGCTGCCGCATAGCCATCGATACAGGGGTTGCCACCGGCGACCAGGCGCTCGGGAAACTTGAACGACAGCACCGTGATATTACTCGGGGTGGTCTGCACCCATTGCCCGTCATCACGCAAGGTGCGCAGTTCCTCGCCCTTGGCCAGCTCCAGCTCGAACGGATGATCGAGGCTGCCGATGGTCACCGGGTTGAGATTGGCGCCCTTGTTGCTACCGGCGGCGCCAAGGTAGAGATTCTTCATGGAGATGGGCACATTGCGGCCCTGACCGTCGGTGATGTCGTTGATCACGATCTGCGCAGCGGAACCATCGAGCAGCACCTGATCCAGCACGAAGCCCAAGCCGGCACCCTGTACATCGGAAAGCTCCGCATCACTCAGGGGCTCCATAGCCCCGGCCAGAGCGGCCGGGAGTACGGCCGCCAGCAACAGATAGCGGCTCATGCTCAGCACCCCGCAGTGGCGGTGCCGAGGCAGGTGTCCTGGCGGGGAATACCATTGAACGCCTGGTTGAAATCGATATTGATTGGCGAGACCAGGTTGCCGTTGGCATCACGATATTTGGGCAGGTTCATGAAAGCCCCCTGAAGTGCGGTGACGAAGGCGTTGCTGTCCATATCGCGCCAGGCCACGTCCTGGGTCTGCAGAGAAATGAAGAACCCCTTGGCCGCGTTCTGCATGTTCGACATGTCGCTGGTATTGCCCACCGGCAGCGACTGGAACTGGGACAGGTTGAAGCAGGTCTGGATACCCAGGATGCTGCAGTTGCTCGAGGCGAAAGCGCCAAGCAGTGCATCCGTCCAGCCGCCGGCGCAACCCGACGTACAGTTCAGCCCGTCGCCATTCTTGATACCGGCCATGGTGCCCCGTACCGGGTCGGACGCCCCGCCGGAACTAACCAATATGGCGTCGGCTTCGACGATGCTGCTGCGGTAAACACCGGCCAGGAACAAGGCACTCTGCTGCAGGAAATTCGACTTGTTATAGATGGCATCGCCGGTGCCCTTGATATGCACAGGGATGTTGCCGGTCAGGCTCTGAATGTCGCCGGACAGCACACCCTTCGCCTCACCGAAGCCGATACGCACCCCAACCACGCGATTGCCGTCATAGGCCAGCTCAAGGAAAGGATTGGCAATTTTGAAGGGGCTGATGCTGTCGTTGGCACCCACGGTGCCCAGCGCGAAGTTGTTGATCAGGATATCGGAAGACCCCGTCGCCTCGCCGGCCCGGTTGTACTGACCAAGCTGCAGTTTCTTGATATTCAGCTGGGTATCGACGTTCAGCCCGAAGTTGACCCGGGTGTAGTTGATGCCGGCATTGCTGTCGGTGGTCAGGTTGATGAAAGCCTGGCCGGTGATATCCGACAGCTCTCCATCCTCCAACTCGACCATCTTGGCCTGGGCCGGAGCACTCAAGACCGCGGCGCAAACCAGTGCCAGAGCATGTTTGGCGAATCGAAAGGACTGGCGCATGGCGAAACCCCTGTTCTTATTGTGGTGTCGAGCACTCCGACTCGAATCCTTATGGCCACTATAGGGACACCAGCGCCAGAGCGGCCCGACCCATAGTCGAGAAAGGGCCAGCAAATGGCCGCCAGCCGCTTGGCCGAAGCGAGACGAGTGTTACCAGTGGCAACAGCGGCGTAACACCTCTTCATTCACCGCTGAAGAACCATCGACAAGCATCTCGTCACCACATACATCGAGTCGCTTGCCTCTGATCGATTCGGACTCAAACCCGGCATCCACCTTGCAGTACAATCTCCCCTTTTCACTTGCCTGGAACCCGGCGCCTCGATGATCGATCCCAAGCGCGTATTGCGCGCCCTCGCCGAACACTGGACGTTGCTCGAACCGCTCTGCGAGCGTTTCGACGCCGGCACCCTGAGCCTGGTCGAGCTGCGTGGCCAGCTCACCGCGCAACTGCCCGACGCCACGCCCAGCGACACCACCGCCCTGCTCGACACCTGGATTCGCCTGGACATCCTCGTGCCGGTGGCCAAGAGCCCCAACCGCTTCGAGCTCAACGCGCAGATCCACGACTTCCTCGCCTACCTGCGCCGTGAGCACCGTCTCGGCCTGTGCCTGGAGATCGAAGCCTACCTGCGCCACCTGGAACGCCTGGCCGGCTATATTCAGGACGCCTTCGAGGTACGCGACGCCAACGACCTGGCACGCCAACTGCGCCTGCTCGATATGCGCGTCAGGGACGTCCTCAAGAAACTGGCCAACGACGAACAGGCGCTGGTCGGCGTGGCCGACCGGGCCAAGACCAGCGACCGGCAGATTCCCCTGCGCCAACGCTACGCCGAGGTGCTCGCCACCTGGGACGAATACGTCGAGCCGATGATCCAACTGGTCGCCGCTGACGGCGCCTTCGAGCAGGGCGTGCGCCGCGTCGAACAGGTACTGCTGCGCCTGCTCGGCGATCAGCAGCGCCTCGGCCAACTGGTCGACGACGACCTGCTGCTGCGCACCCACGCGCGCATCCTGGAGATGCAGACCACCGCCCAGTTGACCCTGCGCAAGGCTCGCGAGCTGCTGCTGCCGCTGCGCGAGGAGGCCCGTCGGCACAACGCCGTGACCCGTGGTGCCGCGCTGGCGCTGTCAGTGATCCGCAAGAAGGGCATCGACGCCGTACCGCAGGCGGCCATGCCGCTGTTCACCCGGCCGCAGAGCAACTTCCTCGGCAGCGCCAGCCAGGTCGAGGCATACGTCTACGCTCTGGCGCGCTTCGAAGCCAAGCCGGCGCATTTCCCCAAGGCCAGCGGCCCCCGTAAAGGCGGCGCGCCCAAGGCGCCGAAAACCGCGCGGGAAATGATCGAGCGCTGCGAACAAGCCCTGCCGCTGCCGGATCTGATGACCTGGCTGCTGGAGCAGGAACCGGAAGGTGCCACCGACGAACTGCTCTACTGGTTCTCACGCCTGTCACGCGAATCGCGCTTCCAGCGTGAACGCCTGGAACGCCGCCAGTACCTGACCCGCGACCATGAGGTCAGCCTTGCCTCCTTTGCCCTGGTAGGCCAGCCCAATGGCTGAGCTACCCGTAGGGTGCGCTGTGCGCACCGCAACCGACGACATGGTGCGCACAGCGCACCCTACGACTGCCCGTGAGCATTGCGTATGAACATCGATCTGAAAGAAATGACCCAGCTCGCGGCCGCCTTCCGCGACCTGTTCAAGGGCTACCACATCTCGCGCAGCGAGCCGGAGTGCTACGCCCAGCTATCCAGCATGCAGGATCAGTATCGCGCGCTGTTCCGCGCCCTCGGCTTCGAGCTGGTCTGCGACCCGCGCGGCTTCTACTACTTCGTCCCCGAGCAGGTCGCCCCGCAGGTGAACAAGACCGCCCAACGTCTGGCGCTGTTTACCTTCATCCTGGTCGAGCACCTGGCCGACCAGGGCCGCGACCCGCTCTCCGTACTGGACGGCGGCAGCATCGGCCGTGATGAGCTGCCGGCACTGCTGGACAAGTACCGCGACCTGTTCCTGCAAGCCGAAGTCACCACCTTCGAGGAGCTGGAAGACAAGATCATCCGTCGCCTTACCCAACTCGGCTTCGCCGAGGATAGCAACGGCGTGTACCGTTTCCTGCCGCCGATGCACCGTTTCCTCGACGTCTGCCTGTCGGTGCAGCACGACCGTGACCTGGCCGCCAGCCTGCACAGCAGTGACCTGCCACTGCCGGCGCCGGTACTGCTGGACGATGACGGCGACGCCGACACGGCAGTTGCCATCGACACCGAGGAATCCGAGGAAGACGCCCTGGCCCGCGCCATGGCCGAAGAACGCGCCGCACAGGAGATGGACGCATGAGCCAGGAACGCTACGGCATCCGCCGCTTCGCCCTGCTGAACACCGCCGGCTACAGCCTCGGCCTGTTCCCGCTGGAAAACCCGCTGTCGGTCTACGGCGCCAACAACCTGGGTAAATCCGCCTCGATCAACGCCCTGCAGTTCCCCATCCTGGCGCGTATGTCGGACATGAGCTTCGGCAAGTACAGCCTGGAAGCCTCGCGCAAGTTCTACTTCGCCAGCGACACCAGCTACATCCTCGTCGAAGTCGCACTGCCCCACGGCCCGCACGTGATCGGCGTGGCCGGTCGCGGCCCGGGTGGCGGCTTCGGCCACCAGTTCTTCGCCTACGCCGGTGAGCTGGATCTGGAGCACTACCAGCAGAACGGCACCTGCCTGCGTCAGCGCGAATTGTTCAAGAACCTCGGCCAGGCCGGCATCACCGCCTACGAACTGAAGCCCGACGAACTGCGTCGCCTGCTGGTCGGCGGTCACACCAGCATCCCGCTGGATCTGACCCTGATCCCGCTACGCTCGACCAGCGAGCAGAGCCTGAAGACCTTCCGCGCGCTGTTCATCAACCTCCTGCACATGCGCGAGATCACCGCGGCCAAGCTCAAGCAGCTGTTCCTCGACGCCTTCGAGCACAGTCTGCGCTCCGGCAGCGTCGACTATATCGCCGCCACCGAAGAGGCCTTCCGCGACGTGCGCCGTATGGAGCAGGACTACCAGGCGCTGGTCACAGCCGGCCCGCTGATCGAGGCACTGGCCTCGGGCGTGGCCCAGCGCGAACTGCTGCGCGGCAAACTACATCGCCTGTCGCCGCTGCTCGACAACCTGCTCGGCACCTGGCACGACTACGCCGATGCGCGCAAGGAAGAGCTGGTGATCCAGGCCGAGCACTACCGCAACGAGCAGGATGGTCTGCAAAACGAGCAGCGCGGCGGTACCACAGAGCTGATGCGCCTGGAACGCGAGATCAGCGAAATCCAGCGCTGGCTTGGCGAGCTGTCCGTACTGAAGAACCGCTTCGCCCTGGTGGAAAACGCCAAGGTGCTGGAAGAGCAACTGCTCGCCGCCAAGGACGCCCATGACGAACTGGCCGGCGCCCTGGCGCAGTCGCGGCAGTTCTCCAGCGAAGACCTGGACGAGCGACTGCGCGACCTGGAAAAACGCCTCAAGTCGGTCAAGCAGCAACTCGACCATGCCGACAACAACAGCTACTCGCGCCTGCGTGAAGAATTCAGCCAGGCCGATGTCGATCGCCTGATGCGCCTGTTCAACGGCCAGCTGTTCAGCCTGCCGCTGGGTGAAAAAGGCATCCAGGCCGAGGGGGACGATTGGGTCAAGGCCGTCGAAGCAGTGCTGGATCGCTTCAAGGGCGACACCTTCGCCGTGCCGGGCCTGTCCATCGACCTCAGTCATATTGAACCACCGGCACTGCAGGCACTGGCTGATCGTGCCGCCCTGCGCGACCAGAAGGATCGCCTGGAGCGCGAACTCAAGCAGCTCAAGACCCAGCAATCGGTCGCCGCCGATCGCGCTGCCAGCAAAGCCCTGGCCGAAACGCTGTACCAGGCCGTGCTGGATGCGCAGAAAGCCCTGGAAGACTTCCGCAAAAGCCAGACCCTGGCTGCAGAAGAGCCGCAGAAGCTGGAGCGCCTGGCCGAGCTGGAAGGCGCTCAGGATGAACTCAAGCGTGCCAGCGATGCCTTCGCCGAGCGCGTGCAGCAGCTGTCCGCCAAGCTGCAACTGGTTGGCCGTCAACTGGCCGATCTGGAAGCCAAGGAACGCACCCTGGAAGATGCCCTGCGCCGTCGCCAGTTGCTGCCGGCCGACCTGCCCTTCGGCACACCGTTCATGGAGCCGGTGGACGACTCGCTGGACAATCTGCTGCCGCTGCTCAACGACTACCAGGACACCTGGCAGGCGCTGCAGCGCATCGACGGCCAGATCGAAGCGCTCTACGCCCAGGTACGTCTGAAGGGCGTGGCCAAGTTCGACAGCGAGGACGATGTCGAGCGCCGTCTGCAACTGCTGGTCAACGCCTACGCCCACCGCCAGGACGAAGCCCTCACTCTGGCCAAGGCACGCCGCGCGGCAGTGACGGACATCGCCCGTACCCTGCGCAATATCCGCAGCGACTACGACAACCTGGAACACCAACTGGCGCTGTTCAACCGCGAGATCAACAAGCGCCAGGTCTCCAACCTGCAGAGCTTTCGTATCGTCCTGGCGCCGAACAAGGAAGCGCTGCGCCATATCGATCAGATCATCCACAGCGCCGGTCAGTACGAAGAAGGCGAAACCCTGTCGGTGTTCGACCTGTCGCAATCGGCCGATCAGGATGCGAAGAACGAGGAAGCCAAGGACTACCTATCGCGCCTGGTGGCTGCCAACGGCAACCAGTTGGGCCTGAAGGATCTGTTCGAACTGGCCTTCGAGATCACCAAGATGCATGGCCATCCGATCATCCACACCGACATCGATGGCGCCGCCTCCAACGGCACCACCATGACCATCAAGGCGCTGACCAACATGTACCTGCTGCTGCACCTGATGGATCGCGAGCAGGCCGGGCGCGTGCGTCTGCCCTACTACCTCGACGAGGCGGCGGACATCGACGAGCGTAACCAGCAGGCACTGATCGAAACCAGCCTGCAGCTCGGCTTCGTGCCGATCCTGGCATCGGTAAAGCCGCAGGTCTCGGCCCACGTGGCCATCGACCTGGAAGGCGGCAGCGGCCCCAACGGCATCTACATCGACGAGGCTGACTGGAAGTTCATCAAGCCGCGCGAAAGTGCCAAAGCCCAGGCGCCTCAGCAGGAGGCAGCCACCGAGCCGGCCTGACCGTATCGCGGCTGAAGCCCCTCCTACACCTTGCGTAGGAGCGGCTTCAGCCGCGAGCTTTTATAGCCGCACAAATGAAAAGGGCCGCTCAACGCGGCCCTTTTCATTTCTATAGTTTGCTCACTGCTCCAGCACGATCTTCGGCGCCCACTGCATCCAGGGTTCCTGCGGTTCATCGAATAACGCGAAGGTCTGCCCAGGTTGCGCCGGCCCGCCCATCTCCGGATTGTTCGGCGTGGCGAAAGCGATACCGCCCTCGATCAACGCCTCCAGCGACTCGGTACGCACCTTCAGGCCCTTGAACAACCCGGCATCGACACCAATACCACTGGCATTCCAGAAGCGGCTGCCCGAACGTACCAAGGGCGCGTAACGTGGCTCGATCAGCACATGGATCAGCACGCGATCCGAAGTCGGCCCGAGTGCGAAATCCACCACCTTGCCCACCGGCACCTCGCGGTAACTGACTATCACGCCCGGCTTGATCGAACCACGCCGTGGCGCGCTCAACACCAGGCGCAGGCCTTCCTCGCGCACGGCCTGATTCGGCGCACTGGCGAGCGCGGTGAACTCGGTACGGCGCGCGCCCTTCTGCGCCGAGGGCTGCACTTCCAGATACTGGCCGCTGACCAGCGTCCCGAGGTTCGCGGCACGGGTCAGGCTCAACTCCGGCTTCACGACCCAGAAGCGCGTGCCGTCACGGGCAATCTGCTCGGCGGCCTGAGTGATGCGAACATTGAGAATCACTGCTTGCAGGTCATCCGTGAGGCTGAGGTTCTCGACCTTGCCGACCTCCAGACCTTTGTAGCGCACCAGCGTACCCGGTTGCAGGCCATCGCCATCGGCGACGCGTATGGTGATCTGCTGACCCAACTGCAAAGCGCTGTCGCGATCGGCGTGCAGGGCAAAGCGTTGCACCTGGCGATCCGACCTGGCCGCCTGCAGGTCAGGCGTCTCGAAAGCGATACCGCCAGCAAGCAGGGTCTGCAGCGACTCGCTCTTGACCTCGACACCAGACAGCCCACCCTTGAGGGTGATGCCGCTGGCGTTCCAGAAACGCGTGGTGGTATTCACCAGATGCACATAATCCGGCTCGATATGAACACCGAGTACCACCTGGTTGTTATCACGCCCCAGCTGGTAACTCTGCACCGAGCCGACCTTGATCTGCCGGTAGAGCACCGGGCTGCCGACCTCGATGGAACCGAGCTGGTCGGTGAACAGCACCAGGTGCAGACCCGGCGCCCCCAGATCCAGAGGCGGGGCCTTGCTGCGCGCGACGAAGCTACGTGCCGGCGGCTTACCTTTCTCGCCTGGTCGTACAGCGATGTAGTTACCCTTGACCAGCGCTTCCAGGCCGGTGATTCCAGCCAGCGAGATGGACGGTTTGACCACCCAGAACTCAGAGCCTTCGACTAGGTACTCCTCGGCCAACGGGTTGATGGTCAGCTCCGCCGTGGCACTATTGAGATCACGGTCGACCTTCATGGTTTTCAGCGAGCCCACCTGGATGCCCTTGTACATCACCGGCGTACGGCCTTCCTGCAAACCCTCGAAGTCGGTCAATCTCACCACGACCTTGATCCCGGCCTGTGCCTCGTCATAGTCCTCGTACAGACGGAATGGTAGCGCCGGATCGGTAGGCGGACTGTCCTTGCGGTGTTCCGGTGTGGCGAACGCGATACCGCCGGCAACGATACTGGCCAGCGATTCGCTGCGCAGCTTGAAGCCGGACAGGTCGGCATCGACGCTGATACCGCTGGCATTCCAGAAACGCGTATGTTTGCGTACAAGATTGGCATAGGCAGGTTCGATGAAGACTTTCACCTCGACGGTGCTCTGGTCTTCACCCAGGGTGTAGCTTTTCACCCGACCGACTTGAATCTGCCGATAGAACACAGGGCTGTCGCGATTGAGCGAGCCGAGCCGCTCGGCCTTCAGCGTCAGGTGCAGACCAGGCACATCATCGCCCATCGGCGGTTCCTGGGTCAGGGCGGTGAAACTCTTGCTCGGCTCACCATCGCCTGGGCTGAAGGTAATGTAGTTACCTGACACCAACGTCTCCAGGCCACTGATCCCTGCCAGGCTTACATTCGGCTTGACCAACCAGAAGCGGGTACCGTTGCGCAGGTACTGCTCGAGCTCCTTGTTGACCTCAAGCGTGGCGACGACGCCCCTGTTCTTCTCGCTGCTGTCGAGACTGATGGCCGTCACCTTGCCGACCGCCATGCCTTTGTACATCAGCTCGGTCTTGCCGGCCTGGATGCCCTCGCCACTGGCGAATACCAATTCCACCTGAATACCGGCGTCACTGTAGGCACGCCAGGCCAGCCACCCACCAATCATGAGTGCAATCAGGGGCAAAACCCAGATGGCCGACCAATTCGAAGCAGGACGCGTCTTGGCCAAAGGAAGGTCAGTCATGGTCGGTTTCCGTGTTGTCCCAGATAAGGCGAGGGTCGAAAGTCAGTGCAGCCAGCATGGTCAGGATAACCACGCTGGCAAAGGCGGCCGCTCCGGCTCCAGCTTCGATACTGGCCAGGCTGCCAAAATTCACTACCGCCACCAAAATGGCGATGACGAATATATCCAGCATCGACCAGCGGCCGATCCATTCGATAAAGCGATACATCAGAATACGCTGACGCGCCGACATCGGCTGATGGCGCTGCACCGAATACAGCAACAACGCGATGCCCACCAACTTGAACGTCGGCACCAGGATACTGGCGATGAACACCACCGCAGCGATCGGCAGCATGCCCAGGTGGATGAGTTCCACCACCCCGCCCATGATGGTCGCCGGCGAGCCCTTGCCCAGGCTGTTGACCGTCATGATGGGTAGCAGGTTGGCTGGAATATAAAGAATCGCCGACGTCAGCAACAGCGCCCAGGTACGCACCAGACTGCCTGGTCGACGCTCATGAACCCTGCCGCCACAGCGACTGCAGTATTGATGCTCGGCCTCGGTATCGACCGGATTGAGCTGATGACACTCATGGCAGACCAGCAATCCAGCTTCAATCGCCCGCATGGATGTCCTCCCCGGACAAGGCTTGCCAGATCTGATGCGGCGACATGGTCACCTCCAGCCAGACCTGCACCAGCAACAGTGCGATAAAACAGAACAGCCCCAGGCCGATACTCAGATCAGCCAGATCCATCAGCTTGACCATCGCCACCAGAATGCCCATCAGATAGACCTCTAGCATCCCCCACTCACGCAGGTGGTGATAGATACGATAAAGCAGCAGGCCGTAGCTACGACCAAAATCGAGACGAATGCTGAGCAACACCAACAGTTGGCAAAGCAGCTTGAGCAGTGGCACGGCCATGCTGCACAGGAAAACCACCACAGCGATGCCCTGCATACCGCTTTCATACAAACCGATCACTCCGCTCCAGACCGTATCTTGCGAGGTCTGGCCCAGTAGATTGAGCTGCATGATTGGCAGGAAGTTCGCGGGGATATAAAGCAGTAGAGCAGTCAGCACCAATGCCAGACTACGTCGAACGACGTGGTGGCGATGGCTGAACAACTCATACCCGCACTGCGGACACTCGGCGCTTTCTCCATCCTGCAGCACCGGCTTGCGCATCAGCAGATCGCACTCATGACAGGCAATCAACTGTTCGAGCGGCAAAGATGACAAGGAAGGTTCGGGCGGCGAGTCAGACATGAAAGTCCCCTGCAGAATTCACGCATTCTACCCGAGCGACACCAGACGCCGACATATCGTAGGGTGCGCCGCGCTCACCGGCATATCGGCGTCCTTGGCGGTGCACCCTACGCGAAGCGCTATTTTTCGTGCCGCAAAGAAGAAACCCCCGCCTCTTTCGAAGCGGGGGTTTCGTATAGGAGCTTGACGATGACCTACTCTCACATGGTGAAGCACCACACTACCATCGGCGATGCGTCGTTTCACTACTGAGTTCGGGATGGGATCAGGTGGTTCCAACGCTCTATGGTCGTCAAGCAATTTGTTGCTGTCTCGGGGTTTAGCCGTTACAGCGAATTGGGTATGTGATTCGTAATTTGTAGTTCTTGCAAACTTTCGGCTTTCTGTCGACTTCACCATCGACACCCTCTGCTTTGAGGGCAGATTGTTTGGGTGTTATATGGTCAAGCCTCACGGGCAATTAGTATTGGTTAGCTCAACGCCTCACAGCGCTTACACACCCAACCTATCAACGTCGTAGTCTTCGACGGCCCTTTAGGGAGCTCAAGGCTCCAGTGAGATCTCATCTTGAGGCAAGTTTCCCGCTTAGATGCTTTCAGCGGTTATCTTTTCCGAACATAGCTACCCGGCAATGCCACTGGCGTGACAACCGGAACACCAGAGGTTCGTCCAACCCGGTCCTCTCGTACTAAGGTCAGCCCCTCTCAAATCTCAAACGTCCACGGCAGATAGGGACCGAACTGTCTCACGACGTTCTAAACCCAGCTCGCGTACCACTTTAAATGGCGAACAGCCATACCCTTGGGACCGGCTTCAGCCCCA
>Ga0206116_1001562_pt1 | contig 11872 bp, 9 predicted proteins | sample 3A1Ametagenome_FD_178000 | JGI IMG/M metagenome (GOLD analysis project Ga0206116, IMG submission 178000) | Enriched microbial communities from leaf-cutter ant dump, University of Wisconsin, Madison, United States - 3A1A | ecosystem: Environmental > Terrestrial > Nest > Insects nest > Nest dump...
TATGAACTCGACGCCATCGCGGCGGTCATCCTCGGCGGCACGTCGTTTCTCGGCGGCATCGGGTCGGTCTGGGGCACCGTGGTCGGCGCGCTGATGATCGCCGTCCTGTCGAACGGCCTGATCCTGACCGGCGTGCCGGACGTCTGGCAGTCGATCGTCAAGGGCCTGATCATCATCGGCGCCGTCGCCCTCGACCGCTTCCGCACGGGGACCGAGAAGACCGCCTGAACCTCTCCGATCAACACCGACTGCCACAGCGAGGGGGATCATCGGTCCCCCTCGCAACGCGTTTGACGCTGCCGCCTCCATTTGGTACATTAGTACATGTGTACCAAATGGAGGCGACGATGGCCGGCATGGTGGTGGAACGGGTGCAGACGGGGATCCGCATCGAGAAGCGCATCCTGAAGGTGCTGAAGGCGCTGGCCGAGCATGGCGACATCACGTTGGGCGATCTCGTCGAGGGCATCGTGCTGCACGCCTTCGAGGGCAAGACGCCGTTCTCGCCGGCGACGCTGGAGGTGATCGCCCAACTGAAGGCCATCTACGGCCTCGATCTCGACGCCGACGCCAGCCACAAGCTGACCGAACGCGGCGAGGGGGAGGGCGGCCGTGGCTGATGCGACGCTGGCCGGTCTGCAGGGCGGTTTTCCGTTCGTGCTGGCGACCGCCTTTCTCGACGCGGCCGGCTTCGGCATGGTGCTGCCGGTGCTGCCGGCGCTGATCGCCTCGCTCACCGGCGAGGGCATGGGCGCGGCGGCCGTCGAGGGCGGTCGGCTGACCTTCGTCTACGCGGCCATGCTGTTCCTGGTGTCGCCGCTGATCGGCGGCCTGTCCGACCGCTTCGGCCGGCGGCCCCTTCTCCTCCTCGCCATCGCCAGCTTCGCGCTCGACAACCTGATCTGCGCCCTGGCGCCGTCGCTCGCCTGGCTCTATCTCGGCCGCCTCCTGTCGGGCATTTCCGGCAGCACCGGTCCGGTGATCGGCGCCTATGTCGCCGACACCACGGCGCCCGACGAGCGGGCCGGCCGGTTCGGCCGCGTCGGCATGGCCTTCGGCGCCGGCTTCATGCTGGGGCCGGCGCTGGGTGGCCTCGTTGGCGAGGTGTCGCCGCGCGCGCCGTTCCTCGCCGCCGCGCTGCTCGCCCTCGTCAATGCCTGCGTCGGCTGGGCTTTCCTGAAGGAGAGCCTGCCGGTGGAGAGCCGGCGGCCGTTGGCGCTGAAGACCGCCAATCCGTTCGGCGCCTTGCGCTTCATTGCCGGCGTTGCCGGCATCGGCTTCCCGATCGTCGTGCTGGTGTTGATGCAGGTGGCGCACGACTCGCTGCCCGCCGTCTGGACCTTCTCGCTGAAGGAGCGCTTCGGCTGGGGCGAGCGGGAGATCGGCCTGTCGCTGACGCTGGTCGGCGTGGTGATGACGGTGGTGACCGGCTTCGTCGTGGGGCCATCGGTGAAGCGCTTCGGCGAGCAGGGCGCGGCGCTGGTCGGGTTGGCCGTGGCCGGCGTCGGCTTCCTGGGCTTCGCCTTCGCAAACTCGGGCGCGGCGATCACGCCGTTCATCGCCGCCTTCGCCTTCATCGGCCTCGTCGGTCCCTCGCTCTCGGCGATGATGAGCCGGCGCGTCGCGGCCGACCGGCAGGGCGAGTTGCAAGGGGCAATCGGCGCGGTGAAGGGCATCACCATGGCGCTGGCGCCGATCCCGATGACCGAGCTGTTCGGCTACTTCACCTCCGACGCCGCGCCGGTGCGCTTTGCCGGTGCGCCCTTCCTGCTGTCGGCGGTGCTGATGGCGCTGGCGCTCAGCGTGCTCGCCCGCGACCTGAGGGCAGGCCGCGTGTGAGCCCGCTCCGGCGGCCACGTAGAGCGCGTCCGGCGAACCTTGGTTCGCCAACGTGCTCTATCTATTCGCTTTTACGCAACTCCGGACGCAAAACCGGTTTCCACTTTTGCTGGAACTGCCCTAGCCGGAAATCCGGGTGTCCACCACCCAGGTTTCGCCTTCCGAGACACTCTTCAGCCAGAACAGGTTCAGCTCGGTTTCCAGGGCATCGAGCAGGCTGTTGGGATCGTCGTCGACGCCGTCGATCCGGCGCAGGCTCATTTCGAGCTTGTGGGCGGCGTTGGAGATCTGTGCGAAGCCGAACACGCCGGCGGCGCCGGCAAGGCCGTGAACCGTGCGGATGAGCTGCTTCAGAAGCTCGGGGTCCGCCAGCGGGTTGCCCGCCATCTGCTCGCGCAGCGTGCGGATCGTGGTGGCATCGGCCTGCGTACGCAAGATGAAGCGGGCGCGGAGTTCGACCATCTTCTTCTGGAAGCTGGTCTCCATGTCCGCCGCGGTCTCGGGGGAGAGGAGCTCGGGGCGCGCGGTTTCGGGTGTGACTGTCAAAGCGCAATCTCCCGCGCTGCGGCGGCGCCGCGTGCAACCGCTGCCGGCGGCCACGCAAGTCCGCGATGCGACGATATCCAGCTGACCAGGGCCGCCGTGGGCAGTGGCCGCGAAAAGAAGTAGCCCTGAACGCGGTCGAAACCGATGGACCTCAGGTAATCGAAATCGGCTTCGGTCTCGACGCCCTCGGCTACGGACACCGCCCCGCGCAGACGGGCGAGTTCGGCGGCGCTTCGGCATACGGCGGCCCGGAACGGATCGTCGGCGCAGCCGGAGACGAAGGACCGGTCGACCTTCAGTTCGTTGAAGGGCATGCGCATGAAACGGTCGACGTTGCTGTTGGCCACGCCGAAGTCGTCGAGCGACAGGCGAACGCCTTTCAGGATGGCGCTGGTGGCCGTCAGCCGCGCCTCGTTGAAGTCTTCGAACGGGTCCTGCTCGGTGATCTCCAGCGTGACCGGCAGCGCCGCCTCCTCAAGGGCCGAGAACAGGTGGCATCGGCGCACGAAGCTGGAGGGCACGTTGATGGATACCGGCAACGGGCCGAGCCCGGAGGCGATCAATACCTTGCGCAAGTCGTCGGTGGCCGAAATGGCGCACCTGGCCAGGTTGTGCAGGTCTTCGGTCGAGGCGCCGGGCAGAACGGGGTAGACGGAGCCGACGAGACCGGACGGACTGACGAGGCGGGCCAGCATCTCGATCGACAGGATATCGAGCGTCCTGGCGTCGAGGATGGGCTGGTAGTGAAAGGCGATGCGGCGGGATGCGAGCGCCATGGCCAGCGTGATCACCTCGACCGGCTTGTGCGGATAGTGGGGGCGGGGGCGCTTCGGCGTGTCCAGCACGGCGTCGAGCTGTTCGAGCATCAACGGCTTGCGCAGGGCGCCGACGATCTTCAGGCCGAAGTCCATGCCGATGTTGCGCGCCGTTTCGATCACCGAGTCCGAGAAGGCGCTGATCAGGACGATGTCGCCGGCGAACTTGTGGCTGGCGAGGCGTTGCAATACCTCCAGACCGTCGCTGTCGCCGAGGCACAGGTCCAGGATGACGAGGTCATGCCGTCCGAGATGGTCGAGCTGATCCAGGTCCTCTTGCCCGCATGGTCGAACGTTGTGCCCGCGCTCGGTGAGCCATGATGCCAGAAACGATCGGACGAGCTCATGGTCTTCTACGACAAGGGTTTTTTCCGGAAGTGTGGTCGCCTTCGCCATGTCTGCCTCGCGAGGTGCGCCAATTATGACCAACTTCAGGCTACAATCAAAAAACGCATTCTGCAAATGGCGCCATTTTATCACGAAAAATTGATAATGGTTTTTGATGTCATTGGGAAACAGGCCGTTGGCCGAGAGGGGCTCCCGTCCCTTGCCGAGAACTGCACAGGCTTTACACGGCTTCTTAAGTAAATACCCGTGTTTGACGGCCGAATGGGGCAAAAATACTGACAAATCCGTATCTTATTGTTTTTTTGATATTTTTCCCGCTTGCGCGCGCTCCGATGATGGGGGCTGCCAGTTTTCGGGCGCGCAAGGTCAAGGATTTTAAGCTGCTTGTGGGCTTCCGGAAAACTGACAATCGGTTTTGACTATTCTAAATCAAGTTTAGTCCGGAGCCATTTAGAAAACGATACTAAAGTACAATAGTAGTCATTGCCATTTATACCAATATCACATTTTCGTGATTAGTTTTGTTTATTCTCTAATTAAGAGTTTGGAACTAAGTCTCTCCGATTATTGAGGCCCGAGGACCATTCGCCCTCGGCGCGACCGAGAACAGTGCAATGGTTGAAACTGTATTGGCGTCCTGCACTGCAACTTACCGGCCATCTTCTTATGGCCTGCGTTCGTTCGTCGGTGCTTCTCGACTGAAGTTGAGCGTCATGGCCGGCGAACGGTTGGGAGCCATCCTTCCCCCGATCATTCGGCAGCTCAACTACGCCGAGGCAATGCCGTCGGTCCTGAATGCGCCGCAAGCCGTTTCGCCCGGCGAGCGCGAGGTGTGCCTGATCGACGGCTCGCTCGACGACGCCATCGTTCTGAGCCGGGGGCTGCCGGCCGGCGTCACCAAGATCCTGACGGCGGAAAACATCTCCTTCAACCTGCGCCAGCGCTGCGCCGAGGCCGGCATCAACGTCATCATCTCCGATCCTGTCGATCCGCACGAGCTTGCCGACTGGCTCGAATACTTCGAGGATCGTGGCAAGGCTGAGCGGCCACACGTCCTGATCGTCGACGACGACCTTCTGGCGGCGGAATGCACCGCGGCGCTGCTGGCGAGCCGCGGCATCGACGCCGAGATCGTCGACGATCCCGAGCAGGCGCTCGAGACGCTCGACCGGTTTTCCATCGACCTGGTGCTGATGGACCTCGAGATGCCGCGCGTCAGCGGCGTCGATCTCGCCCGCATGATCCGTCAGGACAGGCGCCACCTGTCGGTGCCGATCGTCTTCCTGTCGGCCGAGGGCGATCCCGAAACCCAGATGCGAGCGCGCCATTGGGGCGGCGACGACTTCATTTCCAAGCGCGTGGCGCCGGACCTCCTGCCCCGCCTCGTCGAACTCAGGGTGGAGCGGGCGAGGGTGCTGCGCACGCTGATCGAGCGCGACGGGCTCACCGGGCTCGTCGACCACCGACGCTTCATCGAGCGGGCGTCGCAGGAGCTGGCGCGCAGCGCCCGCACCGGCAGCGAGTGCACGCTGGTGATGATCGACATCGATCATTTCAAATCCATCAACGACACCTGGGGCCACCAGACCGGCGATTTCGTCCTCAGGCGACTGTCGACGACGCTGACCTCCTGGTTGCGCCGCACCGACGTCGTCGGCCGTTATGGCGGCGAGGAATTTGGCGTTCTGATGCTCGATACGCAGCCCGACAGCTGTGTCTCGGTCATCGATGCCTTCCGGGAGCATTTCGCCAGCCTGGAGTTCGCAGCGCCCAACGGCACCTTCCGGGCGACGATCAGCGCCGGCATCGCCGGCAGCCTGGGCAAGACGGATACCACGGCTCTGGTCGCCGAGGCGGATTCGGCCCTTTATCGGGCCAAGAACGGTGGGCGCAACCGCGTGGTGCTTGCCGACCGGCGGCGGTTCGATGCGCTGGCGGCGGGCGGTCTCGCGCACATGGCCGAGGTCGGACCGCTGCTCGACCAGCTGGTCCCCGATATCGACGACAATCAGGGGCTGAAGCTTTCAACCAGAAGGGACTGACAGACATGACCAGCGTCGTCAGTGTTCCGAGGGAAACCAACGAGATCGTGCTCGACGGACGGCGGGTGTGCATCGTGGACGACGACGCCCTGTGCCGGGCCCAGATCGGGCATCTCCTGTCGCAGAAGAACATGACCGTCTACGAGGCGGCCGACACGGTGGGCCTGCAATCGGTGCTCGACGACGAGATGCCGGACTGCCTGCTGCTCGACTACGATCTGGTGTCCGAGAACGGGCTGTTCGTCATCGAGCGGCTGCGCCAGCGCTATTCCAGGCTGCCGCCGATCATCATGGTGTCGTCGGACGAAACGCAGAAGACGACGATAAAGGCTTTCCGGGTCGGGGTGAGCGACTTCATTCCGAAACGCGGCATGCGCCTCGACGACCTTTCGGCGTCGATCCGGCGGGCGATCGGCGACCGGACGCGCGAACTGGCGCGCGAGCTCGAACTCGAACGGCTGCGGCGCAACGCCCAGCTCGACGAGCTGACCGGCTTCTTCACGCGCGACGGCTTCCGCGAACGGCTGGCCCTGGCCGTCGACAGCGCCCGTCGCAAGAACAGCCGGCTTGCGCTGGTGGCCTTGCAGATCAGCCATCTTTCCGACGTCCAGGACCGGTTTTCCGTGGCGTCCACCGACAAGGTCGTGCGGGCCTTCGCGCAGAGGGTGCGATCGCTCAACACCGGCGCCGACTTCATCGGGGCATGGCGCCGGGGAACCTTCGTGCTGGCCTTCCCGCCGGATCTGCCGTCACGGGTGGTGTCGGGCATCGTCGACACCCTTCTCGACCAGGCCATCCTGGAATTCGACCTCACAGCCGTTCACCTGAGCCTCGGGGCGCTGGCATCCGTGGTGACCTTCCCGTCCGACGGCGCCGATCTCGACGCCCTGCTCGCCAGCCTCGACAAGGCGTTGGATGCCGAGACCAGACGACTGGCCGGGGACGTGGTCACCTCCGCGACCGACTGGATCCGCCTGCCGGCGGAGGGCGGCGGATCGGGGCGCGATCGCCGCCGGGAAACCCGCGTTCGGACGCTGAAGCGCGGCCTGATCCGGATCGACGGCTTCGGCTCGCTCATCGATTGCACCATCCGCAACCAGTCGCCGGGCGGCGCCTGCCTGCGTCTGATGGTGCCGATGGCGATTCCGGACCTCTTCCAGCTGCGCTTCTCCGAGACCGGCGAAGTGCGGCGGGTTCGCAAGTGCTGGCACGTCAACAACGATCTTGGCGTCCAATACGTGTCGGAGTGAACGGTCCCCATTCTCGCGTTCTCGCATGTCAGCGAGGGAGGCGCCGAAATGAAATCGTCGGCCCAGCCGGTCAGCTTCCATCGCAGTTGGTGGACTGGCGCCTATGTCAACCGAGCGGACTTTCCGCTGGTTCTTCTCGTGGCGCTGGCCATTGCGACCGATGCCTTTGCCGCCGGCCACGTCCATCTCATCGTCGGCCCCGCCTATGTCACGGCGCTTCTGGTTGCCCGGCCCCGGCTCAGGCGCGCGGCGCTGGCCACGGCGTTCTTCTCCTTCTGGGCGGCCCTGATGCCGGCTTTCGGCCTGCCCGGCGCCGGCCTCAGCGCGGCGGCCGAGACCGGCATGATCATCGCCGCGGTTCGCACGCTGGGCTGGTGGCTGGACGACGGATCGACGATCGGAAGCGCGCGGAAGCTCGTCGAGGTGATGGTCATCGGCGCCCTGTGGGCACCGCTCCTCATGGCGCTCGCCGCGTCGGTGCTGGTCCGCTTCGGCAAGGCCTTCGCCGGGCTCGCCTCGCTGACGAACCTCGGCAACACCATCCTGGGGGCGGCCGTCGTCCTGCCGGTGGTGCTTCTGGCCTACAACCGGACTTCGGCACGGCCGTTGCCCCGGGCGCTTCGGCTGGCGCGCTTCTGCGTCGTCGCCGTCGTCACCACGGTGGTGGCGCTGCTCGCCGAAATTCACTTTCCCTACCCCTTCATCGTCGCCTGCATTCCCCTGATCGCCGCGGCCATCTGGCTGTCGCCGTTCGAGACGGCCTTGCTCAGCGCACTGTGCATGGTCGAGATGACGGCGGCGGTGGCGTCGCCGCAGTTCATCCATCCGAACATTACCTTCGAGATGCGCGCCGTCGCGGCCGTGCTGACCGGCGTGCTGCCCATCGGTCTGGCGCTGCTGGTGGCCGAACTGCGCAGCGAACGGGTGAGACTGGTGGATACGGGCAACCGCCTGAAGCAGGTTCTGGCCAGCATCGAGGGCTACGGCTTCTGCACGCTCGATCGCCTTGGCTATGTCGTCGCCTGGAACGACCAGATCGGCGAGCTGATGTGCCTGCCGTCCGATCAGGCGATCGGCAGCCATTTCTCCCGCTTCCTCGCCACGGAGGACCGGCGCAACGGCGCCTCGTCGCAGCTCTTGGAGCAGGCGGCCGAATACGGTCGGGCCGACAGCGTCGGCTGGCGCACCAAGGGCGACGGCGCGCTGTTCTGGGCGATGATGACCATCGAGGCCATCCGCAATCCCGTCGGCCACGTCACCGGCTTCATGCTGACGCTGCATGACCAGACCGAGCTGCAGCAGTCGCAAAGCGCGCTGTTGGCGGCGGAGCGGCGGTGGGGCTTCGCACTGGGCTCGTCCGGGCAAGGCGTGTGGGAATACGACTGCCTGACGCGTCGCTCCCAGTTCTCGCAGGTCTATGCCGCCATGCTCGGCATGACGGAAGAGGAGTTGGGGCACGACCCCGCCAGGTGGAAGGCGCTGGTCCACCCCGACGACATCGCACTCGTGCCGACCATCGAAGCCGAGGATTCTCTGGGCGAGGTCGAGTTCCGCCTGCGCCATGCCAGTGGCCGCTGGATCTGGTTGTCGGACCGGCGGCGCGTCGCCGAGCGCGACGAAACCGGCCGCCCCACCCGGCTGATCGGCGTCCATACCGACATCACCGACCGCAAGCTCGCCGAGGAGAAGTTCCGCCTCGCCGTCGAGGCGTCGCCCAACGGGCTGATGATCGCCGACGCCAGCGGGCGGATCACGCTGGCCAACTCGGAGACCGAACGCATGTTCGGCTACGAGCCGGGCGCGCTGCTGGGTTGCAAGATCGACGCCCTGGTGCCGGACGAGCACCGGTCGGGACACGCCGCCCTGCGTGCCGGCTATGCCGCCCAGCCGACCGCCCGGCGCATGGGGCACGGCCGCGAGCTGTTCGGCCGCCGCCAGGATGGTACGCTGTTCCCGGTGGAAATCGGGCTGAACCCGATCAACACCACCGAGGGCGCGCAGGTGCTTTGCGCGGTGACCGACATCACCTCCCGCAAGCGGGCGGAGGCCGAACTGGCGCTCAGCGAGGAACGCTTCCGCACCATGGCCGATCATTTCACCGACCTCGTGGTGCATCTCGACCTCGATTTCGAGTGCGTGTGGGTGTCCAAGGCCAGCATGGACATCCTGGGCATTCCGCCCGAGGAGATGAACGAATTCCTGAAGAACGACGGCATTCATCCCGACGATGCCGGGCTGCGCCGGCAGGTGCTGGCTCAGGTGGCCAACGGCGTCGACCGCAGCCGGTTCACCGGGCGCTATCGCCATGCCGACGGCCACTGGGTGTGGCTGGACGTGGTGGTTCGGCTGACGCGCGACAGCGACGGCGCGCCGGCCGGCATCCTGACCGTGGCACGCGACGTGACGCGCGCCCGCGCCGCCGAGGATGCTCTCAAGGCGTCGGAAGCGACCTTCCGGGGCGCCATGGCCGGCGCCGCCATCGGCATGGCGCTCGAGGACATGTCCGGTCACTGGAGGGCGGTCAATCCGGCGCTCTGCGCCATTTTCGGCCGGGGCGAGGCGGAACTGGTCGGCACGGCGAGCGATCTCTTCGTACTGCCGGACGACAAGGCCATCGATTCCGAGGATCGGGCGCGGCTGATCGCCGGCGAGATCTCCTCCTATCAGGTGGAGAAACGCTGCCTTGGCCGGTCTGGCGCCATCATCTGGACGCAGCAGTCGATCTCGCTCGACCGGGCGCTCGACGGCCGGCCGCGCAGCCTCATCCTGCTGATCCAGGACGTGACGGAGCGGCGGCAGATCGAGCAGATGAAGAGTGAGTTCATCTCGATGGTGAGCCACGAGCTGCGTACGCCGCTGACCTCGATCCGCGGCGCGCTCGGCCTCGTTCTCGGCGCCATGGCCAAGGATCTGCCGCCTCGCGTCGTCAATCTGGTCGACATCGCGCACAAGAACAGCGAGCGGCTGATCCCGCTGGTCAATGACATCCTGGATCTCGACAAGATCGCCTCTGGTCTGTTGCGCATCGAGGCGGTGGAGACCGACGTCAGCCAACTGGTCATCCAGGCCGCCGACACGACGCGCTCGTTTGCCGAGCGCTTCGGCGCCACGCTGAGCATTCAGGGCGCCGATGCCCCGGTGCGGGCGGTGGTCGACGAAGGGCGCTTCATCCAGGTGCTGACCAACCTCATTTCCAATGCCGCCAAGTTCTCGCCATCCGGCAGCGCGGTCGACATCGGCCTCGCCGTGAATGGCGACCGGGTGCGGGTGTCGGTGGAAGACCGGGGGCCGGGCATTCCCGACGAGTTCCGACCGCGCATCTTCGGCCGCTTTGCCCAGGCGGATTCGGCGACCACCCGCAGCAAGGGCGGTTCCGGGTTGGGGCTGCACATTTCCAAACAACTCGTCAGCCTGATGGGAGGCGATATCGGCTTCGAAAGCACTCTCGGCCAGGGGTCGGTGTTCTGGGTGGAGTTCCCGCTCGCCGGTGCCGAGAGGGTGCGACTGTCACGCCGAAGGCCGGCGCTTTCGGCGTCGCAGCTTCACAGCCCTCAGGCCGACGCGACACCCGACGTGCCGGACACCGAGCTCGACAGCGACCTGCCGCGCGTGCTGCACATCGAAGACGACACCGATTTCGCTTCGGTGCTTGAGGCCGGCCTTGCCGGGCAGGCGGTGGTCTACAATGCCGGCAGCGTCGGTCAGGCGAAGGCGACGCTGGAAAAGCAGACCTTCGACCTTGCCATCATCGACCCCCTGCTGCCCGACGGCGACGGGGTGACGCTTCTGGTGCCGCTGCTGGAACGGCTGGGCATTCCGTTCATCGTGCTGTCGGCCAACGAGGTCACGGAACGGCGGCGCGGCGCGCTCAGCCACATCGTCAAGTCGCGGATCTCCGAGCCGCAGCTCGTCAGCAAGATCGCGTCGCTGCTCCCGGATCGGCGGCATGTGCCTCAGGAGGCGAGCCATGGCGGCTGATCTCACCCGCATTCTCTACGCCGACGACGAGGAGGACATCCTGAACGTCGCGTCGATGGCGCTGGAAATGCTCGGCGGCTTTTCCGTGACCACCTGCGGCAACGGCTTCGACGCCATCGCAGAGGCGCGGCGGAACCCGCCCGACCTCATCATGCTCGACGTGATGATGCCTGGCATGGACGGCCCGGAGACGCTGTCGCGGATCAGGGCCGACGCGCTGTTGAGCGAGGTTCCGGTGCTTCTGATGACGGCGCGGGTGCGCGACGTGGAGATGGACGACTACCTCGCCAGGGGCGCCGACGGCGTCATCTCCAAGCCGTTCGACCCGATGACGCTGGCCGACGAGGTTCGCCGCGTCTGGAAGCAGGCCATGGTCAAGCGGAACCAGATGGCCTGAACCATCCGCTTCCTTCGCTAGAGCACCCGCCGATCAGGTTGAATCAACCTGATCGAAAATCTGAAGACGAGTAGAATCAATGCCATGCACCCTGTCCAGAGATTTAAACCGGACAGCAGTGGCCTGCGCGTAGGATGACAGTATTATATAAATGAAAGAGTATATTAGCTTTGTCTGGTCCGCTAGGGCGTCGATCGGTCAGCTTGCGCGCTGCACGCAAAGCGCGTAAAACGTTCCTACTTCTCGGTTGGGCTGAGAGCAGGTAGGTGGCCGGATGCCTATGATCCTGTGGCTCGTCCTGGCCCTGTCGGGGCTTCTGGGCGCTTATTTCTATGCAACGGTGCGGGAAGAGATCCGCCAGCTTATGCCGCTGGAGTTCCAGCCGCGAGATATCTACGCGTTTCATATTCGCAATCACGCGTTCTCCTCCGGAGTTCCGTTGGAAATCCAGAGAAAGTACTTCCTGCACGAAGTTTTCTCGGTTGTCGCCTTAGCCTGCATCGCCGCCTTGTTCGCGGTACACGCCAAGTATATCCCGTTGCTGCTGTTTAGTGCGGTGGCAGCGTACCAGTGCTGGATATTGCTCAAGGATCTCCGGCGCCTGTTCAAGGCAACGTCGCAGCATTGAAGTCTGGATGGTAGGAATGGTTACCTAAG
>Ga0206116_1001563_pt1 | contig 11835 bp, 18 predicted proteins | sample 3A1Ametagenome_FD_178000 | JGI IMG/M metagenome (GOLD analysis project Ga0206116, IMG submission 178000) | Enriched microbial communities from leaf-cutter ant dump, University of Wisconsin, Madison, United States - 3A1A | ecosystem: Environmental > Terrestrial > Nest > Insects nest > Nest dump...
ATGGGCCACCACTTCTCGCCCAGCGCATCCATCCAGCCGAAGCGCTCCAGCCACTGCGCGCTGCGCACCGCCGGGCGGTAGCAGCCGAAGCGGGCCGACTCGACCTCGAAGTTCAGGAGCCGCAGCCAGTCGCGCAGGCGCCGGTGGCCGATGAATTCGCCCACGTCGGGCAGGTACAGCGAACCCCGGAACAGCCGCGCGCGCCGCTGGCGCAGGCCCCACAGGCTGGCGGGGTTCAGGCCGCTGATGACCACGCGGCCCTCGGGCACCAGCACGCGCTCCACCTCGCGCAGCGCGGCGTGCGGGTCCACGCTCAGCTCCAGGGTGTGGGGCAGCACCACCAGGTCCAGGCTGGCCGGCGCGAACGGCAGGGCCACGGGGTCGGCCAGCAGGTGGGGGGTGGCCTGGCCCTCCACGCCGTGCTCCAGCGCCAGCCACTGGTGCGGCATGCGGTTGGCACGCAGGCCCTGCAGCAGGGGCATGCCGAGCTGCAGGCTGTGGTAGCCGAAGATGTCGGCCACCGCCTCGTCGAAACGCGCCTGTTCCCAGGCCAGCAGGTAGCGGCCGGGCGGGGAGTCGAACCAGTGGTGCAAACCTATTACTTCAGAGCGCGCTTCCATGGCTTTTCAACAAAGGCCCCAGCACTGGCCTATTCTCAGCGTACCGAGGGCGCCAAGGGTTTTGCAAGCGGTCTACCGCACCCCGGCTAACCCCGAATTGTCGCGCAACTGCAGCCTGAGTTTCACCAGCAGCCAGCAGCTTGAGAGCAACGGCCGACTGCGCAGACGTGAGCACGCGAGGCCGACCATGACGCACCCCACGCTCAATAGCGGCCACTTGCCCCGCAATGACACGCTCACGGATTAGCCTACGCTCCAACTGGGCAACAGCGCCGAGGTTGTGAAACAGGTATTCACCGATGGGAGTGGTTGTGTCGATTGGCTCACAGAGCGACCGGAGACCGACACCACGACCCCTTAGCTCCTCCTCGAAATCCAGCAGCGCCCGAAGCGACCGAGCAACGCGGTCGATACGCCAAAAGACGAAAACGTCACCAGCCCGCAGCGATTCGAAACACTCGCGCAAAACAGGCCTATCGGCATCGGCGCCACTCGCCTTTTCCTCAAAGATTCGACGCACCCCCGCACGCCGAAGCGCATCAAGCTGCAGCCGTGTTTCCTGATCTTTCGTACTGACCCGCGCATAGCCAATCAACGCCATCAACAATCCCTCCTAAAATTCTTGTGACCGGGAACGAAACGCCAAAACTTAGCGGCAACACCCTTGCCGCAATCCTCCGAAAAAGAGCCTAAAACGCCATGGGAATCCAACACCTAATCACACTCGCCCTAACCTGCATCAACGCAGCCGCATTCGCACAACAGCGAGTCACCATCACATCACCACCCGACACCTTTTCAGTCAACGCAACTGCTCAAGCTACCGTCAAAAGAAACGGCCCGTTCCTGGACGTGGCACTCGACAGGCACACCATATGGGCGTCTAAAAAATACCCAGGTTCACATCGAATCACCAGCTACACAGTTGCAATCGCGACGCACAACATAAAAGGGCAGTGGGAAACACAACGCCAATCAGATGACATACCGGCATCAATCACGCTAGACCCAGGTGAAACGCGGTCAATGCCCGCAAAAACCGCCAGCATCCCAGTAGACGGAATCAACGACCTATCCAAATATTGGATCGTCATCAAAATGACAATACGTGCGCCAACCAAATCACACGAATACGGCCACACCTACGCGCACAGCGAAAACCTCAACGCCACGCCATAGTCAGCGACCCACCCAGCCAGCACCGGACGGCACCGTCGCAAAGGCCGGGTTACGCACACGCAGGGCATGCGCTACATCGGCTTGCACAATCTGCCCCTCCTGCTGGCGCTTGGGCTCAGGCATGGGAACGGTGCGGGCCTGTTGGACCGGCGCGGGCTGAGCCTGTTGTGACACCACCGGCGCGGGCATCTGCTGGGCTTGCTGGGCCTGTTGCCAGTCCACAAAGTACCCTTGCCGCACGATCTGCAGGCAGACCGGGCCGGAGACCTGCAGCAGCGTCGCCTGCTGTGTGTAGCACTTGCAGGCTTTGCCCATTTGGATGCATGCTGCCGGGTACGGTGCGATGGCGGGCTTTGTGACTTCATCGTAGGCCGGGGCCGTATGGGGGAAGTCTTTTAAGCGGGGCGTGCGCTGGTCAATGTACTGTTCTGCGGTGAGCTTCGCGGCGATGGCTTGCGGCGCCGCATCGGGCCGGGCCTCAATGGCAGGTTTCGCGGCCGCAGCTTTGGCCTCTGTCTTTGACAAGAGCTTTCCCGCCGCAAGCCAGATCAACAGCGGTATCAAGACGATGCAGGCCAGGAATACCCACAGCTTCGCCGGGATGCGCTTCTTGCCGGTGTGCAGGCTGGCGCTTTTGTACCAGCCATAGACTTCCTTCGGGAAGGCTTGCATCGTGACGGTGCCGGTTTTGCCGCTTCCATCTTTCTCGCAGTTTGGATTGACGGCAGACCACTCGAGGACGCTCACCATGTCCACACCGAAACTACGCTTCAAGTGGCGGTGCCATCCAGGCGGGCCAATCAAGCGGCGCACGAAGCTGTCAACGTTCTGAGGGTGCTGGGTGACCATGTAGAAGTCGAAGCCTCTACGGCGGTGCTCTGCCAGCATCTGAACTGCATCCGGAACCTTGGAGCCTGCCGGGCGGTTCGGCAGGTCATTGTGGCATTCATCGATCAGGAAGATGGTGCCGTCTGGTTCGTCCTGCCAGTCCTTGAAGTCGATCTTTTTCCAGCCGTCCAGCTCGCCGCCCGGGACCGGCTCGAATCGCCCGTTATGGCACACGGGGCGGTTTTCTTTGAGCTGGCGCTCCCTCACCCATTTGAGCGTGTTGAGGGTCTTTCCTGCGCCGTTCGCGCCGGTGATCAGGTACAGCATTTACTTCAACGTCCAACGCTTGAAGGTGTCGGAGGTCAGGCCATCGAGCAGCAGGCGGGCCGCGATGGCGCTTGTCACGATGCTGATAGCTACGCCCACCTTCATGAGAGACAACATGCCGAGCACTTCGGCAGGCAGCGCCGCAAACGATTGAATTGCCTGCGCCTTGAGTTCATCCAGCGCGGCATTCACGCCCGTGAATGTCACGACGCCCATGCCCAGCGCGATAAGGACGCGACCGACCAGAGAGCCAACGATGTTGATCAACATGCCGCCTATCGCGGCGATGAATACAGGCATGCTCAACCCCTTCCGACTATGCGAATCGCCGCGAGGAACGAGATGGCGACCATGATGTTTCCGATGATTGCCAGCGTGGGGCAAATGCGACTCATGGGCAGCGTGACGGACTTGCCAACGACGACCACCGTGAGGTCAGATATGCACTGACCCGCGCCGAGCGCATCCACTGTGCTGATGCGACCTTGCAGGCTTTCAGTACGGTTGCCCGGCAGGTCTTCCGTCTGCGCGCCCTCTTTGCCCTTTTCTTTGTTGTAAAGCTCAGACTCAGTAGATTTCTCGTCAAAGAGCTTGCAAGCTCGACGGTGCTGCTCTTTCGCAATAGCGCACTGGATTGCGTCACCCTCACACGCAAAACCTGCCATGCAGTCACCGGCCCAACCAGATTCACCGTCACCATCCCCGTCACCATCGCCATCCCCGCCGCCGGAGCCGCCACCAGGGTGAGGGTTCTCAGGGGTGCCGCCATCGGGCACGGGCTTGCCGGGGGGCGATGGATACACACAAGACTGCCCAACTTTCACCGACCCCTCAGGGCATCGCCCGTCACTATTGGGCGTCTCAGGCGGCTTTGTAGGTGCGTAGCAGTTGCCATCCGAATGGCGCTGGGTGCCAGCGGGGCACTTCCCCGTGTCAGGGTCAGGCGGCACAGGACTGGGCGGACTAGGCGGGTTTGGATTCGGCGTAGGACCATCACCCGTGCCGCCGTTGCCCGTGCCACCGTTCCCAGTGCCGTCGCCGCCATCACCACCATTGCCATCGCCACCATTGCCACCGTCGCCATCACCACCGTTGTCACCGCCGCCAGTGCCGCCGTTGTCACCCCCGCCAGTGCCCCCACCCGAGCACTTCGCACCAGTAAAGACCCCCTGACCGTAGTAGCTGGTGTGGCGCACGCCATCCGCGTCCGTCCAGCTCACACTTGTGGAGGGCGTGACACGGACCATGCAGCTATCCGCCGCCCACTGCTCGCAAACGTACTGCACACCGTCTGAATCCATGTCGTAGCCGCCAGCGGGCTTGCCCTTGGGACAGTTATCAGGCTTGCATTGGCCGTTCACCCTGGTCTGGCCAGGAGGACACCCGGGTTCCTTCACGCACAGGCCATTTACGCGGACTTCATCCGGCTTACAGTTATCCGGCACGCATTGGCCGCCCTCCTCATGGTTGCCCGGGCCGCAGGGATTGTTTTTGCGGCAGACGTCGTCAATGCGTGTCTCGTCGGCCGCGCATTTGGGCACGCACTGGCCGCCCACTTCATCGCGGTCCGCAGCGCAGGCGCATTCACTCCCAGACGGGGTACTACCAGCGGGGCAAGACGACAGCTTCGTGACAGAGGCGCCCGAACAGACGAAGCCGGGGCACTGAAACTGACAAGTCGCAGACGTTCCCGCACCATTCATGGGAGCGGCATAAAAAGGGTACTGCGCCGATGCTTGATACTGCTTATAGACAGCAGATTGACAGACAGCCTCTGGCGACCCGAACGTCCCGAGGGAGGGACTGCTGAAATACCAGGAACTTTCTACGGGCAACAGCGCATGTGATGCGCCCGCGATGAAGACCAGCGCGAGGGCCATTACTAGGCGGAAAAGATTAGCCATGCGGCCCCCAGCGTTGCGATGATGACGAAAATTCCCATGTCGTTTCCACCTTGAAGAAGCTCACCGCGTGAGCTTTTGCAAGGCCCCTGCCGGCCGGTCAGGGACTCATGTCAGCCCGTGATTAGCTGATGGCGCGGCGGACCCACTTGAATGCGGCCACGGCCACGACCACCAGCAGCACGGCACTGCCGATCAGGCCGATGGGTGCGACGGTGTCACCGATTTCCGTCACCACGTCCGTGACGCTAATAGCTGCGTGTGCGGCATTGGTTGCCAGGGCCAGGGCACCGGCAGCGGCCAGGGCTGCGAACTTGCGGGAGGTTGCGTTGATGCGGTTCATGACTTTCCTTTCAGTCTTCGTTGGTTGAATTTCCATCGGTTGTTTTCAGGGCCTGAATCAGTGCACGGAAGCACCAACCCACGCCCCATACCAGCAGGATGGCGCTGCTGATTTCTGCCGCTTCCGCCGGGCTCAGGTCGAGCACGGGAAGCGGGATTTCGTGCCGCACGGTGACCGTGCAGGCTTGTTCGCACTGGATGACTTGCTCAGGCATGGCGAGCGCGGGCCGCTGCGATGCGCTGACGGCGGGCCATGCGGGCATGCAAGCGCATGGCAAGGACGTGCAGGAATCCCACAAGCAATTGCCAGAGGGCGGCGCCTACGAAGCCGCTAGTAATGCCCAGGATGGCGAGCTGATGGGCCACGTGTACAAGGTCGGTTTCATTCATAAGCGTTCCCGGGTACGTTTTGCGATGTTTCGCGGTTAAGGGGTAGGTGTGGCCTGCCGGGTTCAAGGCGCTACAGGCCGATGCAGTTCCGTGAGGTCTACGACCTGCGCGCGGTGGAAGTGGTCAACGTGGTCCTCTATCAACTGCGCGCAGGTTTCGAGGTCTTCGACGGCCACGGCTTCGCGCAGCAACATCACCCATTCGGGCTGTCCGTCCTCATACGAGGGGGCGAGGAATGCGCCCGTAAACGCCGACTGGATGACGTAGCGCATCACTGCACCTTGGGCGTTGCGGCTTTGGCTTGTTCGACGGGGCGAATGTCGACCAAGACCATCTTGGTTCCATCCTGCGCGGCAGCGGCCATTTCGAAGGTGGCGATGGCCTTGATAGGCAGTGCTGCACCGAGGTGCGCCCACTTGTCGTATTCCTTCGCGTCGCCCAGCTTGAAGGGGCGCGTAGCGCGGCCGATGGAGCGGCCTGCGCTGTTTTCCGCAAGGTCCACTTCGCAGTGGAAGACGGTGCTGCTGAATGCGCGACCGTCAATGGAGCCCTGGCTTTCCTTGACGCCGTGGACGATGACTTCGGATTTGAATTGCATGGTGGTTTCCTCGGGCCTTGGTTGAGAGCTATGCAGTGACGGGGCCAGCGTCCGCGCTCTTAAAAACTCGGTTCTTCGCGCCTTGATAGACGCGGGCGATTTCGTTGCGGGTGAATCGGCGCAGACGGCCGGGGAGGCTTGCGCCTTCGACGATGGCCGCGAATTCGTCGCCATCCATCAGCGTGAACATGAGGGCGAGGCTTGGGCCTGCGACGTCACGAACCCAGCGCTTATTGCGGGTGACTTCGGCTTCGATGGTTTCAGCAGCGAGGCGGGCATTGCAGGCAAGAGAGGCTTGGCCGCGCTCGATTTCCGCATCAGCTTCGCGCAGTAGGGCTGCGTGCCAGTCGCTGGCTTCGGCAAAGAAATCAGCGGGGCGACGGAGCATGTCGGAGTCAAGGTGCCGGGCCTTGTTGCCCAAACGAAGCTCTGCGCGCATCCAGCCGGATGCGTCCTTTTCGCCGAAGAGCTGATGGCCCTTTTCGTAGATGTTTGTTTGCTTGCCGACTTCTTTGGAGCCGATGTAGAAGGACCGGGCCTTACCGTTCATCCAGTCGCCCACCATGTTGCATTTGAGGCGTTTTCCGCCGCTATCCATGAGGCCGGCTTCGTAATCGGACTTGATGCGGTCCATGCCGCCATTGATGCCCTCAAAGAAGTCGAGAGCAAGGTCACAGCGCGTTACCACGCCGCTGACCTCATCAATAAGGTTCGCCATGTCGTAGCGCCATGCGGGCCTTGCGAAGGTGCACGCGCTACCGTAGACATTCACGTGCATGGTGAGCTTTTGCGCTTGCTGGCGAGGGCTGTCACCGCTTGCGCCGAATCCGACCCATCCGACTTCTTCGCCGTTGCGCTCGATTGACCAACGCGACTTGTAGAAGTCGTGGCCCTTGCGAAGCTCTGCGGCTACCGTGAAGTCCTGTCCAAGGGCTTCGGCTACGCGGATAGCAAGCTGGGCGGCTTGGGTGCTGGGAGCAAAATCAGCATCGGGGACTTGCTGCAGCTTGCGCATGAAGGCTGCGAAGCGCTGGGCCTCATACGTGCCGTGCTCTTCTTCGTGCGGAGACAAAGGACGCTCCAGCGTGCTTACGACTGGAGGGGGAAAGAGAACGTCTTCCGATGGCGTGGGCGTGTTGCGCAGCAGGCAGGTGAAGCGCAGCCAATCGACATGAACAGGCACCTTGGTTTCCAGACGTTCAGCGATCAGCCGGACCTTGACTTCGTTGCCCTCAAGAATGAGGGAGCAGGTTTGAGCATGCTTGTTCAGCTTGGTCTTTGCTGGGCGGGTCATTCGGTCACCTCTTTTTTGTTATCCCCGTGATTACCATCGGGGATGGCTGCTGCGCGCCCCGCACCGGCGCCCGCGCCCGCGCTCCGCGTCCGTGCACGGGCGCACGTTGCGCAGGCGTCCAGGCAGTCCGCATCGAAGCCGGAGCAGGCAGGGCGCATCCCTGCGGGACCGGGCTCTATGGCTTCGCCACCAAGCCCCTGCGGGTCTTGGCCCATTCGGGTAACGATCCCTTGCGCGGTGGCGCGAAGGGCGTGGGCGACTTCGGCGGGCACGTGGGGCGCAAGCGTTGACATGGGGTTTGGCACCCCATACCCCGCCCCCACGCACCCCTTCGGGGCCGCGCTATTCGCGCTGCGCGGGGCCCCGGTTTGTCTATCAAGAAGGGGGGCACACAGGGCGGAGTCATGGCCGCAGTAATCGGCAGGGGGCAGGCACTCGTCGAAATCGAGGCCCAGCGCGCCGCACCAAGGACAGCGCGTCAAATGGTCAAGGACGTGCTTCATACGAGCCCCTGTGCGCCCTCTAGGCGCAGAACGTGCAGGCGCACACGGTCAGCATCCTTACCGGTGCGCAGGTACAGGGCGCAGTGATTCGCCGCATCCTTGTAATCGGCAGCGGCGCGGGCGTTGCCTTGCAGGATGCGAGCAGGGACCGGGGCCGAAATGGCACGGCGGCACCGGTATTGCAGATCGCGCTTGTCTTCGGGACTCATTGCAGCGCCCCATTCACGCGAGCGCCGTACAAACCGACCTGCTTCCAGTTCCGGTTTGTCTCTGCAAAACGAACCATGGACTGCAGAAGCTCATTCACGCTGCAATCGAGCTGAGAAGCGGTCTCGCGGAGCTTGGCGACGATATGCGGGGCGTCCGTGTAGTCAACGCGGGCACGGTCGGCGCGGTAGGCAGCCTTGCGGGCTGCAGAGCTGGCGTGCACTGCCTTGCGGCCCTTGCGCTTTTCGTTCCCGGCGACAAATTGAATGCCACCCTCGCCGCCAACGTCAGCCAGGACGGTAGACGGTGCACCGTCAAAGACGGGAGGGTGGCAATCGTTCGCCGCTTCGGGAGCGGCAATCTCGGGCAAAAGCAATTGAAGGGCTGGCATGGCTGGCTCCACACGAGTAAACTAAGACCAGAGAGTTACTACCAATGAAGGATGTTTTATCTCTGTTTCATGTATTTTATATCAAATACATGTAGTTTTCAACGAAGGAGTTCCTATGACACCACTAGAGTCAATAGTTGGAATCTATAAGAGCAAATGCGGGATGCGCTTCGACCGAGAAGCCGCAAGAGCACTCGGACTGAAAGAGCAAACATTCAATAACTACATAAAAGGCCGAGCGCGCATGCCCGACATCGCCATATCAAAAATGGCCGAGCAAGCAGATATAGAACCGATGCAGATAATTGCCGCCGTCAACCTGTCATACAAGAACACGCCAGAAGACGAAATCGAATACTGGACTGATCGATACGAAAGGACCGGCACATTAATACAGCTAGCTGCCACGAACCCATAATTTCGTCGCTCATGAACTTGCTGCCGCTGCCCGCCTTTACCGACAACTACATCTGGATGCTGCACGACGGGCGCCAGGCGGCCGTCGTCGATCCGGGGGACGCCGCGCCCGTGTTCCAGGCCCTGGAGCGGCTGGGGTTGCGGCTGCAGGCCATTCTAGTCACGCACCACCACCCCGATCATGTCGGCGGCGTGGACGCGCTGCGCGACGCCACTGGCGCCGTGGTGTACGGCCCGGCGCGCGAGCGCATTCCCGAGCCGCTGGTGCGCCTGGCGCAGGGCGACATGGTCGATGCGCTGGGCCTGCGGTTCACGGTGATCGACGTGCCCGGCCACACGGCGGGCCACATCGCCTACTACGCGCCGGACATGGACGGCGCGCCGCTGCTGTTCTGCGGCGACACGCTGTTCTCGGGCGGCTGCGGGCGGCTGTTCGAGGGTACGCCGGCGCAGATGCTCCACTCGCTGGACCAGCTGGCCGCGCTGCCCGGCGACACCCGCGTGTGCTGCACGCACGAGTACACGCTGTCCAACCTGAAATTCGCGCGCGCCGTGGAACCCGGCAACGCGGCCCTGCTCCACTACAGCAGCCAGTGCGAGGCGCTGCGGGCGCGGGGCGAACCCACCCTGCCCTCGCGCATGGCGCTGGAGCGCGACATCAACCCTTTCCTGCGCGTGCGCGTGCCCACGGTGGCCCAGGCCGCCCGGGGTTACGACGCGCAGGCCGATCAAGACGACGCGGTGGCGGTGCTGGCCGCGCTGCGCCAATGGAAAAACGAGTTCCGATGAAAATTCTGCACATCGCCTGCCTGGCGGCCGCCCTCTGGCTCACAGGCTGCGCCACCACCGGGGCGCCGCAAGGCGACAACAGCGCCCCCGCCCCTGCCGCCCCCACGGACAGCCCTCCCAAGAAAGCCCACACGCCCCTGTACCCCAACGGCCCGCTGCAGCCCATCACGGCGGCGCAGGCGGCGAGCGGCGAGGTCGCCTCGCTCTCGGCCCCGGCCGACCTGTGGGACCGCATCCGCCGGGGCTTCGCCATGCCCGACCTGGAGCACGAACTGGTGCAGGACCGCGAGCAGTGGTACGCCACGCGGCCCGACTACATCCAGCGCATGACGGAGCGCTCCAGCAAGTACCTGTTCCACATCGTCGAGGAGCTGGAGCGCCGCGGCATGCCCACCGAGCTGGCCCTGCTGCCCTACATCGAAAGCGCCTTCAACCCCCAGGCCGTGTCCAGCGCCAAGGCGGCCGGCATGTGGCAGTTCATGCCCGCCACGGGCAGCTACTTCGAACTCAAGCAGAACGCCTTCCGCGACGACCGCCGCGACGTGCTCGCGTCCACCCGCGCCGCGCTGGACTACCTGCAGAAGCTCTACGGCATGTTCGGCGACTGGCACTTGGCCCTGGCCGCCTACAACTGGGGCGAAGGCAGCGTGGGCCGGGCCATCGCCCGCAACCAGAAGCTGGGCCTGGGCACCAGCTACACCGACCTGAACATGCCGGCCGAAACCCGCCTGTACGTGCCCAAGCTGCAGGCCGTGAAGAACATCGTGGCCCGCCCCGAGGCCTTCCGCACCGAGCTGCCGCTCATCGAGAACCACCCCTACTTCCAGACGGTGGAGATCCAGCACGACATCGACGTGGCGCTGGTCTCCACGCTGGCCGACGTGCGCGAGGAAGACTTCCGCGCGCTCAACCCGTCCTTCAACAAGCCGGTGATCCTGGCCGCGGGCACGCCGCGCATCCTTCTGCCCTGGGACAACGCCAAGGTCTTCCAGCGCAACCTGGAGGCGCGCAGCGAAGGCCAGTACGCCAGCTGGACCGTCTGGTCCGTGCCCGCCACCATGACGGTGGCCGAGGCCGCCCAGCGCGCGGGCATGAGCGAGGCCGACCTGCGCAGCGTCAACAGCATTCCGCCGCGCATGCTGATCAAGGCGGGCTCGGCCCTCATGGTGCCGCGCTCGGCCGCCGTGCGGCAGGACGTGTCGCCGCACCTGGCGGACAACGGCCAGGTGGCCTTCGCGCCCGAGATCGTCACCCGCCGCACCACCGTGCGCGCCGGCAAGGGCGACACCGTGGCCAGCATCGCCCGGCGCTACAAGCTGGCCGCCGCCAGCGTGGCCGACTGGAACGACGTGCGCGCCAACGCCGCTTTCAAGGTGGGCCAGCAGGTGGTGGTGTACCTGCCGGTGCGGCCGGCCCAGGCGCGAGCAACCAGTAGCAAGGCCAGCCCCAAGCGGACGGCGGCGCCCACGCGCAAGGGTGGCACGCCGTCGAAGGTCAAGCGCCGCTGAGCGTTCAGAACTTCAGGGTGTGCATGCCCAGCAGACCCAGGATGCCCATGATGATGAGGTACAGCGCCACGATGGTGCTGAGCAGCCGGGGCATGACGAGGATGAGGATGCCCGCGATGAGCGAAACGAGCGGGCCGATGCTGAGGCTGAGGGTCATGGACGCAGTCCTTGTGGTGGCAAATAAGCCCGCCACTGTAGAGCATCACACGTTGAATTTCTGGCGCGCCTTGCGCACGTATTCATTGGTGTAGGTACGCGCCAGATCCACCTTGGCATCGGCCAGCTCCGGGTGCACGCGCGCCAGCACGCGCAGGGCGGTGGCGGCGCCGTCGTCGGGCATGAGGCCGTTGGTGGAATAGGTCTCCCGCACGCGGCCGAAGGCCGCCAGGTACACCCCGCGGTCGCCCAGCAGCCAGCCCGCGGGCACGGCCTTGACGAGGTCGGCCGGGGCGGCGGTCTGCAGCCACTTGAGCGCGTGCACGATGCCGTTGGTCAGCGCCTGGGCCTGCGCCGGCTGCTTCTGCAGAAAGGCCTGGGGCGC
>Ga0206116_1001565_pt1 | contig 11825 bp, 8 predicted proteins | sample 3A1Ametagenome_FD_178000 | JGI IMG/M metagenome (GOLD analysis project Ga0206116, IMG submission 178000) | Enriched microbial communities from leaf-cutter ant dump, University of Wisconsin, Madison, United States - 3A1A | ecosystem: Environmental > Terrestrial > Nest > Insects nest > Nest dump...
GGCCCGGGCCCCAAATATATGCTAGGGCGACGCCCACCCAAGCGACCACGAAAATGCCTTGGTAAGCGAGGGCCGCGAGGAGGTAGTGGAACACGTCAGCAAGCATCAGAACATAAGTTATGGCGCCCACGACGATGGCCGACACAACCTTTGAAAGGTTCAACCCCAGCGTCAGTCGTGCAAACGCCTCAAAGTTTACCGTCGAGAGATAGAGGTTTGCAGTGTTGATACGGGTTTGCGTGACGAGGACGAAGATGAAGCCGAAAAGGCCCATCAGCACAATAATGGATTTGACGGCCGAAACTTCATTCAAGGCGCCGTCGACGGGAATGGTATTTACAAGGAAGATGCCAGCGAGCGCGCTGACAAGCATTTGCACGACGAAGAATGGTGCCCCAAAGGTAAAATACGCATGGTACTTTTCATCCTTTTTCTTGCCGAAGCGAGCGAAGTCGAATGTGTACATCATCATGACCCAGACGCCCATGTAGGCGACGTACACATGCCACCATCCAGCGTCGCTCGGCGCGCTGCCCGCATTGGTCAACCATGCTGAACTGTAGCCGTACTCACTCACGGCCATGACGATGGCGGCAATCAAGCCGACGACGTAGATTGGGAGGAGAATGCCGTTAATTTTGTCCAGCCAGTGTTGTACGCTGCCGAAGACAAGCGGCACGCTGTACAGTACCACCAGGAGCGCGGCGACCTTGTAGTCAATCGAAGGCCACACGAAAGTAGCTGCAACAGCGATCACGGAACCTTCAAAGACCGTGTAATAGATCGCGGTAATTGCGAAAAGGAAGGTCGCGAGTGCAGAGCCACTGCGCCCGAACAGCAGTCTCGAAAACAATGATACCGAAAGGCCGGAGCGCAGGGCGTATTTCGTAATCGTGGCGTTCACGATTGCATATGTGATCACCGTAAGACCGACACCGATCAAAGTATGCTTGGTTCCGTAAATCGACGCCAGGGTCGCGGCTACCACGATCCAAAACATCGCGCTGCAAACCGCCCACCACGCCATGGTGAGCGAAAGAGCTGGCATGCGGCCTTCCTCGGATACGGGCCGCTTGGTAAAGTCTAGTTCTTGAGCCGTCGCCGGCGCCGATTTGAGTTCCATAGTTCCCTCTATTTTTCCATGTGCTTTCGACACTTCGAGCGCGTTTCCTCAACGGCTCGTTGGTTCTTCTGGACCTACGTTTGGTGCAGGTTCAGGTACTTTCCCTCGCGAAATCGCGAGGGAATTTGGTTGCATCGGACGCGCGCTACGTCCACGCATTGATGTGCCAAGGTGCAAACTCGTCGTCTCCGTAGCCGAGTTTCTCACTTGCCGTTTTTTCACCTGAAGCGGTTCTGATGATTCGGTCGAAGATCATTTCACCCATCTCGCTCACCGAGGATTTCCCTTCGATAATCACGCCACAATTGACGTCCATATCGTCCTTCATCCTCTCGTACATCGGAGTGTTCGTGGCGAGCTTCAGCGAGGGTGATGGTCGACAGCCGAAGCAGGAGCCCCGCCCCGTGGTGAAGACGATCAGGTTTGCCCCAGAAGCCACTTGGCCTGTCACTGAGATCGGATCGAAACCAGGGGAGTCCATAAACACCAGTCCCCTGTCGCAGACGGGCTCAGCATAACTGTAGACCGCATTCACTGGCGTTGAGCCGGCCTTGGCGATCGCGCCAAGAGATTTCTCAAGGATAGTGGTGAGACCACCGGCGCGATTGCCGGGCGAGGCGTTGTGATCAAAGCCGTGAGGTTCCTTGGACGTGTATCCGTCCCACCACGTCAATAGGTCGATCAGCTTATTGCCAACATCCTCGCTAGCAACCCTTTGAAGCAGCAAGTTCTCGGCCCCGTAAATTTCGGGCGTTTCCGAAAGTATCGCCGTGCCGCCTTGCGAGACCAAGATGTCGACGGCCGCACCCAGCGAGGGGTTAGCGGTCAAACCGGAAAAGGAATCCGACCCGCCGCACTGAAGGCCTATAATCAACTCGCTGACGGGAATGGGCTCACGCCGCACATCGGCTGCGAGCATAATCATCTCATAGACTTGCGCAACGCCTGCGGACACCGTCGCGCCAGTGCCGCCAATGTCCTGGATCGTCAGGCTTCGAAGTTTCGGACCTAATTCCAAACCGGTCGCCTTTGAGAGACGATCGATCTGATTGTCTTCACAACCGAGTCCAACGATAAGAACGCCGACGAAATTGGGGTGCTCTGCGTAACCTGCGAGTGTCCGCCTGAGCATATCCATCGAAGGCGTCCCATCCGAAATGCTGCATCCGGACGTATGTGTGAGAGCCATCACACCGTCGATCCACGGGTACTGCTTCAACACGTCTTCTGAAAAATGGGCCGCAATCAACTTCGCTGCGCGCGCAGAACAATTTACGGTGGTCAGAACCCCGATGTAATTGCGGGTTGCGGCCTTTCCGTTAGGTCGGCGGTACCCTTGGAACGTAGCAACGTCGTTTTTCGGTTGGACACGCGGCCTCGTCACAATGTTGCGCTGCGCCAGGGTCCCTGGGTAGGCAAGATTGTGCTCGTGAACATGCTGACCTGCCTCAATCGGTTGGCTCGCCAGGCCAATTGGCTGGCCGAAGCGCCGAACTTGCGCTCCCTCCTCCACGCTTTCCAGCGCGATCTTGTGGCCTGCCGGAATGTCTGAGGCGGCAACGACCGGGAAATCAGGACGCAGGTCCGTACCTTTTGGAATCGGACGCAATGCAACGGCGACCTGATCACCGATTGCGAGGCGGAGCACCATTGCCATAATATACACCTTAGAGTTGCGTTACTCGATATAAACCTGCCGTGTCCCCCGTTAGAGGACTTAGCCGGCTGTTAGATTTCGATATGCAAGGGAACCGGCCGCGATATCTGCCAAACCGCTGCCAACCGCCTTGAAGACCGTGATCTCATCTGGCGTGGCGCGCCCTGGCACCTTTCCCTGGCAGAGATCCGACAAGGTTCCGACAATGGAATCGAGGTTGATAGCGCCGGACTTGAGCGGTCCCAAGAGATCGCCCGACTCCTTCAAGGCGTCAGGTGTATCGATGAAAACCTGGCCATGTCGAAAGCAGCTTTCGTCTGCTTCACACATTTCCGGTGTGAAACTTCCGATAAGGTCTAGGTGCGCCCCATTCTTCAACCAATGGTATTCAATCAACGGTTTTTTTGAGAGAGTTGCGCAGCTGATCACGTCCGCGGAACGCGTCGCTGCCTCAAGATCTTCCGCAACAGTAGCGGCGATGCCCTTCGAATTAAGCGTCTCCACCAGTCTCTTGGCCGAGGAAGCGTCGATATCCCAGACCTCAACAGTCTTAATCGGCAAAACCTCGAGAAAGGCTTCCGCAGCGAGCGACGCCACGCGACCCGACCCCACCAACAGCAAACGCTCGGAGTCCGGTCGAGCTAGAAATGAGGCAGCGAGAGCTGAAACACCAACCGTGCGGCGGACGGTGATTTGATTTCCGTCGATAATCGCAAGGTGCTGGCCGGTGGTAGCATCCGACAGCAAGTACGTCGAATGCAAGCCAGGCAGTCCTTTATTCGTGTTCCCTGGGAACACCGTCACGATCTTGACGCCTAGAACGCCGTCCTGCTGCCAAGCAGGCATCAGGAGGAGCGTGGCGTGGTCGCCATCCTTCTGTGGAATTTCATGATGATGTCTCAGCGGGACTTCAGCGCCGTCCGTGAAGGCGGTTCGCAGTGAGGCAATCAGATCGGAGAAAGGCAGAGCAGTGGCCGTGAGGCCAGCCCCAAAGATCGCCAGAGAACCATCCGTCTTAGCTTTGATAAATGTCATTGGCTAACTCGACTATTTGCGTTGGCATTGCGGTCGGATTGGGTTTCGCGAAGAAACTCTAAGAGGTATTCTGAGACCGCCGCGTGCTGTTCCTGCTGCACCCAGTGGCCGGCACCCTCAATGAGGTGGAACCCGACCATGTTGGTGCAGATTTCGTTTCGCATTCTTTCTGCAAAGTGTGGCCGCTGATAAGTCCCCCAGTCACTTGCCCCACTCAGGAACAAGGAAGGGACTTCTATGCGACGGTCGGCGAAGGTTTGGAGCGCGTTAAGCTCAATATTCTCGGTTCCACACCGGTACCAGTTGAGCCCACCTTGAAAACCTGTTCGTTGATACTCTCCGACGTAAACAGAGAGTTCTTCCTCTGAAAGCCACTCGCACTCTTGGATCTGCAGCTGACTTGGCATCTCGTCGGCTACCGTCTCGGCCATACCCTTGTGAAGATCCATGATGTAGTACGTCGGGAGCTTCGCGAGTTCTTCGGCTGTCCAGGCAGTAAGTCGATAAGGCTTGTTATCGAGCCAATCGGCGCTTTTATGATGATAGTAGGCCCGCAGGAAAGAGCGCAGCCCTTGAGACGCGTGCCACATATTCTCGTTCGCGGATGGCGTCGAATAGTACCATTGGTAATGCTTGCGAGGCTCGGAAAGGAGAGCCAATTGATCATTGATGGTGATACTTGCACTATTGGGCGTAACCGGGCTCGTCTGCGTGTCAAATGGCAGGTCTGGGGCCCCTCCGAACGGTGCGCTCATCATGACGAGTCGTTTGAAAACATCTGGGCGGACGGTCGCACACCACGCAGCGGCCGGAGAGCCGTAGTCGTGGCCGATCACAGCTGCTACGCTCTTATGGCCGATTGCGTAAAGGAGGCCGACAGCGTCCCGCACGATATTCAGCATCGAGAACTCTCGGAGATCGACTTCGAATCCCTCGCTCCAACCCGTTGTTCGACCGTAACCACGCATATCAGGCGCCACGACGTGATAGCCCGCAGCGGCCAGCGACGGCATGATCTTCCGCCATGAGTAAGCTATTTCCGGAAACCCGTGCAGCAGAAGCAGACAGGGGCGATCACCTGAGCCGTATCCGGCCTCAAGATAGTGCACGCGCAGACCGTTGGAGTTATCGGCGAAATTGCTTCGCACGCCTTCTGGCAACAGCGACGAGTCGTATCCTTGTATCTGGTTCAGCATGTTATATCCACGGTTAGACGGCTGTTTGCCGCCACTCTTAGAAGTTCCTGCCCCAACCTATCGGAGGGAGGGGCAGGCCGTTTCTTAGTCGGCAGTAACGACGTACACGCCGGTTTCGTGAAGATTTGCGGTCCAGCCCGGTTCGAGAACGATTGTTGTCGTCGGCTCGTCGATGACAGCCGGTCCTTTCACTACGTCACCAGCACCCAGACGCGACCCGTCATAGACAGGCGTTTGCTGGCGTGTGCCATCAGCCGAGAAGACCATTCCGCGATGACCTTTGAGAGCACTCTCTGAACCGTTACCAGACGCAATCTGCATACGCTGCGGTCTATCGAGCAGCCCGTAGAAGGCACTCTCGATGTTGACGATTTCGACTGGGCTGTGCTTCTCGCTATAGGTGTAGAGCTCTTCATGTCGGGCGTGGAATGCGTCGACGATCTTCTGAAGAGAGATTTCATTGATCTCGAAGTTGTCGATATCAACGGAGCATTCATGGACCTGACCAACGTAGCGCATATCCACGCTCCGGCGAACAGCCACTCGATCACCCTCAAAGCCGTCCTTCGCGAGATCTGTTCGACCTTGCGCCTCGATCTGCTTGAAGAGGCCATCAAGCTTGGATGCCGTCTCAGCGCCTTCCATTCTGCCCGGGCAAGGCGCCATGTAGTTAAACTTTACGTCAGACAAAATTTGGCCGAAAGCGCAAAGTCCGGATGCAAGCTTTGAGATCAGGATCTTTTTGATGCCAATTTCGCGTGCGAGAGCTGTAATGTGAGCGCTCGTTGCGCCGCCGGCTCCGATCAGAACGAAGTCGCGAGGATCATGTCCGCGTTCGACTGACACGCGACGGATACCATTCGCCATATTGTTGTTGACGATCGTGAACATGCCGTACGCAGCTCGCTCGACCGAAAGGTTGAGCGGTTTGCCAAGGTCATTGTCGATTGCTTTCCGGGCCTTCTCGAGATCAAGTGGAAGGCGGCCAGCAACCAGTCCTTCAGGGCTCAAGTAGCCAAGGACGAGATTGGCGTCTGTCGTCGTTGGACGCTCGCCGCCGTTTCCGTAACATGCCGGGCCTGGGTCCGAGCCTGCAGATTGGGGGCCCATCTGGATCAGGCCGGTAGAGTCGATCCAGCCGATGGAACCACCGCCGGCGCCAAGCGTCTCGACCTGGATCATCGGGACACCAATGCGATATCGAAGGAAATCCACATCCTTGCTGACGTTGGCGATGCCATCGTGTGTCAGGGTGATGTCAAATGATGTACCGCCCATATCAACGGCGATCAGGTTCTTTTCATTCCACGGTTCGGCGGTGTAGAGACCAGCCTGGGGGGCGGAAGCGGGGCCGGAGTTGATCGCGTACACAGCCTTATCGGACAGCACATCACCGACGGCCAGACCGCCATTTGACTGGAAGTACCGAACAGGTTGTGCGAGACCAAGAGATTGGAAATAGGCATCGACGGCAGTGACGTACTTCTTGAGAATAGGGCCAAGATATGCGTTTACGACCGCAGTAGAAGTCCGCGTATATTCCCGGATCTGAGGGTAGAGCTCCGATCCAATCGTCAATAATACGTTTGGCATCATGTCACGAACAATCTCAGCGGCACGTCGCTCATGAACGGGGTTGAGAACCGACCAAACAAACGAAATGGCAACCGCTTCGACACCTTCTTTCAGAAGCTGCCGGCAGGCACCCCGAACTTCTTCCTCATTGAGAGGGGTGTAGATCTCACCGTTTGAAACAACCCGCTCAGATATCCCATGCCGGCGGTGTCGAGGTACAAGCATCGTCGCCGGAGGATAGTTGGGATCGTAGCGGTAGCCATCTTCCTTGTGGCCCAAGCGGATCTCGATGGAGTCCTCGTGGCCTTTAGTGCAGATGAGTCCGATTTTGGCTCCCTTGTGCTGGATCAGCGCATTCAAGCCGACGGTTGTACCATTGATGCAGAAATCGGAATTTGTGACGATTTCTGTCGGCGTCACTCCAAGATCCTCGCTGATCAGCTGGAGGCCATTCTTGATAGCGATTGTTGGATCCGTCGGGGTCGAAAGAGCTTTGTAGATGCGAACTTGGCCTGCTGTGTCAGCCAGGACGAAGTCGGTAAACGTACCGCCGGCATCAATGCCAAGTCTATATTGCATGGTCACAGTGAATTCTCCGAAAAAGCAATTGGCGTTGTGAGTGTGATCAATCAGGCAATGCGTTGCAGATGATCATCTCCGCGTAGGAGCCTCGTCGCCGAAACGTCGACGGTCAGTGTTCTCTCGTCACTGAACACGACACCATATTCCTCGCGAGCGGCCTTGATCGAGACAAGACGGTTTCGAACATCATCGACGACCTGCTCAACGTTACGTTCGAACGGGTTGCCGTAGCCGCCGCCGCCTGGGCTGATACTTGCTGCTCTCTCACCCGGCTTGATCGTCCGGATCGCATTTTCACGATAGGTTTCTGTCTGACCGTTCTTCGTGATGTCAGTGCGGCCGACCTTCTTGTCGATCAATTTCGAGGACGCACCCGCTGTTCCGAGCGCGGGCAACCGGCGCCCTTCACCGTGAGTGATGAATGTCATCGGTTTATCGAGCGGCTCGACTTCCCAGTGTGTTCCAGACCCGCCCCTATACTTCCCTGCTCCTCCGGAATCGGTCATCAAGCTGTAGCTATGGATGATGATCGGGTAGGAATATTCTAGCAACTCGACGTCGCCGGACGTGAGTCCACCAAAGCACGACTGGGGCCCGCAGGCATGCCACCCGTCCTGGATCGGGGTGGCACCAGCGCCGCTGATAAGTGAAGCAAGAACCATGGTCACATATTCTTCGTCGTGACGAGAGTCCCAGCCTGCAATGTTGCAGCCGGCCGCATGCCCCCAGGACGCTGAAACTTTTTCAGGTGCCGCTTTCTCGAAAGCAAGTCGGACGGCGTCTGCCAGCGCTTCCATCGGCGTGTTTGTGCAATTCACGTGTGGCGCGGGCGACTTCGCATTGCAAAGCGTTCCCTTCGGCCCCATGTCAACGGTTACGCACCTGTAAAGGCCTTCGTTATACGGAGGAGGCAATTGCGCGAACATCATCAGGCCAAGATAGATGCCCGAATAAGAATTGCCTTCGTACGAGTTGATGAAATAGGGGATCTGAGGTGGACTATCGATTTCGATATGGCAGCTGTCGCCCTTGATCGTCACTGTCGCATTGATGGGCAGATCACCAAATCCGTGCCCTGCATCCTCAACAATTGCGGTGCTTTTGTAAACTCCATCCGGAGCTGACGAGATTAGCGACCGCATCTGCCGTTCAGCCATTCCGAGCAGCTCGTCGATGCATGCGAGCACAGTGTCCTTGCCGTACTTGTCAAGGAGTGCAACGAGGTTTCGCTCGCCCACTTGGCACGCGCCTACCAGAGCGTTGAAATCGCCTTCCTGGTCTCGCCGTGCGCGCAGGTTGGTCAATACCATGTTGAGCACATCACTGCGCGGCTGACCACGATCCCAAATCTTGATCGGGGGAATTCGAAGTCCTTCAGCGAAAATTTCTTTAGCGTCGGGATTGTAACCAGCCGGGACTGGGCCACCAATGTCCGTGAGATGCCCTTTGCAAACCGCCCAGAAGAGCAATTCGCCCTTGTAGAAAACCGGCTTGTACATACAGACATCGACGATGTGGCTACCGGCGTACTCAGGATCGTTATGAAGGATGAGATCACCCTCGTTTATATTTCCCGAGAAATAATTGCTCACGCACTTCATCGCAGGCATTAGCGAGCCAAGATGAATTGGAAGGTCCTGCCCTTGCAGGATCATTTCCGGCGTCGCGTTGAAAAGAGCAGTGCTGTAGTCGTGCGCCAGATTGAAAACGCTGGATCGCGCGGTCATTTCAAGCGTCAGCGTCATTTCACGCTGGGTCGTCTCCAGCACACCACGCACGACCGAAAGGGTGATCGGATCAACCGTTCTTGAAGTCATCGAAGTTCCACCTCTAAAGCTTGCGGTTCGGCAGCCGGCTTCTCTGGTCGGCCGCTAGGCTGAGAGTGGCGCTACATCGCTTGCCCCTCCCTGGCCCCATAGTGAGATCACAGTTTTAGAGCCAAAGCAAGCGGCTATGACGCCTTTATGACACAATTTCTGCTATCTAGCGGGATGTTCATAGCATTTTGTTGCGATATTAGGCGGATTGACCGAAAACTGTGATCACGTTTCTAATCATTTTGAGTCACGCGCGGGCGGAATGGGCCTTCCTGCAAGGCCGCGCGTTTACGATCGCCACGCATAGCGCCGACCTCGTGCGGACTTGTGTGATCTCAGTTTTGCGAGATAGCCGCTGATTAATCGAATGCTAACCATTTTCCTGAAGACTGTCCACAGTTCTTAGTGCCGCGTTGCATCCAGCAAGTCTCTTGTTTTCTATGGACGCACTGTGACGGATCGGCTCTTTTAGTGGAGGGGAAATTGTTCAAGTCCATCGGACGGAGAAAAGTAGCAACTGCGGAAATTGAAATGCGGGCCAAGTCACTTGACCAGCGGCTCCAGCTCCTGGATCAGCTTTGCGGGGTTGGGCTTTACGAGGGCATGCTTGTCAACGGTGACAGCCTTCATGCAGAGTCCAAATGGATTTGGTCTGGAGAGTTCCGAAGGATTCTAGGTTTTGAAAGTGAGCAGGATTTCCCGAACGTCGCGGAGTCTTGGTCCGACCTCCTCCATCCCGAGGACAGGGCAGCAACGCTGGACGCTTTTGGTGAATCCCTTCAAGATCGTACGGGAAAACTTCGCTACGCATGTGAGCAACGCCTAAAGACCAAAAGCGGAGCCTATCGTTGGTACCGCGCCTCGGGCGGCTGTGTCTGGCAAGCGGATGGAAGGATTGTGAGGGCATCAGGATCACTGGTCGATATCCACGAGCAAAAGTTGATGCTCGAGAAAATTGAGCAAAACAATCTAGAAGACCAGCGAACCATGGCAGCTCTCGGCAAAGCGTTGCAAGTTCTAGCTCAAGGGGACCTTACCCATCGCATAGACGTATCGAGCGTTCCGTCGAAGTCGGCACAAATATCTGAGAACTTTAATGAATCTACAGCGAATCTGGCCGTCAGCTTGACGTCGGTCGTCGACGCGGCGACTCAGATTCGCAACGGTACAAAAGAAATTAGCGAGGCCTCATCAAGCCTTGCCCTCCGGACCGAGCGGCAAGCTGCATCGCTTGAGGAAACAGCTGCGGCTGTCCAACAGATCACGTCGACGGCACGAGGGACAGCCGAACGCGCGGCGGAGCTGGCAAGCTTGGCTAATGCAGCTCACACAAGCGTTAGACAGTCAGGCGAAATAGTCGGCTCGGCTGTTCTGGCGATGTCTCGAATTGATGCTTCGTCGAAAGAAATCGGCCAGATCATCGACCTCATCGACCAGATAGCCTTTCAGACAAATCTTCTTGCGTTGAATGCCGGCGTCGAAGCGGCGAGAGCTGGCGAAGCTGGAAAAGGGTTTTCAGTCGTAGCCCAAGAAGTCCGGGAGCTAGCCCAGAGATCTGCCGAAGCAGCACGAAGAATAACCTGGCTCGTATCATCGTCGTCATCGGAGGTAAAAGAAGGCGTATCACTCGTTGGGAAAATTGACGAAAATCTGGGCAGTATAACCACTCAGGTGACAGAGATGCTGAAACTTATCAGCGAAATATCATCCTCGGCTCGGGAGCAGTCTATCGGACTTTCGCAGGTGAACAATGCTGTAAGATCTATGGACCAGGTGACGCAAGAAAATGCCGCAATGGTTGAACAAACCACCGCTGCAAGCCATGCGTTGGCAACTGAAGCCAATCGACTAGCCGTCCTAACCGGTGCTTTTCAGCTAACCCAAACGGACAACCGGTCCCCAAGATTGGGGGTGGATTCATTGCCTCAATTACTACGCGCTTGAGGTATTCGCCACGTACGTCAAATCGAGGACCTGCCCCAAGCGGGCCCTTCGCTTCGCTCGCAGATGCTATTTTCGTGGACGTTTTGCGACAGCGGTTACCTCTGTGAACGTCACTCTTGTAATCTACGCTGCTTGCAAAATTCTCCCTTGCTAGGCTCTTGCTGCCTTAGCGCGTCGGCGCGAAGCATGGAAGCCGCTGCAGATGCAACGCACGGCCCGGATATTTGCCTTCCAGGCGCGGTGCGATGGCTTCGCCGCCGTGTTATTGCGGTGCGCAGATCCGTTGCCGCCGTCAAAGTGATAGCGCCCTGGCTGGCAAGGCCGGGCTTGCCGGTGGGCGACGTTCCGACCCTTGCGGCGCTCCACCAAGCACTTCCTCGGCAGTTGTTGCACTGCATTCCGGCGCCCCTGGGATTCCGACCTATCCAGAGGATAGGCAGTGGTGGCGACGCCGGTGTCCCTTGCCAACACGATGCGGGGCGTGATCACGCGTTCATCGCGAGCTACGCTTTGCCGATCGAGGTGAAGCCATGCCCGTACATGTCGATCATATTGCTGCAACCGACCCGCCGCGCCCACTCCCGACGATATCCCGCATCTGGAGCGCGGAACGGCGGCTTGGGGCAAGAACAATGATTGTCTATCTGAACCACATTCAGCAGTTTCGTAACTATTGCGCCTTGCACGGCGTGGTCGAGCGAGAAGAATTGACCCTCGAACGCGTTGACTGCTTCATAAACTAGCATGCCGATCTCCGACAGGCGGCCACAATCGGGCGGTTACCACGAACCGCAGATTTCGGGAGTAACATTCGGTTTAGTTCAAGGGGCCATCGCGTACACACACTGCCATTCGACCATCGGCCGAAGATAATTGTCAAGCCGGGTCAATTATAT
>Ga0206116_1001566_pt1 | contig 11821 bp, 11 predicted proteins | sample 3A1Ametagenome_FD_178000 | JGI IMG/M metagenome (GOLD analysis project Ga0206116, IMG submission 178000) | Enriched microbial communities from leaf-cutter ant dump, University of Wisconsin, Madison, United States - 3A1A | ecosystem: Environmental > Terrestrial > Nest > Insects nest > Nest dump...
AAAGAAAGTAGCCCTTAAAGGCGCAGGTGCAGGAGTGTTGAAAGATGTCGACCTGATGGTACGCCTTACCGAAGCTGTTGTAAAAAGCACTTCCCTACCCGTTACGGTAAAAACACGCCTGGGCTGGGATGATAGTATGCTGAATATTGAAGAGGTAGCAGAGCGTTTGCAGGACGTAGGTATTAAGGCACTGGCCATTCACGGCCGTACCCGCTGCCAGATGTATAAAGGGGAAGCCGACTGGACGCTGATCGGTAAAGTAAAAAACAATCCGCGCATCAACATCCCCATTTTTGGTAATGGCGATATCGACAGCCCACAAAAAGCGGTTGAATATAAGAACCGTTATGGCGTCGATGGCATCATGATTGGGCGTGCAGCTATCGGCTACCCGTGGATATTCAGGGAAATAAAACATTTCTATACAACAGGCGAGCTATTGGCGCCACCTACAGTGGAGGAGCGTGTAAATGTAGTACGTAAGCATTTGCACAAAAGCCTGGAGTGGAAAGGCTCCGTGGTGGGCATTAACGAAATGCGCCGGCACTATGCTAACTATTTAAAGGGCCTGCCCAACATTAAAGAGTACCGCAGCAAGCTGGTTACGCTGAATCAGCCGGAAGAAATTGAGCAAATCCTGGACGAGATCATTATCCGCTACTCCGGTTACGAAATCGCTGCCACACCAATAGAGCTGGTGAATTACCACGAGAAGTGCCTGGTGAATTAAGCCGCACAGCCTTGTAAGATTTTGAAATACTCATAGGTCCTGCCTTACGAAAAATCACCCTTTTGTGTATTGTCTGCAGACAACAGATTACCCTACCTTTAGGCCAAAAAAAGGATGGCCATTACTGTTATTGTGATAGAAGATGACCTGCATTATAACAATGCCTTAAAAAAGGTGATCGACTATGATGAGGAATTAGTGTGCATAGGACAATATTTCAGGGGTAAAGAGGCGCTTCAAAATCTCACTACATTAAATGCAGATATAGCAATTGTGGATATTAATCTTCCTGACTATAATGGCATCCAGATATTGGAAGCGGTGGCCGATCAGCAGCTTTCTACCCAGTTTATCATGTGTACCAACCTGGAAGATGACGAATATATCTTCCAGGCTTTAAAAGCAGGAGCTGTTGGTTACCTGCTTAAAGGAGAAAGTATGCAAAGGATTATAGACGCTATTAAAGAGGCACATACAGGTGGCGCACCCATGACCATAAGCATTGCAAGAAAAGTAATGAATCATTTTTCGAATGGTAAAAGTAAAACAAAGGCCCCGGACTATGCACTTACAGCAACCGAAAACGAAGTGCTGCAGTTACTTGCCGAAGGGCTGCTCTACAAGGAAATAGCACAAAAAAAATTTGTCAGTATAGATACCGTTAAAAAGCATATAGGGAACATTTACCGTAAATTGCAGGTGAGCAATAAGGTAGAGGCAATAAATAAAGTGTTTAAAAAATAAGTTTGACCGAAGCTTACTTACTTTTATGAAAATACCAGGTTTTTAATGTTTATTATTCTCATTACCAATAATTTATGATGGAATAAATACTATACTCCTTACTACAGCTGTGATAAGCGTCAAACCACAACCGGATGTTTATACATGAATATGAAAAGGTTTGCTCTTTTATTAGTTACTTTTAGGATTCTTGCATTCGCATCTGCCCAAAACGCGAACTATGACTTCGTGCCAACAGACGCTGTAAAACCTCAGATAGCTTTATATAAAATGAGCACGGTTGCTAATCTGACAAAGAGCGATTGGCTGCCTAATAATACTATACCCTATAACAAAATCAGCTCCTTAAAACAGCTGCCACAAAATGTTAAATCGCTCTTGGTTTACCTGAACATAAAAAATACAAGTGAAACAGATAGTATATTTTATGTTTATATAAAGGATGAGTTTGTACCAGAAGTTTACTTTTATGAAATAACCGACACTGCTCTTTGTGTTGGTGGAACAGGGTTTGCCCATTTGCAGCAAACACTTTCTGTACCCAACAGTAATAATCATATTGGTTTTAGACTTGCTCCCTACAATGAGTGTCGGTTTATATTACAATTCCGCGATTTTGAAGGGAGTATATTTTTACCTGATTTCGAAATTCTCAAAGAGACCTTTTTTTTGAAATCGACTTCTCCTCTAAATGGTACAACGGGAAATCCGTACAATAAGCTTACGTTATTTTTTATTGGACTTCATGTATGCCTAACAATAACCGGAATGTTTTTATTAAAAAACAAACGGTTCAGAAATCCGCTAAAGATTTTTACGGCTATCAACTTCATGTATATTTTTTATTATCTGAATATATATGGGTTTATAAATATGGAAAACAGGGTTTTACCAGGCGTAAGGAATATCGTATATCAGCAGTTTTGGGGATGCCTGGAACCCGCAATGTACTACCTGCTTTTTTACAGCTATCTTACTTTCAGCAAAAAATATAAATATTGGGGTATTTTTTTAAAATATTCGGTTCTTTACTGGCTTATTTACTTTGTATTACGCATTGGCGACCACACCGATCCCTACCTTCTTTATGCAACGCAAGTGATGAGAAAATTTGCAACTGTTTATGACTTCCTCATCACATTACTTGTTTTTCTCTATCTGTTAAGGTTCAAATCCCCATTTTATAAATATGCAAGGCTCGGTGTAGCAATACTGCTTATCAGCGCCATTCAAATGTCGCTACCATACATTATCGGCTTTCTGGGTATACACAAAACACCTGTCGTAATCGGTGAGCTTTCTTATGCAATTATGCAGTTTGCAATAATTGCCGATTTTTTATTATTTCTATATGGAGTGATTATAGACACGTTAGAAGGAGAAAAGGAAAAACAAAAGCTGGAAAAAAAGTTGCTGGAAACAGAACTTGCACAGCAAAAATTACTGCTTAGTGAACGTGAGCGCATCTCCCGCGACATGCACGACAATATAGGCGCCGGCATATCGGCCCTTAAACTGCAGGCTGAGTTTTTAAAACAGAAACTTGACAATAACCCTTCAGTAAGTAAGGATATAGAGGAGCTGCTAAACACATCCGAGGATATGAACTTCTCTATGCGGGAGCTGATGTGGGGTCTGCAAAGCCATGAAGAGCACCTGGGAACTTTTGTGAGCAAAGCGCTGCAGCAGGCAAAAAACTTTTTAAGCAAATCCCAGGTACATTTTGAACATACTGAATATATAGAAAACAACACAGCCGTTATTTCCGGGCCGGTACGTCGCGAGCTGCTTTTTAGCCTGAGAGAAGCCATCAATAATATTTATAAGCATAGCGGGGCCGCCAACGTTTTTGTATCGGTATTACAAACCGGCAGTTCCCTGGTGGTGGAAGTAAAAGACGACGGTATTGGATTAAACACAATGCGGCAGACCGGAAATGGCCTGCATAATATGGAGCAGCGCATGAAAAATATTGGTGGTGTATTTGAAGTACTACCCACATCAGGCGGAACTCACCTGCGATATACCGTTCCGCTTTAGCCGCTAAAAATCACCCTTTTGTGTAATTGCCTGCCTTACCCTCATTCTTTAGCTTTGATACCTGAAACAAACAGACTGTTCATTTTCTAACAGAACTGTTTTTTATCGCAGCTACAAAAAAGCACAGGCAAAAGATCATCATAAACTCATATACCGTTAAAAAACGGGTACGTACTATCGTCTTTTAACGCTTGATTTTGCGCATGGCCTGTACACATCTTTGTAATAACAAATTACCCCGTAAGCCGAAAAGGGGAATAAAAGAGTAGGCACAAAGTAAACAACCAAAATATGAAACGACTATTTTTACTGCTGTCAGCCACAGCGCTAACTGTTTGCGTCACATGGGCACAGGACGCGCGCTCCCCTTTCAGAAAAGGCTATACCCGGCTGGGGTTACAGCTTCCGGGCAACCGGTTAGACAATACCCTCAGTCCAAAAGAAAATATACTCAAAGGTAATTTAGGCAACGACCAGGGGTACACTCTGGAAACCGGTCGTCTCTTTTATTTTCTTCCTGCCAGCAGTGTAAACCTGTTCAATGTGGGACTTGACTGGACGATTTTTTCAGCGACCTTTACGCCTACCACAAAAAGCTGGGATAACTATGCCGATAAAACTACCGGCTATTCCAAAGAGGACTTTTCTACAAAGCTGATGGCTTCTGTTGCAACAAAACTGGGGCCCGTTCTTTCCATCAATCCGGTGCAGGACCTTATTATAGATGTACGGGCGCAGGCCAGCCTGGGTGTATATGCCATTGGGCCGGTATATGAGTCTTTCGACAATACAGAGGGTATCGACGGTCCTACCAACGCGTTTTATACATTTCCCAATGATCCGGAAGCCTCCGGCGCAAAATCCGTTACACAGGGATTCAATACATTATTAAAGCCTAACATAGGCGCTACTGTACGCTGGCGGGGCATTGGCCTGGCAGCGGACTACAGTCCCGGTAAACTCAATATGAAGTACAAAGCCATTGACAATGGAGTGGAAAGCACCGGTGAGCAAAAAGTGCCGCTCAACACTTTTCAGCTAAAGCTGAGCTTCCAGGGAAAGAAGTAATTAGCAAAATGAAACCGATATATACGGCAACAGAAGCCGGTGGTAAAGCTAAGCTTTACGTTTTAAAAACAAAATTAGGCACCAGTGTAAATATGCCCCTTTCAAACACCTTTACAAAACATTTACTCATTCTTTAACTACAAAAATTAAAATCATGAAAAAGAATATCGCAACATTATTTATGGCAAACAGCACCACATTCACCATTCTGTTTCTACTGCTTACACTCTTTACATCGTCCTGCGGTAAAGACGACAAAAAGTCGGAGATAAGTAGCAGCGCCATCGTTGGCACCTGGTACTTTGCTGAGGGGAAAGAATATTTTCAGCCCAATGGCGGAACCAAAAAAGTAATGGATACTGATGAAGCCGACCCCACTACTACTCTCCAGTTTAAAAGCGACGGCACGGTTATATCTAAAAATAATGATACAGGATCAGAAAATGGCACCTATGTTCTCGGCGCCAATACGCTTACGGTAAAATTTGCCAACCCGGATTTAGGTACCCAAACCGCCACTGTACTGCAATTAAATAATACAACGCTCGTTATTGAGGACAAGGAAACCGGAACTGACGACGACGTTCCCGGAACATGGTATTACGAGTACACTTATAAGAAAAAGTAAAGTACAAAGCCTAACCCATCAGAAACACCGCGGTGCGGCCTGTTTATAACAGTGCCGCATCATTTAAAAACTGTTCTGTCTTTGGTGGTATTGAGTTATAATCAGGCAGGTAAAACGCCGGAAACTGCGATAAATTTTCATCGTGTCGCTGTCATTTTAGACATAACAAGGCTCTATATACAATACACCCGTAAGCCGAAAAGGGGATAAAAGAGTAGGCATAAAACATATAATTATGGCAAAACGAACCAAAAAGCTCATTACACTTTTACAACAAATGAAGATTACTCATATCAGATATGAGATAGATGGTTTCGTCCACGAGATTTCTGTTAATAACATGGGTTCCAACTCTCTGATTGAGCCTTGCAACAATCCGGGTGCAACACGGTTTAAAGATGGAGAACAACAATGTTGCCGACTTGTAAACCCGAATGACGCTTATTGGGTTAACTGTGATGCTTAAATATATAGTTATGAAAAGGAATTGGCTTTTATTCATATTATTACTTTTTGTTGCGCAACTGCACTCACAAACCAACAAAACAACAATTACTCTTTCACAAATCAATATAGGTGTAGAATCCAGCGTTACAGACAAAGGAGATATTGAAGTGAAATTTTACAATATCGAAACCCCGGAATCACCGAATCTATACTCTTTAAGGACTAAATCAGTAGAAACGTTTATGCAGGTTTTCTCTGATAAGCTCACCTATTGGATTCGTACAGAAGAAAAGAGAGAACTAAATAAAAATGATACAAGCAAAATATTTGCAGATGCAGCCTATTTGTGGCATCAATTGTTCGCGATAAACAGAGAAAATGAAGCCGGGGTACTAAAAATATCGAAAACGGTGCCTTTAAAAGGCTATAAAGACTCTTTATCGTTACTAAGAGGAAAGTTAAGAAACAATACGGAGCTTGCAATTGAGAAATCTGGAATCGATGACTTTCCCGGCTCAATCCTTGATAGTATTTTCAATAAATATTTTACCGACGGTATCAGACCAGGTCAGAAAATAGAAGACAGGCTTTTGCTTGATAAACGTATTTTTAGAGACAAAATTATTACAGCTGTTATTGAATACGAGCAAAGAAAAAAAGGTTCGAGCAAAGCAAATGCTCTGAAAAATAGTTTGCAAGCAACGATTCCTGACACCTCCTTTTTTAGAAAAAGTCTTCAGAACTTATCGACTTTACCGGTAAAAGAAGTTCAGATTGAAATTAACAATGGCTATATTGAAATGCTGTACATGGTTCTGGATTTTGGCAACAAAGAGCAGGTATATTGGCTTCCTTATCCTATTGGTTTCAGTTCATTCAGGAATTTTAATAATTTCAAAAAAATGGAGCTTATAAATTTGCAGAATCAGCCTAATGAAAAAGATACACTCAATAACAAGTACCCAGTAGTCTTGCTCAGCGATCTTTTAAGCTATTTTCCTATACTTGGTATAGACCGGAGGGACTATTCTCCAAAAGACACTGTTATCAGGTGCCAGGGGGGAGAACAAATTACTGTAAGAAAGGAAGAAACCTCAAAATTATTCGAAGCGCACATTTTTAGCGACTTAATAGGTTTGAATGAAGGTAGTCCGAATGGCTTGTTACAAACCGAAATAAAGAAAAGAATAAATATCAACACATCTGTTATCCCATTTAAAAATAAGAAGTCCGCGTTCGGGTTCTTCCAGTACATAACCCCCCAGATCACCATATCTAAATTAGAGCAGCACAATAAATATATGCAATTGATGAATCTGGATTCAGTAAGAATGAACCTAGGAGGAAATGATAGCGCTTTGTTTAAAAACCAGCATAAATATTATGGAACTGCGTTAGAGATTTTTCGTCATCAAAGTTATTCTGCCGGCTTTGATTTGAATATTTTTAAAGCAACCACTCATGTCTATAAATTGAACTTTCTTTTTGATATTGGAGGAAGATTAGGATTTACTCACGCATCAGAATATGCAAATGCAGATTCTGCAGAAATTGCACGTGCCCCCAAATTTATTCTATCGTCTTTACAGGTAACCCCCGATTTGAGCGTTGTCTTTTTGCCAGAAGAGAGATTTAGTTTTACTGTAGCGAATAAGATGTTTATTATATGGCCTTTACAAAAGACCTTTCAACTGGCCTCGTTTAAAAATGATAACGATGCGATTTTTAAGAAAAAACCCAATAGAGTTGTTGATGTAATAGAACTATTAATGACTCTAAGGCTTAACGACAAAACAAATGGAAAGTTGTTCGGCAGGCTGAGATTCAATGCACAATCAGATAATTTTAAGAATAATTTTTCTCAAATCCAGATAGGATATTCGACTAATATTTTGGGCAATTAGTAATAAAGATTTTTCTCGTTGTGAATGTTATTGCTTTCGCAAAATACCCACCTTTGTTGGTACAATAGGGAGAACGCCCACAATATCGTTGGCGCAACAAAACCACGAACAAACTGTAGCAGAAGCGCATCCAGGTTCTCATAAATAGGGCCGTTTTATACTTAAAATATTATAATATTTCTTTATCTTTAAAGCAGCAACCTGCTTTATATGAATACGCATAACTTTTTAAAAACACCTGCTATAGCCGGCACTGCGCTACTATTATCCGGAGTCGTATATCTCTTTACAAAGGCATCAAAAAAGAATATTGTAACTAAAAAAAACATAATTAAAGGAATCCTTGAAACAGGGATCGGATGGCTCGTGGATGGCTATAGACGTAATAGCAGATCTCTGTTTTTCGGTCAGGCTCCACTTTCAGCATTGTGCATCAGCCGTGGATCCAGTGCTGGTTCTATAAACAAACTGCGTGAGGCTCTTCCGATAGCTGGTATTCACTCCTGCCCGGCAGCAACAACAAAATCAGCTTCTTTGTTAGCCACAGTATTATACTGAGCTAGGTCAGATACTTTTCTTTAACCTTAAAAAACCACAGACATGATCAACAGAAAATTTTTCTTCGACAACGTACGCAACACCTTATTTAACGGGCGCTTTACGCAAAATCAGGTGAACGGAATTTCTGCTATCCTGAACGAATGGGAAGAGCGATATTCAAGAAAAGACGACCGCTGGCTGGCGTATATGCTGGCTACCACACACCACGAAACAGATAAAACCATGCAGCCGATAGAAGAATACGGCAAAGGCAGGCAAAAAAAATACGGGCAAAGACTAAAAATGAGCGGGCAACCTTACAGCAATACCGATCAGATATTTTACGGACGTGGCTTTGTACAGCTTACATGGTACGAGAATTATGAAAGAGCAGGCAGAAAATTAGGAGTTGGCGATGCGTTTTTACGTAATGCCTCGCTGGTAATGCAGTTGACCAATGCCACTAAAATCATGTTTACCGGTATGATAGAAGGCTGGTTTACCGGCAAAAAACTGTCTGATTATTTTAACAACGATAAAGAACAGTGGCCTAATGCACGCAAGATCATCAATGGTACAGACAGGGCTGCCCTGATTGCAGATATAGCGAAACGCTATTATGCCTGTATCAGCTATACAACCGGCGCGTAGCATAACATTGTGCTTTGTTCCGGACCCGGCGTTGGTTCTATAACATCGGGGCTCTCACGGGAAATCCGCCTGTGAACAAAGCGAATATAGTCTATCAGCTACTCACACATTGCCTTGCTCCTGCCAGCAACGGCCGAAAGTGCGTTCAAATTATCACTACATTAGCTGCTGAATTTAATATCAATGTAAATGAAGCAGATTGTATTTTCCTTCTTGTTCGTATGTCTTTTCGCTTGTTCAGGCATTGCCCAAACGTATCCTTTAAGGGTATTACAGTTCAATATATGGCAGGAGGGAACTACCGTTCCAGGCGGCTTTGACGGCGTGGTGGAAGAAATAGCACGCCTGCAGCCCGACCTTGTGGCCCTTTCAGAAGTGAGGAATTACAACAATACTAAATTCAACGAACGCATTGTAAAGGCTTTAAAAGCGAAAGGATTTACTTATTATTCGTTCTACAGCGACGATACCGGTATTCTTTCCAGATATCCATTGCTGGAACACGGTCCACTGGGAAAAAAGGATATTGATTTCAGGGGTACCATTCATAAAGTAGTGGTAAAACATGAAAGCGGTAAAGAGATCGCCTTTTATACCGCTCACCTGCAATATACCAAAGCAGCCAATTATCTCCCCAGGGGGTATGATGCTGATACCTGGGAAAAACTACCTGCACCAGTATTAAGCGCTGACTCGGTATTACAAAATAATAAGCGCTCTACAAGGGACGAAGCGATAGCGGCATTTATTAAAGACGCTAACCAGGAAATAAAAAAAGGAAGGCTGGTTTTCCTGGGAGGCGATTTTAACGAGCCCTCACACCAGGACTGGACCAAACGCACCCAAAACCTTTTTGACCACAATGGCCTCATCATTCCCTGGAATAACTCCCTTTCTTTGCAAAAGAGCGGCTTTATAGATGCCTACCGGAAACAATTTCCGGATGAAGTTACCCACCCAGGGTTTACGTTTCCTGCCTATATTACTACTGTACCGGTAAAAAAGCTGGTTTGGGCGCCTGACGCGGACGAAAGAGACCGGATTGATTTTATTTTTTACAGGAAAAACAAGGCTGTCCGCCTGAAAGATGTAACTATTGTAGGTCCTAAGGAATCCATACTCAAAGGAAAGCCTGTTACAGAAGCGACCAAAGACCCTTTTCTGTTACCCCAGGGTAACTGGCCCACCGACCATAAGGCCGTGCTGGCCGATTTCGTTATAAAAAAGTAGTGCCTCAATATCGGCCTCTTTTGCAATTTTGCTTGCAACGGTGATTTTTGAAAATTAGTGCCGCCAAATTGAAAATTTTATATACTTTTGCCCTCCCTTAAAACAGGAAAAGTTCTTTTTTATATATTATTTCACCGTTATAAACGGTGCCGGTCCTATAGCTCAGCCGGTTAGAGCACCTGACTCATAATCAGGGGGTCCCTGGTTCGAGCCCAGGTGGGACCACAATATCAAAGCATCTGCTCAAGGCAGGTGCTTTTTCATTTAACCTATTAATAGCACTATACTATATGCCCGCCTGTTATATTCTTTATAGTAAAAAACTTAATAAGCATTATGTAGGAGCTACCAGTACTGACGCTACTGAACGGCTAAACAGGCATTCTTCAGAGTATTATGAGGGTAAGTTTACATCAAAGACTGATGACTGGGAATTATTTTTGTCGATAGAATGCACTAATGTAAAACAAGCTTTTGCTATAGAAGCGCATATCAAGCGAATGAAAAGTCGCAAGTATATTGAAAACCTCAAACACTATCCTGAAATCATAGAAAAACTCCTCTTACAATACTCATAATCAGGGTGCCGATAGCTATCGGCACTGGTTCGAGCCCAGGTGGGACCACAATATCAAGCCTTACTTAATTGATTTTTAATCAGTTGTGTGAGGCTTTTTTATTGGGGGTAAACATAGGGACAACATTTAATGAAATTGAAAATCCAACACTTTATCAGCTTTCATTATTCAACTAACTTTACCCATTCTATAATAATATTCCTGCCATGCAAAAAACTTTCTTTTTGATCACATTTTTGATCGCTCTTACTACCCTGTCCTGCCAAATGACCTCATCAAAAGAGGCAAAAACATACAGCAATCCTTTGCAGGTAAAATTTGGCGATCCTTATGTGATACGTGCCGCTGATGGGAAATATTATATGTATGGCACCGGGGCTGGCGCCAAAAACGGCTTTGCAGCCTACTCTTCCGAAGATCTTACAGACTGGAAAGAGGAAGGACAGGTGTATTTCGGTGATAACGAAAATGGTTGGGGTGAACATTCTTACTGGGCGCCGGAAGTGTACGAGCGCAATGGCAAATACTATATATTCTACAGCGCCCACTGGAAAGTAAACCCTACTAATGAAGAAGAAAACTTTAGGATCGGCGTGGCCGTAGCCGACAAGCCTACAGGACCGTTCATTGATACGCAGAATAAGCCCATATTCGATCCGGGCTACCCTATTATTGATGCGAACGTATTATTTGGGGAAGATGGCAAAACCTATTTGTATTACTCCAGGTGCTGTTATAAGCATCCTGTTGAAAGCGAAGTAGCTGATTGGGCAAAGCAAAAAGGATGGTTCAATGAAATTGAAGAAAGCTGGGTGTACGGTGTGGAAATGAAGCCGGACTTCAGTGGTGTGATCGGAGAGCCGGTATTATTATTACGCCCGCCTGTAAAAATGGACGATAAGCAGGCAGAATGGGAAAGCCGCTCCGTTACTTCTAATGAAGTAAATCGCCGCTGGACAGAAGGCTCTTATATCTTCAAAAAAGGTGATACCTATTACATGATGTATTCGGCCAATTTTTTTGGCGGACAGAACTACGCGGTTGGCTATGCTACATCAAAAAATCCCCTTGGGCCTTTTGAAAAAGCAGCGAATAATCCGGTTCTGCAAAAGAATACTGAAACGGGTGGCATTGTAACCGGCACAGGGCATAACAGCATTACCTATTCGCCTGATGGCAAAACCATGCTGTGCGTGTACCACGGACGTACTAACAAGACCGGTGATGAGCGGGTGGTATTCATTGATAAAATGAACGTTTC
>Ga0206116_1001568_pt1 | contig 11780 bp, 8 predicted proteins | sample 3A1Ametagenome_FD_178000 | JGI IMG/M metagenome (GOLD analysis project Ga0206116, IMG submission 178000) | Enriched microbial communities from leaf-cutter ant dump, University of Wisconsin, Madison, United States - 3A1A | ecosystem: Environmental > Terrestrial > Nest > Insects nest > Nest dump...
CGGCAACGTGCGGACGGCGACGAGCGGCGAAGCGTCGACCGTCTCCGGCAACACCGGCTTCATGGGCGTCTATGGCGCGGCCAAGTTCAACGGCCTTCAGTGGAACGCCTCGCTGACGGCGGGCGCCATCGACAACCGGGCCGATCGTCTGGTCAACGGCACCGACACGGCATCCGGCGACTTCCTCGGCTGGTATGTGTCGCCCGAGGTCGCGGTGAGCAACACCTACGCCGTCGCGCCGGGCTGGGAACTGACGCCGAGCGCCAAGATCCGCTACACCGGCGCCTTCTACGAGAGCTACAGCGAAAGCGGCTCCACCTCGCAGCTCTTGAGCTACGATTCCCGCCAGACCCATTCGCTGGACGGGCGCGTGCAGCTGGAACTCAAGCACAAGATGGTCATGTCCTCGGGCCTGCCGGCCGCCGTTATGGCGACGGTGGCGCTGGGCGACACCCAGTATCTCGGCTCCGGCAAGACGCACGCCAGCCTTCTGGGCAGCGACTTCACCGTCGCGAACTCCGGCGACGACAACGTGCTCGGCGCGACCATCGGCCTCGGCTTCGACGCCATGGTGTCGCAGCGCGCGGCGATCTACGGCAGCGTCGACGGCACGATCTACAGCGACGACTCCATGGGCGCGACCGGCCGTCTCGGGCTGAAAGTGGCGTTCTGAGGCGGGGCGGTTGAACCTGTCCGCCAAGCCTCACGAGGCTTGGCGGCCCATCCCGGCAGTGTTGGCCGAAAGGGTCGGATTTCGCGCGGGGGTAGGCGGAAGCCCTCTTGTTGCCGGCGGACGACTCCTGTTGAAGTTGGGCACTCCACAATTTGCGGGTGCGCCATGGCCGTGTGCTCTTTTTCCGTTCCGAGCCGCTTGTTCTGGCTTCTTGCGCTCCTCGCGCTCCTGTCCGGTCCCGCGCTCGCCGGCCGCGATGGCGAATACTCGATCGACAAGGCCGATGCCACGCCGCAAGGCCAGGACAAGGTGCTGGCATCGGACGCGGCTCCGGCGCCGAGCGGACGCACCGATCAGGGAAGCGCACCGGACAAGGACCGGATTTCGCGCCAGGATCGGGACAGCCGGACCCCTGTGTTGGGTCAAGAGTATTTTCTCAACGAAAACTACTACGATCGCCGCAATGGATGGATTATTTCCATCAACAAGGCGCGAATGTCCTGCAACATATCCAAGTTATTCGATACAAAATCCCTCATCCAGCTGGGTGGGGATGCTCATGGTAGCGAATATTCGTTCTACCTCATGTTTCAGGACGAGAAGTTTTTCCTGGAAGAGGGTAAAAAGCACGCCGTTTCCGTCACCTTTAATGGCCGCAGCACATGGGACGCCGAGGGGCTCGGCGTTTCGCTTGCCAACGGAGTGCTTGGCGTGACGCTTGAGCACATCAACAAGGACAGTATTGTCGAGTTTGCCGGCATGAGCGTGCTCGACCTGAAGATCGATGGTGTGAGCTCCGGAACCTACAGCCTCTCCGGCACGCGCAAGGCGCTCCTCAGAATGCTCGATTGCATCAAGGACATCGAGGCCGGACGCATCTCCCTTGCCGCGGTCGGCGAGGAGGACCGGTCGGCCGACGACAGGGCGCCATCGACGGGCGAGGGCCCCGGCCAGCGCGGCGGGCAGGGGAAGAACAAGGGCGAGGACGCGGAGGCGTCCTATGCCTATGGCACCGGCTTCTTCGTCAACGGCGACGGCTATCTCCTGACCAACGCCCATGTGGTCGAGGGCTGCAAGGATGCGCTGGTGCGCCAGGGCCATTCCGGCGTTCAGCCGGCCACCATCGTGGCGCGCGAGGTCACCAACGACCTCGCCATCCTGAAGATCGACGAGAAGCCCGAGGCCTTCGGCACGTTCCGAGGGGCGCCGCAGATCCGGCTGGGCGATTCCATCGTGGTGTTCGGCTACCCGCTGGCGGGGATGCTGTCGAGCACCGGCAACCTGTCGACGGGGCTGATCTCCTCGCTGACCGGCGCGGGCGACGACGTCAGCAAGCTGCAGATCTCGGCGCCGGTGCAGAGCGGCAACAGCGGCGGCGCCGTGGTCGACCAGTCCGGCCGCATCGTCGGCGTCGTCGTCGCCAAGGCGAACATCCAGGCGCGCGGCACCGAAGAGAAGCCCGACATCGAGGTGATCCAGAACGTCAACTTCGCCATCAAGGCGGGCATGGCGCAGTTCTTCCTCGACGCCAACCAGATCCACTACGAGGCCGAAGCGCCGGGCGCCGACCTGAAGACGCCGGATGTGGCCGATATCGCCCGGAGCTTCACCGTGCAGGTGGCCTGCGAGATGAGGAAGTAGGGCGTCGGCCGAGGGGCGTCGGGTGCCCCGACGCTTGCCGACCCCTTCCATGTCTCAAGTTTTCTCTGCCTGCTATACTTATACATTCCCTTTCCTTTCATGTATTTCCCATGTCCATGTGTCGTCTATGTCCATGTTCCGCCGGATCTTGATAGCGAAAACCTCTGATTGACCGGTATCGTGACCGGTCATACGGTCGCCTTGTCAAGATTATGGGGCGCGGCACCGGCGGTGAACGGCCGGGCCGGCGCCCTCATTCATCCAAGCGAACAATCCATTGGAGGGGCGTCGAACGCACCGCTCCCCCAGCCAGGTCGGCATTCGGCGTGCGGGTGGGGGATGACATGGACGCGCAAGCACCGGTCATGGACGAGGCGGGGGCGGGCCGCGTGGCCTACTTCGATAATCTCAGGTGGTTCATCGTCATCCTCGTGGTGGTGATGCACCTCAACGTCACCTATGGCGGCAACGGCCTCTGGTACTACAAGGAACAGGCAAGCTACGGCCCGCTGTCCGGCCTGATGTTCGGGCTCTACGGCTCGCTCACCCAGGCCTGGTTCATGGGCCTGATGTTCTTCATCTCGGGCTATCTCGTTCCGCCGTCGCTCGAGCGGAAGGGAACGCTGCCGTTTATCAAGGGGCGGCTCGTTCGCCTCGGCGTGCCCATGTTGGTCTATGTGGCGGTCATCCATCCGCTGACCATCTGGATCGCCGGCCTTGCCGACCCCGCCGCGCCGGGCATGGCCGGATGGTACGCCCACTATGTCGTCTCGCTCGATTTCCTGTCGAGCCTCGGGCCGCTGTGGTTCCTGATGCTGCTGTTGATCCTGTCGGTGGCCTATGCGCTGTGGCGCGCGGCCTTTGGCGGGCCGGCGCGTCGTGAGCATGGGCGCGTCGAGGTTCGGCACTGGTGGGTGGCGGCGGTCGCCGTCGTCATCGCCGTCTCGGCCTTTCTCCTGCGCGGGGTGGTGCCGGCCGGCCAGCAGTTCATCAAGCCGCTGCCCGGCAACTTCATGCAGGTCGGCTTCTTCGCCTCCTATGTCGTGCTGTTCGTGGTCGGCATCCTCTGCCGCGGCCATGACCTTTTGGGCGCCATCGACCATCGGTTCGGCATGCGCTGGTTCAGGTGGACGCTGATTCTCGGCATACCCCTGTGGTTCCTCGGCATTCCGGCCAGCTCCATCGTCGCGGAGGCCCATGGTGCGACGCCGGATATCGGCGCCTTCTTCGGCGGCTTCCGCTGGCAGTCGGCCTTCTATGCCACGTGGGAGGCGTTCTTCTGCGTCGGCGTGTCGCTGGGGCTGATCGTGTTGTTCCGCGACCGGTTCAACGGCCATGGCAAGCTGGCGCGCCTGCTGAGCCAGAGCTATTTCGGCGTCTACGTCTTCCACCCTCCCGTCATCGTGGCCGGCGCCATCCTGGCGCGGGGTATCGGAATGCCGCCGCTCCTCAAGATGTATGTGATGGCCGCCGTCCTGGTGCCGCTGTGCCTTGCCGTCAGCCTCGGCCTGCGGCAGGTGCCCGTCATCCGGCGCTATTTCACGTGACGGCGAGACGGGACAAACGATAGCGTGGCGGTGGAGCGAGGAGGGAGCATGACCGCCATCGACAGGAGCTTCGGCCGGCAGGCCTTCGGGCTGAACCCGGCCGCCTATCACGCGGCGCGACCGGACTATCCGGAGTGGGTCTACGACAGGCTCGTCGACTGCGGCCTCAAGCCCGGCGCGCGGGTGTTCGAGATCGGCGCCGGCACCGGCAAGGCGACGCGGCGTCTCATCGAGGCCGGCGCCGACCCGCTCGTCGCCATCGAACCCGACGCGCGGCTGGCCGATTTTCTAGAGCAAAACCAGCAAAAGTGGGAACCGGTTTTGCGGCCGGTGTTGCGTAAAAACAAAGAGATAGAGCACGTTGGCGAACCGAAGTTCGCCGTACGCGCTCTCGAGGCCAGCCTGCGCCATCCGGCGCTCACGGTGGTGCGCGCGCCGTTCGAGGAGGCGGACCTTGCCGAGGGGGGCTTCGATCTCGGCGTCTCGGCCACCGCCTTCCACTGGCTCGACGAGGCGGCGGCGCTTGAAAAGGTGGCGCGGCTCCTCCGGCCCGGCGGCTGGTGGGCGGCGATCTGGCACGTCTTCGGCGATGCCGGCCGGCCCGACCCGTTCCACGAGGCGACGCAAAGCCTGCTCTCCGGCTACGCCAGCCCCTCGGCCGGCGAGCGCGGCGTCCCCTTCGGCCTCGACGTGGAGGCGCGCACGCAAGCGCTGACGCGCACCGGCGCCTTCGACGTCGTCGACTACAAGATCGTCCCCTGGCAACTGGTGCTGACCGCCGAGGAGACCGTGGCCCTCTACGCCACCTATTCCGACATGGCGGCGCGGCCGAACATGGATGCGGTGCTGATGGAGCTGGGGCGGATCGCGCGGGAGGAGTTCGGCGACCGGGTGGAGCGGAACATGACGACCAGCCTGTTCGTGGCGCGGCGGGGGCAGTGACGGAATGACCCCATTCGCCATCGCCGCCGCTCTCGCCCACGTTCGCGACAAGTCGCTCGGCGGGCCGCTGCCCGGGCCGGCCGCCGTCACCATCAACTTCCACCCCGACGCGCTGCATCAGGGGCGATGGGTGATCGAGGCGCTGGCGACGGAGGGCGTCTATCGGTCGCAGTTCGAGACCGGCATCAGCAACGGCGGGCTGACGGCCCATCCGGGCGGCGAGCGCTGGCTGTGGGAGCAGGACATTTTCGGCGGCGCCTATGACGGGGCCGACCCGGCATTGCGGCCGAAATACGGGGCGCTCAACATTCTCAACCGCGCGACGGGCGGCTCGCCGCGCTTCGGCTCGGCGCATCTGAGGCTGCGGCCACATGTGCTGGCGCGGACGACCTTCTGCTATCCGGACAGCTGCTACAGCCCTGCTGATTTCGGCGTTGCCGACCGCATGGGGCTGGTCGTGCTGGCCGAGCGGCAGCGGGCGTCGACGGACGTGCTGGACGACTATGTCGAGGCGCATGTCCACGGGCCGCTCACCCTTGGCGAGGACGTCGAGGCGCTGGTGCTCGATCCCTGCTACCGGGGCACGGAGATCGAGGCCATCGCCGCAACGCTCGCCTGCCCGGTGGAGTGGCACGCCGGCTTCCGCATGCCGGCGGCGCGCGTGGCCGACTGCGTCGCCTATCGCGGCCAGGAATATGCCGACCTCGCGGCGGCGCTGATGACCGACGGCATCCTCACCCCGCGCGCCATCGGCCTCGCTCGCCGTGCCGGCCGCGCCGACTGGCAGTCGCTGAAGCGCGTCTGGCACTGCGTGGCGCGGTTCGGCAACCCGGCGGAGTAGGGGATCTCCGCCGAGCGGGCCGTCAGCCATCCAGCAGCGTGGTGCCGTAGGAGTTGTCGACGGCGCAGAGCCAGCGGCCGGCGTCCGACTTGCGGAAGACGTAGGTGGCGCGGCGGACGATGGGGTCGGGCTGGCCTTCGACGTCGAGCAGGGTTTCCATCAGCACCAGGGCGGTGTCGGCGCCCTCGATCACCTCCATGCGGCCCTGGCGGACCTTCATGCTGTTCTTGAAATGGGCGGCGATGGCCACGAAGGCCTTGCGGATGGCCGGCTTGCCGGTGGCCACCATGCCGGGCTTGACCACCAGCGCGGCGTCCTCGGCGTAGAAGTCCATCAGCGCGTCGAAGTCCTCGGCGGTGATCGCCCGGTCGGCCGCTTCGATCAGTCGTTTCAGTTCATGGTCGGACATGGTCGTCTTCCAGTTAGGGCCCGGAGACGGCATGAAAAAACCCGCCTCGCGGGCGGGTTGCTTGCAAAAGGACAAGTCGCAGCGCCCACCATCACTCGATGGCGCGAATAATCGACAGGGCGGGGGTGCGGCGGTTGTCCATGGGGGAGGCGTAGCACGGGCGGGCGCCGGGCGCCAGTCGGCCGCGCGGGGCGTGGAGGCCGTCAGCGTGATATCGGCGCTTCGCCCTTTTCGGCCTGAGGTCCTGCGCCTTCGCGCAGGATGACAAATTATATGAATGAAAACAAATACATAATCCGTCATCCTGCGCGAAGGCGCAGGACCTCGGGCAGGAAGGGGCGCGAGGCTCTTATAGGGCCAGTCAGGGCGCGATGCCTGAGGGACGTGACACGCTATTTCTGCCACATGGGCACGCGCCGTAGCAGGGCGATCAGTTTTGGGCCGGGAGCGGGGGGAGTGTCGAGGGCGGCGGCGAAAGCGTCATAGTGCAACGGGTCCAATGCAGACGCCCGCTCGCTGCATGGAGCGTTGTCTGCCGGGGATGGCGCGTTGTCACGATCAACGGAAAATGAGGCCGGTGGCTTTGACATGACGGCAGTATCCCGCTGGTCAACTCGGGCGTCAATCACTGGTCGCCCGCAAAAGATATCGCGTCCGCCTCGCCGCCCCGCACCCTCACACCCCGTCGATGCGGATGTAGTCGGCCACGAACCTGAACGGCTTTTCCTCGCTGGTCTTGGTCAGGCGGAGGAAGCAGCCGTATTGGCGGAGGGTGTTGGAGAGGTCGAGGGTTTGGTCGATCTCGAACAGCTTGTCCTTGTGCGGCTGCGACCAGCCTTTCACCAGCGCCAGCGCGCGGGTCTTGGCGGTGTCGGCGTCCTTGGCGACGATCAGCACGTTCTTGTGCTGCTCGGTGAACTCGGCCGGGTCGTAGCCGCCGAGGTTGACGAAGAACAGGCGGTCGGCGGTTGCCGCGTGGGCGTCGGTGGTCAGCGTGACGTCATGGCCGTCGGCCTGCTCGACCGCGCCCCAGCAGTCGACGTGCAGCTTGGCCTGATCGCCCCACCATTGCGCCCGGAGGTCGGCGTAGCAATCCTCGGGCTTCTCGCCGATCGAAAAGCGGATGTCGTGCAACTCGACGTTCGAGTTCCTGAAATTCCCGCCCAACTGAAACATGAAGAGTTTCAATGCAATCTCCTGGGATGACGATACCCCGCCGGTATCGCCCGGGAACTCGCCAGGGCGTGTCAGCAATCGCCGAAGCGTGTCCGGCATTGCGTGGCAAGGTTCGGCTTTCGGGTGGCGGAGCGGACCGGGCTCCCGATATTGACCGTCCGGCGCGGTCTGGCATCTTCCCCACTCGATGAAAGGGGCGCCGGACCGTCGAAGGGCGTCTACGAGAGGATTGGCCGATGATGCATGGTTTTCTGCGCCGATCGGGCGCGCATTGGTCATCGGTGCGGACGGGGGAATCGGGCGATCTCGTCTATCGGCGCGAGGATGGGCGGGCCTTTGCCAAGGTGGCGTCGGCGGCGCGAGCGTCAGAGCTGGCCGGCGAGCGGGACAGGATGGTCTGGCTGGAAGGACGCGGTATCGCCTGCCCTCGGGTGATCGACTGGCGGGAGGACGAGACCGGCGCCTGTCTGGTGATGACGACCGTCTCCGGCGTGCCGGCGTCCGACTTGTCGGCGGCCGACCTGCTCGAGGTCTGGCCCTCCATGGCCCTGCAGCTTGCCGCGCTGCACGCCCTTCCGGCCGACGGCTGCCCCTTCGCGCGCGGATTGACCGCCATGGTCCGGCGGGCGGTGGATGTCGTCTCGCGCGAGGCGGTCAACCGGGATTTCCTGCCGGATGAGGACAAGGAGACGCCTCAGCGCGAGCTTCTGGCGCGCGTCGAGCGGGATCTGCCCGACCGGCTCGCCCAGGAGGCGTCCGACACGGTGGTCTGCCACGGCGACCCCTGCCTGCCGAACTTCATGGTCGATCCCGATGGTCGGCGGTGCTGCGGCCTGATCGATCTCGGGCGGCTGGGCACCGCCGATCGCTATGCCGATTTCGCGCTGATGCTGGCCAATGCCGGCGAAAGCTGGGACGGGCCGGGGCAGGCGGAGCGGGCCGCGGCGATCCTGTTCGGCACCATGGGCATCGCGGTGCCGGATCGCCGGCGCCTTGCCTTTTACCTGCGCCTCGATCCGCTCACCTGGGGCTGAGGCGAGGCCGCTCCCACTCTTTTCCTCAATCGCAGGCGAAGGCGGTTCGGCCGAGGGCGCCGAGGCGCTGGAACACCTCGTCGCCGGCTTCGTTCAGCGACGCGAGGTGGGCGAGGGCGTCCTTGGTGCGGCCGGCCTCGAACAGCTTCAGCGTTTCCGCCGCCTCCTGGTGGACGCGGGCGTGCGGCGGTTCGATGGCGCGGAACTCGGCGGTGTTCCTGATCTTGGGCTCGGTGACCTTGTCGTACCAGAGGCCCAGGCGGCAGCAGTGGTGGTCGGGCAGCTTGGCGCTTTGCAGGCTGTCGTAGCCGAGCAGCGTGTCGATCACCTTCTTCTTGAACAGCACGTGGTCGATCTTGGCGACTTCGAGCAGCAGGGCCGGGTTGGAGACGTCGGTGAACAGGCGCGCCGACTCGTCGGTGTTGCGCTTGTTGCTGGCCTCGATCTTGTCGGCCATCTGCCTGAGGAGGTCCTGGTTGTGCTTGGCGAGGAAGGCGGCGGCGTCGACGGCGGTGGCGATCTCGGCGCTGGCGGCCTGCTGCTCCTCCAGCACGGCGGCGATGGAGTCGATGCGCGTCAGCACCGCGCCGACGCGGTCGCCGATGGTGCCCATGGCGGCCGACACCTCGTCGATCACCGTCTCGCCGGTGCCGACGGCGGCGTTGGTGTTGGCCATGGCCGAGGTCATGCCCTCGATGACGTGGCGCATGCTCTCGATGCGGGCGTTGATGTTTTCGGTGGCGGCGGCCGTCTGGTTGGCCAGCACCTTCACCTCGGAGGCCACCACGGCGAAGCCCTTGCCCGCCTCGCCGGCGCGGGCGGCCTCGATGGTGGCGTTGAGCGCCAGAAGGTTGGTCTGGCTGGCGATGGTGTCGATGACGCTCAGCGTCTCGGCGATCTGGTCGAAGGCCGCCGCCAGCTCGGTGACCTTGGCCTTGGTCTCGTCGGTGGTGGCGCTGATGTTGCCCATGGCGCCGCGCAGCTTCTCGACGGCGGCGGCGGACTTGACGGCGGCGTCCGAGGCGTTGCGGGACTCGCCCAGCGCCTCGTGGCTGGCGCGGGAGATCTCGCCGATGGAGGCGACCATCTCGGCGGTGGAGCTGGCCATGGCCTGCGAGGAACTGGTGAGGTCGCCCATGTTGTAGGACAGGCCCGACAGCTCCACGGCCATGGCGTTGACGTCGGAAATGGTGGTGGCGAGGCGGCCGATGGTGTTGCGCCGGTAGCAACCCTCCAGCGCCTCGGCCTCGTCGTGGCGGCGGCGCTCGGCCACGGCGCGCTCCAGCGCGGTGGTCACGCGGGCATAGGCGAGGCAGAGGTCCGAGGCGGCGCCGGCGCGGCCGAAGGACAGTGCCGAGCGGCGCATCAGCGCGGGCAGGGCATTGCCCATGTGGGCTTCGATCGCCGCGCCAAGGGCGTCGGCGTCGACGCCGTCGGCGATCAGGTCGGCGATGCGCCCGTCCGGCTCCTTCGCCTCGAACAGGCCGGCCACCGTGGCGGCGAGGTCGGCCGGCGGCGATGCGACAGGCCGGGTGGCGGGGCGTGCGGTGGCACGGGGCATGGGGGACGAAGCGGAACGGGGCGCCATACTGGTATCTCCTGGATGACCGGATCGTGCAGGAGAAACGGTTAACGGATTGTCGTTTTCACTGAGCGCAACCGTAGAATTTGCCTAGCAAAATCTACGTATTAGGCTGGAATTGCAACCAATGGATTGATTAATCGGATGGCACACCCATGGCCAGGCCGCTTCCGGTCTGTCTCGACACCGCGGTGCGCATTGGGCGCGGAGTTCTCCCGCGGCGAAGCGGGGCCTATCGCTCGCTTGTCTTAAATGACCACTGTGAATCGATAAAAATACGGATGAAACAAGTGGCGATGATGTTTAATTTATCCGTTAAGTAACCGGACATATGCCTGCGACCGACCTCGGTCGGGCCGCGACTGTCGTCGTGAACGGGCTTCGCTCCGGTGGTTGGCAGTCGGGAGGCTTGGGGCATGGCGGGGGTGATTGGTTTGCGGCGGCTGAGTGGCTGCCTTTGCGCGGCGTCTTCGGCGCTGGCCGTTGGCGTCGCGGCGGCGTCCTTTCCTGCCGGCCTGGCCTGGGCGGGCAATGTCGACGTGAACACGGCGAAGACCGCCGTCTACGGCAACAGCACCCCCAGCGATCCCCAGTCGCTCGACACCTCCGCCTCATCCAGCAACAACAGATTGCACCTTTTGACCGGCGCCAATATCACCGAGAAGGCCTATGGCGGATACGCGGATGGCACCACGCTGGAAGGCGTCGCCAACTCGAACGGGTTGACCATGTCGGGCGGGACCGTTGGCCAGAGCGCATATGGCGGCTACTCCAACCAGGGGGACGCCAGTTCCAACACGGTCACAATCTCCGGGGCCTCGGCCATCGCGGGAGACGTCATCGGCGGCTTTGCGACTTGGAGCCCCACAGGCAAGGCCGAGAACAACACTGTCGACATCAGCGGCGGAACCTTCGGTGCGGCCACCATCGCCGGTGGCTTTTCCCAGAATGCGGCGGCCTCGGGCAACACGGTGACGATCAGCGGCGGAACCTTCGGTTCGTCCGTCATCACGGGCGGTACCTCCGACATGGGATCGGCCACGGACAACACGGTGACCATCAGTGGGGCGACGACGACATTCAGCAACGACTTCATGTTGCTGTATGGCGGCATGTGTCAGGCGCTTTGCGCGGGCGACATGTTCTCGGGCAACACGCTCAATCTCAAGACCGCCGGCCTCACCGTCGGCAAACTGGCGAATTTCCAGTATCTCAACTTCTATCTGCCGACGACGCTCGCCGCCGGCGACACCATGCTGACGGTGAACGACAGGGCCTATCTCGTCAGCGACGGCGATGTGCCGTCCGTCATCAACGTCGGCATCAATGGCGCTTCGTCGGCGCTTGACGTGGGCGACAGCGTCACGCTGATCCACGCGCAAGGCGGACTCATCACCGGGGCCGGGCTCAACGGCACGGCGACCGGGGTGGGCATGCAGGGCGTGACGCTCGAATACGTCTTCGGCATCTCGGCCGTGGGCAATGAACTGATCGCCACCGTTCAGTCGGCCCCCACTGTCGCCGACCAGAGCAAGGCGGTGTCGGAGGGCTTCGTTTCCGGGGCGTCGCTGGTCAACGAGGGGGCCGATCTCGTCGCCGGCAAGGGCATGGCCAACGCCATCGGCGGCGCCGGGGCCGACTGGTCGCCCTTCGCGGCGGTGTCCGGCGGATCGATCCGCACCAACACCGGCTCGCATGTGGACGTCGACGGCGTGTCGCTGGTGGCCGGCCTGTCTCGCGGCGTCGATCTTTCCATCGGCCGGCTGACGGCCGGCGCCTTCGCCGAGTTCGGCAGCGGCAACTACGACACCTTCAACGGCTTCGCCTCGGGTGACATTCGCGGCCACGGCAACAGCCACTATGTCGGCGGCGGCCTGCTGGGCCACCAGGATTTCCGCCCCATGGGGCCGGGGCATGCCTATGCCGAGGGCGCGG
>Ga0206116_1001572_pt1 | contig 11762 bp, 8 predicted proteins | sample 3A1Ametagenome_FD_178000 | JGI IMG/M metagenome (GOLD analysis project Ga0206116, IMG submission 178000) | Enriched microbial communities from leaf-cutter ant dump, University of Wisconsin, Madison, United States - 3A1A | ecosystem: Environmental > Terrestrial > Nest > Insects nest > Nest dump...
GCAACGACGTGGCCGGGCCTTTCCCCGGCTTTCCCGCAGGGTTGGTTCCAGAAGCAGGCGCTCGCCGCGTTGCAGCGCTTGCCAAGGCTACAGCCTTGGCGGCGCACTGCGCCTTGCGATCACCTGCCTGTGGGGTCAACGCGGGTACGTAAAAGTGCATAACACGCTCTAGCCGCCGTGAAATTCCAGCCCTCCCCCAATTCCCTGTTCGCCGTGCTGCTGCGCTCGCGCTGGTGGATCAGCTTCGCCGTCGCGGGGGTGATCGCGCTCGTGCCCTTCGTCTTCCTGCCGCGCCACATCGCGCCCTTCGCGGCGCTCGGGGCGCTGCCGGTCTTCGTGGTGGGCTGCATCGCGGCCTGGCGCCAGTGGCGCGCACCCAGCCCGGCCCAGGTCGAGCAGGCCCTGGCCAGCGCCGCCGGCCAGTCCTGGAAGGCCTTCGCCGACACGCTCGCGCGCGCCTGGCAAGCCGATGGCTACAGCGTGCGGCGCGCGGACGCCGCGCAGGCGGCCTACGACTTCTGCCTGGAGCGCAACGGCCAGCGCACGCTGGTCAGCGCCCGGCGCTGGAAGGCCGCGAGCCACGGCGTGGAGCCGCTGCGCGCGCTGCAGGCCGCGCTGCCAGGCGCGTCGGCCCAGCAGGGTCTGTACGTGGCGCTGCAGCCCCTCGGAGAAAACGCCCGCCTGTACGCGCGCGACCAGGGGCTCGCGGTGCTGCCGCCCAGCGCGCTGGCCGCGCTGCTGGCCAAGGCCTGACCAGGGTTTCCCCCCGCCCGGGCCTGCGGCCCTGGCGGCACACTCGCGCACAACGCCTCGCCACCGGCCCAGCCGCCATTCGCACCATGTCCCCAGAGCTTCCGCCGCCGCCCCTCACTGGCCTGGTGCTCAGCGGCGGCGGCGCCCGTGCCGCCTACCAGGTGGGCGTGCTCGAAGCCATCGCCCAGCTGCGCCGCCACTGCGGCGAGGCGCGCGGCCCCAACCCCTTTCCGATCATCGCGGGCACATCGGCCGGCGCCATCAACGGCGCGGCGCTGGCCTGCGGCGCGGACCACTTCGACCGCGCCGTGCGCCGCATCGCGCGGGTGTGGAGCCACGTCCACGCGGGCAACATCTACCGCGCCGACTCGCTGGGCGTGATGCAGAGCGGCGCGCGCTGGCTCACGCTGCTGTCGCTGGGCTGGGCGCTGGCGCGCCTGCGGCGCACGCGGCCCCACTCGCTGCTCGACAACGCGCCGCTGGAGCTGCTGCTGGGCCGGCTGGTGCCGCTGGTGCGCCTGCCCATGCTGATCCGCAAGGGCCACCTGCACGCGCTGGCGATCACGGCGTCGAGCTACAGCTCGGGCGAGCACGTGACCTTCTTCGAGGCCAACGCCAACCTGCCCGTGTGGACGCGCTCGCAGCGCAAGGCCACGCACGACCGCATCACGCCCACGCACCTGCTGGCCTCGTCGGCCATTCCGTTCATCTTCCCGGCGCAGGCCATCGAGCTCGACGGGCACACCGAATACTTCGGCGACGGCTCCATGCGCCAGTCGGCCCCGCTGGCTCCCGCGATCCACCTGGGGGCCGAGCGCATCCTCGTGGTGGGCGCGGGCCGCATGCACGAGCCCGAGGGCGACGCGCCGCCCACCCCCACCTACCCCACGCTCGCGCAGGTGGCGGGGCACGCGCTGTCGAACATCTTCCTCGACGCGCTCTCGGTGGACGTGGAGCGCGCGCAGCGCATCAACCACACCATGACGCTGATCCCGCCCGAGGTGCGCGCGCGCAGCAGCCTGCGGCCCGTGGACCTGCTGGTGATCGCGCCCTCGCAGCGCATCGACGCCGTGGCCGCCCGCCACGTGGCCGAGCTGCCCCCGATGGTGCGCCGGCTGCTCAGCAGCCTGGGCGTGACCTCCGACGCGCAGGACGTGCGCGGCGCGGCGCTGGTGAGCTACCTGCTGTTCGAGCAGGGCTACACGCGCGAGCTCATGGCGCTGGGCCGCGCCGACACGTTCGCGCGGCGCGGCGAGGTGTGCCGCTTCTTCGGCTGGAACGACCCGGGCACGCCCCTCCCGCCGGAAGATACAACCATTTACAATTAAGGACCCCACCCCGCGCCCATGCCTGCCCCCCGTTCCTCGCTCAAGCTCTCGCTCGTCCTGCCCTTCATCGCGCTGATCGCACTGCTCACGGGCACGCTGGGCGTGCTGTGGTACTGGACGGGCAGCCGCACCGTCTCCACGCTGTCGCAGCAGCTCATGACCGAGATGGCCTCGCGCATCAGCCAGGCGGTGGACCAGCACGTGCAGGGCTCGGGCGCCATGCTCGAGGCGGCGTTCCCCGAAGGCCTGCCCGCCGGCCCCGACATCGCCAAAGACCTGCCCGCGCTGCGCGAGCGGCTGTGGATCGCCACCTCGCTGAGCGGCCAGGCGGGCGACTACGCCTACTACGGCAACCTCGCGGGCCAGGGCATCGGCCTCAAGCGCCTGGGGCGCGACCTGGGCGAGCTGCGCCTCAAGACCCGGGCCGAGGACCACCGCCGCTACTACCGGGTGGACGGCATCGCGGCGCGGCCCGTCGCGCAGGCGCTGGAGGCGGCGCCGTTCGACCCGCGCACGCGGCCCTGGTTCGAGCGCGCCCGCGCGGCCAAGGGCCATGTGTGGACGCCGGTCTACATCGACTTCAACGCGCGCGACCTCGTCATGACCCGCGCGCGCCGCGTGCTCTCGCCCGCGGGCGAGTTCGAGGGCGTGGTGGCCACCGACGTGTTCATGCACGCGCTGCAGCAGTTCGTGGCGGGCCTGCACATGGTCACGGGCGGGCGCGCCTTCATCTTCGAGCCCGACGGCGCGCTGATCGCCGCGTCGGACATGCCCAACATCCGCGAAGGCCGCGACGGCAAGCCCGAGCGCGTGAACGCCGCCAACTGCGGCGACCCGCTGGTCGAGGCCATCCATGCGCAACTGGGCCCGCTGCTGCAGCCCGGCGGCCCAGCCGCGGGCGCGCCGCAGCTCATCGACGCCCACGGCAAGGCCGTGCAGATCGCCTACCGCCACATCGTGGACAACGCGGGCCTGGACTGGATCGCGGTCGTGGCCCTGCCGCACGACGACATGCTCGCGGGCATGCGCCGCCACGTGGTGCTGGTGGCCGCGCTGGGGCTGCTCGCGCTGGGGCTGGCGCTGGCCCTGGGGCTGCGCGTGTTCGGCGGCGTGGCCGACGACATGCGCTCGCTCACGCACGCGGTGCGCCGCATCGGCCAGGGCGAGATCGACACCCCCATCGAGGTGCGCCGCAACGACGAGATCGGCGAGCTGGCCCGCAACTTCCACCAGATGCGCCACAGCCTGTTCACCGACGCGCTCACGGGCAGCGCCAACCGCAGCGCGCTGCAGCACACGCTGGCCGCGCTCACGCGGCCGGGCCCGCAGGGGCAGGCGCCCGCGCCCTTCGCCCTGCTGTTCATCGACCTCAACCGCTTCAAGCCGCTCAACGACCGCTTCGGCCACGACAACGGCGACCGCGCGCTGGCCGAGGTGGCGCAGCGCCTGCGCGCCCAACTGCGCGCCAGCGACCTGCTGGTGCGCCTGGGCGGCGACGAGTTCGTGGCCGTGCTGCCCGGCATCGACAGCGACGCCCAGGCCCAGGCCGCGCGCCGGCACATCGAGACCACGCTCGCGCCCCCGCTGACCACGCTGCACGACGTGCCCGAGGGCGAGACCGTCACCGTCGGCGCCGCCGTCGGCCAGGCCCTGTACCCGCGCGACGGGCAGGACGCCGAGACCCTGCTCAAGCATGCCGACCAGGACATGTACCGGCACAAGGAGCCCGGCGCGCCGCGCTGACGGCGCAGGCCCTCTCTAAAATGGCGGGTTCTTCCGAGAAAACCGCACCCGAGATGACCGCACGCAAACTCTTCGTCACCACCGCCCTGCCGTATGCCAACGGCAACTTCCACATCGGCCACATCATGGAATACATCCAGGCCGATACCTGGGTGCGGGCGCAGCGCATGCAGGGCAACGCGGTGAACTTCGTGGGCGCGGACGACGCGCACGGCGCGCCGATCATGATCGCGGCCGAGAAGGCGGGCAAGACGCCCCAGCAGTTCGTGGCCGACATCGCCGCCGGGCGCCGGCAGTACCTCGACGGCTTTCACATCGCCTTCGACAACTGGAGCAACACCGACAGCCCCGAGAACCACGAGCTGTCGCAGCAGATCTACCTCGACCTGAAGAAAGCCGGCTTCATCGAGACGCGCACCATCGAGCAGTTCTTCGACCCCGAGAAGGCGATGTTCCTGCCCGACCGCTTCATCAAGGGCGAATGCCCGCGCTGCCACGCCAAGGACCAGTACGGCGACAACTGCGAGGTCTGCAGCTCGGTCTACGCGCCCACCGACCTCATCAACCCCTACTCGGCCCTCTCGGGCGCCAAGCCGGTGCTCAAGAGCTCGGAGCACTTCTTCTTCAAGCTCTCCGACCCGCGCTGCGTCGAGTTCCTGACCGCGTGGACGCAGGACGGCCAGCACGTGCAGCCCGAGGTGGCCGCCAAGATCAAGGAATGGTTCGGCACCCGCACCAACCCCGACGGCAGCACCAGCACGGGCCTGGACGACTGGGACATCAGCCGCGACGCGCCCTACTTCGGCATCGAGATCCCCGATGCGCCGGGCAAGTACTTCTACGTGTGGCTCGACGCGCCCGTGGGCTACCTCGCCTCGCTCAAGAACCTCTTGAACCAGCGCGGCGAGGACTACGATGCCTACATGGCCGACTCCGCTCTGGAGCAGTACCACTTCATCGGCAAGGACATCATCACCTTCCACACGCTGTTCTGGCCCGCCATGCTGAAGTTCAGCGGCCGCAAGACGCCCACCAAGGTCTGCGTGCACGGCTTCCTCACCGTCAACAACGGCGAAAAGATGAGCAAGAGCCGCGGCACGGGCCTGGACCCGCTCAAGTACCTGGCGCTGAACATGAACCCCGAGTGGCTGCGCTACTACCTGGGCGCCAAGCTCAACGGCAAGAACGAGGACATCGACTTCACGGCCGAGGACTTCATGCTGCGCGTGAACTCCGACCTGATCGGCAAGTACGTGAACATCGCCTCGCGCGCGGCGGGCTTCATCGCCAAGCGCTTCGACGGCAAGCTGGGCACCGTGAGCGATGACGGCCAGGAACTGCTGGCCGCGCTGCGCGCGCAGCAAGGCGCCATCGTCGCCGCCTACGAGAGCCGCGACACGGCCCGCGCCGCGCGCGAGACCATGCTGCTGTGCGACCGCGTGAACGCCTACGTCGATGCCAACAAGCCCTGGGAGCTGGCCCGGCAGGAAGGCATGGAGGCGCGCCTGCACGACGTGTGCAGCACCTGCATCGAAGCCTTCCGCGTCCTGACCATCTACCTCCAGCCCATCCTGCCCCGCGTGGCCGCCGAGGTGGCGAACTTCCTCATCGTGCCGCCCGAAGGCTTCAAGGACGTGGCAAAGCCCCTGGGCGCGGGCCACCAGATCGGCGAGTACAAGCACCTGATGCAGCGCGTCACGCCCGAGCAGCTCGACGCGCTGTTCGAGCCCCCTGCCGTGGAAAAGCCCGTGCCCGGCGGCGAGGCCATCGCCGAGACCATTACCATCGACGACTTCGCCAAGGTGGACCTGCGCATCGCGAAGATCGTGAAGTGCGAGGCCGTGGAGGGCTCCACCAAGCTGCTGCGCCTCACGCTCGACGCGGGCGAGGGGCAGACGCGCAACGTCTTCTCAGGCATCGCCAGCATGTACCAGCCCGCGCAGCTCGAAGGCAAGCTCACCGTGCTGGTGGCCAATCTCGCGCCGCGCAAGATGAAGTTCGGCGTCAGCGAAGGCATGGTGCTGGCCGCCAGCCACGCCGATGAAAAGGCCCAGCCCGGCATCTACGTGCTCGAGCCCTTCCCCGGCGCGCAGCCGGGCATGCGCATCCATTGAGCGACCTCTGGCGGCTCTGCAAAAACGATAGCTGGCAGCGCTTGATACACAAGGATTTCAGATAGAAATATATCTGAAGTCCTTTTGCAAAGGGCGCAAGCAGCTATTTCTTCAATAGCACCGGTCAGCCCGGCAGCAGGCGAGGCTCCGGGGCCGCTGGCGGCAGGGGCACCGCGGCGGTCTCCTCCCCTCCGGCCCCTTCGACCTTGAACACCGCGACCGCCCGCACCAGCTCCTGCGCCTGGGCGCTCAGGCTGCCTGCCGATGCCGCGATCTGCTCCACCAGCGCGGCGTTCTGCTGCGTGCCGTGGTCCATCTGGGTGATGGCCTCGCCGATCTGCATCACGCCCGTGCGCTGCTCGCTGCTGGCCTTGCTGATCTCGCCCACCAGCGCGGTGACGCGGCCAATGGCCGCGACGATCTCCTGCATGGTCGCGCCCGCCGCATCCACGAGTGCCGAGCCCTGCTCGACCTGCGCAACGCTGGCGCCGATCAGCTTCTTGATCTCGCGCGCCGCCTCGGCGCTGCGGCCCGCCAGCGCACGCACCTCGCTGGCCACGACGGCGAACCCGCGCCCCTGCTCTCCCGCACGCGCGGCCTCCACGGCGGCGTTGAGGGCCAGGATGTTGGTCTGGAAGGCGATGCCGTCGATCACGGCCGTGATGTCGGCGATCCTGCCGCTCGACGCATTGATGCCCCGCATGGTCTGCACCACCTGCTCCACCACGGTTCCGCCGCGCTCGGCCACCGCGCTGGCATCGCGGGCCAGCGCATCGGCCTGCTGCGCGCTGCCTGCGTTGTGGGCCACCGCGTCGCGCAGTTCCTGCATGGAGGCGTCCGTCTCCTCCAGCGCCCCCGCCTGGGCCTCGGTGCGCCGGGACAGGTCCAGGTTGCCTTGCTCTATCCCGGTGCTCGCGCCCAGCACGTTGTGCGCGCTCTGGCGCACATGCGTGACAACACTCGCCAGCGCCCCCTGCATGTCCCGCAGCGCCTGCAGCAATTGCGCCACCTCGTTGCGGCCACTGGCCTGGATCGGCGCGCGCAAATCGCCCGCCGCGACCGCGCGCGCCACGCGCACCGCCTGGCGCAGGGGCACGGAGATGGAGCGGATGACCCACCATGCCAGCGCGGCCCCCAGCGCCAGCACCACGAGCGGGGTGACCAGCAGCACGCCGCGCGCGCGGCTGGCGGCCTGCGCGGTGGCGCCGGTAGCGCGCTCAAGTTCCTGCTGCTGCTGCCGCAGCAGCGCATCCATGGTGCCGAAGTACGCCCGCTGGGCCGGCTGCATCTTGTTGATCAGCGCATCCTTGGCGTCGAACACCTGGCCCGACTCCGCCAGGTCGCGGGTTTCGTCCTGCAGGGGTTCGTAGGCCTTGCGCGCGGCCTGCACCCGGGCCAGAGACGCCTGTGCGGCGGCGTCGCCGTCCAGGAGTTTCTCCAGTTCGGCAAACCGCTGGCCGATGCGCTGCTGCACCTGCTGGATGCTTTTGGCCTCGGCCATGATGGCGGAGCTATCGCTCATCAGGATCATGTCGCGCACCCCGCTGGAGATGGTCTGCACATCCTCCTTGATGGCATTGCCCACGACCATGCGCGGAATGCGCTCGCTGGCCACGTCGCCAAACAGGCCGGTCATCGCCGACACCTGGACCCATGCCGCCGCCGCCATGGACAGGACCAGCAGCCCCAGCAGGGCAAAGCCCAGTGTCAACCGGGCGGAAATCCGCAAATCGTCGATACGCATGGTGTACTCCCAGCAAGGGCGCGGCGCCCCGCCATGGCGAGCGGCGCCCGAATGTGCCCGGGCCCGCTCATGCGCGGCGTCCGCGCCCGGTGGTCAGCGGCGGAACTTGCCGTTGGCGTCGATGATGGACAGGTCGGCGAAGTCCAGCCCGCTGTGGTCCGTGGGGCTGTAGGTGAGCGTCAGGCCGCCCAGGTCGAGGCGGCCCAGGTTGTTGAGCGCCTGCAGCAGGCTGGCGCGCGTGGGCTTGGGGCCCGCGCGGCGCAGCGCCTCCACCAGCACCTTGGCCGAGGCGAAGCCTTCGAGCATCGCCGGGCTCAGGTCGCCCGCCCCCTTGGCCTTGGCCAGCGCCGCGGCCTCCTTGACCAGGGGGTAGTTGATGCTGTCGGGCATCACCTGGCTCACGACCACGCCGCGGGCCAGCGGGCCCAGCAGCTTCACGAAGCCGCCCGAGGCGTTGTTCGACAGCGTCAGGTACTGCCCGCCGATGTTCGCCTCCTTGAGGCTGCGGATGGCGTCCACCACCGCCGTGCCCGAGCCGATGACCAGCACCGACTGGGGCGACGCCGCCTTCAGCACGGGCAGCACCGGCGCGAAGTCGGGCTTGGAGCGGTTGAACTTGGCCACGGCCACCGGCTCCAGCTTGGCCTGCTTCAGGCCATGGAGCGCGCCCTGCAGTGCGTCGGTGCCGAAGCCGTCGTCCACGTGCAGCACGGCCACGCGGGTCACGCCGATGGTGCTCAAGAGCACCATCGCGCGCGCGGCCTCGCGCTGGTAGGAGGCGCGCACGTTGAAGACGCAGGGCCTGACGGGCTCCTGCAGCGACATGGCCCCGGTGGACGGCCCCACCATCGCCACCTGGTGCTGCTCCAGCACCTTGTCGATGGCCTCGGTGTGCGGCGTGCCCCGGCTCATGAACAGGGCCAGCACGCCGCGCTGCTCGATCAGTGTGTGGGCGTTTTCCACGGCCTTCTTCACGTCGAAGACATCGTCGAGGGTGACGACCTCGATCTTCTCGCCGCCGATGCCGCCCTTGGCGTTGACCTGGTCGAGGTAGAGCTGGGCCCCCAGCATCGACTCCTTCACCGTGGCGGCGACGGCGCCGGTCACGCCCACCGTCTGCCCGATCAGGATCTGGGCCGAGGCCGCATGGGCGGCCAGCCCCAGCATGGCGGCGGCCGCCACCGCCCGGATGCGCTGTGCTGCCGTGGTCATTGCATCCCTAGTGTATGCGGCAGCCACAGGCTGAGCTCGGGCCAGTAGGTGACCACGCCCAGGAAGCCCAGCATGGCCAGCAGCCAGGGCCACACGGCCACCGTCAGCTCGGTGATGCCCATCTTGGTGATGCCCGAGGCCACGTACAGGTTCAGGCCCACGGGCGGGTGGCACATGCCCACCTCCATGTTCACCACCATGATGATGCCGAAGTGCACCGGGTCGATCCCCAGCTTGGTGGCCACCGGGAACAGGATGGGCGCGAAGATCAGCATGATCGACGACGGCTCCATGAAGTTGCCCGCCAGCAGCAGGATCACGTTCACCGCCAGCAGGAAGGCGACGGTGCCCAGGCCGTGGCCCAGCATCCAGTCGGCCAGCGCCTGCGGGATGTTCTCGTTGGTCAGGATGAAGCTGAACAGCACCGCGTTGGTGATGATGTACAGCAGCATGGCGCTCATGTTGGCCGAGTTGAGCAGCACCTTGGGCACGTCCTTGAGGCCCATGTCCTTGTACACGAACACCGCGACGAAGAAGGCGTACACGGCGCTCATGGCCGCAGCCTCGGTGGGCGTGAACATGCCGGTGTAGATGCCCCCCATCACGACGACGATCAGGAACAGGCCCCAGGCGGATTGGCGGAACGCCGTCCAGCGCTCGCCCCACGAGGCCTTGGGCAGGCGCGGGTAGTTGTACTTGCGCGCGCGCCAGTAGGTCACGCCGCCCAGCACGGCCGCGAGCGCCAGCCCGGGCACCACGCCGGCCATGAAGAGCGCGCCCACCGAGGTGTTGGTGGCCACCGAGTACATCACCATCACGATGGACGGCGGGATCAGGATGCCCAGCGCGCCCGACGTGGTGATCACGCCCGCGCCGAACTGCTTGGGAAAGCCCGCCTTCACCATGGCCGGCAGCAGGATGGAGCCGATGGCCACCACCGTGGCCGGGCTCGACCCCGACACGGCCGCGAACAGCGCGCAGGCCAGCACGCCGCCCAGGCCCAGGCCGCCATACCAGTGGCCTACCAGCGAGGTCGCGAAATTGATCATGCGCCGCGCCACGCCGCCATGCGTGAGGAAGTTGCCCGCCAGGATGAAGAACGGGATGGCCATGATCTCGAAGTTCTCGATGCCCGTGAACAGCTTGAGCGCCACCGATTCCAGCGGCACGTGGGTGAAGGCGAAGAGAAAGGTCAGGACCGTGAGGCCGAGCGAGATCGACACCGGCATGCCGGTGAGCATGAGCACCAGCAGGAGAATGAAAATGACGGCGGCGTTCATTGCTGGCCTCCTGCGTGCGCTGCGGGTTCTTCGGTGGCGTCGTCGTCCAGGCCATCCACGTGGCCATGGTCATGGTGCGGCAGCTCGCCGGTGCGGATGAAGCTCCACATCACCTGCAGGAAGCGAAAGCACATCAGCCCCGTGCCCAGCGGAATGGCGCTGTAGACCATCCAGGTGGGCCATTCGAGGTCGGGCGTGGTGGGGCCCTCGATCAGGTCCTCCACCGGCAGGCCGAGCATGTGGTAGATGCCGTAGTGCGCGCCGTTGTCCCAGACGAAGCTCGCCCCCATCCACGCGACGATGCCGGTGAACAGCGCGCCGGCCGCCAGGCCGAAGACGACGAACTTGCCGCGCCACTTCGGGCTCAGGCGGTTGATGAGCACGTCCACGCCCACGTGGATGCCGGTGCGCACGCCATAGGCCGCGCCGAACTTGGCCATCCACACGAACATGATGATGGTCAGCTCCTGGGCCCAGGTCAGGTTGATGGACAGCAGCCAGTCCTGCAGGCCGGGAATGGCCATGCCGGCGGCGTAGCGGTGCAGCACCGCCACGAAGATGATGAGCGTGGCGGCGCCTATCAGGAAGGTGATGAGCCACTCTTCCAGGTGATCGAGGAATTTCATGGGAGGTTCTCCGCGGAGATCGGTGCGCTGGCGGCCCGCGCGGGCGGGCACGGCTTGCGGCCGGGGCGCTGCGCGGCGCCGCCGGCCGGTAGGTCAGGGGGTCAAGCCGTCAGAGCTTGGCCGGATCGAAGCCCGTGGCCTTGTACACGTCCTGGATGATGTCCTTGCCGATGCGGCCGGCCATCTTCTGGTGCACGGGGATCAGCGCCTTCTTCAGCGCGTCGCGCTCTTCCTTGGTGGGCGTGTAGATCACGGTCTTGCCGCTCTTCTTCACGGCCTCCAGCGCCTTGTCGTTCTCGTCCTGCGCGATCTGGTTGGCGTAGGCCGTGGCCTGGCGCATGGCGTCGCTCAGCTCTTCGCGCACGTCGGCGGGCAGGCCGTCCCAGAACTTCTTGTTCACGATCACGGCATAGCCCAGGTAGCCGTGGTTGGTCAGCGAGAGGTGCTTTTGCACTTCGTGCATCTTCTGCGTGTAGAAGTTCGACGGCGGGTTCTCCGTGCCGTCGACCACGCCGGTCTGCAGCGCCTGGTAGGTCTCGCCGAAGGCGATCACCTGCGGGATGCCGCCCAGCGCGCGCATCTGCTCTTCCAGCACCTTGGACGACTGGATGCGGTACTTCAGGCCCTTGTAGTCGGCCACCGCATGCAGCGGACGGTTGGCGGAGAAGACCTTGAAGCCGTTGTCCCAGTACGCAAGGCCGGTGATGCCGCGCGCTTCCAGCTTCTTGAACAGCTTGGCACCCACCGGGCCGGTGGTGACCTTGTGCAGCTCATCGGCGTTGTCGAAGATGAAGGGCAGGTCGAACACCTCGAACTCCTTCACGCCCAGCGGGCCGAACTTGGCCAGCGACGGGGCCAGCATCTGCACGGAGCCGAGCTGCAGCGCCTCCATCTCTTCCTTGTCCTTGTACAGCGAGCTGTTGGCGTACACCTCGACCTTGACCTTGCCGTGGGTCAGCTCC
>Ga0206116_1001573_pt1 | contig 11748 bp, 3 predicted proteins | sample 3A1Ametagenome_FD_178000 | JGI IMG/M metagenome (GOLD analysis project Ga0206116, IMG submission 178000) | Enriched microbial communities from leaf-cutter ant dump, University of Wisconsin, Madison, United States - 3A1A | ecosystem: Environmental > Terrestrial > Nest > Insects nest > Nest dump...
GCGAGCCGTGCCAGATGACGGCCAGCTCATCGCGAGCCCGAGTTGCGGCGACGTACAGCAACGAGCGCGAGCGAAGCTCGACATCGGCGCGTTCCGCCTCCGGAACGTTGCGGTAGGCGGCGGTCCAGTAGCCCGCCTCGTCGGACACGTCGAACAGGACGACCTTCCGGAACTCCATGCCCTTCGAGCGGTGCATCGTCATGACGACGACCTTGCCGGATTCGACCGGGCGGTCGTCCGCCACGAGGCGCGCGAGAGTGCCCCGCTCTTCGAGCGCCCGGACCACGGCCTCCGCTTGGTTGTTCGACAGGGTGAGGATCCCGACCGTCTCGGGAGGGACGGTGCCATCGAGCCACGACGCGAGTCGCGTACTGAGCTCGTCGTACGCGCGGGTGAGCGTGGGGACGCCGGTCATGCTCGGGGTCGGACCGTGTCGCGACGATCGATAGCCCGTCGTCGCGATCTCGTCGCCGTCGAGATCTGTCCACGTCTCGCCGGTGAGGATCCCGATCGCATAGCTGAGGTTCTGCGCTGTCGTGCGGTAGTTGAGCGTGAGCCGACGTGACCTCCCGCGGATGTTGATGCCCACACGAGACAGCACGATCTTCTGTCCGTAGATCCGCTGCTGTGAGTCCTCAGCGAGGAACAGGTCATCGGCGCCTTCGGCTGCGAGAGCACGCAAGAATCGCAGCCGGGTCGGCCCGAGATCCTGTGCCTCATCGACGAGGACGTGATCCGCCGGCCGAGCAACGCCGTCGGCCGCCGCGACGTCGAGGTACGCGGCAGCAAGCTCCGCCTTCTCGTCGAAGTCGGTGCTGCCATGCGCCGATGCCGCTGATCGATAGTGCTCGATCACGTCCCACACCGCCATGCGCTGGGGCCGCGTGAGCCGAACACCGCGACCCGGACGCGGGACTCTGAGATAGGCGTCGCGAGCGGTGATCCGGTTCGGGAGCACCACAGTCGCGTACTCCGCGGCGAGGAACGAGTCGGTGGCGAGGTCGGGCGGGAGCACCGCTCGTGCGGCGCCGACGGCGGCGTTCCAGCTGTTCACTGGAGTCACGTCGCGGACGTGCTGCGAGCGTGCACCCAGCACCTGAGCGAGCGGGCCGGGATGACCTTCGCCTGGACCGAGCCGCCCCTCGGCGCCGACCAGCACCCGCCGTGCGATCGCGTCGACGGAGGCGATGTACACCCCGGGTGCGCCGAGCTCGTGCTCGTCGAGCACAGCGATGCGCGGATCGAGGATCCGGAGCGTGTCGCGGAGCGACGCGGCGAGCGTCCGGTTGAACGTCGTGAGCACGATCCTTGCTTGCGGATCGGCCTTCGCGAGGTGTCGGGCGCGATGGACGAGAACGACGGTCTTGCCCGTGCCGGCGCCTCCGCTGATGCGAACCGGCCCGGAACGTGGCCGGAACGCGAGCTCCCGCTGCTCGGGGTGCAAGAACACCCGCCAGTGCCCGAAGTCCTCGTCCTCGATCGCCGCGCGAAGCGCCTCGTCGTCGTCGACGAACGCAAAGCTCATCTGTGCTGCAGGCTTCTGCAGCGCTTCGAGCAGGTGGTCGTCGTCAGTCCCGGAGGGCGCGGTGTCCGTGGGCTGCAGGTCGATCTGCAGCTTGGCCGTCACGTCGTCGAGCGTGGTCCCCGCCGCCAGGTCGATGAGCGCCTCGGCCTGCCACACTGGCGCACCCTCGAGGGCGTCGATCAGCTCGTCGTCGGTCGTCGCGGCGACCGCGCGCTCGGCGAACCTGCGATCGATGCCCAGACGCGTGAGATCGTCCAGGCCGACACCGTGCGTCTCGAGCAGTGGCTGGGGAGTCGGATCGACATCGTCGGGCTGGGGTTTCGGTCGCGAGGGCCCACGAGGTGGTTGGGCGGCCGGGCGGCTCTGCGCATCGGCTTCGACGAGCTCGGCGATGCCGTTGCGCGGGTTGATCGCGATCACCGTCGACTTGGCCCGTGCGATCGCATCGTCGTGCTGGAACGTCCCGAGGTAGACGTAGTGCGCGCCCGCGTCGACGCTCGTGATCTTGACCAGCAACGCTCGCCACATGTCGTTCACGCGGCCGGTCCGGACGCGCGGGTCGGCGCTGTGGGCTATCGGCTCGATGTGCAGCCCCGGTGTGGTGTCGTCCCGGGTGAGCTTCTCCAGGAATGCGTACGCGGCCTTCTTGACAGAGCCGTCGAGGTTCGGGCTCAGATTGGGCCCGAGGATGATCTGTGCCACGTTGCCAGTCCTGTCGGTCAGAGCGCGAGGTTTCGTCGAAGGTCGTCGAGATCGTGCACCACGGTCCAGCCAAGGGAATCGAGGCGTTCACGGGTCGGCGCGTCGAGGTCGAGATCCCATGCGATGCCGAGCTGCGGCCACGCGATCTCGATCACGAACTCTCCGCCTTCGATCTCGTACCCGAGCTCGGGGATGGCGAGATCCGCCCGAGCCATCTCGGTCAAGACCGTGCGTTCGTCGTCGAGCGCGTCGCCGAGCACGGACTTCCACGGCGCGGAGATGCTCACTTCTGCCGCGCTCAGCTCCTCGGCGGCTCGTGGCTCGATCACGGGGGGACTGCCGTCGCTGACGAGCCGAGAGCGCGTCGTGATCGTCGTGGGAATCTCGTTGCGGAATGCGAGCAGGTTCGAGATCCGTAGCCACTCGGCCCAGGACTCGCGGTGCTCAGGCCCGAGCGACGCGGATCGGTCGTCGATCACCATCGCGACCTCGAATGTGTCGTGCGGGCGCAGTCGCATCGCAACTGCGAGCGTTCCACGGTGCCAGAACGCGGTAGGTGCGGACCCTCCAGGCAGCGAGCTCGCCTGCGGGTTGTCGAGCCATGTGGCGGTGAGCCGGGCCAGGTCAGCCTCCGCCGGGAGGGCGGTGTGACCGGTCGCCTTGCTGAAGAACAGCCCTGGCAGCAGCTTGGCGAGGTTGGCACGTGCCCGCTCGTCGGGTCGCTCGATCCAGTCGAGCAGAACGTCGAGTGCCGTCCGTTCCACGAGGCTCAGCGCGCTCGGCGTGAGCTCAGAACCTGAGGCGCTCAGGAGCTCGCTGATCGCCGTGGGGCTCAGCCACGGCGGTGGGGTGCCGTCTCGTCCGTGCTCGACGTCCGCCCAGGTCAACGCGATGACGTGATATCCGCGCAGCCGCAGGTTCTCCCGCTTGGCGGCATCGTCGGCGAGCCGGTTGATCGTCGGCGAGGCGTGAAACTGCCAGCCGTCGGTGTAGATCGCCGTCGTGGGCGTACCGGGGTCTTCCGGGAAGAGGACGAAGTCGGGTCGAGTGCCGTGGAGGTCGACCTGTGGTTCGAGCCGCCAGCCTCGTCCGGCGACACGGAACGTCCACGCTGACCCACGCACCCCGGGATGCTCGGTGATCGTCGCGCCCATCGTCGTGAGCCGCCTGCGCAGCTCGGCGCGGAACAGCCGCTCGAGAATGGTCTCGGGATCCACCGACTCGGGCTCAGAAGCCGTGACGGTCCACGGCATCCGGGTACCGACGTCGTCCGACGACGTGCCAGCCGTCAGGATCTGCACCAGTGCCACCTCGGCTTCGGCGCGTGACGTGACGTCGACGAATGCCGTCTGTGCGAAGGGGAGCAGGCACCGCTCGCACGCGAGCACACCGCTGCTCTTGCACGAGCAGTCCCGCAGGACCTCCCACGCACGATGGAGCATCGTCCACACAGCCTCGGGCTCACCGAGCTCCGACAGGTAGCCGGTCCCTCCCGGGACCACGTCGTACAGCAGCAATGCTGGCGCGTTGTCCGCGTCGAGGGAGGGGTCCACGATCGTCGAGACGCCGAGGTGGTCGGGCGACCCGCCCATGCGCTCGCGCAGGGCGAGCAGGATGGCGGCCTGCAGCGACGGCATCGCGAGGGCCGAACCCGTGGTGACGGCCGGCGGGATGCGCAGGACCAGACCCTCGGTGACGAGTGAGCGAGCAAGAGCGACCGAGACTGCTGCTTCGTGCGACTCGTTGCGCTGCGGGCACCAGGGCCGGTGCTCCTTGGCGGTGTTCCTGCCGGTGGACGTGTCGAGCTTCCCGCACCTGCGACACACACGGAACAGGGCAGCGTCGCTCTCGACCCCGTTCAGCATCACGGACTGGCCGCGCTCGTTCAGCCGTCCGAGGTTGAGCCATCGGACCGGCATCTGCCGCAGGTAGCGCGCGCCGAATCCGTAGCCGTCGACGAACCAGCTCTGCGCCTTGCTGGGGTCGATGTCCGGCATGGAGACGATGTCGAACGACTCGCGGGACCGTTCGTCGTCCCGATCGTCGATCGTCGCCTCTTCGCGCCGGATGACGGACGAGACGCGACGGAGCTCGACGACGTCGAAGCGCTGAGCCACGTCCGCGATGCCTGCAGACCCGCAGCGGGGGCACGCACGCGGCCCCTCGGCCGGGTTCTCCGTGACGTCGGCGGTGAATCCGCACTCGGCGCAGCACGCCCACTCGCGGATCGACTCCTCGCCCCGGCCAAGGTCGAGGGCATCGATCTTGATGGCGTAGCCGCGGGCGTAGAACGTGGCACCCGGCGCGAAGTCGCGCAGCGCCGCTGAGGACCCGCGCCGAAGCGTGACCTGCTCGACCTCGTACTCGGTGGTCTCGGGGTCGATCCAGCTGATGGCGACGTCCAGGTCGACGGAGTCGTCGAGCAGCGTGTAGTTCGGGAACAGGCCGAACGCCTCGAGGGCGCCGATCCAGAACTCGTCGTGCAGCTCGGCGTACTGCCGCTCCGTGAGTCGCAGCGCTGACTTCGCGGTGCGGAGCGCCTGCTGTGGTTCGGATGACGGTTCGTCCTTGTGCAACGGAAGGTCGGCGACCGCCTGGAGCTCGGCGAGCTTGCTCTGGATCTCGGAGCGTCGGTGCTGCAGCGTCTCGACCCGGTCGGACCACGCGCGTGCCGCGTCGAGGCAGCGCGCGGCGAGCTCGGACGACGCGCGGACCTCGGCGTCGTGGCGTGTCCCCCAGCTCCGCAGCCGCGCGGCGACGGTGGGCGCGAGATCGGGGAAGCCCTCCAGGAAGGCGTCGAGGTGATGGTCGGCTCGGGACTCGGCCTCGTCGATCAGCATGCCGAGGTACGTACCCGGCTCGGCGGAGCCGAGGACGTCCGCGACGGACCGCGGGCCGTCGACACCTGGCGCGCGTGCCAAGGTGTCGGCGATCGACGCGACGTACTGTCGACGCAGGATCTCTTCTGCGTCGAGGTACGTGGCTGGCGGACGCACTTCGCCGTCGATGACCGCCCCCGGATCCTTGAAGCGTGGGAGCTGGTCGCCGCGCGCGGTGACGAAGGCGAGGACCAGCGAGTTGCCGGTGAGCCGTCCCGCTCGTCCGACGCGCTGCAGGTACGAGGCGACAGACCGCGGCAGCGACGAGAGCATCACCGTGGACAGATCACCGATGTCGATACCCATCTCGAGCGTGGGCGTCGCGACCAGGACGTTGGGGGCGTTCGCGGCAGGTGTCGGTGACTTGAACGCGCTCTCGTAGGCGAGTCGCACCTCGTCCTCGAGCATGGAGGTGTGCTCGCGTGCGACGACACGGGCGGGGTCCGATGTGGAGTACATCTGACGGTAGAAATCAGGCTCCGTGACTTCGTGGGGGGCGAGTGTCCCTTCGCAGAAGGCCGCCAGGCAGGGACGGCCGACGAGCTGACGCTGCACGTTCGTCGTGACCGGCTCGATGCTTCCGCAGGCCTCGCACACGAGGCTCAACCGACCTGCGGCGAGATCGTCCGCCCTCGCCGGGCCGACGAAGATCTGCCCGGGCTCGAGGTGGTAGGTCACGCCCTGCGACTCGGTGCGCAGCTCCCCGACGACCCCTGCACGAGCGAGCGCCACGAAGAGGTGGCGGTTGAGGGATGCGGCGTCGGATGGCTCGACGTGCAGGCAACGCTTGGTCCACGAGACATACCACCCGCGCGCCGAGGTGATCGGCTCGAGGTCACCGTCCTTGTGCGGTGTGCCGCCGACCCGCGGGAATCCGGGTGCGGAGTTGCCGCGGCCGAAGCCGGGCACGCCGTCCTGCCGCCGACGCCCGCCCGTGATCCACCAGCGGTTGCCGTCCGACGTGCGGAACTTGACGAACCACGGGTGGGCGATCGCACCACGTCGTCGCATGTGCTCGAGGACGCCCCGGACCCACCCGACGAGCTCGTCGTCGCTGGCGCCCAGGCCGTCGAGCGAGTCCTGGTCGAGCTGCCCGAGAGCCTCGCGCGCGGTGCGCACGAGCGCGGCTCGCGGTGCGTCGACCTCCGCGACCACGCTGCCGGTCGTCTCGAGGGTCCGACCTACGCCCGACCGCAGCCCGTGCTCCAGCTGGACGTCGAGCCGCAGCCGTTCCTCGACCCGGTTGCGCACCCTGGAGTCGTTGCGTCCGGGCTTCTGCCAGAAGTCCGCGAACCGCTTGCGCTCCGCGAGCTCCGGGGGGAGCAGACGGTAGCGGGCGCGGTCGTCGTTCCCGGCGCGCGTGATGATCTGGCGGACGAGCGTGTCGAGATCGACGGCGTCGTCGTCTGTGATCGCCTGACGCATGAGCGTGCGCAGCGTCAGCGCGTGCGAACGCGACTGGACGAAGCCCGCACGGTGCGCAGCATCCTGGACCGAGTCGGTGAAGATGAGCGCCTTCTTCTCGGCGGCATCCAGATGGGGCGTGCCGAACAGGCCGGACAGCGTCACCGAGAGCAGCGTCGCGATCGCGGAGCCGAGGAACCGGATGCCGTCCTTCTCGCCGCACGACGGACAGACATCCTCCTTGGAGTCCTTGCCGCCGTCGGTGATGTCGTGGGTGAGAACAGGGAGCACTCGGCCGTCGGTGTCGTCGGAGGCAGGGCGGCGGACGACGAGTCGCTGCTCGGCGAGATTGAGCCAGCGCAGGTTCGGGTGCCCGGTCGCGGACGTCCCCTGCGTGACGTCGGTGACGAAGGCGGAGTCTTCGCGCGGTGCGTGGATGAGCGGGCGGATGCGTTCGTCACGCTGCAGGTGACGCCGCCGGATCGTCGAGCCAGCAGGATCCAGGTCCGCACCCGTGGGTGCGAGGGCGACCATCCACCCGGACCGCCCACAGTGCCGACAATAGATTGCAGGGAATGAGGTGCCGGGGGCCTGCACGGCCGTGGAGTCGGCGGTCGACGGATCGGTTCGAACGCCGTCGTCCTCCCAGAAGAACTCTGCCGTCCCGGACGCCGCTCGCCCGACGCGAGTCAGCTCGCGCACCCACAGGTGCAGATCGACGCTCAGCGCCCCACGCCCCAGTTCCTTGCGAAGGTGGCTGAGCACGTTCACGACCGCCGTCAGGTACTCCACGGTCTCGTGACGCGTGGCGAGGTCCGACAACGACGTCGCGCGCGCGGTGCCGTCGACCAGGCGTGCAGTCAGCGGATGAGCCTTGGCGAGCAGGTGGAGCTCGTCCAGCGAGTACCCCGAGAGATTGGGGATCGACCAGGAGTCATCGGCGAGGTCCGTGGCGTGGGCGTCGATGGGCGGGACCCGATACAGGTGAGCGAGCACGATCCGGGTCATCTCGTCGATGCCGTCGTCGGGATCGACCGCCCTCATGAGCCGCCGAGTGGCGTCGGCGTCGCCGTCGATCGGCCGCAGCCCGCGGGCGGCGACGACCCCGACGGCGTCGCCGATCCATTCGTCGAGGGTGAGTCGCGACTCGGTCACGACGGACTCCGGCCCGAACTCCTCGCCGAACACCGTGCGAGCGAACTCGAGCATCGTGGTCGGATCGCCCTTGTCGCCGAGCGTCGCCGAGGTGGCGACCGGTGTGACGCCGCCCAAGACGCTCGACGCGATCGTGGGGTGCTCGGGTGGCGTCCGGTGAGCCGCCAGCGTCAGCCCCAGCCGACGGAGCAGCATCGCGACATCTGTGCCCTGAGCGCCGTCGTAGGTGTGGAACTCGTCGAGCACCAGGTACTGCAGTGAATCGGCGCTTGCTGACCACAGGCGAGCGTCGGAACGACGCAGCAGCAGCTGGTCGAGCATCTTGTAGTTGGTGAGCAAGATGTCCGGCGGGTCGTCGCGCATGATCGCTCGGTCGTTGATCAGTCCGTCCGCACTGACGCGCGTGCGCTTCTGGACGGACTGCCCCGTGTAGATGCCAGCGGTCACGCCGGCCAGTGCCGCATCACTGCCGATGAGCTCCGCGATGCGTTTCGCCTGGTCGTTCGCCAGCGCGTTCATCGGGTAGAGGATCAGCGCCTTCATCCCGGTCACGCCGTTGCGCTTCGCGCGCAGCACGTGGTCGAGAATCGGGTACAGGAACGACTCGGTCTTTCCCGAACCGGTGCCGGTCGTGACGAGCGTCGGCTGCGGACGCTTCAGGCCCCCCGTTGCCGGGTCGAGGCTCGAGAGGCGTCGAAATGCCTCCGCCTGGTGGCCGTACGGTGGGAACCCGCCATACCACTCGAGGGCGGGCCTCCATCCCTCGTCCGCGGGCCGGAACGGCAGCCGCAGCCGCAGGTACGGGCCACGGAACAGCCCGCCGTCGGCGGCCGTGAGGAACTCCTCCAGCGCCGACCGCGTCGCCGGGTCGGTGAGGGAGAAGGTGGTGCCGAGGTACTCCAGCAACGTCGCACGCAGGGCTGACGCCTGCGACACGGGCAAGAGCTCTGGCATGCCCCGATGCTAGGGGTGGCCACCGACAAGCGACCGGGCCCACGCCCAGTCTCGTCGACGTCGGCTTTCGCTCGAGGGCACGACGATGAGCCCGGCCGTCGCGTCAGCCACGACCGGACGTCGAGCAGCGGCCCTACGACGTGGCGATCTCCCCACCCGCCTGCCAGCGGCGCGACCGCAGCGCAATCGCCTCACGGACCTTTGAGTCGTCGACGGCGACGTACCGCTGCGTCGTCGCCAACGACGCATGGCCCAGCAGCGTCTGCACCAGGCGCAGGTCGTGCGTCTGGTCGTGGATCTCCGTCGCGCACAGGTGCCGGAGCTGGTGCATCGTCGTTCCGTCGGCCAACGCGCGCGAGACGAGAGTCCCCACCCAGTGCGCGGACAGGTGCCCGCCGGTGGGCCCAGGGAACAGGAAGCCCTCCGGCGCCGCGCGGAGCACCGACGCGAGGTCGTCGGGCAAGGGCAGGACCCGATTGCGTGATCCCTTGCCGTGCACGACGAGGGACCATCCGGTGATGTCCCTGACCAGGTCGTTCGCCGGATGGACCTGAGCCACCTCACCGCGCCGCATGCCGAGCTCGTTCGCGAGCCGGAGCATCAGTGCGACGCGCTGGTCCGTGACCGAACTCAACGCTGCCGTGACGGCGGACGGTGCGGCGGGCCGTGGAGAGGGCCGGTCGAGCGAGATCCGTGGAAGGACGACCGCGGAGTTGTGGCGCACGCGCCGCGTGGACTCGCCCCACTGCCAGAACCTCAGCAGGGAGTCCCGCACTGAGCGCGCTGTCTCCTTCGACCATGCGTGCGAGGTTGCCCACGTGAGCAGGTCCGCCTCAGTCACGGTCCATGGAGTTCGACGGCTGCGAAGCTCCCGGGCGAGTCGGCGGAGATGGTAGGCGCGAAGTCCGATGGTCACAGGGGACAGGTGTGCCGCTTGCATGGCAGTGCACCACGCATCGATCTCAGTCTGCCAACGCTGGGGCACGGGGCTCGTGTTGCGTGTCGTAGTCATGAACAACGATCTGACCAGGAGCGACGCCCCGCCGCACCGCATGCCCCGCATCCGATCAACGCAACGGCTGCTTTGGCGGCTCGACGACCCGCTGGTGCCATCGGCCTCGTGCATCCCGAGACGCACTTCACGGACGAGAAGGCCGGGCACCTTCGCGGGTCTACCTATACACGACTGCGGCGGCATTGGCAGTTCAAGAACGAGTTGATGCTCTTCCGAGAGATCGACGACCAGGTCGTCTACGGCATTCACGTGTACGGAGCGGCAGGAGCGGTGCACTTCGCGAACGCAGTCTCGCTCTACCACCCGGACACGGTGATCCGCTCCAGCAGCCATGACGGCTCGGGAGAGCAGCCCGCGATCAAGGACCCGGAGGGACGATGGGACGTGCGTCCGCACCGTGACCGAATCATCTCCGTGACGACGCCCACACTTCGGACCTGGCACGACGTCCTGGAGTCCGACGACGTGCCGGTCGAGCAGTCCCGCATGGTCTACGCCGTCAACCGAGCAGTGGCAGATGTCCTCTCGAAACTAGCTGCTGCGCCCCGCATCGGTGATCTCGGGCTGCAGTTCTCAACCGGATGGAACGAGACGATCGATCGCGGATCCGTCAGGTACGGCAAGAGCGGCAAGGGGTACTTCGACTCGGAGTGGGGGCGGCCCTCGTCGTGGGATGACGTGATCCTGCAGGGACCAAACCTCCACATAGGGTCCGCGTTCTTCAAGTACCCCAACCCCACGATGCTGCACAACCAGGACTGGACGCCCGTCGATCTCGAGGCCCTCGACCCCGACGAGATCCCCATCACCAGCTACAAGCCCTCGTACGCGCTCAGCCGCCCTGCCGCGAGGAACGACTATGACGCGGCATACACCCGCTGGCCAAGCGGGGTCAGCGATCTTGTCAGCTCGCGCGAATCTTACCGCGTGGCATATCGGGCGATGGCGGCAAATACTGGCGAGCGCACTCTGATTGCGACGATCATCCCCCCGGGCGCAGCGCACATCAACGGTATATTCTCTTTCGGGTCGCCCGGGCTAGAGCTGCGCACGCTGGCGTCCGTCGCTAGCGCATCCGCGTCACTCCTCGCAGATTTTGTCGTACGAGTCGCGCCAAAGAGCGGGATCTTCCGCGGAACGTTTGAACGCGTCCCGCGGATCGTGGAACCGTCCGCCCTCGATCCCCTGCGCTTGCGGACGTTGCGGGTCAGTTGCCTCTCGGGAGGGTTCGCGTCACTCTGGGAGAGTTGCTGGGACGGCAGTTACAGGCGTGACGGGTGGACGTCGCAAATCCCCATGACGCGACTCGAAGATGTCGGACCGGCCTGGACATTCGAGACGCCGCTTCGGCGTGCGGTGGATCGCCGTCAGGCGCTGGTCGAGATTGATGCGCTTGTCGCGCTCGCGCTCGGGGTGACCGCGGATGAGTTGTGCACGATCTACCGCACCCAGTTCCCCGTCCTCTACGGGTACGACCGCAAGGAGTACCTCTACGACGCCAACGGTCGGCTCGTGCCCACGCCGGTCCGCCAGGCCTGGGCTCGCGCTGGCGACAACATCAGGGCCGACGACCTCGTCCACGTCCATTCTGGCTCCGGCGTCGCCTACACGTACGAGCTCCCGTTCCGGACTCTCGACCGCGAAGCGGACATGCGCACCGCATACGCAGAGTTCGAACGCAGGCTCGGGCTGGTGGCTGTCCCGACAGGATGAGCGAGCACCGCGATCGCGTCGGCCCTCCAGGGTCGCGCGATCTCCTCGTGGTGAGGCATCTCCGGTCGAGCCTGGCCTGGCGCGCGGGCTCCATCGGGCCGCGCGATTGAGCGCGCCATGCCCTGCACCGAACGCCGCGTTGGCACGGTCGGCGCGGCCTGTTCCGTAGAGCGGGCGGCGAAAGCCGTGGTCCGGGCGCCTACGCCGACGCCGCGATCGAGTGGGGACTCCCGAGCCCGTGAACACATGCACTGAACGAGCGGGTCAGTCGGGCCCCAGCCTGCGTTCGAACTCTGCGTATGCGGTGCGCATGTCCGCTTCGCGGTCGAGAGTCCGGAACGGGAGCTCGTACGTGTAGGCGACGCCGGAGCCAGAATGGACGTGGACGAGGTCGTCGGCCC
>Ga0206116_1001576_pt1 | contig 11722 bp, 8 predicted proteins | sample 3A1Ametagenome_FD_178000 | JGI IMG/M metagenome (GOLD analysis project Ga0206116, IMG submission 178000) | Enriched microbial communities from leaf-cutter ant dump, University of Wisconsin, Madison, United States - 3A1A | ecosystem: Environmental > Terrestrial > Nest > Insects nest > Nest dump...
TGACGACCTCGATCTTCACCTTCGGCAGGAAGTCGACGACATATTCGGCGCCCCGATAGAGCTCGGTGTGGCCCTTCTGCCGGCCGAAGCCCTTGGCTTCGGTGACGGTGATGCCTTGAAGCCCCACTTCCTGCAGCGCTTCCTTCACCTCGTCCAACTTGAAGGGCTTAATGATAGCCTCGATTTTTTTCATCGACCCCTTGTCTCCGTTGCTCCTGGCGCCCGCGCGAGGCGATTTTTTCACCCTGCGCCGACCGAGACGCACCCTCTCAAGCATTCGACGTGCCAGTTCGGCCTCCCGCCGGTTCCTGGCGAAAAATGAGGCGATTGCCGGCGAGGGCAGGGGAAAAATAACGGAGATTGCCCAACGAAGCGGCCTAAATCTTGTGCAAATGGGACTCTATTAGGCAAGTTGCCGCCTCGTTAGGAGAATATTGTCGGAAATCGGCCAGTCGTTTGGCGCCCATCAAACCCTGCTTGGCGCGGGATTTGTTGCTTTCCGTCCAAGGGTGTAGACGAGGAGCGAGCCATCCACAGGCCGATCGTGCCTGTCGCCACGGAGTGAACTGGATGCAGGGCGAACCGCTGCTTACACCGGCCGAGATGGGCCGTGCCGACGCGTTGACCATCGCCGGCGGCATTTCCGGCGAGCGGCTGATGGAAAATGCCGGCTATGCCGTCGCCGATGTCATCTGCGCCAGATTCAACCAGGGCACCCGGGCCGTCGTGCTCTGCGGCATGGGCAACAATGGCGGAGACGGCTTCGTCATCGCCCGCGTTCTCAAGCAACGCGGCTTCGCCGTGCGCGTGGCCCTTGCCCTGCCTGAGGGGATGACGGCCGGTGACCTCAAGGGCGATGCAGCCGGCGCCGAGCGGGTCTGGCGTGGCGAGACGCTGCCGGCGACAGCCGATCTTTTCGAGGGGGCCACGGTGATCGTCGATGCGCTCTATGGCGCAGGCCTCAGCCGCGACGTTTCGGGCCGGGATGGCGAACTGATCGCCGCCGTTAACATGGCGCGGGCCGCTGGTGCGCGCGTCTATGCGGTCGATCTTCCGAGCGGCATCGACGGTCGTACGGGCGAGGTTCGGGGAACGGCAATCCGCGCCGACGAGACGGTGACCTTCTTCCGACGCAAGCCCGGTCATCTGCTCCTTCCCGGGCGCACGCACTGCGGCCGGGTCCGCCTTGTCCAGATCGGCATCGCCCCGAGGGTATTGGCCGAGATCGCTCCGGCGACGGTTGCCAACGGCCCCGGTCTCTGGGCCGAGTGCTGGCCGGAAGCCGCCATCGACAGTCACAAATACAGCCGTGGTGCGGCGTTGGTGGCATCGGGACCACTTACCTCCTGCGGCGCCGCTCGTCTCGCGGCCGAGGCGGCGCTTCGGGCCGGTGCCGGCATCGTCACGGTGGCAACGCCTCCGGATGCCATGGCTACGGTGGCCGCGTGGCGCGCCGCCTTTGTCGTCAGGCCGGCCGTCGATATGTCGGAACTCGCAAGGCTCTTCGGCGAGCCCAGGCTTAAGTCTGCCGTGCTCGGACCGGGGCTAGGTCTTGGCGACGACGTCTGGCCGGCCATCCGCGTGGCGCTGGAAGGGCCTATGGCCCTGGTGCTCGACGCCGACGCCATCACGCAGGCGGCACGCCGTCCCGACGAGGCTTTCGCGCTTATCAAGGCGCGTGATGGTGGCGTGGTGTTGACGCCGCACGAAGGCGAGTTTGGCCGGCTCTTTCCGGATATCGGTGGCTCGAAGCTCGATCGAGCCCGTGCGGCGGCTTTGCGCTCCGGCGCGGTCGTCCTGCTCAAGGGGCCGGATACGGTGATCGCTCATCCCGACGGTCGCGCCGCCATCAACGAGAATGGCACGGCGACGCTCGCCACCGCCGGATCGGGAGACGTGCTGGCCGGCATCATCGGCGGGTTGCTGGCTGCCGGCCGCCCGGCCTTCGAATCGGCGGCGCTCGCCGCCTGGATGCATGGCGAGGCGGGACGGATCGCCGGGCCGGGTTCGCTTGCCGACGAGATCGCCTTTGCGCTCAGGGGCGTGCTGGCCGCCGGACGTCCGGTTGTGACGGCACCATTCGACGAGGACGACGATGGCGATGTCATCGCGACGGACTGAGCCGTCCCCCGAATGGAGCGCCCCAGCGTGGCCGTGGCTTGAAAATGGTAGCCGAGGTGCTTTCCGGGGCGCAGCGAGGGGGACGGCTTCCTTAAGAAAAACCCGGAAATCAGGGATTTTTCGAAGGCCGATTTTGTTTTTTTGAACAGCTTTGTCTATTTAGTCGAAAAAATGCCTGACAGGGGTTCCCCTTTGGCCGGCAAGCCGCTATATACCGCCCGTCGCCGCAAACACGGCGCTTGACGCGGGGTGGAGCAGCCCGGTAGCTCGTCAGGCTCATAACCTGAAGGCCGCAGGTTCAAATCCTGCCCCCGCAACCAAAATAAACTAAAACCCCAGCAAATTGAAAGATTTGCTGGGGTTTTTGTTTTGTCTCTTTATCCTTCCTAAGAAAATCAGGCAATTAGCGTCGTGGGCCCAAATCCGAGGGCAATATCCCGCAACCATCATGCGACGTGAAAGCATCAGCCGCCCGATCCGTTGAGTGGACACCAGCGGCCATCCGTCGTCGCCTGGGCCGGCTGATTGGTCGCATGGTGGCCTTCGAGAGAGAGCTCCACAAGAGACACGTGAATCCGTGCTGTGGCGCGCTGCTCTCCGATGCGCGCTCGCCGCATGGCAATCGGCGCCCTTGGGCGCGCCAAGGCCGCGGGCGTGACGATCGTCCTCGACGCTGTTGTTTGTCCGATGACATGTCGCCGCTGGTCGCGCTTGCCGCCCACGCAGCCTTCTCGCAACGTTGATCTTTGCGCAGTACCAGACTTAGCGAATCCGCCAAATAAGCTGATGCGAATTTTGGACAAGTGGTGCTAAGTGTATCGCACGGGAAGAGGCAGGTCAGAGGGAACACCGTGAATATCAAAGACATCGCTCGGATTGCCGGTGTTTCCACTTCGACCGTATCAAAGATTGTCAATAACAAGGATGACAGCATCAGTCCCGAGACACGGGAAAAGGTTCTTCGCGTCGTCAAACAATATCATTACACCCCTTACGCAGCCGCGTCGAAGGGCACCAAGAAATGGACGATCGGCGTGCTGCTGCGGTCTTCCATTTCCTTTGACAGTACGCTGGACGGGATCATTCAGGCAAACCAGGCTGCCGGTTATGGAACGCTGGTGTTCAACAGCTATTCGAACGCCGAGCAGGAGCTGAAAAACATAGCGGCCGTCTGCCAGCACGAGGTCGATGGTATCATCTGGGAGCCGGCCAGCGCGGAGAGTCTCGCCCACGCATCCCACCTCGAAGCGAGGAACATACCGGTTCTGACGATCGGGCCTTACGGCGGCGATGAATCCCTTCTCCTCCCCTACAAGGAGGCATCCTACAGGCTCACCCAAGAACTCATCGAACGCGGTCATCAAAACATTGGCTGCCTGATTACGCGCGGCCGGCGCACGAAGGACTTCGTGAGTGGGTTTCGCGCCTGCCTGTTCGATCACAACATGATGTTTGACGACGGCATGATCTTCTACGATCTCGACGATACGTTGATTGGAAAGATCAGCAGCCGCAGCGTCACCGGTTTCATTTCATCGCACTACAGGATGGCGCTGGAGCTCTATCATCTGGTCGGGTCGTTGCACTATCGCATCCCCGAAGACGTATCCCTCGTATCCCTCAAGAACGACACCAACGAGGCGCTCGCCTATCCCGGCAACACCGAGATATCGACATATACGATCCGCAATGCCGACTTCGGCTCCTACCTGTGCGGAAAGCTGCTGAACACGATTGAAAAGCAAAGCGAGTCTCCGCGTTCATTCGTTCAGAGATTTCATCTCGACAATACGCGCACCTTGGATGCGCCGTCTCAGTCGCGCATGAAGAAGATCACGGTGATCGGCAGCATCAACATAGACACCTATCTGTCGGTGCCGAAGCTTCCGAAGGAGGGAACGACCGTCAGCGCACGGATGTCATCAAAGTACCCGGGGGGAAAGGGCGTCAACCAGGCCGTCGGGGTCGCCAAGCTCGGTCATCGAGTCTCGCTGATCGGCAATGTCGGCGGCGATGCCGGCTCCGATTACATCTACAAGGAAATGGCGCGTTGGGGCGTGGATACGGCTGGCATCCGCAGGTACACGCAAGCGGAAACCGGGGAGGCCTATGTTTTCGTCGACCCTAACGGTGACTCGATGATCTCGGTGCTTTCGGGTGCGAACGCATTGCTGTCGCCCGAGGATATCCGCGAGAGAGAGCAGCTCTTCGAAAATGCGAGCTACTGCCTCGTTCAGTCGGAAGTGCCGATGGAGACGGTCGCCGCCAGTTGCCAGGCCGCGCATCGCCATGCGGCGATGACGATCGTCAAGCCGTCGTCATGCGACTACCTGCCGGATGAGGTGATTGCTGAGGTCGATATTCTCGTGCCGAACGAGAACGAACTGAACATCTTGTGTCCCGGAAATGGGGCGATGGAAGATAAGGCAGAGCTGTTGCTAGCCCGTGGGGCGGGAGCGGTCGTTGTCACGCTGGGGGATCGCGGTTGTTACCTTTGCACGCCTGACATCCGGCGCCATTACCCGGCCGCCAACTTCAAACCTGTCGACAAGACCGGCGCCAGCGACGCCTTCATAAGTGCGCTGGCATCCTACCTTCTCTATGGACACTCTCTGGAGGAGGCGATCGCCATCGCCATTTACGCGGCCGGTTTCATCATCACCGGCGAGCGGGTCATACCTGCCCTTGTCGACAAGTACACACTTGAAAATCGTCTGCGTCAGATGGGCGTTTATGCTTCCCCGGAGCCGTGAGGCGGACAGTTGAAGCCTTAGGGAATGATGTTCGCCGAACAGATGCGGGGTGACATTCGTTCGAACGCCACCCCGTAACCAGAGCTTCTCCGGTGAAAAGGGCTCACCGGAAAAGCTGTTTATGGACGCGGGCCCAGGTTTATGCCTCGTCTTGGGCAGCGCGCGAGTGGCTGTAGATCATCTTCATGGAAACGATGAAGATGAACATTGCGGCCAGAACGATCACGCCACCGATCAGGAAGACGTTCGAGTAGGTGGAGGCCAGCCCGGCCGGAGTGCCGGATAGGCTGCCGCCCCCCATCGCGCCCTGGCTCATCAGCTGGCCGAACAGGGCCACGCCAACCGAGCCGGTGATGGCCTGAAGCAGATCGTTGAACCCGAGCGCGCGACCCGTTTCCTCTGCCGACACGGTGAGCGTGGCAGTGTCCACGATCGGCTGGTAGAAGAAGGACGTCCCGAAATAGTAGAGACACGGGGCGAGGGCGAGGGCCCAGATCTGGCCGTAGGGGATCAGCAGTGCCACGGCGATCAGGCCGCTGCCCATGCAGCCGAGGGCCAGAACGACGGAAGCCTTGCGCCCGATCTTCCTGATGATCGGTCCGGCGGCAAAGCCCATGACGGCCGCGAGAATGATCGACCAGACCAGAAGGTTGGAGACCTGCGAGGAGTCGATGCCGTAGACGTTGAGGCCGATCGCGTTGATGCCGGCGTTCAGGGTGTAGCTGAAGAAGTAGCCCACGAAGATGACGACCATGGTCATCGCAAAGGCCGGGTTCGTCAGCATCTTCGGCGTGATGAACGGGTTCTTCGCCTTGTTGATGTACGTAACGAACGCAATCAGCGTGACGACGCAGGCCAGGCCCCAGAGCCAGTTCATGTCGGTGAAGAACATGGTCACCGAAGCCGCGAACAGGCCGATCAGCGTGAAGCCTGCGGCGTCGATCTTAGCCCCCTTGGCATGTTGGTCTGGCAGGCTCTTCATCAGGATCGGGATGAAGAACACGGCGAGGATGCCGATGCCGAACAGCCAACGCCAGTCGACGAGGGTCATGTAACCCGCCAGGAAGACGCCGAGAGCGGCGGCGAAGCGGAAGACCGACACGAAGATGCCGTACCAGATGACCCGGTTCTTCTTCTCCACATACTTGGATACCAGAACCAGGAAGATCGATCCGGACACCTGCCAGCCAGCTGACTGCAGAATGCGCGCAGCAATGACGATCCAGATGCTCGTCTTGCCGAAGCAGCCGAGTATGGAGCCGAGAACGAACACGATCGTTCCGAGGATCATCATCTTCTTGAGCGAGACAAAGTCGCCGAGTGAGCCGTAGATCACGCAGACGATGCCGAGCACGATGCCAGGCAGCGATGTGATCAGTGGCGCGAGGCCCGGCTGGCCCAACTGGTCGCCAATGTTCACGTAAATCATGCCGAATGCCTGCAGTTGCAGGACACCGAGGGTGAAGATCACGAGAACGATCGGAATTGCGACCCGCGCCATCTTGTTCATGGCGGCGAACTCCGCGGTGCCCTCCTCGGGTACAGGAACGCCGTTCCTGCTCTCGTCAATTGCCTTGCTTCCCATTCTCCCTATCCTTTCTCTATTCGATGGGTTTTCACGACTGTCCTGCGTGGTCTGCTTGGCCCATCTCCGCAAACCTGTGCCGTTACAAGCCGCCGTGTGTTCGGCGCGCTTGATTAAATGCCTTGTGTTCTGGCGATGCGTGGCTGCCGAGTGCTGGGTCTATCGGCCGAAGGCCATCACCTCTTCGATGCGTGGGATCGAGGGCGAGGCGCCGGGACGCGACACCGCGAGGGCGGCGGCCTTGGCGGCCGTGTCCAGAGCCACATTCGCCGAGACGCCGCTTGCAAGCTGGGCGAGGAAATATCCGGCGAAGGTGTCGCCGGCTGCCGTCGTGTCGACGGTGCGTACGTCATAGGCGGACTGCCTGATCAGATCGTCACCGCCCGCGAACATGGAGCCCCTCTCGCCGAGCGTCAGGACGATGTCGGCTTGCGGGAAGCGCCCGCGCATCGCCGCGAGCAACTGATCGGGCGTGCCTTGGCAACCGCTGAGGGATGCCGCCTCGATCTCGTTGAGAACGAAGCAGTCGATGGCCGCGAGATCGGCCTTGAGCAGCGCTTCATTGATCGGCGAAGGGTTCAGAACGATCCGCATGCCGCGCGCCTTGGCCGCCTTGATGCAGTAGGCGAGCTCGCTGATCTCGTTCTGGAGCAACAGCCAGTCACCCTTGTTGAAGCCGGCGAGTACCTCGTCCACGAATGCGCTCGTAACGGCCAAGTTGGCGCCGCCGTGCAGGAGGATGCAGTTGTCCGCGCTCGCATCGCGCTGAATGATCGCATGGCCGCTGGGCGCTGCCTCGCAAACCCTCACCCAGGTGACGTCGACACCAGACTCGACGAGCAGCTCCTTGAGGAACAAGCCATCCCGGCCGATCAGGCCCGCATGATGGAGACATCCCCCGGCTCGGCTGAAGGCGAGCGACTGGTTCAGCCCCTTGCCGCCCGAGAACACATGGCGCGCGCTTGAGGAGATGGTCTCGCCTTTGGTGACGAAGTGGTCGACGTCATAGACGAAATCGATGTTGAGGGAGCCGAAGTTGAGTACTTTCATGGTGCGGATTCCGGCGTCTTGTAGGTTCGAGCGCCTTCGAAGGCCGCTTCGTAAATGCGGCGGCAATCGTCTCGATTGAGTCTTGCTACCGAGCCGATGGCCCGGTCGGGGCCGAAGAACTCGATGTTGTCGAGCATGCGGTCCACCTCATTGGTTGGAACGCCGAATTCCCGGAACGACACGGGCATGCCGAGCGAGCGGAAGAAAGCCTCGGTCGCCTCGATACCCCGGGACGCCAGGCCGGCAATGCTCCCAGCCTCGTCCTCAAGGCCGAACACCTCGCGGGCGTAGCGGACGAAGCGTGCGGGATTGCCGGCGCTGGCGACGCGCATCCATGAGCCCATGATGATCGAGAGGGTGGCGGCGTGGGGGATGTCGTAAAGGGCGCTGAGCTCGTTCCCGATGACGTGCGTCGACCAGTCCTGATCGCGCCCGACCCCGAGTGTGTTGTTCTGGGCGATCGTGGAAATCCACATGATCTGAGCGCGATAGTCGTAGTTGTCCGGCTCGGCGAGACACTTGGGGCCGATGTCGCACAAGGTGCGCAGCACCGCTTCGGCCATGCCATCAATGACGCCGTACTCCGGGTCGTCGGTGAAATAGCGCTCGCAGATGTGGGAGAACATGTCGACGATCCCGCAGGCGGTCTGAAAGGCCGGAAGCGTGGTCGACAGCTTGGGGTTCATGAATGCCAGCGCGGGGCGGACGATGGGTGCGCTGACCAGAAGCTTCATGCCCTTTTCGGCGTTGTTGATGACGGCGACCTGGCTGGACTCGCTGCCCGAGGCGGGGAGCGTCAGCACGACGGCGACCGGCAGCGTGCGGTCCGGCACTGCCGTTCCGGTGAAGTAGTCCCAGACGTCGCGATCCGACGTGGCGCCAAGGGCAATCGCCTTGGCCGAGTCGATAGCGCTGCCGCCGCCGATCGCCAGCACAGCGTCCACACCACAGCGCTTGGCAAGCTCGATGCCCTCGTAAACCAGGGACAATCGCGGGTTTGGCTGGACGCCGGCAAGCTCGACGTATCCGATGCCGGCGGCCACCAGGCTGTTTCGGACCGCCGGTAGAAGGCCGGTGTCCTCAAGATAGCAGCTGCCATCATGATGGATCAGGGCTTTGCCGACGCCGAGAGCGGCCAGCTCCATGCCGACCTTGCACTCGGCGTCCCGGCCAAATACGAACCTTGTTCCAATCTGCAGCGCGAAGTCCTTGAACACCTCAGGCTCCCTTCTTCAGAAGGGCGCCGACCGCATCGATATTGTCGACGCAGAAGGTGGGCGATTGGGCGCGCAGCGATTGCTCGTCGCCATCGCCGTAGGTCACGGCTATGCATTCAATGCCGCTGAGGCGGGCCGCTTCGACATCGCTCCACGTATCTCCGACATAGACACAGTGACTGCGTTCGACCTTGAAGCGTCCGATCGCCAGGGCGATCATCTCGGACTTGGTCAGTTCTCGCCCTTCGGTTTCGTCAGGGGTTATCCAGCCGTCGAACAGCCTTGCCCATCCCTTGACAGCGAGAATATGCTCGAGAGCTTCGCGCGGCTTGTTGGTGACGATGAAGTTGGTGATCCCGCTGCGGCGCAGGTCTCCGATCAGCGGCAGAACGCCCGGATAGAGGTTCGTGCCGGCATAATCGTTCATCTTGCGATAGTGCACGCGCACAAGTCGCTCGAACTCCGCCAGCATCGCCTCCCCGGGGAAGGGGTCGATGAAGCGGAAGAGCGTGCCGATGGGCTTGCCCAGATGGCTGTTGTCCCGAACGATCTCGGCGGGTAGGCGCCCCCCGCAGCGCTCGGCGGCGAAGGCAAGCGACCCCCACACGTCGAGGCTGGTATCGGCCAGCGTGCCATCGAAGTCCCACAGCACCAACCGGTATTTCATCGTGCTTCTTGCCCCTATGGTCCCCGCGCGTATCCCGGCGGTGATCCGGGTCGGGATACGCGCGGATTGGTGTCACGCGTAGTTTTGGAGGGTCTTGTAGAGCAGGGTCATAAAGCCCGGAAAATCGAGCTCCAGGGCGCCTTCTGCGTTCGGCGCTTCGCCTCGGAAGTCCATCTGCGGCTTGCGGCAAAGGTCGACCCTGGGATCTACGCCGCGCAGGTGACGGTAGTCGCAGACCGTCATTCCGCGCGTGAGCTCACCCTTCAGCTCGATGTCGATGTGCATCGGCGCCGCGATAATGAGCGAGGGGTCGATGATCCACGCAGCAGCGCAGGCGTCATGCATGTTGGCGCCCGTTAGCTCGGCACTTGAAACCGTGCTGTCGATGAAGAACTCGGTCAGATCGGCGGCGAAATGGGCGGCCTTGGTTCCGATCTCGCGGAAGCGAGCAACGTGCTCGGCCGTGAGGCAGCACTGGCGCGTCAGGTTGATGCCGGCCATCTTCACGTGAATGCCGGAGTGGAACACGCGATAGGCCGCCTCCGGGTCGACATAGATGTTGAACTCGGCGGTGGGCGTCCAGTTTCCATACGTGACCGAGCCGCCCATGATGCACAGTTCGCGTACGCGCTGCGCGATGCGCGGCTCGCGATTGAGGGCAGCTGCGATGTTGGTGAGTGGTCCGGTGGCGATCAGCGTCACATCGTCGGTGCTCATGACCGTGTCGACGATGAAATCGACCGCGTGGCCATCCTGCGGCTTGTGGGTTGGTTCGGGCAGGACGGGGCCGTCGAGGCCGGTCTCGCCGTGGAACTGGGGTGCGGTGACGAGTGGCGTCACCAGCGGGCGACTGTGTCCGGCGTAGACGGGGATTTTGTCGGCGCGGCCCAGCACCTCGAGCACCTTGATGGCATTGCTGGTGACGTTTTCGAGGGTGCAGTTGCCGCCGATCGTCGTGATGCCGAGCACGTCCAGGTGCTGGACGGCCAGCATGATCGCAAACGCGTCGTCGTGCCCGGGATCGCAGTCCAGGATGACCTTTTTCATTTACTCATAACTCCTCGTTGATGTTGGGCGAGAAACTCCGCGAGCTGTTTGTCGTTGGGGGAGCTTCTCGAGCCGCTGCGCTCGACGGTGTAAGCCGACACCGCGTTGCCTGCCTCCAGGGCGCCGGCAAGCGTGCGTCCCTGGAGAATCGCGCTGATGAACCCGGCGTTGTAGACGTCGCCCGCGCCGATCGTGTCTTCGACGGTGACGGCAAAGGCCGGGGCGACCACCTCCTGAGAGCCGTCGAGCCCTATCGAGCCATTGGCGCCATCGCGTGCCACGACCGTACGACCGTTTCCTGCCAGCGCCCGGGCGTTGTCGAGCCAGCCTTTCTCACCCAGGTGGGCAAATTCCTCGGGACCCGACCCCAGCAGATAGGTTGCGTGCGGAATGATGCGTTGCAGTGCCTCGCCGAACTTCGGACAGAGCACGCCTTCGTCGACCCTGAGGTTGAGATCGAAGGAGGTTGTCACCCCGGCGGCGTGCGCCTCCTCGAAGATCCGGATGATGGTGGCGCGAGCGCTGGTGTCGTGGACCAACGACATGCCGGAGGAATGCACCCATTCCGCGCCGCGCACGCGTTCGAAAGAAACCTTCTGGGCATCGATCACCGTGAAGGACTGATCGATGCGCGGCCAACCCCATAGGTAGCGTTCGCCACGCTCGTCGACGAAGGCGAACACGCCAACGGTGTTGAGCGTCGGATCGATGATCAGGCCGGATGTGTCGATACCCGACGAAGCGAGGTCACGCGCCACAAACCGCCCGTACTGATCATCGCCGACGGTGCCGATGAACGACGTGCCGACGCCAAGTTTGGCCAGCGCCACCGCGGTGTTGGCCGATGTTCCGCCGCCCTGCAGTTCGGGTGTCGGATACTCGATCCGCGTTCGCTCGGCGTTCAGAAAACGGGGGTAGGGGACGATGATGTCGACGTTGGCGTCCCCTACGACGACGACGTTATGCATCCCTGGCCGCCTTGATGAACGCCTCGACCTTGGCGGGGTCCTTGCAGCGCTCGGTGTTCGCCCGTTCGTCGTCGTAGTTGGTCAGGCTGAAGGAATCGACGCCGTAGGGCTGCGTCATGTGAATTGCTTCGGCCACATTTCCGGCGTGCAGACCGCCTGCGATGATGCAGGGTACCTTGGTGGACTCGATGATTGCCTTGTCGATCAGGCGGTCATGCTCCAGGCCGGTGGCACCGATGTCGGTGGATGCCGGTGCCTTGGTGTCGATGAGGAAAAAGTCCGACACGGACTCGTAGTCAGCCACGTATTTCAGA
>Ga0206116_1001577_pt1 | contig 11718 bp, 15 predicted proteins | sample 3A1Ametagenome_FD_178000 | JGI IMG/M metagenome (GOLD analysis project Ga0206116, IMG submission 178000) | Enriched microbial communities from leaf-cutter ant dump, University of Wisconsin, Madison, United States - 3A1A | ecosystem: Environmental > Terrestrial > Nest > Insects nest > Nest dump...
CAGGGGCGAGCCCGGCGAAGAGGTGCTGAAACGCTTCCAGTCCTCCTTCACGAACGATCAAGCGCCCCTGGCGCGCGGCGTGGCGCGCTGCATGAACCAGCTGGGCATCAACATGTTCGTCGAACTCAACAACCGGTCCGCCTACCCCAAGGACCACCAGGTCGGCACCGCCATGGGCTCCGGGCAGACGCTGCACGAGGCCTGGCCGCAGGAAGACGGCAGCTGGCTGGTGCGCAGCACCCACACCCAGCGGCCCTCGGTGCTGATGACGCCGGACGGCAGGGCGCAGGAAATCCAGTCCACGGGCCTGTCCGTCTTCTCGATGACCTACCGCGTCCGGCCGGGCGCGGAGCCCGGCAGCGAGGCCGTCATCACCCTGGAGGACTCCCAGGTCGCCTACTCGATCTAGGGCGGTTTATTTAAATTGATAGCTGCCAGCGCCTGCCAGTCAAGCATTTCAATGCAATTTCCTATTGAAATCCTTTGCAATCAAGCGCAACCAGCTATCAATTTTGAAAGAATCTGACCCCGGCTTTTTTGCGGCCAGCGTGGAACCACCGCGCCAGCCCCGTTACTTACCCAGTGTCGCGGCACTGCGCCGCAACCACCACCCAACCGACACAGGAGTGCAACCATGGCAGGACAAGACAACCCCAGCGACATCGTGGCCCGCGCCCAGGCGCTGATCGACGAAGTGCAGGGCCAGCTGGCAGCGGCCGACGGCTTCTACCGCAGCCAGGGCCTCGATCCCGAGAAGGTGCGCCAGGTCCTGGCAGCGCAGCTCGACCTCAAGGGCATCGAGGCCGCCCAGAAGGCCTTCCAGGAGGACATGGCCGCCACGGAGCAGGAAGTGCGCGAAGAGCAGGCGCGCCAGTCGTTCTCCGCTCCGGCCGCTGGCGGCGCCAAGCGCCCCCGCTCCATGATCTGAAACCCCAACCCATTCCAAGGAGAAAGCTATGTCAATGAACGTCAACGGTGCGGGCGGCGTCACCCCGGTCAACATCCAGGGCATGGACCTGGAGACCGCGCTGATGACCGTGCAGAGCCAGCGCGCCAACCTGCTCGAAGCCCAGCTCAAGGACCAGATCGAGGCCGTGCAGAAGAAGAACGACCAGATTTCCAAGCTGAACGTGGCGCTGGGCGCCCTCAACGCCCTCTCGGCCAAGTTTCCAGCCGACAAGAACGACAAAAAGCTGGGCGAAACCGATGCCGCGAAAAACGACTTCCAGATGGAAAAGGACGCCAACTCGGCCCTGGCGGCTGCGGGCATCACGCCCAACCCCGACGTCAAGGGCCGCATGAACGCCGATGGCGTGACGCCCAAGGACTCCAAGGGCGACACCTGGTTCAGCGGCGGCGTCAACGGCTCCAGCAAGAAGTCGGACATCGACGCCACCATCCAGACCGTCAAGAGCCAGATCGACAGCCTGAGCAACACCCAGCAGATGGACATGCTGCGCCTGCAAAGCCTCTCCAACAAGCGCAACGAGGCTTTCGAGACCATGACCAACTTCATCAAGAAGATGCAGGACAACCGCAGTTCCATCATCGGCAACATGCGCTGACCCGCCCCACCCCCCACACCACGCACCCGAGGAGACCTCCATGTCCGCCGTCAACTTCAACAGCACCCAGGGCGTCACGCCTGCCAACATCCAGGGCATGGATCTGGAAACCGCGCTGATGACCGTGCAAAGCCAGCGCGCCAACCTGCTGGAGACCCAGCTCAAGAGCCAGATCGAGGATGTGCAGAAGAAGAACGACCAGATCTCCAAGCTCAACCAGGTGCTGGGCGCGCTGAACTCGGCGGCGGCCAAGGCGGGGGCGGGCGCGAAGGCCACGGACAAGGTGGACCTGTCGGGCACGGCGGGCAGCGACATCACGTCGGCGATCAAGAACGCAGGCATCTCCACGCCCTCGGGCCTGGAGAGCCTGGACCAGCCCTACCTCGTGACGCTGCGCGACGGCACCAAGATCCCCGTGGACGCCGCCGGCAAGAAGGAGGCCGAGGACTACCAGAAGCTCAACTGGGCCTTCCGCTCCAGCGACTACAGCGGCGGCAAGGGCGTGGCCTCCATCACCGCCAACTCCCCTTCCGCCACCAAGGGCGACCTGGACGCCGCGATCCAGACCGTCAAGAGCCAGATCGACAGCCTGAGCAACACCCAGCAGATGGACATGCTGCGCCTGCAAAGCCTCTCCAACAAGCGCAACGAGGCTTTCGAGACCATGACCAACTTCATCAAGAAGATGCAGGACAACCGCAGCTCCATCGTCGGCAACATGCGCTGACCACCAGAAAGAACAAGAGAGGACACCATGACCGCGCAGACCCAACCCCAGGCGATTCCCGAGAATCTGCCCGAACAGATCGCCGAGTTGCTGGCCCATGGCGGCACGCTCGGCTCCGTCTACAACTACGACGACACCGACTACGAAGTGCTGTACGCGCTCGGCCACAGCCTGTACGGCCAGACCCGCTACCAGGACGCGATGCGCACCTTCGGCTTCCTGGTGGTGCACAACCACATGGAAAAGCGGTACATGAACGCCTTCGCCGCCAGCCTGCAGATGCTCAAGAGCTACAAGGAGGCCATCAAGTACTACTCCATGGCCTCGCTCATGGACATGAGCGACCCGCTGCCAACCTACCACACGGCCGAATGCATGATCGCCCTGGGCTACACCACCGAGGCCCGCGAGGCGCTGCAGTTCGTGGTGCGCCAGAGCGAGGAGCAGGGCAGCACCGAACTCCAGTCCCGCGCGCAGGCCATGCTCGACCTGATGGGCGGCGGCAACAAGTCCCCCTCGCAGTCCGCGCACTAAGGAGGAACACCATGAACGACATCAGCAGAATCGGCGGCGGCGCATCCTTCACCCCCCCCTCCGCCCTGCCCGAGGGGCTGGAAAAGGAGATCGCGGCCCAGCTGGAGCAGGCCAAGGCCGACCCGGCGCAGACCATCAAGAATCTCGCCGACATGGCGCAGCTGCTCAAGCTGACCCAGACCACCGGCACCGGCGGCACGGGCAGCGGCGGCAACACCATCACCAACGGCAACGGCGCGCCCGCGATCGACGGCGTGACCATGAACTTCTCGGCCGAGGACATGGCCGCCGTGCTGGTGGCGCTGCAGGGCAAGACGCAGGACGCCCAGCTCGCCACCGCCAAGGAGGGCATCAAGACCAACCAGAAGAAGCTCGAGGACCAGAACCAGCGGGCCATGGACAAGATCAAGGAATGGGCCAAGAAGTGCGAGGAGGCATCGGCCAAGGAGAAGGCCGGCGGCGTGCTCGGCTGGTTCAAGAAGATCTTCACCGCCGTGGCCGCCGCGTTCGCGGTGGTGGCCGCTGCCGTGGCTACGGCGGCCACGGGCGGCGCCGCAGCACCGCTGCTTGCGCTGGCCGTGCTGGGCCTGGCCTCGTCGGTGGTGGACATCGCCAGCGCCATCGACAAGGAGATGGGCGGCAAGGGCTTCGACCACGTGACGCAGTGGATGGACCCCGCCTCGCTGATCGGCAAGGGCTTCGGCGAGCTGGCCAAGGCCATGGGCGCCGATGAGCAGCAGGTCGCCATCGTGTCCGCCACGTTCGCGGTGGTGGCCACCATCGCCATCATGGCCGCCTCGGTGGTGCTGACCGGCGGCGCGTCGGCGGCCAGCGAACTGAGCAACCTGTCGAAGACGCTGCTCACCGCCGCCCGCGTCGGCCAGGCCGTGGCGGGCGTGGCCAGCGGTGCGACCCAAGCGGCCAAGGGCGGCGTGGACATTGCCGTGGCTGTGGACCAGAACAAGGCGGACCTGCTTCAGGCCGACAAGAAGAAGATCGACGCCATCATCGCCAAGCTGCAAAAGCAGATGGAGGACGACCGCGAAGACGTGAAGAAGGTCCTCAACGAGATGATGGAAGGCATGAACATCGTCAGCCAGATGATCGCCTCGGCCGGCCAGAGCCGGGCGCAGCTCACGGCCAACCTTTCCTCGGGCAAGTCCCAGATCATTTGACGCAACCGCACAGCGCACGCGCAAGGAGCATCCCATGACCATCGACGGCCTCAACCGTGGCATCGGCACCAACAACTTCTACGGCGGCACCGGCAACGTCGGCCAGACCAGCACCCCGCCCGGCACCCAGGACGTGGTCAACCAGATCACCGACCTGGAGCAGCTGCTCAACGCCTCCAAGCTGCTGGACGGCCAGAACAAGCTGCTGACCGACCTCCTCAAGCCGCCGCCGGAAGGCGTGGACAACACCAAGGCGCTCGCCAATCTCTCCAGCTTCAGCGATACCCAGGTGACGGCGGACATCTACGCCTTCATGGCGCTGTTCCAGAAGCTCGCCCAGCAGATGCGCGACACGGCGCGCACCCAGCGCACGACCGACCTGCAGGCACAGGTTTCGTCCCTGCAGAACGCCGCCGAGAAAATGAAGGATGCCGCCGCCCAGCGCCTGACGGCTGCCATCGTGCAGGGCGCGATGCAGATTGCCGGCGGCGCGCTGCAGATGGGCATGTCCGGCCTGTCGGCCAAGCAATCCATCAAGGGCGCCCAGTTGGAAGCGCAGGGCAAGAACAACCTGGCCACGCTCAAGGAGTTCGACGGCAGCAAGGCGCTGCCGGACAAGATGCAGTCCTCCCTGACCCAGAGCGCGAACAACATGGTCAAGGACGGCCAGATCGCCAGCACCCGCGGCACGCTGTACCAGGGCATGGGCCAGAGCGCCAACTCCATCGCCGGCGGGATGGGCGGCATCATCGGCTCAAGCTTTACCAACAAGGCCGACCTGGCCGAGGCGGACAAGATGAACCTCGAAACCCAGGCCAAGGTGCATGAAACCGGCGTGCAGCACGCCAACGACATGATGCAGCAGATGATGGACGTGATCCGCGACGTGCGGGACAAGCTCCAGTCCATCCAGCAGGCCGCCGTCGAGACCAACCGCGGCATCGCGCGCAACATCTGAGCAGCAGGAAGGACCACGCAGCCATGTCGAACACCACTCCCAACTCCAGCGCCGTCCAGTCCATCCTGGACCTCAAGGAAGCGCTGGAAGCCCTGCCCTCCAGCTCGCGCCTGTCCAGCGCCGACGCCGACGCCATCTACGGCCTGGCCTACCAGCTGGTCGGGCAGAACCGCTACGAAACGGCGTACCGCTACTTCTCCCTGCTGACGCTGTACAAGCCCACCAACGTCGCCTACCTGCAAGGGCTGGCGCTCACCTACCGCATGATGGAGCGCTACGACGAGGCGCTGAACGTGTATTCGTTCCTCGCCACCATCGACCCCGAGAACGTGGACCACAACATGGCGATCGTGGAATGCCTGCTGCTCCAGCGCGAGTTCGAAGAGGCGCAGCAGACCGTGACCCTGCTGCTGCAGTTCTGCCGCGAGAACGCCATCACCGGCAAGGTGAGCGACCGGGCGCAGGCGCTGCTGGGCCTGCTGGCCGCCAAGGGAGCCGTATCTGCTTGACACCGCGGAAATCCGCCTGCTGACGGAAGTCGGCTTCATGGCCTCCGCCCGGGCCGACGTCCAGCGCGCCGAACGTATCTTCGGCGCGCTTTTGCGCGTCCGGCCGGACCGCGCGTTCGCCCCCATCGGCCTGGCCACGGCCTTGCTCAACGCCGGCCGCGCCGGCGATGCGGCGGCGCGGCTGGCCGACGCCCGGCCGTCCGCGGGCGAAGAGGCCGACATGGTGCAGGCTTTCCTGGGCCTGGCGCTGCAGCTCGACGGCCGCGCCGGCGAAGCCATGCGCGTCTTGCACCCCGTGGCGGCGCGCGGTGACAATGACCACCCTGGCGGCGCGACGCAAGGCGCGCGCCTGGCCCGGCGGCTGCTGGGCCAGCCCGCCGACGCCGACAGCCCGACCCGCCCGCCCTCCACCCCGCACTCCTGAACCAGAGGAACCCCATGGACATCGTTGCAAGCCCCCTGGTCGCCACCGCCGTGCCCGCGCTGCCGGCCCCTGCCCTCACCCCGGCCGTTCCCGATGCCTCGGCCACCGCGCAGTTCGCCGCGCTGATGCAGGCGCCGCCGCCCTCGGCCGCCTCCCCGGCCGACACGGTGGCCGCGGCCATGGCCAGCGGCACCGGTCAGCCGCCGGGTCCGTCCTCCGTCGGCGACCGCATCCTGGCGGGCATGCAGGGCGTGTCGAGCGAGTTCCAGTCGGCCTGGAAATCCGTCGCGGCCTCCCTGGACGCGGGCCCGGAGACCATGGGCATGCAAGACCTGCTCAAGCTGCAGTTGCAGCTGGTGCAGGTCTCGGTGCAGTACGACCTCGTGGGCAAGGCGGTGAGCCGCTCAACCCAGAATTTTGACCAGTTGGTGCGCGTCCAATGAAGCTGCTGTATTTCTCCCGCTGGCTCCGTGTACTCCTGGCCTGCGCCTGCCTCGCGCTGGCCGCGTGCGGCGCGCGCGTGGACCTGATGGGCGCCGTGCCCGAGGACGAGGCCAACGAGGTGCTGTCCGCCCTGCTGAAAGCCGACATCGCCGCCGAGAAAACCGCCGGCAAGGAAGGCATGGTGGGCGTGCGCGTCGACGCCACCCAGGTGGGCCGCGCGCTGGAGGTGATGCGCGAGAACGGCCTGCCGCGCGAGCGCTTCGCCGGCATGGGCCAGGTGTTCAAGAAAGAGGGATTGATCTCCTCGCCGCTCGAAGAGCGCGCGCGCTACATCTACGCGCTGTCGCAGGAGCTGTCCAACACGCTGTCCAAGATCGACGGCGTGCTCGCGGCGCGCGTGCACGTGGTGCTGCCCGAGCGCGGAGCGGCCGGCGAGACCGGCGTGCCGTCCACCTCGGCCGTGTTCATCAAGCACCAGGAAGGCTACAACCTGGACATCATCCAGCCGCAGATCCGCCGGCTGGTGACCAACAGCATTCCCGGGCTCACCGCCGACCGCGTCTCCGTGATCTTCGTGGCCGCGCAGCCGCGCGCCGCCGGCAGTGCGCCCGGCCGCGCGGACGCCCCGATGGCGACGGTCTGGGGCATCGACGTTGCGCCCCAGAGCGCGGGCCTGCTGACCGGCGTGCTCTGGAGCCTGCTGGCCGTGGTGCTGCTGTGCCTGGGCGGGCTGGGCTACGTGCTGTGGCGCTACGTCTTCGCGGGCCGCGGCAAGAATGCTGCCGTGGCCGTGCGCACGGCCTGAACGAACGCATGCCCACGCCAGCCGCCTCCCCCGCCGCCCTGCTGGATGCCCGGCTGCAGGAGTTCAACCTGCTGCCCAGCCGCAGCCTGCATGCCGAGCGCGTTCGCGCGCTGGACGGCGCCGGGGACGTGCTGGCCCAACAGCCCGCCGTGCAGCGCGCGCTGCACCGGCGCTGGTCGGCGCAGCTGCTGGCCCAGCTGGGCGAGCACGCCCAGCCGGTGCGGGACCTGTCGCACGCCGCGCTGCCGCTGGCCCTGGCCGCGCCCGCCCTGCTGGGGCGGCTGGCGCGCGATGCCGGGGTGACGCTGCTGGGGGGCCACCTGCGCCGCACCATCGCGCGCGATGCGGTGCTGCAGGCACGCTCCGCCCTGGGCGACGCCAGCCTGGACTGGGCCCGCCAGGGCGCCGCAGCGCTGCACCCCGGGCTGGAAGCGCCCGGCCCCTGGATCGCGCCCGGGCTGGACCGGGGCGCGGACCTGCTGGGCGCGGGCCTTATCGCGCAGGCCTGGCACGACGCGCCCGCGCCCATCCGGCTGCGCGCGGACTGGAAGCTCGCGCCCGCCGCCGTGGACACGCCCGCCGTGCGCGCCGCCAGCACGCTGGATGCGCGCGGCGCGCGCCAACTCTGCCTTCAACTCCTGGCCCGACTGGACCCCGCATGGCTTTCCTCCTTCCCCGCGACCCGCTGACGCCCACGTCCATGCCTGCGGGCACGCTGCAAGCCCGCATCGCGCCGGGCAGCCGCGTGGTGCGCGCGGCCGACATAGCAGCCTGGTCCGAGGCCGAAGGCCTGATCGCCGCCGCGCGCGCGCAGGCGGACGCCATCGTGGCCGGCGCGCAGGCCGCCTTCGAGGAAGAACGCCAGCGCGGCTATGCCGACGGCATGGCCGAGGCGCAGATGGAGCAGGCCGAGAAGATGATCGAGACCGTGAGCCGCACGGTGGACTACTTCTCCAAGGTCGAGACCGACATGGTGGCGCTGGTGATGTCCGCCGTGCGCAAGATCATCGACGGCTACGACGACGCCGACCGGGTGCTGATCGTGGTGAAGAACGCCCTCTCAGTGGTGCGCAACCAGAAGCAGATGACGCTGCGCCTGCACCCGCAGCAGGTGGACACGGTGCGCACGCGGGTCAACGACCTGCTGGCCGCCTACCCCGGCGTGGGCTACCTGGACATCGTGCCCGACGGCCGCCTGGGGATGGAAGCCTGCATCCTGGAGAGCGAGATCGGCTTGGTGGAGGCCAGCATCGACGGCCAGATCGCCGCGCTGCAGGGCGCCTTCCAGAAAGTGCTGGGCAGCCGCATATGAACGCCGCCGTCAGCAGCACTACGGGCCACCCGCAGGGCGCGGCGCGCTCGGTGCGCCAGTTCGACTACATCGCGGAGATGATGCAGCTGGCGCTGGACGACACGCCGGTGCTGAAGATCAAGGGCCGCGTCACGCAGGTGATCGGCACCATCATCAAGGCCGTGGTGCCCACGGTGAAGGTGGGCGAGGTCTGCGTGCTGCGCAACCCCGGCGAGGACTTCGAGATGAAGGCCGAGGTGGTGGGCTTCGCGCGCGACGCGGCGCTGCTCACGCCCATCGGCGACATGTACGGCATCTCCGCCGCCACCGAGGTCATCCCCACGGGCCGCGCCCACATGGTGCCCGTGGGCTTCGGCCTGCTGGGCCGCGTGCTCGACGGCCTGGGGCGCCCGCTGGACGAGGCCGAGCGCGGCCCGCTGGAGGCGAGCAAGTTCTACCCCGTGTTCGCCGAGGCGCCCGACCCGCTCAAGCGCAAGATCATCAGCCAGCCCCTGGAGCTGGGCGTGCGCGTGCTCGACTCGGTGCTGACCTGCGGCGAAGGGCAGCGCATGGGCATCTTCGCGGCCGCCGGCGGCGGCAAGTCCACGCTGATGGGCATGCTGGTGAAGGGCGCGGACGTGGACGTGACGGTGGTCGCGCTGATCGGCGAGCGCGGCCGCGAGGTGCGCGAGTTCCTGGAGCACGAGCTGGGCGAGGAAGGGCGGCGCAAGAGCGTGATCGTCTGCGCGACCAGCGACAAGTCCTCCATGGAGCGCGCCAAGGCCGCCTACGTGGCCACGGCCATCGCGGAATACTTTCGCGACCAGGGCAAGAAGGTGCTGTTCCTCATGGACTCGGTCACGCGCTTCGCGCGCGCGCAGCGCGAGATCGGCCTGGCTGCCGGCGAGCCGCCCACGCGGCGCGGCTACCCGCCCAGCGTGTTCGCCACATTACCGAAGCTCATGGAGCGCGTGGGCATGAACGACAAGGGGTCGATCACCGCGCTCTACACCGTGCTGGTGGAGGGCGACGACATGACCGAGCCCATCGCCGACGAAACCCGCTCCATCCTGGACGGCCACATCGTGCTCTCGCGCAAGCTGGGCGCGGCCAACCACTACCCCGCCGTCGATGTGCTCGCCTCCGCGTCGCGCGTAATGAATGCCGTGATCGCGCCAGAGCACAAGAAGCTGGCCGGCCGCCTGCGCGAGCTGATGGCCAAGTACGAAGAGGTTGAACTGCTGGTGAAGATCGGCGAGTACAAGCGCGGCGGCGACCCGACGACGGACGAGGCCATCGACAAGATCGAGGCCATCCGCGCCTTTCTGCGGCAGCGCACCGACGAGCACTCCAGCATGCCCCAGACGCTGGAGCAGCTGGCCGCGCTGGTGGGCACGGGAGGCCGCCGGTGAGCGTCTTCCGCGAACTGCTCGCGATCAAAGCTTTCCGCGAAAGCCAGGCCGAGGCGGCCGTGCGCGTGCAGCGCGATGCGCTGCGCGAAGCCCGCGAGGCGCGGGAAGCCGCCGAGGCGCTGCTGCAGCGCCTGCTGCACGAGGGCCTGGAGCACGAGATGCAGCTCTACCGCGACCTGTGCGCGCGCATCGTGCGCCTGCGCGAGATCGAAGACGTGCAGCTGGCCGTGGTCGGCCTGCGCCAGCGCGAGGCGCAGCAGCAGGACGCCGTGGCCGCGGCCACCAAGGCGCAGGACCAGGCCAGCCAGCAGCTGGACACCGCGCGCGCGGCGCACCAGGAGGCCTCGCGCCAGAAGTCCAAGTTCGTGGACCTGGCCCGCAACTATGCCGAGGCGCGGGTGCGGGAGCTGGAGCGCAAGGAAGACCTGGAGATGGAAGAGGCCGCCAGCGTGGCACGTGACCGCGAAGACTGGGAAGCGCACGACCCGGAGGCCGTGGCATGAGGGCCTTTCTGCCGGAAAACTATCAAATCAATAGCTGCCAGCGCTTGATGGATAAGCGCTGGAGGCCGATTTCATGCTCAACCCATACCATGGCGCGGGGAACCCGATGAACACCGGCCGCCCCATTCACCTGGACCTGGGCATGCCGTCCTCCACGGGTTTCGAGGCCCGCACCGGCACGGGCCCGCAGACCGGCGGCGACCCGCGCGAGACCGACACCCTGGCCGATGACGCCAAGGCCCTGCGCGCCCTGGTCGAGCAGCAGCGCACGGCAGCGCAGCCCGCAGGCGCCGCGCAAGCGCCCACCGCGCCCCGACCCTTCGACCTGTTCCGCCCCGGCGCCGCACCGGTCCCCCAGGCCGCGCCCGCCCCGGCCAACGCACCCGCCGACGCCCCGCAGGGCATCGGCGAAGCCCTCTCGCAGATGGCCCAGCGGCTGCTGGTGGCCGACGGCAGCACGGGGCGGCGCGCGGTGCAAATCCAGCTGGCCGACGACAGCCTGCCCGGCGTGGCCGTGGAAATCTTCGAAGAAGCCGGCAGCGTGGTCGCACAGTTCACCTGCACGCAGGAGAGCTCGCGCGAGCGCCTCGTGCGCAACGCGCAGTGGCTGGCCGACGGCCTGGCCAGCCGCCTGGACCAGGGCGTCTGCGTGCGGGTGCAGACCGACGACCCGGAAGACCCCTGCCTGGTGGAGGCACGCGCGGGCCTGTGAGGCGCGCGCCTGAATGATCCGTTCCACTGACTCATCGACATCTTTCCCCCAAGTTCCCATGCCTTCCCCCCACGCCACCGCCGCCCTGCAGCCGCTGCGCCTCACGCGCAACGAGGCCCAGGCCCGCACGACCATCGCCCAGCGTGCCGGCGGGCTGCCCCTGCGCCTGGGCACGGCCGCCTGGCAGGCCCGGCTGCAGCCCGTGGCCGCCGCGTCCCCGACCGAAGCAGACCCAGGCTACGTCGTGCGGCTGGAATGGGCCGGCGCCGCCATGGCCTTGTGCCTGCCGGCCGCGGCCATCGAGCAGGCCCTGGCCGGCGTGCTTGGCGGGGCGGCCCTGCCGCCCGTGCCCTCCACCCTGGCCGACGCCGTGCTGGAAGCGGGCGTGGGCGTGCTGCTGCAGGACCTGCAGGCCCTGGGGCGCGGCACACCACAACTGCTGGACTGGGGCCCCGCGCACGCGGAGGCCCTGCAGGCCCTGCCGCCCCACGCCTGCGACCTGTACCTGGCGGCCGACGATGGCGTCCATGCCATCGCCGGTTCGCTGCACCTGGACGGCCTGGGGCTGCTGCTGGTGGCGGGCCTGGTGGGCAAGCGCCCGCCCCTGCCCGGCCCGCTGGACGACAGCCTGCCGCTGGCCCTGCGCGCCGAGGTGGGCT
>Ga0206116_1001583_pt1 | contig 11692 bp, 13 predicted proteins | sample 3A1Ametagenome_FD_178000 | JGI IMG/M metagenome (GOLD analysis project Ga0206116, IMG submission 178000) | Enriched microbial communities from leaf-cutter ant dump, University of Wisconsin, Madison, United States - 3A1A | ecosystem: Environmental > Terrestrial > Nest > Insects nest > Nest dump...
CGGAAGACTCCTTTGGTGAGAGGGATAACCGTTCCTGTTTAACTAACTATAAAATTAGCGATTTTTTGCGCTCCCCTTTCATCCGGTATCTAAGTAACTGAACGATATCCCCCCTCTGGTTTGACTCTTTTATGGTTACACGTATAACAGACAGGCAAATTACAACAGGAGGTCAAAGTCCAATTTTTCAAAAAAGTCTAATCTAAGCCATTCAGCCGGCCCGAGGTAAAACGTGTGTCTGCGGCAGTTAATCCCGTTTTTGCTCTTTAAAGATTTCTTCTAAAGTGTCTTTATATTTAGTGTATTTGTAAAGATTATTGTTTTTCAAAATTGAGCCAAGCAACAAATCATTTTTTTCTTTTTCGATTCGGTTTTCCTTATTCAGACAAATCAGATGCGATAAAAGCGTTTCGTAAAACTTGTCAAGATAATAACTTTTATAGCTCTGTATTCCTTTGTCTTTTACGATATTCATTTCAAAATCTGTAAAGTAAAAGTCGGTGTATTGATAGTAAGGTCGTCCGTTAAATTTTGGATATTTTTTTATGTTGTCGTATGCTTTTTGTGTGTTTGGTGGTTTGACCACGTTCATATATCCCCAGATTGTCTTACCACAATAGTCCATACAACGTAAAAATAAAATGCCTTTTTCGGTGTCGTCTTTAAAGCTATAGTCTTTAAGTTTAAAATCAACTTTTGATAAGTCAAACGGCTGGTTTTTATTTCCAATCGCTGTAAATAACATGCCATAATAGTTGTCAACTAACTCGTAAGTCGAAATGTTTGCGGTCGTCAGACTGTCTATAAGGTTGTTGTTATTAACCTGATTTTCTTCTCGCAGATTAAGATTGATTGCCCGTATTATGAAAATCTGTTTCAAAGTTTGGTCATCAGGTCGGGATAAAAACTGCTGTGTCAGTAATTTGTTTTTTGTCGTGATTGTCTGAACAATAAAGTCTGTCGCAGCTTTTAAGTTTTCTGGAACGGCTGCTTTAATGTCTTTGAATACTTCTTTGCCTGGCTCGTTACGAAACATAAAGTCCTTGTAAGTCTTGCCAAGTTCAATAAGTTTTGTGTTGTTGTTTGTCTGTCCGAAAATCAAGACCGTCAAACAAAGTCCTAAAAATGTCAATACTATTTTTTTCATTGTGTGGTTACTTGTAATTGCTCAATAACATTTACATTGACGAAAGTTACAAAAAAGAGCTCTATGGCAAAGAATATGTTCTTATTGATTTTCAATTAATTGAACAGCAGTAGCCATTTGTAAACGTTTATAAACGCTTATTGTCGTAAGTAAACCTTTAAAATACGACTATGGGTTTAATGCAACCCCATCTTTGTATTGCCGGACGGGGAGCGCTACCCTCCGGTTGAAATAAAGAACTATTATTAAACCGTTCGCCATCGGCGAACACAAAATTTACAACTATGTACGCACTTAAAAACAAAGTTCAGCTAATCGGAAATTTAGGCAATGCCCCTGAGATCAGAACTATGGACAGCGGTAAGAAAATGGCCCGCTTCAGCATAGCCACCAGCGAAACCTATAAAAACGCCAAAGGAGAGCGGGTAAAAGAAACCCAGTGGCATAATATAGTAGCCTGGGGACAGGTAGCAGAAATTGCGGACAAGTACCTGGATAAAGGAAAGGAAGTAGCCATCGAAGGCAAGCTCGTTAACCGGAATTATACAGATAAGGCCGGGGTTAAAAAATATATTACCGAAGTGCATGTTAATGAGCTGCTCATGATAGGCAGGAACAACAACGCTTTGGACGATTAAGAGCCGGGAGCGGGGCCTGTTGTACTACCGGTACTCACTAATGGAAATCCATGCAGCTCAAATCAGATCATACATGTGGTTAGTTTACAGGCCGGCCTGTTGCAGGCTGGCCTGTAATGTTATTTCTCCTTACGGGTTGTCCGTGCACTAAATAATAGGCACATAGCATCTATCCGTGTATCTGTGGCTAATATTCCCCAGGTTTATGCGTCCAACCTATTGTCTCGTCGCTATCTCCGCACATTTTCGTAAATTCGCCCTATGGCAATTTTTAAATTCAGGATATATTTTGAAGAGGACGACAGTGTTTACCGTGATGTGGTCATTAAACATACCCAAACCTTTCTGCAATTGCATGAAGCTATCTTAAAGGCATACGAATTCGACAGTAAGCACCAGGCCACTTTTTACCGCAGCAACGATAACTGGTTGCAGGGACGAGAGATCACATTAGAGAAATATGATAAAAAATACAGGGTAGAGCCATTGATCATGGCCGAAACCACGGTAGGCTCTGAAATTAAAAATACCAACCAGAGGTTTACCTACACTTACGATTTCCATAAGCAGTGGAATTTTTTAATTGAGCTGATCAATGTTTCAAAAGATGCCGACAGCCGCACAGAATACCCGTCGGTGGTGCGTTCAGAAGGTATAGGCCCTAAACAATATGGCACAAAAGGACTGCTGGGCGATAAATTTGCCGATATTGAAGAGAAATACGACCTTACCCGTGGCGCAGAGGGATTTAATGAAAAGGACGAGGATGGGGAAGATATGGGTATAGAAGCGACAGATGAATACCAGGAAGAAGAATAGGCCCTGATCAATGCTAAACGCTAAAAACCAGGTTTCAGCTATTAAATCGTTAATTGTTATTGCAGGTCCTACCGCTGTGGGTAAAACCGCCTATGCCATTGAGGTAGCAAGGCATTTTAAGACAGTGATCCTGTCTGCCGACAGCCGGCAGTGCTTCAGGGAACTGGACATCGGTGTAGCAAGGCCCTCGGCAGCAGAGCTGCAGCAGGTGCCCCATTATTTTATAGCTTCTCACAGCATACACGATGACATCAACGCCGCGTGGTACGAAACCTATGCGCTTAACCTGTTGCAGCAACTGTTTACAGCACACGATATTATAGTGGTAACAGGCGGAACCGGCCTGTACATTAAGGCTTTGACCGAAGGACTGGATACCATTCCTCCGGTGGACGAGAACGTCCGGCAGCACATTATACAGCATTACGAAGCGCAGGGCCTTCCCTGGCTGCAGCAGCAATTACAGCTTCAAGATAGTCTGTTTTCCGCGCAAGGCGAAATGCAAAACCCACAGCGCATGATGCGTGCGCTGGAAGTGGTGATGGCCACAGGACAATCCATTTTAAGTTTCAGGAACAGGGAAAAAGCAGCACGTCCATTCAACATTATACAAGTAGGCCTGGAGCTCCCCCGCGAAATATTATATGAGCGCATCAATACCCGGGTAGACCTTATGATGCAGGCCGGACTGGAAGGGGAAGCGCGATGTCTTCTGCCTTACAGGCATTTAAACGCTCTGCAAACAGTAGGATATAAAGAGCTGTTCGGCTATTTCGACGGGGATCTTTCTTTACAGTCGGCCACAGACCTTATAAAGCAAAATACCCGCCGCTATGCCAAAAGGCAGATGACCTGGTTTAAGCGACAAGCTGCCATGCACTGGATCAACCTGCAGGAAACACAGGATATTATTCCGTTGATTACAGATTTGCAGATCCGGTTATAGCCGCCGCATCAGGCAATAGCAGTATCTTTGCCGGATGATTCAGGACGAAGAAACACAAGAGAAATCTATTTTTGGCAATAACCCTTTGGAGAGCAACGAGAACGCTCTGCTGCAAATAAGCAAATGGATAAGGCAGATCGCGGTGATTGGCTTTGCCATCGGTTCATTTATTGTTGTGCTAATGCTGTTTAGCGGCGCCCAGATATTAAAAGCTTTTGCCGCCGCGTTACCCGCCAGCCTTCCCGGAATGTACCCTATACTGGTAGTATTGTTCTTTATCCTGTTTTTCCTGGCAGCGTTGGTGCTTTTTTACCTTTACAAAGCATCCCAGCTGCTGTTCAGGGGAGTGCAGCAAAAAGACAGCGTATCACTGGCACAGGCATTTGTGTACATTAAGAGCTTCTTCATCGTGGTCATTATTTTTTCAGCCCTCCAACTGATTGTTAATCTTTCAAATTTATTGAGGTAATGGAGCCCTTTCAGCCACAGCATACGAACATGTCAACCGACCCGGTACGCGACACGGTTCTTTCAGCCGCTAAAATTGCCGGTATAGCCGCTATTGTTTCACTGGCAGGAAGCCTGGTTGGTGTTGCCGCTACATTATTGACCCCTGCGCCCTCTATTACTGCGCCGGCCCAGGAAGGTTTTGATGAGCAAACCATGCAGCAACTGGTTCAAAGCAGTACTTATATATCGGCGTTTATTTCGCTGGCTATCAGCGTGCTCGCCTTTTACTTCCTGTTCCGTTTTTCAAAGCTGGCCAAAGTCGCTATTAACAGCGGCGACAACAGCAGGCTGGGCACAGCGCTGCAAAGCCTGGCAGGTTATTTCAGGATATGGGCGGTAATTATGTTCCTTATTATCGTACTTTTTGTGCTTTCACTTATAGGAGGTATAGTAGGTGGCGCTATGGGCGGGTAGTATTATGTTACCAGCTGCGGTGCTTCTATCAGCAGTCTTGCGTCTCCGAAGGACACTCACTTCAACCGTGGTATATTTCCCTGCTTTTATTACTTCGCCGAGAGGTAATTATAATCCTTCAGTAAGCTTTCGAGGAACTCATAGGGATACATATCTGTTCGTATATTCAGGAAACTTTTTACCTTTTCAGCTGCTTCGGCAAGCTTTTCATGATTCCCGGACTTTTCCGCACCGTTCAGTAGATTCTTTATAACATTCAGGTCGCGGTCGCTGATCCGCATCACTTCGGGAAACCGGGGCACATAACCATCTTCCACCTCCCTGAAAATCGTATTCTGCAGGCTTTCTTTAGCTGAGGTTTTAATAACAATGGTTTGCGCCAGTATATCACCGATCCGCTGCGCTTTTTTTGAATTAGCTACCAGCATAATATCGGCCACCAAAAAACCCATGCCAAATAAAAAGGCAATGGCGCTTTCCACTCCTCCCCCGCCGGCCATAAAATAGATAAGCAGGAACAGCAGTATCACTATCCACAGGTCGGATATACGCAGCAGCCAGCGGATGAGCAGCTGGCTTACCGATGGCCGCCCCCCGTTCATGCTTACCACCCGCAACTTTGTCATTTTCTTACCTATGCTCTGCCCGTTGGAGGTAACCTCCCAGATGATATGGTACAAAAACACCGGCGACATCAGTATCAGCCACAACGACCATTCATCTCCTCCCCAGTATAGCCGGCCCATTATATAGCTCACCAGCATGATATACAGGTATTGCACCAGCATATCAATAAAAAGCGACAGGGCACGCCTTCCCAGCCCAGGCGCATCAAACTCCAGGCTGATATTAAAGCTGGTGGGCACACTTACAACAGGCATGTAAAAATCTTTACCGAAAAGTACTGCTTTTGCTTAAAATGTCAAAACCGGGAAAATTTCAAAAAGGCATAGGGGTAGAAAGAGATTAAGGTGTATTATATACAGCAACGTTATTTTTGTGGAGCTAAATGGCCCTGGACAGTGTTCAATACAAAAATGTTTTTGACCTTCATTATGAAGCGTTATACGGGTACGCCTGCTCTATTCTGATGGCAGAGACTTATGCAGATGATATAGTGCAAAACGTTTTCATCGGGCTTTGGCAGAACCGCGATACGGTAAAGCCTGAAACGGTAAAAGCTTATTTGTACACTTCGGTCAGGAACGGGTGCCTGAACCATTTAAAGCATAAGCGCGTGCAGGCGGATCATGAAAAAAGCACACTGATTAACGGCGCCGGTAACAATAACAGTATTACAACAGAGCAAAAAGAATTACATGAGAAGATACAATACCTGCTTAACCAGCTGCCGGAAAAGTGCGCCACCGTTTTTTATATGTGCCGCCAGCTGGACATGAGCTACAGAGAAGTGGCTGAAGCGCTGGGTATTTCGGTTAAAACAGTAGAAAACCAGATGTCGAAAGCGCTGAAGTTTTTACGGGGCGGATTAGCTGCGTACCTGATCAGCCTGGCACTTTTATTTATTCTTAAATTATATCAATTTATAATATATGGAGCATAAATTGATAGCCTTTTATGAGCAAACCCTGAACGCTTCAGAACAAAAAGAAGTGGAGCAATGGTTAGAGACCGACCCTGCTCATAAGAAAATATACGAGGATACGGTTACCATCTGGGAAAGTTCTAAAAAGCAGCTTCCCTACACACTTTACAACAAGGAAAAGGCATGGGAAAAGTTACAGCAGCAACTTAACGATGCTCCTTCCATCCCGCCACAGAAAAAAGCCGGAAAAGTTATTTCCGGCTGGTGGAAACTCAGTGTTGCAGCAGCCTCTGTTGCAGCGGTGCTCCTGCTGTTTATATTTATCAATAGGCCTAAAACCCTGCAATTTACGGCACAACAGGAGCCGTTAAAATTTACCCTTGACGATCACAGCCTTATTACATTGTTCCCTGGTGCTGATTTACTGGTTGCCGCAGATTTTAATAAGAACGCCCGAACCGTAACCCTCAAAGGCAATGCCCGTTTTGATATTGCCAAAGACCCTGCCAGGCCCTTTGTCATTCATAATAACGGCATGAAGGTAGAAGTGCTGGGCACTTCATTTACCATACAGCAGCGCAAAGATTTCCAAACCGTATTTGTGCACAGCGGTAAAGTAAAAGCCAGTATACAGGGAGAATCCGTTATTGCCGTTGCCAGGCAAAAAATTGTGAGGAATAATAAAACCAATCAACTACAACTCAAAAACATTACTACCGATATTGATGATATACTGAAAACCCAATCCATAAAAGTAAAAGATATACGTATTGACAGCCTGGCCCGCCTGCTGGAAGATCTGTATAACATTAAAGTGGAGCAGGCAGCAACTGTAACCGGTAAAAAAATAACAAGCACGTATTTTATAGGTTCAGAAACGCCCGAACAGATCATAGAAAATATCGCGCTCACTATTAATGCATCGTGGACTAAAAAGGACAATCAATACATCATTACTAAATAGATACTGCTTGAAAAAATATTGCATTCTTTTGCTGCTGCTGGCTATAAATTATGTGTTGCCGGCACAAAACACATTGTTGCAGAGAACAGTTTCTGTAGATTTCCGGAATATAACTATGTACGACGCTCTGACACAGATAGAAACCAGGGCCGGCGTATATTTCTCTTACGATAACCAGTTCATTAAAAATCAAAAGAAGATCTCTTTCTCGGCCAATAATAAAACTGTAAAAGAAGTGCTGGATATGATTCTGGACAACGAATACCAGTATATTGTCAATAACAATAAGATCGTTATCCGGAAAAAAGATCAGGAGTACATAGTAGTTCAGGGGCAGTTTACCGATAACACCGATCAGAAGCCTGTTGAATATGTAACCATATATGAACCTGAGCGGAAAACAGGTACCATGTCTGACGGGCAGGGGCATTTTTCAATCAGGGTGCCTATGAGCAATACTATTAAGCTGGTCGCTAATCGTATTTCGTATTACGATACCACCTTTATAGTAGATGGCAGGAACAATCTCCCTTTGCAAATCGGTCTTACACCCCGCATCACCACAGAAGAATCCATCACTATCCGCTCTGTAGAGCGGCACTGGCTGGGCAAAAGACTGATCAGCACCAGGCAAAAGATCAACAGCCTTAACCTGAAAAATTATTTCTACCAGCGTAAGTTCCAGTTAGGGTTTTTGCCGGGGATAAGTACCAAGAACGCGCTGAAAGGTCAGCAGGAAAATAAAATTTCCTTTAATGTACTCGGAGGCTATGCCGCACAGGTAGATGCGCTGGAAATCGGGGGGTTATTCAATATTGTTCAGAAGCATGTACGATCTGTACAGATCGGGGGACTGTTCAATATTGTTGGAGGCACCATGAACGGAGTACAGATCGGGGGGCTTTATAATGATGTAGGAGATACGGTATCCGGGCTGCAGGTAGGAGGGTTGGTCAATGTTAATAAAACTGTGACCAAAGGGCTGCAAATAGGAGGGCTTTATAACCGGGGTCAAAAGTTTACAGGATTGCAGATTGCAGGGTTAGTCAACCATTCCCGCAGTATTGATAAAGGTATGCAGCTAAGCGGCCTGGTTAACCGTGCCGATGCTTTACAAAAGGGATTTCAGTTATCGGGATTGGTAAATAGCACCAGGAATATAAACGGCGCACAGGTAGCCGGGTTGCTTAATGTCGCGAAAAAGATCAACGGGTTCCAGTTTGGCGTGTTTAATATTGCTGATACACTGAACGGCGTTGCTGTAGGACCCTTTAATTACAGCAGAAATGGTAAACATTCCTTATCTGTTTCCGTACAGGAAAACAACCAGCTGAATATAAGCTACAAGTCTGGCAGCTATGCTTTATATAACATATTGCAAGCCGGCATTATTAACACAGGCGCTACAGGCAGGCATTATATATTTGGATATGGCCTGGGCAGCGAATGGGCTTTGAAAAGCAAACTGAAAATGGCGGCGGAGCTGATCCATCTTTATTATACACCTGCTGATAATTTTAATACCGATTACAGCAATATATCGTTGCAGCCTTTGCTGATCTGTCAGCTGCATAAAAATATACAGCTATTCGCAGGCCCAAGACTGCAATACCGCCTTCCTGTTCATGATCACGAAAGCAGCTATTATAAAGGATTCCATCAAAACACTATCCCTTTAAGCAAAAATAAAAACGATGCCCTTCACCTGGGTTTTTCCCTTGGCGTAAATATTTTTTAAGCGGGCATAGGGGTAAAAGGTATTTAATGTGTATCAGGTAGACACATTAGATATATGCAAATCAAAAAAACATTTTTATTTACCGCCTTAGTTATTACCGGCTTTTATAGCAAGGCCCAGGAACCCGTAGCTAACAATATTCACCTGGGATTTGTTACACCCCTGAGTACACAAGGCAAGCTTGCAAAGCATATCAGCCCGGCTTTTTCTTTACAGGCGTTACAGGGAGTAAATCTCAATAATAAAGGAATGGCTATTGCTGGCTTATGCACCAGGCTTTACGGGAGTAACCGCGGCCTGCTGGTCAGCGGGTTAGTGAACCGGGTGAACGGCTCAGATAAAGGGCTTTCTGTTGCTGGCTTATACAATGGGGCTGAAAATGGGCGGGGCATACAGGTAGCAGGACTTCATAACCAGAAAGCGGGTAACGGTCTTATCCAGATTGCGGGGTTAAGCAACTACAGCCGTTATGAAGTATTGCAAATTGGCGGAATTGTCAATAGTTCACAGTATGCCCATACGCAGGTAGCCGGACTTATTAATATCGCCCGGTCAGTGAAAGGAATACAGGTTGCAGGCCTAGTCAATATTGCAGACAGTTCGGATTACCCGATAGGTATTTTGAATTTCATAAAGAACGGCGAGCAGCAGATCGGTATCCAGGTCTACGATGATGCTTCGGCCAATGTGCTGCTCCGCACAGGAGGACGTAAAACATACGGGATCATTGGGGCCGGAGTTGGCAATGAACAAAAAAGAAGGGTACTGCAAATGGAAGCAGGCGTAGGGTACAGGATACCCCTTAGCCACAGGCTGAGAATAAATACAGAGGTTGTTGCCATCAGCAAGACGGACTTTATTTTCTGGAAGCACACCCAATCATTAAGAACATTACTGGGATATAAAATTAGCCCGGCTATTGAAATTACTGCAGGCCCCGCTTTGAATACCTATAAATATTCCGACTCAAAGATCTTTGGCGATAGTTATATATGGAAGTCTAATAGGGGATCATCCCTTTTCCTCACCGGCGCGCTTACCGGCGCTGTTAATATCAGTTTATAATCAATTAAAAGACATACAAGAAATGGCGCATAAAATTTTTATGCGGGATTCCATGTACCCATTAAAAACAAAAAACATATACACATGAAAGCATTAGTATTAACAGTATCTGCATTAGTATCCCTCTTCACAATGGCGGGTTGTAAAAAAATATTCCCCGACGGGCCGGCTATAAAAGAAACGAGGTCCGTGGCTGATTTCGACAGGATAGTAGCCACTTTCAGTGGTAACGTTGAGTATGTGCAGGGACAGGAAAGAAAAGTAGAAATAGAAGCAGCGCATAACATTCAGAACTACATTATTACCGAAGTAATTGGCGATAAGCTGGTGTTAAAAACAAAACCGAACGTTACTGTCAAGCATGGCAGTGTTACCGTTTACGTAACAAATCCGACACTTACAGGTGTTACGCTTACCGGATCGGGAGATTTTTCTGCTTATAGTGATATCAACACGCCAACTATGGACCTGAACCTGAGTGGCAGCGGAAATGTTTCTATCCCTCAATTAACAGCAACATCCCTGAAAGCCGTTCTTACAGGAAGTGGTAATATCAGTGTAAGGGGAGGAGGTATTCATAAACAGGAAGTCACTATTACAGGTAACGGTGATTACAGTACAAGCTCCATGCGTAGTGAAGAAGCTAAAGTTACGGTTACCGGTTCGGGCGATGCGAGGCTATGGGCCGAAAGTAAGCTGGAAGCTACTATTACCGGTAGCGGTAGTGTATGGTATACAGGTACACCGGTTATTAGTACTTCTATATCGGGTTCAGGAAAAGTAAGAAAGATGTAGTACCTGTAAAAACGTCTGCTATGCTTATTACAGGTATTCTTTTATACTTCATCAGGAAATACAGGAAAAGAAAAATGATTTCTACTGCTGCAGTCACTGCTGATGGTTGATATATCATTAACGAGGCGGCCGATACGCGGGAAGCATGTTCATTGTATAACTACGATCATTATGAAGGAAAAATATGCAGTAATCACGGGCGCCAGCCAGGGCCTTGGCTATGCTTTTGCCAAAGAACTGGCTGCTCAAAAGTTTAGCCTGGTTTTAATAAGCCTGCCGGGTCAGGGCCTGTCCAGGCTGGCTTTGCAGCTTTCTGGCACATACAGGGTAAAGGTCAGCTATTACGAAACTGATCTTTCTGTAAAGGAAAATATAATCAGTCTTTGCGAATGGCTGAACAAACATTTCAATATTTATATGCTCATAAATAATGCCGGTCTTGGGGGCACTCAAAAATTTACAGACGCTTCTGTACAATACATCAACAGCATTATACAGGTAAACGTGATGGCAACTTCTCTGCTGACCCATCAGCTATTGCCCAACCTGCTAAGGCAGCCGCAGGCTTATATACTTAATGTTTCCAGTATGGCGGCCTTTTCTCCTATTGGTTATAAAACCGTGTATCCTGCAACCAAAACATTTATCCATTCTTTTTCAAGAGGGTTAAGCGAAGAATTAAAAAATACAGGAGTGGTGGTAAGCGTTGTAAATCCCGGTGCAATGGCCACCAACGAAGATGTGCGTAAGCGCATTAAAAAGCTGGGCTATATTGGACGGCTTACATTGCTGCAACCCGAAAAGGTAGCCGTGCACTGCATCAGGCAGTTATTCAAAAAGGATAAGGTGATCATGGTGAATCCCTGGAGCTGGCTGCTTATGGCATTATTGCCTGTATGGATAAAACTGCCACTGCTCACTTATAACATAAAAAAAGAAATACATTGACCGTATTTATTACAGGCATCAGCGGTTTATTAGGCACCAATCTCGCTTTGCTGTTATTAGAGAAAGGCTATACCGTTAAAGGGTTAGTCAGAAACAAAAACACATTCAGCCTGATGCGGCATGAACGCCTGCACCTGGTACAGGGCGAATTGCAGGACGATC
>Ga0206116_1001587_pt1 | contig 11673 bp, 11 predicted proteins | sample 3A1Ametagenome_FD_178000 | JGI IMG/M metagenome (GOLD analysis project Ga0206116, IMG submission 178000) | Enriched microbial communities from leaf-cutter ant dump, University of Wisconsin, Madison, United States - 3A1A | ecosystem: Environmental > Terrestrial > Nest > Insects nest > Nest dump...
GACAAGAAAAGCTTCAACCCCGGCAGCAAGCTGGCGATGTCGCTGCTGAACACCACCGAGCCGAAAACCATCAAGGTCCTGCGCAGCGGCGTGGTCGGCATCGGCTACAAGGCCCAACGCCTGGCCGTGGACGTGCTCAAGCCCCTGGCCAAGCCGCAGATGCAGCGCCCCCCGGCCACCGTGGGCAAGGCGCCGCTCAAGGAGCAGGTGATCCACTTCATCAACAAAAAACTGCCCGGCGGCCTGCCCACCAAAACCGCCCGCGCCCTGCTGGACATCGAGGACAAGGACTACATCCCCATCATCCGCAACCCGCAGACCACCACGTCCGAGACGGAATCGGTCTTTTACTTCCCCGGCTGCGGCTCCGAGCGGCTGTTCAGCCAGGTTGGCCTCGCCACCCAGGCCATGCTCTGGCACGCAGGCGTGCAGACGGTAATGCCGCCCGGCTACATGTGCTGCGGCTATCCGCAGCGCGGCCACGGCCAGTTCGACCAGGCGGACAAGATGATCACCGACAACCGGGTGCAGTTCCACCGCCTCTCGACCACGCTCAATTACCTGGACATCAAGACCGTGGTGGTCAGCTGCGGCACCTGCTACGACCAGTTGGCCGGCTACCAGTTCGACCAGATATTCCCCGGCTGCCGCATCGTGGACATTCACGAGTACCTGCTGGAAAAGGGCATCACCCTGCCGGCAGGCCAGGGCGGCTACCTGTACCACGAACCCTGCCACAACCCCATGAAGCAGGGCGACTCCATGCAGACCGTGCGGGCGCTGGTGGGCGACAAGGTCATCAAGAGCGAACGCTGCTGCGGCGAATCGGGCACCCTGGGCGTCTCGCGCCCGGACATCTCCACGCAGATCCGCTACCGCAAGGAGCAGGAAATCCGCAAGGGCGAAGCCCAGCTGCGCGACAGCGGCGCGGTCGGTGCCACCGACAACATCAAGATACTGACCAGCTGCCCCAGTTGCCTGCAAGGCGTCTCGCGCTACGCCAACGACCTGCAGACGGGCCTGCTGGAAGCGGACTACATCGTCATCGAAATGTGCCGCCAGATCCTGGGCGAGAACTGGATGCCCGAGTTCGTCCGCCAGGCCAACGCCGGTGGCATTGAAAAGGTACTGCTATGAACTGTGCGCTGTGCGCCGAAGCAGGCGGCCTGCCCATCTGGCAAGGCGAGCACCTGCGTTTGATTCGCGCCGAGGAGGCGGGCTTTCCCGCCTTCTACCGCATCGTCTGGAACGCGCATGTGGCCGAACTCTCCGACCTCACCGCCGCCCAGCGCCAGCACTGCATGGACGCCGTGGCGCTGGTCGAACAGGTGCTGCGTGCGCAATTGCAGCCCACCAAGATCAACCTCGCCACGCTGGGCAACATGGTGCCGCACCTGCATTGGCACATCATTGCCCGCTACGACTGGGACAGCCACTTTCCCGCCCCCATCTGGGCCAGCGCCCAGCGCCCGCGCGAGGCCGAACGCGAGGCCGCCGTGGCCGCGCAGCTGCCCGCCGTGGATGCCGCGCTGCAACAGGCTTTTGCCGGGTTTGATACAAAACAAGAGCTGCTTTCACCGATCAATAAATGATTTCAGACATCTTTACCATTGAAAACAAGTCTGAATCAGCAGTAACAGCTCCTTTTTTAGTAAATACATGACCACCCCCACTCCCCAATCGATCGATGTCCTGCTCGAATCCCGCGTCCTGGAACTGGGCTACGCCGACGGCACCGTGCTGGCGCTGCCGTTCGAGCTGCTGCGCGTGTACTCGCCCTCCGCCGAAGTCATGGGCCACGGCCCCGGCCAGGAAACCCTGCAGACCGGCAAGCGCTGCGTGGAGATCGTCGATGTGCAGGCCGTCGGCCACTACGCCATCCAGCCCACTTTCAGCGACGGGCACCAAAGCGGCATCTTCACCTGGGAATACCTGTACCGCCTGGGCACGCAGAAAGACGCGCTGTGGCAGGAATACCTGGAGCGGCTGGCCGCTGCCGGCAAGGACCGCGACCAACCCATGCCGGGGCAAAAAGGCAGCCACAGTTGCGGCAGCGGCGGCTGCGGCGGCCATTAAGATCAGGCGATTGAAAGCGAGTACCCCATGAGCAGCACCCATTTCGGTTTTGAAACCGTCGATGAAAACGACAAGGCCCGGCGCGTCCGGGGCGTGTTCGACTCCGTCGCCACCAAGTACGACATCATGAACGACCTGATGTCCGGCGGCCTGCACCGCGCCTGGAAGGCGTACACCGTCATGGTCGCCAACCTCAAGGAAGGCGACCAGGTGCTGGACATCGCCGGCGGCACGGGCGACCTGTCGCTGGCCTTCGCCAAAAAAGTCGGCAGCACCGGCCGCGTGGTGCATACCGACATCAACGAAGCCATGCTGCGCGTCGGGCGCGACCGCCTCACCGACAAAGGCGTCCTGCTGCCCACCATGGTGTGCGATGCCGAAAAACTGCCCTTCCCCGACCAGCACTTCAACCTGGTCAGCGTCGCCTTCGGCCTGCGCAACATGACGCACAAGGATGCCGCCCTGAAGGAAATGTGCCGGGTGCTCAAGCCGGGCGGGAAACTTCTGGTGCTGGAATTCTCCAAGGTGGCCAAGCCGCTGGAGAAGGCCTACGACTGGTACTCCTTCAACATCCTGCCGCGCCTGGGCTCCATGGTTGCAGGCGATGCCGACAGCTACCGCTACCTGGCCGAATCCATCCGGATGCACCCCGGCCAGCAGGAACTCAAGGCCATGATGCAGCAAGCCGGTTTCGGCCATGTGGACTACCACAACATGACCGCCGGGGTGGTGGCCCTGCACGTCGGGATCAAGTGCTGAACCCGGCCAAGATGTCGTTAAAAACACACATTCCGGAGAAAAGCGCATTGCCCTGTAAACAGGTTTGCCCGGATAACGTTGAGACTTGAATTTCCTTTATTTTTTGGAGTAGACGATGAAGAAACTATGGGTGGTGACTTTGACCACAGCGCTGCTGCTCGTGCAACCGCTGGCCGAAGCCAAACGCCTGGGTGGTGGCGGCTCGTTCGGCCGTCAATCCAGTAACGTAACCCAGCGTCAGGCCACCCCGCCTGCGGCCCCCACGCGCCAGCAAAATGCCCAACAGCAGCAACCGGCGCAAAAACCCGGGCAGGCCGCCCCCACGCAAACCCCGGCCAGGAAACCCTGGGGCGCCATGCTCGGCGGTCTGGCCGCCGGCCTGGGCCTGGCCTGGCTGGCCAACAGCCTGGGCCTGGGCGAAGCCTTCGGCAACATCCTGCTGATCGGCCTGCTGGTCATGGCCGCTCTGGCCATCATCGGCATGCTCAAGCGCCGCAGCCAAAACGCAGCCGCCGTGCCTGCGCCCTTCGCCTTTCAGAACAGCCCGGCAGCAGCAGGCGGCAACGTCTTCAACCCGCCGCAATACAAGCCGGAGAAAGTCGGTAACGACGCCTCGGCCCGCCCCTGGGAGCAATTCGGCCAGACCGCACCGGCCTCATCGACCACAGGCGGCAGCATGATCGGCGCCGCCCTGGCCGGGTCGCAGACCTGGGGCATCCCGGCGGACTTCGACACGACCGGCTTCATCACCGCCGCCAAACGCAACTACCTGAGCCTGCAGGCCGCCTGGGATGCGGGCAATCTGGACACCCTGCGCTCGATGATGACCGACGACATGCTCGCCGAAGTACGCCAGCAGCTGTCCGAGCGCGAAGCCCAGGCCGATGGCCCGGCCAACATCACCCACATCGAAGGGCTGGAAGCGCAGTTGCTGGGCATCGAGGACCAGGGCGACGTTTACCTGGCCAGCGTGGAATTCTCCGGCATGAGCCGCGAAGACCTGGGCGCGGGCCTGAGCCCCTTCCGCGAAGTGTGGAACATGGCCAAGCCCAAATCGGGCAGCGGCGGCTGGCTGGTGGCCGGACTGCAGGCACTGGACTGAACCGCAGCACCCGTCCATGGCGGCGATCAGGGCCGCCGTGGATTGCGCGGATAATCGGGGGACTATGGCAACACAGTCCCCCTTTTCCTTGCTCGGCAGTCTGGCCGAGCGTGCCGCCCAGGCCGTGCAGCCGCCGGCTTGGTTCGTCCATGAAACCCAGCAGCGCGTGGTGCTGTTCCTCAACCACGTGCTGATGCAGGAGCCCCAGGCCATGGAGCGCCTGGTGCGCCAGACCGGGCGCACCGCCCTGGTGCAATGGCGGCAATTCTCGATGGCTTTGGTCGTCACCCCGGCGGGCCTGTTCAACCTGGCCGCCGAAGGTGCCCGGCCCGATCTGCGCCTGGACGTGCTGGACGCCAGCCCCCTGGCCCTGGCGCAAACCGCCCTGCGTGGCGACAAGCCGGCGATTCGCGTCGAAGGCGACGTGCAACTGGCTGCCGAGATCAACTGGCTGGTGGAAAACCTGCGCTGGGACGTGGAGGAAGATCTGGCCCGCGTCATCGGCGACGTGCCGGCGCACACCCTGGCCAATCTGGCCCTGGCCGCTGCCGGCGCCGTGCGCCAGTTCGTCGGCAAGGCCAAGGGCGGGGCCGCCGACGCCCGGCCTCTGGCATAAGGCGCATTACTGTTATGGGCCGTTTCTTTCGTGCGTGGGCCATCATCTGGGTGGTGCTGCGTTATGGTCTGGATGAGCTGGTGCTCTCCAGCTTCCAACACCCCTGGCTGAACCTGCTGCGGCGCATCGTCACCGTGGGGCGCAAGCTGGACGCCCCGCGCGGCCAACGCCTGCGCCAGGCGCTGGAGGAGCTGGGGCCGATCTTCGTCAAGTTCGGCCAGGTGCTGTCCACGCGCAACGACCTGCTGCCCCCCGATGTGGCCGAGGAGCTGGCCAAGCTGCAGGATCGCGTGCCGCCGTTCGATCCGCAGATTGCGGTGGAGACGATCGAAAAATCCTTCCGCAAGCCGCTGGACGCAATTTTCCTGAGCTTCGAGCGCCAGCCCGTCGCCAGCGCCTCGATCGCGCAGGTGCATTTCGCCACCATCCGCGCCCGCGACGGGCACGAGCGCGAAGTGGCCGTGAAAGTGCTGCGCCCGGGCATGAAGCGCGTGATCGACAAGGACCTGGCGCTGATGCACATGATGGCCGGCTGGGTGGAAAAGCTCTCGGCCGACGGCAAGCGCCTGAAGCCGCGCGAGGTGGTGGCCGAGTTCGACACCTACCTCAACGACGAGCTGGATCTGGTGCGCGAGGCGGCCAACGCCGCGCAGCTGCGCCGCAACATGGCGGGGCTGGATTTGCTGCTGGTGCCGGAAATCTTCTGGGACTTCTGCCACACCGACGTGATGGTGATGGAGCGCATGCACGGCGTGCCGATCAGCCAGGTCGAAAAGCTGCGCGAGGCCGGGGTGGACATCCCCAAGCTGGCCCGCGACGGGGTGACGATTTTCTTCACCCAGGTGTTTCGCGACGGTTTTTTCCACGCCGACATGCACCCGGGCAACATCATGGTGAGCCTGGCGCCGGAAACCTTCGGGCGCTACATCTCGCTGGACTTCGGCATCGTCGGGGCGCTGACCGAGTTCGACAAGGAATACCTGGCGCAGAACTTCACCGCGTTCTTCCGCCGCGACTACAAGCGCGTGGCCGAACTGCACATCGAAAGCGGCTGGGTGCCTGCCACCACGCGGGTGGAGGCGCTGGAGGCGGCGATTCGCAGCGTGTGCGAACCCTACTTCGACCGGCCGCTGGCCGAAATCTCGCTGGGCATGGTGCTGATGCGGCTGTTCCAGACCTCGCGGCGCTTCCAGGTGGAAATCCAGCCGCAACTGGTGCTGCTGCAAAAAACGCTGCTCAACATCGAGGGGCTGGGCCGCCAGCTCGACCCCAACCTGGATTTGTGGAGCACCGCCAAGCCCTTCCTGGAAAAGTGGATGCTCGAGCAGATGGGCCCGCAGCGCCTGTGGAGCGAAATCAAGGCCCAGGCGCCGCGCTACGCCAAGATCCTGCCCGACCTGCCGCGCCTGCTGCACGACTACCTGCAGCGCAAGGACGATGGCCAGCAGCAGCTCGCCCGCGCCCTGCTGCAGGAACAGCGGCGCACCAACCGCCTGCTGCAAGGGCTGATGTACGGCGGCCTGGGCTTTGTGCTGGGGCTGATCGTCACCCAGGTGCTGGTACGCATCCGGCTGTTCTAAAAAACAAGAGCTGCTTGCGCATTGGATACCTGGATTTCAGGAAACTTCATCACTGAAATCCATGATATTCGAGCGCAAGCAGCTCTTCTTTTCATACCAAAAATCCCCACTGTCGCAATAAGCAGACAAAAGCGTTTTTTCGCCCCGCAACGGCATTGATGTGTCGATAATCGCGCGTCCCGTTATTTGGCGTCAACTTTTGCTCTGGGGAGTTGCCCTTCCATGCTGATTGCTTTTATCGCGGCCTACTTGCTGGGGTCGATTGCTCTTGGCCTTTTTGCCGCCCGCCGCGTCCACAGCACGGCCGATTACGCCGTGGCGGGACGCAACCTGCCGCTGTACATCGTGGTGGCCACCACGTTTGCCACCTGGTTCGGATCGGAGCTGGTGCTGGGCGTATCGGCCCAGTTCGTGCAGGAGGGACTGGGCGGGGTGGTCGAAGACCCCTTCGGCGCCGGCATGTGCCTGGTGCTGGTCGGCCTGTTCTTCGCCTACAAGCTCTACAGGAAAAACCTCATCACCATTGGCGACTACTACCGCCTGCGCTTTGGCCGCACGGTGGAGATCTTTTGCTCGATCATCATCATCTTCAGCTACCTGGGCTGGGTGGCGGCGCAGGTGGCCGCCCTGGGCGTGGTGTTCAACATGCTCACGCAAGGGACCATGTCGGTTACCGCCGGCATGGTGCTGGGCACCTTCATCGTGCTGGTCTACACCCTGTACGGCGGCATGTGGTCGATCGCCATCACCGACCTGGTGCAGATGGTGGTGATCTGTGCAGGCCTGCTGGCCATTGCCTGGTTCGCAGCCGATCTGGCTGGAGGCACCGCCCATGTCGTCGATTACGCCGTGACCGAGGGCAAGCTGCGCTTCCTGCCCGAAAACGCCGACGGCAAGACCTGGCTGTTCTTCATCGCCGCCGGCATCACCATGATGCTCGGCTCCATCCCGCAGCAGGACGTGTTCCAGCGCGTCATGTCGTCCAGGGACGCCACCGTGGCGCAGCTCGGGCCGATCATCGGCGGCTCGCTGTACATTTTGTTCGCCTTCGTGCCGATGTTCATCGTCACTGCCGCCGTGCTCATCATGCCCGGCGAGATGGACGCCCTGCTGGCCGAAGACCCGCAGAAAATCCTGCCCGCCCTGGTGATGAACCACATGCCGCTGCCGCTGCAGATCGCCTTCTTCGGGGCGCTGCTCTCGGCCATCATGTCCACCGCCTCGGCAACCATGCTGGCGCCGTCCACCGCGTTCGTGGAAAACGTGCTGCGCAATATCCGCCCGGGGCTGAGCGATGCGCAAACCCTCAAGGCCATGCGCATCTCGGTGCTGGTGTTCACCGTCTGCGTACTGGTGTACGCCATCACCATGCAGGACAGTTCGATCTACGAAATGGTCTCCGGCGCCTACCAGGTGCCGCTGGTCGGCGCTTTCACCCCGCTGGTGTTCGGCCTGTACTGGAAGCGGGCCACCACCCAGGGGGCCATCGCCTCGATCGTGCTAGGCATCGGCGTGTGGCTGCTGTTCATGGCCGTTCCAGGCTGGTCCGACGCCTTCCCGCAGCAACTGGCCGGCCTGCTGGCGGCCATGGGCGGCATGGTGGCTGGCTCCCTGGTGCCGCAGTGGCTGGACAACCGGCAGGAATCGGTCGTGCATTACGAATCCGATCCCCTGGGCCAGCCGGCTTGAAAATGTAAACAAACGCCAAGCGCGTGATCAGGCGCCCGGGAGAAACCCGGATCAAACGGCCTTGCCTATAATCGAGGGTTTTGGAAAATTTCCCGGTTTTCTTTTTCCCCCTATGCCTATCTATGCCTACCGGTGCGGCGCCTGCGGCCACACCAAAGACGTTTTGCAGAAACTCTCGGACCCGGCGCTGACCCAGTGCCCGGCCTGCCACGCCCCGGCATTCGGCAAGCAACTGACGGCACCGGGCTTTCAGCTCAAGGGCACGGGCTGGTACGCCACCGATTTCAAGGGCGGCAGCAGCAGTACGGCCAACACCGCCCAGCCCGCCGCTGCGGCCAGCGATACTGCGCCGGCTGCCAGCACCGCCGCCCCGGCGACTGCCACGGAGGCTTGAGCCGCATGAACGCCGTGCGCAAATGGCTGCTTACCGGCCTGCTGGTGATCGTGCCGGGGGTGATTACGGTGTGGGTGCTGCACTGGATCGTCAGCACGCTCGACCAGACCCTGGCCATCCTGCCCGAAGCTTGGCATCCGGACCGCCTGCTGGGGGTCCACATCCCCGGTTTCGGCGTGCTGCTCACCCTGGCCATACTGCTTTCCGTGGGGGCCGTAGCCAGCAATTTCGTCGGACGCAAGCTGGTATCCTGGGGCGATGCCGTCATCAGCCGGATTCCGGTGGTGCGCTCGATCTATTCCAGCGTCAAGCAGGTTTCCGACACCGTTTTCTCCGACAGCGGCAATGCCTTTCGCACCGCCGTGCTGGTGCAGTGGCCACGCGAGGGGGTGTGGACGGTGGCGTTCATCACCGGCCATCCGGCCGGGGAAATCGCCCGCTACCTGCGTGACGATTACGTCAGCGTCTTCGTCCCCACCACGCCCAACCCGACCGGGGGCTATTTCGTGCTGATGCGCAAGTCCGATTGCGTGGAGCTGGAGATGAGCGTGGATGCCGCGCTCAAATACATCGTATCCATGGGGGTGGTGGCGCCGCCCGCACCCGCCCTGGACGATCAGGAACGTTAATTTTTTGCAACCGCATCCATCGATGCAGGAAGACACGACCATGGCCATGCGCTCTGAATATTGCGGTCTTGTGACCGAGGCCCTGATGGGCCAAACCATTACCCTGTGCGGCTGGGTGAACCGCCGCCGCGACCATGGCGGCGTGATCTTCATCGACCTGCGCGACCGCGAAGGCTATGTGCAGGTGGTCTGCGACCCGGACCGCCCCGAGATGTTCAAGGTGGCCGAGGACATCCGCAACGAGTTCTGCATCCAGATCACCGGGCTGGTACGCCCCCGGCCCGAGGGCACGACCAACGACAAGCTCAAGAGCGGCCAGATCGAAGTGCTGTGCCACGAGCTGGTGGTGCTCAATCCCTCGGTGACGCCGCCGTTCCAGCTCGACGACGAGAACCTGTCGGAGAACGTGCGCCTGACGCACCGCGTGATGGACCTGCGCCGCCCGGCCATGCAGCGCAACCTGATGCTGCGCTACAAGACAGCCATCCAGGTGCGCAACTTCCTCGACAAAGAGGGCTTCATCGACATCGAAACGCCCATGCTGGGCAAGTCCACCCCCGAAGGCGCCCGCGACTACCTGGTGCCTTCGCGCGTGCACGACGGCCAGTTCTTCGCCCTGCCGCAGTCGCCCCAGCTCTACAAGCAGATGCTGATGGTGGCGGGCTACGACCGCTACTACCAGATCACCAAGTGCTTCCGCGACGAGGACTTGCGGGCCGACCGCCAGCCCGAGTTCACGCAGATCGACTGCGAGACCTCGTTCCTGGGCGAGGAGGAAATCCGCGACATCTTCCAGCGCATGATCAAGGACGTGTTCCAGCAGCAGCTGAACGTCGATCTGGGCGAGTTCCCCATCATGCCGTACGCCGAAGCGATGGCCCGTTTCGGTTCGGACAAGCCGGACCTGCGCGTCAAGCTCGAATTTACCGAGCTGACCGACGTGATGGCCGACGTGGACTTCAAGGTGTTCTCCACCCCCGCCACGACCAAGGGTGGCCGCGTGGTGGCCTTGCGCGTACCCGGCGGCAGCCAGATTTCGCGCGGCGAGATCGACGGCTACACCGAGTTCGTGAAGATCTACGGCGCCAAGGGCCTGGCCTGGATCAAGGTCAATGAAGTGGCCAAGGGCCGCGACGGTCTGCAATCGCCCATCGTGAAGAACCTGCACGACGCGGCCATCGCCGAAATCCTCCGGCGCACCGGGGCGCAGGATGGCGACATCCTGTTCTTCGGCGCCGACAAGGCCAAGGTGGTCAATGACGCCATCGGCGCCCTGCGCCTGAAGATCGGCCACAGCGACTTTGCCAAGCAAAGCGGCCTGTTCGAAAACCGCTGGGCGCCCCTGTGGGTGGTGGACTTCCCCATGTTCGAACACGACGAGGAAGACAACCGCTGGGTGGCCGTGCACCACCCCTTCACCAGCCCGAAGGATGGGCACGAGGATTTGATGGACACCGACCCCGGCGCCTGCATCGCCAAGGCCTACGACATGGTCCTGAACGGCTGGGAGCTGGGCGGCGGCTCGGTGCGTATCCACCGTGCCGACGTGCAGGCCAAGGTGTTCGCCGCGCTGAACATCGGCCCGCAGGACCAGCGGGCCAAGTTCGGCTACCTGCTCGACGCGCTGCAATACGGTGCGCCCCCGCACGGCGGCCTGGCCTTCGGGCTGGACCGCCTCATCACGCTGATGACCGGCGCCGAATCGATCCGCGACGTGATCGCCTTCCCGAAAACCCAGCGGGCGCAAGACCTGCTCACGCAGGCGCCCTCGCCCGTCGATGAAAAGCAATTGCGCGAGCTGCACATCCGGCTGCGCAACCCTGCCGCCGCAGCGCAGTAAGCCGATGGCTCCATAAAAAGGAGCTGTTTCCGCTTGATATACAAGGATTTCAGACTGTTTTTAGTCTGAAATCCTTTTGTATTCAGCGGGAACAGCTCTTTTTTTATTGATGCACGGCCCTTTCGGCCAGCCGCTGCCGGAAGGCCGCCGGGCTGTCCCAATACTGCAACTGCCCGCCGGACAGGCTGCCGATGCGGTCGGCAATCGCCAGGGCTTCGGCCTGGTTGTGCGTGACCAGAATCGCCGTGTGGCCGGTGGCCCGCAGAATGCCGCGCACCTCCTGGGCCAGATGTTCGCGGGTATCGGTGTCCAGGTTCGAGAACGGCTCGTCGAGCAGCAGCAGTTCCGGCGCCGGTGCCAGGGCGCGGGCCAGCGCCACGCGCTGCTGCTGGCCGCCGGAGAGTTCGTGCGGATAGCTGTCCCCGGCGTGGGCCAGGCCGACCAGCGCCAGCAGCTCGGCCACGCGGGCCTCGCGCTCCTGCGGGCTGGCGCGGCGCAGGCCGAAGCCGACGTTGCGGGCCACGCTCATGTGCGGGAACAGGGCGTAGTCCTGAAACATCATGCCCACGCGGCGCCGCTCCGGGGCAACCTGCTGCTGCGGGGAGGACAGCTCGCGCCCCTCCAGCACAATGCGCCCACCGCGTACCGGCTCGAACCCGGCAATGGCCCGCAGCACGGTGGATTTGCCGCAGCCCGAAGCGCCCAGCAGGCAGCCGATCTGCCCGCGTTCGAGCTGCAGGTTCAAATCCGGGATGACGGTGCGCAGGCCCCGTGCGGTGTCGTAGGCCAGGTGCAGGTGTTCAAGCGCAAGCAAAGTGGACATGGCAAATACAGGAAAAGACTAATGGTGCCCCCGGGACGCCTGGGTGCGGGCCAGCAGCACCACGGGCAGCAATCCGGCCAGCACGATGGCCAGCGCCGCCACGGCGCCTTCTTCGTAGGTGCCGCGGGCCGCTTCGGCGTACAGCCAGGTGGCCAGGGTGTCAAA
>Ga0206116_1001594_pt1 | contig 11637 bp, 12 predicted proteins | sample 3A1Ametagenome_FD_178000 | JGI IMG/M metagenome (GOLD analysis project Ga0206116, IMG submission 178000) | Enriched microbial communities from leaf-cutter ant dump, University of Wisconsin, Madison, United States - 3A1A | ecosystem: Environmental > Terrestrial > Nest > Insects nest > Nest dump...
CTGTGCGATATGGTGCGCAGCCAGGTGGACGACGTGCGCAAGAAGGAGCGCGAGCTGCGCCGCATCATCGTGGACAAGTGCGGCATGCCGCAGGAAACCTTCATCAAGGAATTCCCGCCCAACCTGCTGAACCTGAAGTGGGTCGAAAAGCAGGCCGCCGCCGGCAAGCCCTGGAGCACGGTGATGGCCCGCAACATCCCGCCCGTGCAGGAACTGCAGCAAAAGCTGATGGACCTGCAGGCCCGCGTGGTGGTGCCCCTGTCCGAACTCAAGGACATCAACAAGCGCATGAACGAGGGCGAAGCCACCTCGCGCGACGCAAAGAAGGAAATGATCGAGGCCAACCTGCGCCTCGTGATCTCCATCGCCAAGAAGTACACGAACCGCGGCCTGCAGTTCCTGGATTTGATCCAGGAAGGCAACATCGGCCTGATGAAGGCCGTGGACAAGTTCGAATACCGGCGCGGCTACAAATTCTCGACCTACGCCACGTGGTGGATCCGCCAAGCCATCACGCGTTCGATCGCTGACCAGGCGCGGACCATCCGCATCCCGGTGCACATGATCGAGACCATCAACAAGATGAACCGCATCAGCCGCCAGCATTTGCAGGAGTTCGGCTTCGAGCCCGATGCGTCCATCCTGGCCGCCAAGATGGAGATCCCCGAGGACAAGATCCGCAAGATCATGAAGATCGCCAAGGAGCCGATCTCGATGGAAACCCCCATCGGCGACGACGACGACAGCCACCTGGGCGACTTCATCGAGGACGGCGCCAACACCGCCCCTATCGAAGCCGCCATGCAGGCCGGCCTGCGCGACGTGGTCAAGGACATCCTCGACGGCCTGACCCCGCGCGAAGCCAAGGTGCTGCGCATGCGCTTCGGCATCGAGATGACCAGCGACCACACGCTGGAAGAAGTGGGCAAGCAGTTCGACGTGACCCGCGAACGAATCCGCCAGATCGAGGCCAAGGCGCTTCGCAAGTTGAAGCACCCGAGCCGGTCGGACAAGCTGCGCAGCTTTATCGACTCGCTGTAAGCGCGGCCCCGCTCCGCCAGTCAGCCCGGTTCCGTTTTGTGGGGCCGGGCTTTTTTGTATGCGCCCGCAGGTTCGCAGGTTTCAAGCCTTTTTGGCCTCCAGCCCTTGCCATTCAAGCGCTACCAGCTATCATTCTTGCAGCGCTGCGCCGCTTCGCGCAGTGATCAAATCAAGAGAAAAAGGCAAGTGCGCGATGAATGAGGCCGAGCGGGCGGCAGGGATGCCAGAAACACCCCAATACCAGTACGCACAGCGCGTGGGCAACCAGCTATTCGTAGCTGGTCAGGTGCCTCACGACCCGCAGGGGCAGTTGGTTGGTGTTGGAAATGCGCTTGTTCAAGCGAGCCAGTGCCTTCACAACCTGAGCCTTGTCTTGTCGGTCCATGGTTTCACAATGGCCGATGTGCGGCAACTTGTGGTTTACGTTGCAGGCGAGCAAGAGCAGTTGTCGGCGGCGTGGAATGCCACCACAGAATTCTTTGCCGGGCACGTGCCTCCTGCAACGCTTCTCGGTGTGGCTCGGCTGGGCCATGCAGGGCAGTTGGTGGAGATTGATGCTACTGTGGTAAGAGCATAGTGGGTCGCACGGGACGCAATGCGATGCCCAACCCTCATTGCACCGGACGGCCTACGGCCGCCGGTGAACTCCAACGCCAGACCTCATGGGAGGTGATTCGATGACCGAGGCAAAAAGCATATCCACTGCATCTGAAGATTGGCGGACTGAGCGTCTCAACCAACTCCGCGAACTCATCAGGCAGGCCGCACCGGGTGCCGTTGAAGAGCGGAAGTGGAAGAAACCTTCCAATCCATCCGGCGTGCCCACTTGGTCAGACCACGGAATCATTTGTACTGGCGAAACGTACAAAGACAAGGTCAAGCTCACCTTTGCCAAGGGCGCTCATCTGGACGACCCGTGCAGGTTATTCAACGCCAGCTCGGATGGCAAGGTGCGCCGTGCCATTGACATAAAGCAGTCCGACCCGCTGGACGAGCAGGCTTTTCTTCAACTGGTCCGAGCAGCCGTCACGCTGAACCGCGGTGGCGCTGAGGGCTAACTCAGGCGCTCATAGACAGACGGCTTCACACCATGCCCCTCCCTCCCGAAGTCTTCGTAGAGATAGCAACCTTCGTGCGCGGCGGCTTTGAAGACCGCGACAGCATCGTCCAGGCCTTCCTCGAAGACCTGTACGAACCCGGCGAGCTGGACGAGGCGGTGGTCACCCGCGCCATCGACGAAGCCATCCGCAAGCACGAAGAGCAAAAGCAGCACTGGCCCGCCGTCACCGACTGCGACCGGCTGGACGCCGTCTTTGACGCCCTGAACCGCCAGGGCATCATCGCCCTGCACAACGCCGGCTACACCCAGAGCGACAGCCATGAGGACGTGGCGCAAGCCCATGCCGAGCACCCGGCCCCCAGCAGCGTGATGGGCTACTGCTTCTACCACGGCCAGGACCTGGAGCGCGTGCTGCGGGGCGACGGCCTGCTGCTCTCCTTCGGCCCCATGCCGCCCCGCACCGAGGCCGCCGAAGGCCCCCGCGTGGGCGCCCGCGTCGCCGCCGAGTTGCAGCGGGCCGGGTTTACCGTGGAGTGGGACGGCACGTTTGCCAAGCGGATCTTCGTGCCCCATTTCGACTGGAAGAAAAGGTAAGCGCCGCCCCTGGTTTTCCCTGATGCGCGGGACAGCCGACTGACAGTTTCGGCCGCCACCATAGGTCCAACCCCCAGCCTATGGATGGAGACCGCCCCATGCACCAGAACCGCCGCACCGCCCTGCTACAAGCCGCCGTCGCTGCGGCAGCGCTCACGCCGCTGGGCCGCGCGGCGCTGGCGCAACAGCAGCCCCCCGCCGCCCGCACCGCCAGCCGGGCGCCAAAACTGGCCGCCACGCTGCGCATCGTGATCCCCGCCAACCCGGGCGGCGGATGGGACCAGACGGGCCGTGCCCTGGGCGCGGCCCTGGTGGGCGCGGGGGCGGCGGACCAGATCGAGTACGAGAACGTCGGCGGCAAGGGCGGCACCATCGGCCTCGCCAAATATGCCGAGAAGTACGGCAGCGACCCCAACACCCTGCTGATCGGCGGCATGGTGATGGTGGGCGCCGTGGCGCTGCAGAAGCCCGCCGTGGACCTGACCCACATCCAGCCCCTGGCGCGGTTGACCAGCGACTACCTGGTGGCGGCCGTCGCGGCCCGGTCCCCCATCAAGAACGCCAAGGACCTTGCGGACGCGATGCGCGCCGACCTGCGCGCCGTGCCGGTGGCAGGCGGCTCGGCGGGCGGGGTGGACCACATCTTTTCCGGCGTGCTGGCGCGCGCGGCCAAGGCCAGCCCGGAGGGCCTGGTCTACAAGCCCTTCGCGGGCGGCAACGAGGTGGTCGAGTCGGTGTTGGCGGGCAACGCCGCCGTAGGCCTGTCGGGCTACAGCGAGTTCAGCGACGCCATCGCGGCGGGTAAGCTGCGGGCCATCGGCGTGTCGGCCCGGCGCAGCGTGTTCGGCGTGCCGTCCTTCCGCGAGCAGGGGCTGGACGCGGTGATGGCCAACTGGCGCGGCGTGCTCACGGGCAAGGCGGTGCCGGCGAGCCGCGCGGCCGAGATGCTCGCGGCCGTCGAGGCCGCCACGGCGCACGAATCGTGGCTGCGCACGCTCAAGCAGAACCGGTGGGAGCCCTCCTGGCTGGCGGGCAAGGACCTGGCGGAGTTCATGGAGCTGGATCTGACCACCGCGCGGGTCATGGTCTACCTGCTCAAGCTGAAGGCATGACGTGAGGATGTCTCACCTCTCCATCGGCACCCGCATGGCCACGGCGCTGGGCCTGGTGCTGGCGCTGCTGCTGGGCGCGGCGCTGTTCGGCATTGCCGCGCTGTACCGCGCCCTGGGCACCTACGAGACCACCGTGCAGTCGCGCATGGCCCAAGAGCGTGCCGTGAGCCGCATGGAGAGCGAGTTCAAGACCCAGGTGCTCGAATGGAAGAACACCCTGCTGCGCGGCGAGGATTCGCGCAAGCGCGAGCTGCACTGGGCCGCCTTCCAGGCCAGCGAGCAGCGCGTGGCCGGCGCGGCCCGGGCACTGGAGCCGCAGTTGGACGACGCCGGTGAAAAGGCGGCGCTGCAGAAGTTCAGCCAGGCCCACGCGCAGATGGCGCAGGGCTACCGCAAGGGTTTCGAGGTGTTCCAGTCGCTGGGCTTCGTGCCGGCGGCGGGCGATGCCGACGTGGCGGACATCGACCAGGGCCCCGCCAGGCTGCTCACCGAACTGAGCCAGCAGGTGGCGGCCAGCAGCGCAGCCATTGCGCAGCAGGCGGCGCAGGACGCGCGCCGCGCGCTCGCCAGTAGCCTGGTGGCGCTGGCCCTGGTCACGGCCCTGGGCGCGTGCGCGGGCTGGCTGCTCACGCGCTCGGTGGTGCGCCCGCTGGGCGTGGCGGTGGCCGTGGCGCACAAGGTGGCGGCGGGCGACCTGACCAGCGCCATCGCGGTCGATGGCAAGGACGAGCCCGCCCGGCTGCTGGAGGCCCTGCGCACCATGCAGGGCAACCTGGAGAGCGTGGTCGCCAACGTGCGCGGCAACGCCGAGGGCGTGGCCAGCGCCAGCGCGGAGATCGCCCAGGGCAATGCCGACCTGAGCCAGCGCACGGAGCAGCAGGCGTCGTCGCTGGACGAAACCGCTTCGTCCATGCAGCAGCTGCAGGCCACGGTGCAGCAGAACACCGCCCACGCGCAGCGCGCCAACGCGCTGGCGCGCAACGGCGCCACCGTGGCGCAGCGCGGCGGCGCGGTGGTGACGCAGATGGTGGAGGTGGTGCAGGGCATCCAGGAGAGCTCGCGCCGCATCGCGGACATCATCGGCGTAATCGACTCCATCGCGTTCCAGACCAACATCCTCGCGCTCAATGCCGCCGTCGAGGCGGCGCGCGCGGGCGAGCAGGGCCGGGGTTTTGCCGTCGTGGCATCGGAGGTGCACGCCCTGGCCACGCGCAGCGCCGGGGCCGCGCGCGAGATCAAGGCCCTGATCCAGACCAGCGTGGAGCGCGTGCAGTCCGGCTCGGACCTGGCCCGCGACGCGGGCACCACCATGGCCGAGGTCGTCGCGTCCATCCGCGAGGTCAGCGCGCTGATGGAAGAGATCAGCCAGGCCAGCGCCGCGCAGACCGCCGACATGGAGCGCGTGACGCAGGCCATCGTGCGCATGGACGAGGTGACGCAGCAGAACGCCGCGCTGGTCGAGGAAAGCGCGGCAGCAGCGGGCAGCCTGAGCGGCCAGGCCCACCAGATGGTGGAGGCGGTGGCCGTCTTCCGCCTGCGGGCGCAGCACCACCCTGCCCTGCCGGGCTGAAAACTACTAAAACGATAGCTGCCAGCGCTTGCCCAGCAAGCGCTGGAGGCCAAAAACACTCAAAACCCGTGGCAAACTGCGCCTGCCCCCCAACGGGGCTGCAAGAATGAACATCCGAAACGAACTCCCCACAGATACCGCTGCCATCGAGGCCGTCACCGCCGCGGCATTCCTGCATGCGCCGCACACGGACCATACCGAGCAGTTCATCGTGAACGCGCTGCGCAAGGCGGGCGCGCTGTCCGTGTCCCTGGTCGCGGATGATGATGGCGCGGTCATCGGGCATGTGGCCGTGTCGCCCGTCAGCATTTCAAGCGGGGCGGCGGGGTGGTATGGGCTGGGGCCTGTGTCCGTGGAGCCGGGGCGGCAAGGCCGCGGCGTGGGCAGCCAGCTCATGCGGGCCGCGCTGGCGCAGTTGGGCGCCCTTGGCGCCAGCGGGTGCGTGCTGCTGGGCGACCCGGCCTACTACGCGCGCTTTGGGTTCCGCGCTGCCCCCGGCCTGGTGCTGCCGGGCGTGCCGCCGGAATACTTCCAGGCCCTGCTGCTCGGCGACGGCGCGGCCATGCCCGAGGGCACGGTGGCCTACCACGGCGCCTTCGCGGCCAAGGGCTGACTTTTTCTTTCCCCCGCCCCGGTCACGACACGGCGTTCTGGCACCGCAGGGCCTCCACCTGGGCGGGGGTGTAGCCCAGTTCCTGCAGCAGTTCGTCCGTGTGCTGGCCGCACGCGGGCGGATCCAGGCGCACGCCCGGGCGCCGGCCGTCCATGCGCAGGGGGATCAGGGTAGTGCGCGCCGTCTGCCCGGCGCGTTCGCCGTCGGGCAGGGTGATGTCGGCCAGGCCGCCGGTGGCGTTCAGGTGCGGGTCGTCAAAAAGCTGCTCGGGCCGCGATATGGGGGCGAACGGCAGGCCGTGCCGCTCGAAGACCGCGGCCAGCTCGCCCGCGCTGTAGGCGGCCAGGCGCTGGCGCAGGTCGGGCATCAGCGTGGGGCGGGCGCGCACGCGGTCGTTGTTGGTGGCGAGTTGCGGGTCGGCCTTCAGGTCGGCAAAGCCCAGGGCGTCGCAGAAGGTGGCCCACTGCGCGTCGCTCACGGCAGCCAGGAAGATCTGCTCGCCCCCTTTTACGCTGAACACGTCGTACAGCGCCCAGGACGAGATGCGGTCGGGCATGGGCGCGGCGGGCTGGCCGGTAACGGCGTACTGCATCATGTGCTGGCCGACCAGGAAGACGTTGTTCTCGAACAGGGCCGAGTCCACCTCCTGCCCGCGCCCGGTGATGCCGCGCTGCATCAGCGCCGCCATGGCGCCTATGGCACCGAACATGCCGCCCATGATGTCGTTCACGCTGGAGCCCGCGCGCAGCGGGTCGCCGGGGCGGCCGGTCATGTAGGCCAGGCCGCCCATCATCTGCACCACCTCGTCGAGCGCCGTGCGGTGCTCATAGGGGCCGGGCAGGAAGCCCGTGTGGTTCACGTAGATGAGGCGCGGGTTCTGGGCGCTCAGCGCCGCGTAGTCCAGCCCGTACTTGGCCATCACGCCGGGCTTGAAGTTCTGCGCCACCACGTCGGCCGAGGCCGCGAGCCTGCGCGCCACCTCCAGGCCCTGGGGGCTGCGCAGGTCGATGGCGATGCTCTTCTTGTTGCGGTTGAACATGGGGAAGAAGCCCGCGCCCGCGCCCAGCAGGTGGCGCGTGCGGTCGCCGTCCACCGGCTCGACCTTGATGACCTCGGCCCCCAGGTCGGCCAGCACCATGCCGCAGGTGGGACCCATGACCATGTGGGTAAATTCGACGACCCGCAGGCCCGCCAGGGGCAGTGGGCCAGGGGTGCCAGGAACGTCGCGGGTGGTGGCTGTCATGGGCGTAACGATACGGGATTTGGCGGACCGCCCGGGCCGGGCGGACGCCATCCCAAACCGTGGCCTCGTCGCAACAGTTTGATACCAAAGACCTGAATTTCACGGGTTAGCGCATGCGTGGTGTGCGTTCTGAGCTACCAAACTTGTAGCAAAATGGGTTCCACGCTATAGTCAGCGCACACCGGCGGGGCCGGCAGGCTGCCGCCCGAACCGAACTTTTGATCCAACACCAGCGCGAGGAGAAGCGTTCATGAGCTCCAAGGAAAATGCCGCCATCAACCAGTTGTTCGAACGGCTCGAATGCCGGTATGCATTGCGCGTGCTGTGGGCCCTGAAGGACGGCCACCCCCAGACCTTCCGCCTGCTGCAGGACAGCGTGGGGGGCATCACCCCCAACACGCTCAATACCCGCATCAAGGAACTGCGCGAAGCCGGCTTCGTGGACCACGGCAGCGACGGCTACACCGTGACGCCCTCGGGCGCCGACCTGCTCAAGCGCCTGTCCGACGTGCAGGCCTTCGCCACCCGCTGGGTGGCCGGCCGCGCCAAGAAGGCCTGAGCACCCAAACAATAGTCATCAAAATGGCTTCCAGCGCTTGCACAGCAAGCGCTGGAAGCTATATTTTTAATAGCTTACGAGGAATTCCACCATGGCACTGACCACCACCGCATCCGGCCTGCAATACGAAGACACCACCGTGGGCGAAGGCGCCGAAGCCACCAAGGGCCAGAACGTGTCGGTGCACTACACCGGCTGGCTCTACAACGACGGCGTGCAGGGCGCCAAGTTCGACTCCAGCCGCGACCGCAACGACCCCTTCGAGTTTTCGCTCGGCGCGGGCATGGTCATCAAGGGCTGGGACGAAGGCGTGCAAGGCATGAAGATCGGCGGCCAGCGCACGCTGATCATCCCCGCCGCCCTGGGCTATGGCGCCCGCGGCGCCGGCGGCGTGATCCCGCCGAACGCCACGCTGAAGTTCGACGTGGAACTGCTGAAGGTGGGCCGCTGAGCGGTTGCCCATCTGCCCCGAATGAAAAAAGCGGCCTGCGGGCCGCTTTTGCTTTTGAGGAACCAGACCGGTCAGTCGAACAGTGCCTTGTCCAGGCGCGCGAACTTCGCATCGCCCACGGCCTCGCGGATCTTGGGCGCCAGGGCCGCCAGGTCCTCGAAGCTGCCCGCGCCCTCCACCGCCAGGTTCAGGCGGAAGCCCCGCAGCCCCAGGCTGGCCGTGAGCTCGGTGGCAATGGGGTAGGCCGCCTGGTAGCGCTCCTTGGGGGAGCGGCCGGAGCCCTCGACGATGGGAGACGCCACCGTGCCAAGGTCGGTGGCCGCCGCCGCGGGCGCGGCAGCAGGAGGGAAAGCAGGCTTGCCGGAAAGGGACACTAGCAGGCCCTGGTCGATCATGGCCTGCACATCGTCCTGCGTGATGCCCATGGCCGCGGTCGCCGCGAGGATTTCAGCCGTCGTGCGCTTGCCGTCGAACAGGATGAAGGCCGAGCGCTGGCGCGAACTGAGGCTGCCATGCCGGTCCTTGAGTGCGTCCTGCCCTGCCTGCGTCTTGACGAGAATCATGTGTCTCCTTCTCCTGAGAGACTCAGCGTCTCACGGTTGGACACAGTTGGCTATCGGGGTTTATACATAACGGCGCTGCCCTCACATCTCCGACCGGATGCGCGGCAGTTCGGGCGCGGGCCGCGTGATCCAGCTCACCACGATGGCCACCACCGCACCGGCGGGCACGCCGAACACCCCGGCGGAGATGGGCTGGATGCCGAACCACAGCCCGTCCGCCAACAGCCACGGCGGCAGCAGCGCGCGCAGGGCAAACACGTGCGAGAGCATGTAGTACACCGTCACCCCCAGCCCCACGAGCATGCCGGCCACGGCCCCCTCGCGCGTGGTGCCGCGCCAGAAGATGCCCAGCACCATGGCCGGCACGAAGGCCGACGCCGCCAGCGAGAACGAGGCCGACACCATGGGCAGGATCTCCGACGGCTTGAGCGCGGCCACGAAGGCCGCCGACAGGGCCACGGCCAGCAGGGTGAACTTGGTGAGGATCACGCGCTGCTCGGGCGAGGCCTTGCGCTGCGCGTCCGAGAAATACAGGTCGCGCACCATGGCGTTGCTGATGGTGAGCAGCAGCCCGTCGGCCGTGGACAGCGCCGCCGCCAGCCCGCCCGCCGCCACCAGGCCGGACACCACGTAGGGCAGCCCCCCCAGTTCGGGCGTGGCCAGCATGATGAGGTCGGCCCCCAGGCGGATCTCGCCGAACTGCACGATGCCGTCGCCGTTCACGTCCTCGACGGACAGCAGGGAGCTATCGACCCGCGCCCACTGCGCCATCCAGTTGGGCAGCTGGTCGAAGCTGCTGCCCACCAGGTTCTGCATGACCTCGAACTTCACCAGCACCGCCAGCGCCGGCGCGCTCAGGTACAAGAGCGCGATGAAGAACAGCGACCACGCCACCGAGGCGCGCGCGCCCAATACCGTGGGCGATGTGTAGTAGCGCGTGAGCAGGTGCGGCAGCCCCGCCGTGCCCACCATCAGGCAGAACATCAGCGCGAGGAAGTTGCGCCGCGTGAGGTCGTAGTCGCGCTGCTCCTCGGGCGTGCCGTGGGGGTCGCCCGCATAGGCCTGGCTGTGGCGCGGCAGGCCGCCCAGGGGGCGGGCGCGCTCGTAGTTCTCGCGCATCTCGCGCGTCCAGCGTTCGCGGGCCGTGGCGGCGTCGCGCGGCAGGGCCGCCAGGTCGCGGCTGGCCGAGACGATCAGGCCCACGTCGGCGCCCTGGGCGCGCAGCGCACGGATGCGCTCGCGGCCTTTTTCGCGCTCGCGCTCCAGCGCGCCCTCCACATCGGTCAGGCGGGCCTCGTAGTCCTGGGCGCGGCGCAGGTAGGTCTGCACCACTTGGTATTCGGCGGGGGAGTCCAGCAGTTGCGCCTCCAGCCCGGCGATCTTGCTGATCTGCTCGCCATAGACCAGCGGCGCCAGCGGGTTGCCCAGTTGCTTGTAGGCCAGCCAGGAGACGGGGATCAGAAAGGCCAGCAGCAGCACCACATACTGCGCCACCTGCGTCCAGGTGATGGCGCGCATGCCGCCCAGGAACGAGCACAGCAGCACGCCGCCCAGGCCCAGCATGATGCCGATCTCGAACTGCACGCCGGTGAGCCGCGAAGCGATCAGCCCCACGCCATAGATCTGCGCCACCACGTAGGTGAACGAGCACAGCACGGCCGCCAGCGCGGCGATCACGCGCGGCCAGCGCCCGCCGAAGCGCACGTGGAAGAACTCCGGCACCGTGTACAGCCCCATCGCACGCAGGTGCGGCGCGATCAGCATCGCCACAAGGCAGAAGCCCCCCGTCCACCCCAGCAGGTAGGCCAGGCCGCCCGCCTGCTCGGGCGTGCCCGAGAAGCCCTGCAGGTACAGCGCGCCCGACAGGCTGATGAACGACGCGGCGCTCATCCAGTCGGCCGCCGCCGCCATGCCGTTGTACAGCGGCGGGATGCGCCTCCCCGCCACGTAGTATTCCTCGGGGTCGGTGGTGCGGCCGTACACGCCGATGCCGGCGTAGACCATCACGGTGAGGAACAGGAAGATGGGCCCGATCCAGTGGCGCGAGAGCCCTTGGTACTCGGCCCAGGTCATCAGGGCCAGGAAGCCCACCACGCCGACGATGTACAGGGCCAGGATGCGGTGCAACCGCCAGAGGTAGGCCGGGCCCGAGCTGGGCCGCTCGGGCCCGGCGGGGCTGAAGGAGCCGGGCTCAGCCATGGCGGCGGTCCGCCTCCCCGGCCGCAGCAGACGCAGCGCGCTCGGCGTCCTGGCGCTCGAAGCGGTTCATGGCCCAGCCGTAGGCCACCACAATGCCGATGAACACCACCACCGCGCCCTGCGCCGCGATCCAGTAGCCCAAGGGCCAGCCGGCCACGACGAGGAACTCCAGGTCCCGCGCGAAGTAGGTGGCCACGAAGGACACCAGCGCCCACAGCAGCAGCAGGCCGGCCTTGAGCCGCAGGTGCCGCACGTCGTGCAGGTCGGGCGGGAACGGGCCCGCCTTTTCGGCATCAATAGGGCGCGGGGGCTGCGGCATGGGGCCTTAGCCCGCCAACTGCTGCCAGGTAGCGATCACGCTGTCGGGGTTGAGCGAGATCGACGAGATGCCCTCGTTGGCAAGCCACTGCGCGAAGTCCGGGTGGTCGCTGGGGCCCTGGCCGCAGATGCCCACGTACTTGCCCTGGGCCTTGCAGGCCGCTATGGCGCGGCTGAGCAGGGCCTGCACGGCCGGGTCGCGCTCGTCGAAGTCTTGCGCCAGCAGCTCCAGGCCCGAGTCGCGGTCCAGGCCCAGGGTGAGCTGGGTCAGGTCGTTGGAGCCGATGGAGAAACCGTCGAAGAACTCCAGGAAG
>Ga0206116_1001597_pt1 | contig 11601 bp, 10 predicted proteins | sample 3A1Ametagenome_FD_178000 | JGI IMG/M metagenome (GOLD analysis project Ga0206116, IMG submission 178000) | Enriched microbial communities from leaf-cutter ant dump, University of Wisconsin, Madison, United States - 3A1A | ecosystem: Environmental > Terrestrial > Nest > Insects nest > Nest dump...
CTTTCCGTCTTCGCCAGGATTTTATGCCGGCTACCAAAATCCAGACAGAAGATGATATTTCTGTTTCGTCTGTTTATCCCGGCAGCGCCATATCAACCCTGCTGCCTGAGCAGCAGGCCGGGTCAGTAAAAGTAGTGGAGAACTGCGAGAACAAGCTGTTCCAGCGCCCGGACGATGCCATTCATAAAGGGCAGGACCGCCAGGCCGAATCCGACTTCAGCAAAACCGGTGTCTTCTTTTCCAACTATGAGCCGCTGGTAGCCAAAGATGCACAGGAGCTGATGGCTAATATTATAGAGTTTGAAAAATTCACTCCTGCGATGCAGGAAACCATCGAAAAAGCAGCAAAGCTAAAGGATGGAGAATATTTCGTTTCCACTTCTCATCCAAGAGTGGTTGGCAAAAGCATTACTAAAAACGTGCGCTATCTCCAGGACCGTCCTGACCTGGCTAACCCTCAGCCTCGCTTTGTATGCGAGCTGGGCACAAAGCTATTCCGCAAAATGCTGCCAGACCAGCCGCTTATTAACCCGGTAGACAGCTTATTGATAGGGCGTCGTAATAATCCACCTTCAGAAGGCATTAAAATGCTGGCAGTATACGGGCCTATTCATTACCAGGAAATCCCTGAGCTGATGATGGATTGTATCGCAACCCTTTCTGGAAAATCCCCTTCCACCACCGGTTTTGGATCGGAGGGTGCGCTTACTAAAGGACCGTTCAATATGCTGCGTCCTGTGGCCGACATCAATGCTGCATTGGTAAGTGCAGTGCTTACGGGTTTACCAGGATTCTCTACAGCATGTGGATTTATCGGTCATAAATACCAAGTAGATCATGATATAAGCTATTGGGTGCCTGAGTTGTGGTCACGGATGAGTGGTCACGAAAGAGATCCCAAGTACCTGATTGACCGAGGTTATCTTGAAAAAGTGGAAGACTTTGATTATGGTGGCGTTCGCATACCGGCATCACGTCTGGGGTACCGCATCAGCCCGGCTTTTTTAATGCGCTTTGGAGGCCGTCTTTTCACCAGCCCTGATGGCGTTTTCCCATTGGACATGCTTCGTCCAGAACTGCAAAGCGCAAAAGATTATGCAGATGGCGTGTTATACATTGCAGAGTCGCAGGCGGCAGTAGCCAAAGAATGGTTTACCGATGGCAGCATTGACGAGGCCTGTCCTCCGTTAAAAGCCATCATTCATATTATGGTACATGGCCACTATGAAGGCAAAACATTGGCTGATCCCGAGATTCGTAACATGTTCACCCCGGAATACGTATTACAGTCCGACTGGTATAAGGAAAGGATAAAGGCATCAAAAGATTTTGCATTACTGGTATTGGAAATGCAGGAAAAGCAAATTGCGGCATCGCAGGTAATCGGTGAAGCTGATAAGGCAGCCAAACTACAGGAGCTTTCCGCGCAGATCAGCCAGCTTAAAAGTGAAGCGCCTTTATTGGGTACTATCGGAAGAAACCCCAACCTGGCATAATTCATAAATCATCAACTATATAAAAAAGGGACGCTTGCTGCGTCCCTTTTTCTATGATGGGTTTCGGTTTTACCATAATAGTAACCGAAAGTTACGTTATTCTTGTTATTGTTCCAGTTCTAAATCCCTTTTCAGCAAATCTTTTCTGTTGGCCATTTCCCAGGCTGTGTAAAAAATCATTTGTGCCCTTTTAGCGAACAATGAAAAATTGATCTTATCTATCGTATCTGTTGGTTGATGATAATCAGCTTTTAACATACCATCATAAAAGAATAATACCGGCACGCCTTTCCTTGCAAAGTTATAGTGATCGCTGCGGTAATAGATTTTGTTGGGGTCGTTGGGGTCATCAAATTTATAATCAAGCACCAGCTTTGTGTACTTATTGTTCATTCCCTCGTTTATTTTAGGCAAGTCGGAACTAAGCTTATTGTGGCCGACTACATACACATAGTTCAGGGTGTCCGCCAGCATCCTTTCCGTATCTACGCGGCCGATCATATCTATATTTAAGTTGGCCGTGGTTTTTTCCAGGGGATATATGGGGTTTTCAGAATAATACTCCGATCCCCACAAGCCCTTTTCCTCGCCGCTCACTAACATAAATACGACTGTTCTCCGAGGCCCTTTGCCGGCCTTTTTTGCTTTAGCGAAGGCTTCTGCCATATCAATTACAGCAACGGTTCCTGATCCGTCATCATCAGCCCCGTAATAGATATTGCCTTTATCGTCCACTCCAACATGATCATAATGTGCTGTAATAAAAAGATATTCATTTTTTTTATCCGATCCTTCTACAATACCAATCACGTTACTTACTGTTGCGATCTTTTTTCCTGAAGTATACCTTATGGAAACTTTCGCAGGAGCTACTATGGGATCTATTACATAAGACCCAACCGTCTCTCTGATTTCCCGGATGTTCTGCCCGGTTTTAGAAACAACATGATCATTAATATAAAACGCAGGGATGGCTGTGCTTTCCTGTTGTTTAGCCTCACTAGGTCTGGGCCTGTAGCCATTGCCCAGCATTTGCTGAGTAGGGAGCACTTCCGAAATAATCAAAACCGCGGCCGCGCCTTTCTTCTTAGCATTGGCTATTTTATTGGCTGTAAATACTGGCGATTGCTCGCGGGATTTACTGGTGGTAAAGCCATCGGGCTGGCCGCTAAGTAAAACAACCAGTTTTCCGTTTACATCAGTATTCTTATAATCGTCCCTGTTTTCGTCAACAATCCCGTAACCAACAAAAACATATTCAGAAAAGTCCAGGACAGCTTTTTGTGGCATTCGCAGCCAGGGTGCAAAATCCTTCCCCGGTGCAAAGTCTAAGCCTGCAATATGGAGCGAAAGCGATGAAGCGCTGTCTTTTTCCAGGTCGTAATATTGGCGGTAGCTCCCGTTATTGCCAGGTTTTACACCAAAAGCCCTGAACCGGGTTTCAATATATTTAGCTGCTTTTTCAAGCCCGGGAGACGGAGTATCCCGGCCCTCCATTTCTGCGCCGGCAATAATGCTAAGATGCTTCTTAAGATCGGTTGTGGTTATTGTTTTAGCATAGGGTACAGGGTTTGCTGTTTTTTGTGCCTGTACTCCGGCGCATAAAAATGCGGCTGCTAATAAAAGTATGCCTTTTGCCATGTCAATGTTTATAGTTACAAATAAAATATTCTACATCGTTACAGCACGTGGTTTAAACCACGTGCTAATAAAGGTCATATATATTGGAGATCAGCCGGCAATTTTGCTAACGCGGCTTTCATGACGACCGCCCTCAAAAGCAGTATTGATAAACATATCTATCATTTCCCCGGCAATATCTTCAGACATGAAGCGGGCCGGGATGCAAAGAATGTTGGCATTATTATGTTTGCGGGCCAGAGCAGCTATTTCATCGTCCCAGCAAAGCGCTGCGCGAATGCCCTGGTGCTTGTTCGCAGTGATGGCTACACCATTGCCACTGCCACAAAGCAAAATCCCCAAAGCACATTCTCCACTTTCAACAGCTTTGGCTACCGGATGTGCAAAATCGGGGTAATCAACCGCATCTGAAGAAGGTGCTCCAAAATCTTTAAACCCAAGCTCTTTTCCTTCTATGAAGGAAATAACAAATTCTTTCATTTCAAACCCGGCATGGTCTGAACCTATGGCTATTGGCTTTTTAAGATCAAATGCTGTTTCCATAACAATTACATTTAGCTCCATTCCTGGATGGACTGCTCTGTACTCTTTTTTTCTCCCTTCGCGGCAAGGTATATGCTTATTTCAAAAAGCAGGTATAACGGCGCCGCCACAACAGCCAGGCTGAAAGGATCTGTTGTAGGCGTTATAATTGCCGCGGCTATCAAAATTACAACAAAAGCATGACGCCTGAACTTGCGCAACATGGCTGCAGTTACAATACCGGCCCTTGCCAATAAAAGAATCAATAAAGGCAGCTGAAATAACAAACCAATACCAACAGTTGTGTATATAACATTTTCAAGGTAATCAGTAAATAAAGGCCTTATCTCAATCATATCGCTCAACTTATAGTTAAAATAAAAATTAACCATCAGCGGCGTTAAGATGAAATAGCCAAATGCCACGCCTATAAAAAATAAAAGAGAAACCCAAAAAATAATTCCCCTTGTTTGTCTTGTTTCCTTCTCAGATAACGCCGGTTTTACAAAACGCCAAAGCTCCCAAAAAACATAAGGAAACGCAAGTATAAACCCTCCAATAAAAGCAACGGTAAAGTTGGCAATAAACTGACCTGTCATAGTGTTTTCCTGAAAAACTACATTGGTTGCTTTAAAACACAACGCATCTCCCACACCAACTTTCTGCCCTATGCGGCACATCCATTCAACAGAAATAAAATCGCCTTTCGTGGGACCGAAAATAACATCATCTACAAAAAAATCGGTAAAGATGAAAACAACGATGGAGCATATAACAACAGCAATAATTGACCGTACTAGGTGCCACCGAAGCACTTCCAGGTGGTCTATAAAAGACATTTCATCATTGCCCTTATTCCGTTTTTCTAAAAAATCCATTAAAGCCATGTGTGTAAAAATAAGTACGCAAAGATGCAGCTTTATAGTCAATAGTCAATGGTGAGTGGTGAATAGTTAGTGAGAAGCCGGCTGGTAGCCCTACTTCAGCCTCCTCAACTTTACCATTTCAATACGGGTATGGGTTACGGCCAGTATATCAAACTCGTAATCATCTATAATAATGCGTTCCTTTTGTGCGGGTATGGTTTCATGATGATTAATAATATAGCCCGAAAGGGTTTCGGTTTCGTGGCCTTCAAACCTTAAATCATACTTTTTTTCAAGATAGTCCAACTCCAATCTCCCAGAGAAAATATACTCTCCTTCTGCGATCTGTTTTTCCACAAACTGCTCGGTGTCGTATTCATCCCAAATTTCGCCAAACAGCTCTTCCAGCACATCTTCCATAGTGATGATACCAGCAGTACCACCAAACTCATCTACCACCCAGGCAATGCTTTTGGCCTCACTGCTGAATTTATAAATAAGATCTACCACATTCATACTTTGCGGCACAGCCAGTATGCTCATGAGCATACTTCTTATATCTGCCGGCTTTTTGAACAGGTCGAGCTGATGCACATATCCTAAGATATTATCGATCGAATCTTCATAGATAATGATACGCGTCCGCTTGGTCTCAATAAACTTTTGCAAGAGCTCGTTAACGGGCGTTTTAATATCTACCCCGATCACCTCTTTACGGGGTACCATACATTGCCTGATCCTGATATTGGGAAGCTCCTGTGCATTTTCAAGGAGCTGGGCACTGGTTTCCTGTTTAAAATGAGCTTTATCCCCATCGGAAAATGCAAAGCGAAGCTCGTTCTTGCTAAGCGGCGACTTGTTTTTATCCAGCCTTACATTGAAAACATATTTTAAGATCCAGTTGGTAAGCTTAAACATGCCTTTTACCAGCGGCGAAAAAAGCTGGTAAAAAATATCGGCTATAAAAGAAAGCCGGCTTAATAAAGAGTTGCTTTTCGCCCTGAAAACGGCACGAGGAATGAACTCTGCGAAGATCAACGTTACCAGCACATTAAAAAGTATCTCCAGGAAGATCTGCATTCCGCGTGAGCTGATATTAAACCGCTTCCATACCGGTGCCGCTACCTCTGCTGTGAGCAGCACAAAAATGGTAAGCGTAATAATATAACCTGTAATAGCAACACCTAAAAAAACAGCAGGAGTGTCTATAAAGCGCCCCAGGCGGTTACCCTTTATGGTGTCCTGCTTTCTTTTCAGCTCAATATTCAGCCGGCTGGCACTGTAAAAAGCCATTTCAATGCCCGCAAAAAACATCATGAATAGCAGCGAGGCGGACCAGGCGATAAGTGTTACGTCCATATTCTAAAGATACAAAGGGCTTTTTGAATATTGAATGTTAAATAATAAATATTGCATGCTGAAACGATCCCGGCCTAAAAAACAGCTACCCGGATTTATTTGGCTAAAAACGCCGCGATCAGCTTTTCGGCCTCTTCGCAGGCCTCCTGTAAATCGTCATTAACAATTAAGTGGTCAAAATGATCACTGAAAGACATTTCATATTCAGCCTTATTAACACGGGTTTGCAAAGATTCCTCGGTTTCTGTACCACGGCTGGCCAGCCTGCGCGCCAGCTCTCTTACCGATGGTGGCTCTATGAACACAGACAAAGATGTTTGTGGATATTGCTGTTGTACATGGATGGCCCCTTTTACATCAATATCCAGCAACGGGCATTTTTTCTCTTTCCACAGGCGCTCCAGCTCTGTTTTTAAAGTACCGTAGTATTTTCCTTCATACACCATTTCCCACTCGACGAATTCTCCTTTTTGTATCTTTTGCTGAAACGCTTCGACAGTCATAAAATGATAGTCTTTTCCGTTCACTTCATAATCGCGCGGGTTGCGGGTTGCTGCGGAAACAGAAAATGACAGCTGCGGAAATTTTTCGAGCAAATAACGGGTAATGGACGTTTTTCCGGCACCGGATGGCGCGGTGATAATGATTATTTTTTTATTGAAGGATGCCATATACGCAAATTACGGCAATTGCGGCGGGAGTAAAAAATTTGGGATGCATAAAACTTTTCGCTGAAAGACCTCTCCACCACCCCTTCTCCCTTTGGAAAGGGGAGTAAAATTTCGAAGAAGATTTATGCCCCGAACACATATAAAGCACTATACTTTTCATAAAAAAATCTGGAACCATATAATTTTATATATTCTCATATTGTACTCCCCTATTACAAAATCTCTTCAACACTTCTCTTTATATTTTCTGCCATTTTATGTGTAGGCAGATCGTTCTCATCGCCTCCAAAAGGATCTTCAATTTCTTCAGCGATCAGCTCAAGGCTGGTTAAGACATAAGTAATGAAAACAACCACGGGCACAACCCAATATCCTAACTGAAAAACATAGCCCCAGGGTAGCGTAAGCAGATAAATGAGCACAAACCTTTTAATGAAAATACCGTAGGAGGAAGGGATAGGCGTGTTTTTGATACGCTCACAAGCCCCGCAGATATCGGTAAAGGATTGCAGTTCATTATTTAAAAAAAGGAGCACTTCCCCGCTTATCGACCCCTCGCGGTAGAGCTTTTTTACATGCTCATATATCAAGCCGGCGATCTGGTTAGGCACATGCTTTTCCGTATCTATCGACGAAAGCACCTTGTGCGTTTGCTCACTTTCATCGAAGAGCATAATGCGTGTTCTTTCCTTTAATAAATGCTGATGCAATGCCTGTGCGTAACCGGGAATTATTCTCCTGAAAAATTCCCGTTCTTCCTGCTGGTCCTCGCGTAAAACCACCGACAATTTCAGCGCCAGGTTACGCGAATTGTTTACCAACCCGCCCCAAAGCTTACGCCCCTCCCACCAGCGGTCATACGCTGTATTGGTTCTGAAGACCAGTACCAGCGAAATGGCAAACCCCAGCAGCGAGTGCATAATGGGCAGATTTTTAATAATATTTTTATCTGAAAGGTTCCAGTACCCCAACTCGAGATATGCAATACCTGCAGAGTAAACAGCAATTACTATTAAGATCCACCAAAGCTTATTAAGCACATCGGCCTTGGTTACTTTGAAAAGTACATTCGTCCAGTCTTTTGTATTGTAGTAGCGCATGGTTTAGTTGAACGGTTGAAAAGTTTATAAGGCCGGAACCCTTTCAACATGTAAACTTGTAAACGTTTAAACTTAAATTCTCCTGATATCAGCCCCCAGAGCCTGTAACCTTGTATCGATATGCTGATAGCCCCTGTCTATCTGCTCAATATTCTGAATAACGCTTTTTCCTTCGGCACTCAGGGCCGCGATCAGCAAAGCCACACCGGCCCTTATATCGGGGCTGCTCATTGTTATACCACGAAGCTTTGTTTCGCGTTCCAGCCCGATCACTACTGCCCGGTGGGGATCGCATAAAATGATCTGCGCGCCCATTTCTATCAGCTTATCTACAAAGAACAGGCGGCTCTCAAACATTTTCTGGTGAATGAGCACACTGCCATGTGCCTGTATTGCTGTTACCAAAACAATACTTAGCAGATCGGGCGTAAAGCCTGGCCACGGATGGTCGTAAATGGTAAGCACGCCTCCGTCGAAATATTTTTGTATGGTATAGCTTTCCTGTGACGGAATATGAATATCATCTCCGATGAAATCCATGACAATACCCAATTGCTTAAACTTATCAGGAATAATGCCCAGGTCATTGATCCCCGCATTCTTTATGGTTATATCACTTTGCGTCATTGCCGCCAGGCCGATAAAGGAACCGACTTCTATCATATCGGGCAGCATGGTATGCGTAGTCCCGCCCAGGTAATTTACCCCTTCTATGGTAAGTAAATTGCTGCCAATACCTCTTATTTTAGCGCCCATACGGTTCAGCATTTTACACAACTGCTGCAGGTAGGGCTCGCACGCGGCATTATAAATAGTAGTAGTTCCTGTAGCCATGGTAGCAGCCATTACAATATTGGCCGTACCGGTAACAGAGGGCTCATCCAGCAGCATATAAACGCCTTTCAGCTCATTGGCGGTTAAATGAAAGAAGCCATCTTCCTGGTTATAATCCAAACTGGTACCTAATTTTTGAAACCCTATTACGTGCGTATCCAACCGCCTCCGGCCGATTTTATCGCCGCCAGGTTTGGGAATAAATGCCTTTTTGTAACGCGCCAGCATCGCCCCGGCAAGCATTACGCTGCCACGCAACCGGCCACTTTTCTTTTTGAACTCGGCGCTGTGCAGGTAATCTATGTTTACATCATCTGCTTTAAAGATGCAGGAGCTCCTGCTTACCCGGTTCACTTTTACATTCATCTCTGATAGTAATTCTATCAGCAGGTTCACATCTAATATATCGGGTATATTGTTAACTGTAATTTCTTCCGGCGTCAGCAGCACTGCACTGATAATTTGCAGGGCCTCGTTCTTGGCCCCCTGTGGTATAATTTCTCCCTGTAACGCTTTTCCTCCGCGTACTTCAAATACGTTCATTAATTATCTGGTTTTTGTAAAAACGAAGATAGGAGGAAAACGGATTGCTGTATTTTCTGTTTAAAAATAAACTATCGGCGGGATGTTTGATGCTGGTTACTAGTTTCTGGATGCTGGGTACGGGTTACTGGATTGCTGCCGGATATCAAGTATCCAGTATCACCGTCGTCCTTGTAAACTTTTCAACCTTTCAACTTTTAACCATCCTCCTGTCATCCGTCAACTGTCATCTTAATAATACGGGCTGATCAGCACATATACCAGCACTCCGGTTATGGCAACATACAACCACAAAGGCCAGGTAATTTTTGCAATCTTTTTATGACGGGGGTACTCGCCAATTAAGCCGCGATAGGCTGTAAATAAAATAAACGGGAGAATGATCCCTGCCAAAGGAATATGTGTGAACAGTATAATATAGTAAAACGTTTTTAATCCCCCTGTTCCGCCAAAGCGGGTGTCTTCGGCAAAAAGGTGATGGCAGATATAGCTTACCAGGAATAAAATGGACAATACCATTGCAAACAGCATCAGCTTTTTATGTAACTCATATTTGCCTTTTTTTACAGCCATTAATGCGGCTACCAGCAAAACAGCAACAGCAGAATTAATAACGGCGTTCAGTAAAGCAAAAATATGTACATCAAAGCCCAGGTCAACTTTCAGATGTACCCTTCCAAGCGCCGCAACAACTAAAAATACAATTACCGAAAACGACAGGATGAGCCAGTTTGCCAGTTTATCATTTTTTTTCCAGTTAGCTTTCAGCATTTCTTTTCTTTTTAAACAATATCATAAATAAGCCCACAGCCACCGCTGCGATCAGGAAAACGATGGACAGCATTTTTACAGGAAGCCCGCTTTTTTTGCTCTTATCCTTTTCCAGTGTAAGTAAAATAGCATCTCTCGTAACCCTTTTAAGGTCGGCAGAGTCCAGCCCATGGTAATAGCCCCTTATATTCCGCTTACCATCTATCAATACAAAATGATCGGTGTGTATAAAGGATGTATCAATACCTTTTCCATCTACTAGCGCCAGCTTCAGATCGTTGATCGCTAAATCATAAATAACTTTTTTATCGCCCGTAAGCAGGTCCCATTGTTCGGGGTTGATCTGAAAGCGATCTGCCCATTTTTTCAGTTGAGCAACAGAATCTCTTTCCGGGTCGACTGAAAAAGACATGTACCTTATGTGCTGGTTGGTTTTATCCCCCACCCGCTGAGCATTGGTAATAGACTGCATTACCGTTCTCATGTTGCTGGTTAAAGCCGGGCAAATTGTTGGGCAATGAGTGAAAAAGAAGTCCGCGATAATTATTTTCCCTTCATAATCATTCAGGCTAACAGTATCGCCCATTTGGTTAACGAGCCTGAAACCGGGAACTTTATGCCATTGTGTATCGGTTACCTGTTTACCGTTTTCCAGCCGTGTGCTTACGCTGTCGGGCATATAATGGCCAGGCATTGACAGGGCTTCATCACTATAATGGCGAATAATGAAATAACAGGTGAGTGGCAATAAAAGTGCCATTAAAACAGCATATAAACCTTTTTTACTCAATGTAATCTTGTACTTTAGTGACCCCTTTTTACGGGAAGTTGAATGTATGACAAATTTCTCTTTTTATGTGTTACCCATCGCCCGGAGGCAATATTATAAGGGTGTGAGGCGAGGACGCCTCACGCAGCGTCACTTGAAGTAGTGAATTTGTCATAAACCCGGGACGTTTCCCGATAAAAAAATTTTCGCGAAATTCGTAAAATAATGCCATAGGCTGGCATGATTTCTTCTATTTATTTACACTGATTCAGTACATATCATAATCTGGTTAATTTATTCTATCATACAAAAAAGTAAATGCTATGCTTTCAAAGCTCTTCCTGGCTACATCTATAACCGCAATTATTGCCTGCCTTAGCTGCAGCAATGACACACCAGAAAAATCAGACCTGGAGCCTGAACAGGAACTGCCGAGTTTACCGCCAGTGGATACGCTACAGGCTAATACTACTTATAAACCGGCATTTGAAGGACAGACAAGGATTGCCGGAATGAAAACAGCTACAGCGTTAGATATAAAAGTTTTATCTGAAGAACTGGTAAACCCCTGGGGAATAGCGGTGCTACCAGACGGCCGGCTGCTGATAACAGAAAAAGGCGGGACCCTGCGTATTGCAAAAACAACAGGAGAAGTGTCCGCACCGATTATCGGGCTCCCCGAAGTAAATGCTAATGGACAGGGCGGATTGCTGGGCATAACTATTGACCCGGATTTTAGCGACAACCGAATGGTGTACTGGGTGTTTTCTGAAAGCACAGATGCAGGGAATCTTACTGCCGTTGCTAAAGGCCGGCTTGCCAACGACGAAAAAAGAATCGGAAATCCGTTAGTTATTTACCGGGCTACGCCAGCTTACGCCGGAACACTGCATTATGGCGGCAGGATCGTTTTTGATAAGGGCGGGAACCTTTTTGTAAGCACCGGAGAGCGATCTGACTTGTCTACCAGGCCCAAAGCACAGGACCTAAGCACCGGCCTCGGAAAAATAGTGCACATCACTAAAAATG
>Ga0206116_1001601_pt1 | contig 11577 bp, 8 predicted proteins | sample 3A1Ametagenome_FD_178000 | JGI IMG/M metagenome (GOLD analysis project Ga0206116, IMG submission 178000) | Enriched microbial communities from leaf-cutter ant dump, University of Wisconsin, Madison, United States - 3A1A | ecosystem: Environmental > Terrestrial > Nest > Insects nest > Nest dump...
GCCCTGCCCTTCCACCTCAACGACTTCCGCCGCCGCGTGCGCCACCACCGCAGCCATGCAGTGCAGGGCTTCACGCAACTGCAGGCGCTGCGCCACGAACTGCTGGTGCAGGAGAAAGCCCGCCTGCACCTCGCCCAGTTCCAAGCCAAGCCGCTCGCCACCTTCGTGCGCAACCGGCTTATCGACGAGGTGTATTTGCCCCTGGTCGGCAACAACCTTGCCAAGCAACTGGGCGCGGCGGGCGACGCCGCACGCACCGACCGCATGGGCATGCTGCTGCTCATCTCCCCGCCCGGCTACGGCAAGACCACGCTGATGGAATACGTGGCGAACCGCCTGGGCCTCGTGTTCGTGCGCATCAACTGCCCCGCGCTCGGCCACGGCGTCACCAGCATCGACCCGGCCACCGCGCCCAACAGCGCCGCAAGGCAAGAACTGGAAAAGCTCAACCTCGGCCTCGCCATGGGCAGCAACGTCATGCTGTACCTGGACGACATCCAGCACACGCACCCCGAGTTCCTGCAAAAGTTCATTGCGCTTGCTGACGGCACGCGCCGCATCGAGGGCGTGTGGCAGGGCCAGCCGCGCACCTGGGACATGCGCGGCAAGCGCTTTGCCATCGTCATGTCGGGCAACCCGTACACCGAATCGGGCGACGTGTTCCGCATCCCCGACATGCTCGCCAACCGGGCCGACATCTACAACCTGGGCGACGTGCTCTCGGGCCGCGAGGCGGTGTTCGCGCTGTCGTACATCGAAAACAGCCTGACGACCCACCCTGTGACGCAACCCCTGGCCTCACGCGAGCCGAAAGACGTGCAGTTGCTCGTGCGCATGGCACAGGGCGAAAGCATCGACGCAACCGCCTTCGTCCACCCCTACAGCGCCGTGGAGCTGGACGAGCTGACCAACCTGCTGCGCCGTTTGTTCAAGGTGCGCGACGTGCTGCTCAAGGTGAACCTCGCCTACATCGAATCCGCCGCGCAGGACGACCGCTACCGCGCCGCACCGCCCTTCCGCCTGCAAGGCAGCTATCGCAACATGGCGCGCCTGGCACCCCAGGTCACGCCGCTGATGCAGGACGGCGAACTCGACGCCCTGCTGCGCGACCACTACCGGGGCGAGGCGCAGACGCTGACCACGGGCGCCGAAGAAAACCTGCTGCAGCTGGCCCACCTGATCGGCCGCCCCACGCCCGACGAGGCCGCACGCTGGGCCGAGATCAGCGACAGCTTCCAGCGCCAGCGCAAGCTCGGCGGCGCCGACGACGACCCCAGCGTGCGCGTGACGCGCGGCCTGCTCGACATATCGCGCGGCGTGGACGCCCTGGCCCAGCAGCAGCGCAGCCAGATCGACACCCAGACGGCGGCCCTGCAAGCCCTGCGCGAAAGCACACAGGCGCTGAACACGCACAGCGACTCGGCCCAGGAGCAGCGCATGGTGGACGCGCTGCTGTCCTTGTCCGTCACCTACCGCCAGCTCATCATGCCGCTGGTGCGCGCCATCGAAACCCGCATGGGCGTGGACGCCAAGGCGCACCAGGAGGTGGAGAAGCTGGAGCACATGATCGACGGCCTGCGCAAAGATCCTTCAAAAAAATCATAGCCAAAACCGGCTCCAGCGCTTGTCCATCAAGCGCTGGCAGCTACCTTCTTAATAGCACTCGCACCCGGCCGCGCGGCCGTCATCGCACTGCCCATGGACGCTGCCACGATGCAGCCAATGGCCAACCACTGCACCCCACTCAGGTGCTCGCCCAGCAGGCCCATGGCCAGCACAGCGGCCACGGCGGGCTCCATACTGATCATGATGCCGAAGGCTTCCTTGGGCAGGCGCTTGAGCGCCATCATCTCCAGCGAAATCGGAATGGCGCTGGAGACAGCCGCCACCAGCAGCCCCGCCAGCAGCACGGCGGGCGACAGCAGCGCGGCGCCCGCGTGGACGACACCCACAGGCACGACGACCAGCGCCGCCACCAGCAGGCCCAGCGACACGGAATGGCCCGCATGCAGGTGCCCCGCGCGCTTGCCGAACACGATGTACAGCGCCCAGAACACGGCAGCGGCCAGCGCGTAGAGCACGCCCACCGGGTCCAGCGTGCTGCCGTTCAGCCCCAGGGGCAGCAGCATGCCCAGTCCCGCGATGGCAAGCGCCACCCAGACGAAATCCACCGCACGCCGGGATGACCAGATGGCAACGGCCAGCGGCCCCGCGAACTCGATCGCCACAGCCAAGCCGAACGGCAGCGTGCGCAGCGACATGTAGAACATCAAATTCATGCCCCCCAGCGCCGCGCCGTAGCTGGCGATGGCCACGGCATCCGCGCGCGACAGGCGCCAGCGCCAGGGGCGCCACAGCAGCAGCATCAGCACGGCGGACAGGCCCACGCGCACGGCGGTGGTGCCCTGCGCGCCCACGGCGGGGAAGAGCCATTGCTTGGCCCAGGAGGTGCCGATGCCCAGCGCGGTAACGGAGCCCAGGACAGCCAGGAAGGGGACGAATCGGTGAAACCGGGAAACACTCATGCGCAAAAATATAGTGCGGCTGGCGCGTGCTTTTTGCTCTAATTTCAGGGCCTGAATGCAACTTTCGCTCGCCCATGACCACCCTGGACCGCTTCGACCTCGCCATCCTGGACATCCTGCAGACCGACAACACCACGCCCCAGCGCGTGATCGCGCAGGCGGTGAACCTCTCGGCGCCCGCGGTGCAGCGGCGCATCCAGCGGCTGCAGGGCAGCGGCGTGATCCGCGCCAACGTGGCCGTGCTCGACCCGGCGAAGGTGGGCATGCCGCTGACCATCGTGCTGGAGGTGCACCTGGAGAACGAGCGCCCCGACCGCACGGCACCGCTGCGCTCGCGCATCGCGGCGGAGGACGCGGTGCAGCAGTGCTACAGCGTGACGGGCGAGGCGGACTATCTACTCGTGGTCACGGTGGCGTCGATGGCGGACTATGAGGCGCTGACGCGCAGGCTGTTCGAGGGGGATGACAACGTGCGGAGGTTTCGCACGTCGGTGTCGCTGGGGTGTTTGAAGGCGGGGTTGAAGGTACCCCTGCCTTCGGGCGATTTGTAGCGCTTGTGGGCTTTGGGATGGTTTGCCCTGGCGCTCGCCCCCGTCTCGCAGCGCGAGGCGCTTGCGCCCGCGAAGCGGGGCCGAGTGCAGCGATGGCCCGTCTCATGGCTCCCATCCCCTCTGGCTGCGCCTGCGGCGGGGCGGTTGCGGGGTGGCATGCGCGTCGCAGCGCGCATGCTTCGTGAACTGACTCGCCGAGTTTGTTTGAACGGAGCGCCGCAGGCGCGCAGTGAGTTACGCGGCGCACCCCGCAACCGCCCCGCCGCAGGTTTGCCCCACGCAACGCGTGGGGTCGCAGACTGGGGGTCGCCTTTTCTTTGGTGACTTTCTTTTGGCGAAGCAAAAGAAAGTTACCGCGCCGCCGGGCGCGCACCCCGGCTCCCGCCCCCAACCAAGGCAAACATTCAAATCCCCAACACCCCCCGCATCTGCGCCCCACTCAACCGCAACCGCTCCCCACCCAGCAACTCGCACATCCTCGCATTCAGCGGCGCCCCCATCCCACACTCCCGCGCCAGCCGCACCACCGCCCCGCAGATCGCATCAATCTCCGTCACCCGCCCCGCCTCCAGGTCATCCCACATCGAAGAACGCGCCCGCGCATCGATCTGCAACATGCGCCGCGCCAGCCGCGTGAACACCACATTGGGCAGCCGCAGCACATGCGGCAGCAACGCAGGCGGCAAGGCCGTGACCTGGGCAGGCGCAATGCCCGCCCGCGCCATCACCCCCAGGGCCTCGGCCTGCAGCGCCGCAAAGACACGGCGGCAGTCGCGGTCCAGCAGTTCCTCGCGCAGCGGCAGGTTCGACAGCGCATTGACCGGGTTGTTCAGGTTGAGCAGCAGCTTGCCCCACTGCACCGCGCGGATGTCGGCCGGCAGCACCGTGGCCAGCCCCGCCGCGTCGAACACAGGCGCCAGCCGTTCGGTGACGGCATCACGCTGCAGCTGCAGATGCCCCGCCGTGGCGCGGTGCACGTGCGCGCCGCGCAGCACCACGTTGTAGGGCACCATGCCCGCCAGCACGTTCAGCCCCGGCGCCAGCGCCGCGATGCGCGCCACGTTGTCCACACCGTTCTGCAGCGAGATGACGGGCGTGCCCGGCGCGCAGGCCGCCGCCAACTCGCGCGCGGCGGATTCGGTGGCGCCGCTCTTCACGCACAGCAGCACCACGCTGCCCGTGCCGGGCGCGGCCTCGGCCAGCGTGGAAGCCAAGCGCAGCGCGGCCGGCGGCACCTGGCGGTCGAAACCGTCCAGGTCCGTCACCTTCAGGCCGTGCTGCGCGATGGGCTCCAGCGCGCGCAGGCGGCCCACCAGGCAGACCGGCTGGCCGTGGGCCGCCAGGCGCCCGCCCACGTAGCAGCCGATGGCGCCCGCGCCGAGGATGATGAATGGATGTTGTTGCTGTTGTTGTTGCCGCTGCTCCATGCCCTTGCGTCCTTTGCGATCCACAGACGGCGCATTGTGCGCGGGCATGGGCTCGTGGGCTGGCGCGGAGGCGACGGCAATTGGATTCGCAGTCTTTTTGGCATCCAGCGCTTGTCCATCAATCGCTGACAGCTATTCCTTTGAGAGCAAACCGCACCGTCACCCGCAGCCCGCCCAGGCGCGGCGAGGCGTCCAGCGCCACCGATGCGCCGTGCGCCTGCGCGACGGCCTGCACGATGGCGAGGCCCAGGCCGCTGCCGGGGGCCGCATCGCCGGTGACGCGCACGAAGCGCTGCAGGGCGCGCTCGCGGTGCTCGGGGCGGATGCCGGGGCCGCTGTCCTCCACCGTCAGCTCGGCGTGGCCGCCGGCGGCGCCCACCTGCACGTCCACGCGGCCGCCGGGGGGCGTGTACTTGATGGCGTTGTCGAGCAGGTTGCGCACCAGCATGCGCAGCGCCTCGGCGTTGCCAGGCACGGTGACGGTCTCCGAATCCAGCAGGCCCAGGTCCATCTGGCGGGCCTGCGCTGCGGGCGCCACGTCGGCCAGCGCCAGCTGGGCCACGGCCCGCAGATCAACGGGCTCGGCGGGCGCGTCGCCGGCTTCCTGGCGGGCCAGGGCCAGCAGCTGCTTCACCAGGCGCGTAGCGCGGTCGATGCCGGCGGACAGGCGCTCGATGGCCGCCGCGCGCGCGGCCGCGTCATCAGCGCCCGCGCGCTGCAGGCCCTGCAGCTGCAGGCGCAGCGCGGCCAGGGGCGAGCGCAGCTCGTGCGCGGCGTCGGCCACGAAGTGCTGCTGCGCGTCGAAGGCGTGCTGCACGCGCTCGAACAGCAGGTTGAGTTCGCCCACCAGCGGCTGTACCTCGTCGGGCAGCTGCGCGTCGCTCACGGGCGAGAGGTCGTCGGCCTGGCGCTGCGCCAGCTGGCGGCGCACGCGCTCCACGGGCGCCAGCGAGCGGCGCACGCCCCACCACACGGCCAGCGCCAACAGCGGCGCCATGGCGGCCAGCGGCACCAGCGTGCGCAGCGCCAGCGTGCGGGCCATGCTGCGGCGCACGGCCATGTTCTGCGCCACCTGGATGACCTGCGAGCGCGTCTGCAGCGAGAACACGCGGTAGGTGCCACCACGCGCCTGCACGTCGGTAAAGCCCAGCACGGCGATCTGCGGCAGCGCCGCGCCCACGGCGGATTCAAAAATGCGCAGGCCCTCGTTGGTCCAGACCTGCACGATGAATTCGTGGTTCTCGTCCTCGGGTTCCAACCCCGGACCCAGGCCGCGCGCGTCCACCGGCAGGCCCGAACGCAGCGCCAGCGCGGTCTGCTGCATGTGGTAGTCGAACAGCGCGTCGGCCTCGGCCAGCGCGCCGCGGTAGGCCAGCAGGCCCTGCACGCTGCCCGCGAGCACGATGGCGGCGAGCAGAAAAACCAGGAGCCGCGCGCGCAGTGAGCTGGGCATGATCGTCATGCCTTGGGGACAAGGTAGCCCACGCCACGGATGTTGAGCAGCACGTCGGCGCCCAGCTTCTTGCGCAGGCCGTGGATGTAGACCTCGACCGCGTTGCTGCTCACCTCGTCGCCCCAGCCGTACAGCTTGTCTTCAAGCTGCTGGCGCGACAGCACCATGCCGGGCCGTGCGATCAGCGGCTCCAGCACGGCCCATTCGCGCGCCGACAGCACCACGGGCGCGCCCTGCACCGTGGCCTCGCGCGTGGCGGGGTTCAGGCACACGCCCTTGTGCTCGTACACCGGCTCGGCGCGCCCGGCGGCGCGGCGCAGCAGGGCGCGGATGCGGGCCAGCAGCTCGTCCAGGTCATAGGGCTTGAGCACGTAGTCGTCGGCCCCGGCGTCCAGGCCCTCGATGCGCTGGGCCACCGCGTCGCGCGCGGTGGCCACCAGCACGGGCGTGCGGTCCTTGCGCGTGCGCAGGTCACGCAGCACGGCCAGGCCGTCGCGGCGCGGCAGGCCCAGGTCCAGCAGCACCAGGTCGTAGGCCTGCGCGCGCAGGGCCGTGTCGGCCGCGTCGCCGTCGCGCGCCCAGTCCACCGCGTAGTGCTCGGCGCGCAGCAGGTCCTGCACGGCCTCGCCGATCATGGGGTCGTCTTCTACGAGCAGCAGGCGCATGCGCGGAGCTTAGCCGAGCCGTACGGGGACGAAGATCTTGTCCCCGTTGCGCTCGATGAGCAACGCCACCGACTTGCCCGCCTTCGCCATCGCGGCGCGCACCTGCTCGATGTTCTTCGCAGGCGCGCCGTTGATGGCCAGCAAAACATCGCCCGGCTGCACGCCCGCCGCTGCGGCGGGGCCGCGCGCCTGCTCGATCACCAGCCCTTCCTTCACGCCAGCCTCGCGGCGCTCGTCGGCCTCCAGCGGGCGCAGCGACAGGCCCAGCTGGCCCTTGCCCACGGCCTCGTCGGCGCGCGCCTGCTTGCTGCCCTTGTCGCTGGCATCGCCCAGCGTGGCGGTCAGCTCCACCGGCTTGCCGTGGCGCCACACCGACAGGCGCGCCTGCTGGCCGGGCTTGGCCTGCCCCACCCAGGCGGGCAGGTCGCCCGAGGCCACGATGGGCTGGCCGTCCACCTGGCGGATCACGTCGCCCGCTTGCAGCCCCGCCTTCTCGGCCGGGCTGCCGGGCGTGACGCTGGCGACCAGCGCGCCCTCGGGCTTATCGAGCGCGAAGGATTCGGCGAACGCCTGGTTCACCTCCTGCACCGCCACGCCCAGTTGCGCGTGGCGCACCTTGCCCGTGGCCACGATCTGCTCCTGCACCTTGGCCGCCAGCTCGATGGGGATGGCGAACGACACGCCCTGGTAGCCGCCCGAGCGGCTGTATATCTGCGAATTGATGCCCACCACCTCGCCGCGCGCGTTGAACAGCGGGCCGCCCGAGTTGCCGGGGTTCACCGCCACGTCGGTCTGGATGAAGGGCACCAGGCTGTCGTCGGGCAGCGAGCGGCCCTTGGCGCTGACCACGCCGGCCGTCACGCTGTTCTCGAAGCCGAAGGGCGAGCCGATGGCCAGCACCCATTCGCCCACTTGCAGGTCGCGCGTGCTGCCCAGGCGCACGGTGGGCAGGTTGTGGGCATCGATCTTGAGCACGGCCACGTCGGTCTTGGGGTCGGAGCCCAGCACCTTGGCGCGGAACTCGCGCCGGTCGGTGAGCTTGACGGTGACGTCGCTCGCACCCTTGACCACGTGGGCATTGGTCAGCACCAGCCCGTCCGCGCTGACGATGAAGCCCGAGCCCAGGCCGTGCGTAGGCGTGGCGCGGGGCTGACCGCCTTGCATGCCCGGAAAGCCGAACTGGCGGAAGAACTCATAGAACGGGTCGTTGGGGTCGATGCGGGGCGCGCCGCGCGCGGCGGAGGGCGCGTCGTCGTCATCGTCGTCTTCATTCAGCGACGTGCGCGTGGTGCCCGTCACGCTGATGTTGACCACGGCCGGGCCGTTCTGCGCGGTGATCTGCGCAAAGCTGGGGAGCTGGCCCGCCGGCGCCTGGGCCGCGATGGCCGGGGGCGGCGTGACGGCCTTGGCCTGATGGGCGCTGATGAGCCCGGCGCCCGTGGCGCCCAGGGCGCCCGCGGTCACCAGGGCCAGGACCAGACGGCGGGGGGTGGATGCAAGCGTGTTCATGGTGGTCTGCCTTTCCAATCAGGGTTGCGATGGAAGGCAGTGTGGGCAGCCACGCTTAGACGAAACTTAGGGCACCATTTGCTACCAATTAGGTAGCTGCTAGCGCTTGCCACATAAGCGCTGGAGGCCGATTTGGCTTGAAGCCTACTTGCTGCGCAGCGTGCGGCTCAGCAGGATCACCGGCACCAGCCCCACGGCCACCAGCGCCAGCGACGGCAGCGCCGCCTCGCCCAGCCGCTCGTCGCGCGCGAGCTGGTAGGCCACCACGGCCAGGGTGTCGCTGTTGAAGGGGCGCAGCACCATGGTGGCGGGCAGCTCCTTCATCACGTCCACGAACACCAGCAGCGCGGCGGCGGCGGTGGAGCGCCTGAGCAGCGGCCAGTGCACGCGCGCCAGCAGCCGCGCGCTGCCCGCGCCCAGCGTGCGGGCCGAGGCGTCCATGTTCAAGGGGATGCGCGCGTAGCCGCTCTGCACCGACTGCAGCGCCACGGCGCAGAAACGCACCAGGTAGGCCCACACGATGCCAAAGGCCGTGGCCGTGACCAGCGCGCCCACGCCCGACGCAGGCAGCGCCGCCTGCAGCCAGCCCACGGGCAGCAGCAAGCCCACCACGATGACGGCGCCCGGCACCGCGTAGCCGACGCTGGCCAACTGCACCACGCCGCGCGTCACGGCATCGGGCTGCCGCCGCACCGCGAAGGCCAGCGCCAACGCCACGGCCACGGCCAACGCGGCGGTGATGCCGCCCAGGCGCACGCTGTTCCACGTCCATTCCACGAACCGCCCCCAGGGCAGCACGGACCAGTCGGCCGCCAGCGGGCGCAGCATGAAGAACACCGGCGCCACGAAGCCCATCACCACCGGCACCGTGCACACCGCCCAGGCCGCCCAGCGGCGCGCGCCGTGCAGCCGCACCGGCTGCGCCTCGGCCGAGCCCGCGCGCCCGCCGCCCGCCGCGAAGCGCATGCGCTTTTGCGCGCGGTGCTCCAGGTGCAGCAGCGCCAGCACCACCACCAGTAGCATGGTGGCGAGCTGCGCGGCCGCCAGCCGGTTGTCCATGGACAGCCAGGCCTTGTAGATGCCCGTGGTGAAGGTCTGGATGCCGAAGTAGCTGGAGACGCCGAAGTCCGCCAGCACCTCCATCAGCACCAGCGCCACCCCGGCCGCCACCGCCGGGCGCGCCAGCGGCAGGGCCACGGCGCGGATGCGGCGCGGCAGCGGCGCGCCCAGCAGGCGCGCGGCCTCCATCAAATGCGCGGCGCGCTCGCCGAGAGCGGTGCGCGCCAGCAGGTACACGTAGGGGTACAGCGCGAAGATGAACACCCAGATCGCGCCGCCCAGGCTGCGCACCTCGGGCAGCAGACGGCCTTCCAGCCCGAAGGCGTTGCGCAGGCCCACCTGCAGCGGGCCGCTGAACTGCAGGAAGTCGGTGTACGCATAGGCCGTGACGTAGGCCGGCATGGCCAGCGGCAGCAGCAGCAGCCATTCGAACGTGCGGCGGCCCGGAAAGTCGAACAGCGTCACCGCCGCCGCCGCGCCCGTGCCCACGACGGCCGCGCCCAGCGCCACGAACAGGCTCAGCCACAGCGTGGTCCACACGTAGGCGGGCAGCACGGTGGACGCCATCTCGCGCAGGATGGGGCCCACCTGCGCGTCGCCCTGGCCCCAGGGCAGCCACGAGGCGACGATGGCCAGCACCGGCAGCGCCAGGAAGCCCGCGAACAGGATCAGGGGAAGGGTGCGGAAGGCGAAGGGCGTGCGGCGCAAGGCGGGAGAGGGGCGAAGATGCAAATGCGAATTTTAAGCATTCACCCTCACCCGCCTAGAATCGGCCGCTATGTTTCTTGAGGTCTCCCAACTCGAAGTGCGCTACGCAGGCCGCGCACAGGCCGCCGTGCAGGGCGTGACGCTGAGCCTGAACGCGGGCGACATCGGCGTGCTCATCGGCCCCTCGGGCTGCGGCAAGACCACGCTGCTGCGCGCCGTGGCGGGGCTGGAGCCCGTCTCGGGCGGGCAGATCCGCATCGCGCAGCAGGTGGTGGGCAGCACCGCGCACAGCGTGCCGCCCGAACAGCGGCGCATCGGCATGGTGTTCCAGGACTACGCGCTGTTCCCGCACCTCTCGGTGGGGCGCAACGTGGCCTTCGGCATCCACCAGCTGCCCAAGGCGGAGCAGGCCGCGCGCGTGGCCGAGGTGCTGCAGTTGGTGGGGCTGGAAGGCAGCGAGCAGCGCTTTCCGCACGAACTGTCGGGCGGCCAGCAGCAGCGCGTGGCCCTGGCCCGCGCGCTGGCGCCGCGCCCGCAGCTCATGCTGCTGGACGAGCCGTTTTCCAACCTGGATGTGGACCTGCGCGAACGCCTGGCGCACGAGGTGCGCGGCATCCTCAAGGCGGCGGGCGCCACGGCGCTGTTCGTGACGCACGACCAGCTCGAGGCCTTCGCCATCGGCGACGTGATCGGCGTGATGCACGAAGGCCGCCTGCACCAGTGGGACGACGCCTACACCCTCTACCACCGTCCCGCCACGCGCTTCGTGGCGGACTTCATCGGCCACGGCGTGTTCACCCCCGCCACGCTGGTGCAGCGCGGCGACAACGTGGTGGCGCAGACGCCGCTGGGCGAGCTGGCCGACCTGGCGGAATGCCCCGTGCCCGCCAGCTACCCCGGCGGCGAGTGCGACGTGCTGCTGCGCGCGGACGACGTGGTGCACGACGACGGCGCGCCCGTGCAGGCGCAGGTGGTGCGCAAGTCGTTCCGGGGCTCGGAGTTTCTGTACACGCTGCGCCTGGCCGACGGCCACACGGTGCTGGCCCACGTGCCCAGCCACCACGACCACGCGCTGGGCGAGTGGATCGGCATCCGCGCGCAGGTGGACCACGTGGTGGCCTTCCCGCGCGGCTGAGCGCGGGGTTTCAAGCCTTATCGGCCTGCAGCGCTTGCACAGCAAGCGCTGGCAGCTACCGATTGAATAGCAGATTTGGCCTGCGGGCCTTCGTCACAGGCGCGTCACGCGCACCCCCAAGAATCGGTTGCATCTTGTTACTGCCACTGGTTCACGCATGTCCCACATCGACAGGCTCTACGACACCCTCGCCGCCAGCGCGGCGGATCTCCAGGTCGCCCACGCGCCGCTCGCCACGCGCGCCGAACACCTCTCGGCGCCCGTCGAGGCGGTCTCGCCCGAGCACACCAACGAGGACGTGCGCGAACTCTTCGCGCGCCAGGAATCGCTGGAGACCCTGGCCGTGGTCGAGCAGGGCCGCCCCATCGGCCTGATCAACCGCAACGCCTTCATGGAGCAGTACGCGCGCCCCTTCTCGCGCGAGGTGTTCGGGCGCAAGAGCTGCATCGCCTTCATGGACAAGAGCCCCGTGGTGGTGGACATGGCCACGCCCATCGAGCTGCTGGTGAAGACGGCCGTGGATGCCGGCGGGCGCGTGCTCAAGG
>Ga0206116_1001602_pt1 | contig 11551 bp, 12 predicted proteins | sample 3A1Ametagenome_FD_178000 | JGI IMG/M metagenome (GOLD analysis project Ga0206116, IMG submission 178000) | Enriched microbial communities from leaf-cutter ant dump, University of Wisconsin, Madison, United States - 3A1A | ecosystem: Environmental > Terrestrial > Nest > Insects nest > Nest dump...
ATACGCATGGTGGCTTCCTTCAAAAAACAAGCGTTGGCTGGAGGTCTACGCCCAGCAGGTCCAGCATCTGCTGCAAACCACTGAGCGGCATAGATGGCGAAGCGGTCGCGATGCAGCGGATCTGCCCTTTGCCCGGAGCGACGTAGGGAGCCAACTGAGGGATCAGCGACTCGGCGGGGTCGAGAAAGACCATGTCTGGTGCTGCCTCTGCGAAGAATGGAGCCAGCCAGGGCAGATGCGTCGAGGACAACGTGCACACGTCAATCCGAGGCCAGTCCCGACGCAGCGCCTGGACAAAGTCCCGGACAGCGTCCAGCGTCGCCTGCGGATTCGAGAGGAAGGTCCCCTCCTCCACCATTTGCACCAACGCAGAGGCATTGACCAGGCTCACACCACGCCCGCCGGCCTGCCTCGCCACGTAGGCGCGAATCTCAGCGCTTTGAACGAGAGACGCCACACCGAGCACAGCGACCTGCCCCGATCGCGACGTCGCCAATGCATCGGACACGGGGGGATAGATGCCAAGAACGGGCACGGGCAGCTGCGCTCGAAGCTCATCCAGCACCATCACGGACGGCGCGTTCGACGCCAAGACCACCGCACGCGCCCCCATCTCCACCAGCCGCTCGACGGCCTGATGAATCGAGGTGGCCAAGGCCTGCTTGGTCTTCCCGCCATAGGGAAAGCTCGCCCGATCCGCGAAATAGAGCAAGTCTTGATCGGGGTAGTGGCGGTGGATCAGCTGGACGATGCCGTAGCTGCCGATGCCCGCATCGAAGACCGCGATCGGGGAATGTAGGGGATCAGGCGCAACTTCTTCTTGCACAGGGTGCCTCTCTGGATTTTGGTGATTGCCAGAGTCTAGAAACGGCAACAGCCCCGTCAAAGAGCCACTTGGCAGCGGCGCCATTGGGCCACTTGGGATTTCGAAGCAGCACAGCGCATGCGCTGAACCACCCGACAAATGCACGACACAATGGCGTTATGTCCCGACGTCCCAGCTCTCGCTCCGCAGTCGACCTGGCTGCGCTTCCCGCCCTCGACGGCGAGGGAAAGCAGCAATGGATCTACCGCCAGCTGGCCACCGCCATCGACAGCCGGCGACTGAAGCCTGGCGATGCCGTGCCGTCCACGCGGGCGCTCGCCGAGCGCTGGGAGGTATCGCGCGGTATCGTGGAGCTGGCCTTTGAAAGACTCAGTCGCGAGGGCTACCTGACGGCGGTCGTTGGGCGAGGGACGCGGGTCGGCCCGGCACCTCCGCAGCGCTTTCTGCAAGCGCAGCCCCCAGACGCGCTCAGCGACTCCTTGCGTGGGCATGACGACGCCCAAGGGCGGCCGGCAGTCGATGCCTCAAGCCGAGATGGCCCTCCCATTTCCGCGAGTACCCGGGTCTGCGCAGGACAGCCCTTCATCGCTCGCCTCCCCGACGTACAGGCATTCGATGCACGCGCCTGGCGAATGTGCATTGCGAGGGCTTCGCGTGCGCTCGGGCCAGCGCACCTGGGTGATTCCGATCCGCGAGGACTGACCGTCCTGCGCGAGGCGATCTGCGAGCATCTCGCTTTCAGTCGGGGGCTGCGATGCGCACCGCAGGATGTCATGGTCGTCACAGGCATTCGCCATGCGGTAGACCTCTGCGTCCAGGTCGCCGTTGGTGAAGGAGGCACCGTGGCGCTCGAAGACCCAGGCTATGCGGGCGCCGAGCCGATCATCCACTTGCACCGCCGCAAGGCTGTCGGCATCCCGCTCGACGCACAGGGCTTGGACGTCAGCGTGCTCCAGCAGGTGAACGTTGCGATGGCCTACGTCACGCCAGCCCATCAGGCACCTTCCGGTGTGCTGATGTCCCCGGCCAGGCGCTTGGAGCTGCTGGCATGGGCTGACGCGACCAACAGCTGGATCTTGGAGGACGACTACGACAGCGACTTCAGCTATGAGCGTGCGCCCCTGCCGGCACTGAAGAGCCAGGACATCTCGGACCGGGTCATCTTCTGCGGCAGCTTCAACAAGACGCTGTTCCCCGGACTTCGCATCGGCTATGTCGTTGCGCCAGCGCGGCTGATGCCGCAGCTGCTGGCCGTGCGGTCCGCCACCGGGCGATCCAACTCGGTGCTGGATCAGTTGGTGCTGACCGAGTTCATCCGCTCAGGCGCGCTGCTGCGTCAGTTGAAGACAGCCCGCGTCACCTACAAAGCGCGACGAGACCTCATTGTTCGTGAACTCAAGGCCTGCGGCTTTGACAGCGACAACTTCCAGGGCTTGCACGCAGGATTTCACTTCGTGTTGCGCTTGCCACCGACAGTACGTGAAGACGTGGTCGTCGCCCTTGCAAGCGAAGCGGGCGTCGAACTTCAAGGGCTTCGGTCATTCTGGCGCGGAACGGCGGCCCCGTCGCCGGGACTTGTCATTGGGTATACCGCCCTGACCCATGCGCAAGCCAAATGGTCCGCGCGGCAATTGGCGATCGTACTGAAGTCGGCTTTGCCGGCACACTCGCCGCGGCCCTTCGAATAGGCAAGCGCGCTACAGCTCAGTCAGAGTGCAAGCCGGCTCCCAACGAAGCACCCCTGCCCGTGGCCCAGGCCGCAAGTTCCTCCTCCACTTCAGGCCAGCGCCGCTTCATCCGCGTGCGTCTTGCGCATGGCGCGCATCAGGAATTGGTAGTAGCTGCTACGGCTGTTCAGCAGCTCCACGGAGGCTTGGCGCAGCAAGTCCCAGTCCGGAGAGCACCGCCAAGCCAAGCAGTAGTCTTCCAGCCCTCGTACCAGCGCGGCGAAATGACCGCTCTCGGTCGTCCCCAGGTGGTCACGCACGAACCGCAGGTCCTCTTCCACCTCCTTGGGCGTGCGCCCCAGCTGTCCCCGGCACCACGTCACCAGCAGTGGAGCCGCAAACGCGAACTCGCCATGGTTGTACAGCTCCTCGGGAAGCGAGCGGGTGATCGCAACGCCCAGGTCCGGCCCACTCTCTCGATATCGCCGAGACTGGGAAATGTAGGCCTGGGGATCGACGTGCAGATAGCGGTCCAGCTTCCACTCGTCGCCACCCGCCAGGCGCGTCGCGAATTGGTCATAGAGCACCTGGTGGTTGGTCGTTCCAATGCCCACGTCCTCGCGCGAGACTTCCGAGACGCGCGTTGCCGTATGGAACAACAGAGCCTGACGGGCGACGGGCGCTTGCTCGGCCTGCGCCAACAGACGAAAGGTCAGCGCACAAAAGCTCGCCGAACCCAAGCCCGGGGATCGCCAGTTCCTGAAAAACTGGCGCCTCGCATCCAGGCACCAGGCCACACCGCTGAACTCCTGAAAGAAGGCCTCGATGCCCGCCAGCGCGGCGCGGCTGCCCTCGTAGGATGCTGCAAGCGCCTGCCTTGCCTGTGCGTTCGCGACAAGGTCGATTTCCTTCTGAACGATTTCCTCGATGCCTGACATGCCGAATCTCCACGAGAAGTGGGGGCTGCCGCGATGAGTGGAAGGGATCCCAGAAAGGGCATCCCGGCGATGGCAGACCCTGGCGTTGAACAGAGGGGATACCGGGCCTGCGCCTGGCCGCGCAAGCCTCGGACGCCCGAATGCTAGGCAAAGGACTGCCTGCCTTGAACTACCCGTAGAGGTAGGCGTCTGCTAGGCCTTGCGAGTCCGGGAGCAGTCGTGGGGTGCCTGAGTCTCACGCGGACGGCCAAGGCTAGGCCTGGGCGATACCGCGCTGAGTCCGCAGCTGCGACGCACTGAGCCCCCAGGCCTTTTTCGTCATTCGGCTCAGGTGGTGAGCCGACTCCCAGCCCACTTGTTGCGCAATGTCGATCACCGAGTCCTGTGAGGTCTGCAGGAGGTGCTTCGCCCGCTCCAGGCGCTTGCGCTGCTGGAATTCCAACGGGGCGCAACCGACTTGGTCTCGAAACAGACGCTCGAGCTGCCGACGAGAAAGTCGCTGCCTTCTCGCGAAGTCATCCAGTGCCAGCGGCCGGGCCAGGCCCTGCTCAATCTGGTCAAGCAGCAGTTCGACGACTTCCCGCGAAGCTAGGGTCGACTCCCGAACCACCGGCCGGGCCCCACACAGCCTCGCGGCCTCCATCACCAACGCCCCGCAGTAGGCGGTGGGATCGGCCTCGGGCGCAGACAGCGCCAGCTCCGAAATCCGCTGAGCCACCAGGCTGAGCGCGCGGCTACCGGCGCGCAGCCCCTGTACTGCATCCGCCGCATCCTGCGCGCGCAGCGCCGTCGCCCACAGGTCGGCATCGACGTACAGCGCGATGTGCGTCTGTCGCCAGGTTTGGGCCGCCGTGGCGTGCGCTGCACCGGCGCCGATCCAGACAAAGCTGCCAGGCTGCGAGTTCATGCAGCGTTCACGTTCATCGATCACGTCGAAGCGACCCGCCACCGGCACGAACAACATGTCGCAGTCGTGCGTGTGTGGCGTCGATGAATAGCCTTGGCGCCGATCGGTCACCACGGCCGTGCCCCGGCTCAAGCGCCCCAGGAAGGGCGACAGGCGCAGTGCAAGAGGGCTCGTTCCAGTGGGCATGGTCCGGCTGTCGCAAAGAGGGGCCCGCGTGTCGCAAACGGTGGCCCCCCGGGCGTGCTTTCCTTGAAGAATTGTTCGTCAGACGAATTTTCAATCTTCCAGGAGATGCCATGCCACGTCAATTCCCCCGGCGCCGATCGCTGCACGCGATAGGACTTGCCGCCCTGCTGGCCGCTGCGGCCCCCATGTCGGTCTTCGGCCAGGACTATCCATCCAAGCCCGTCACCATCGTCGTCCCATTTCCGCCAGGCGGGGGCACCGACGTGGTGTTCCGATCGCTCACGGCCCGACTCCAGGCCGCGCTGGGGACGCCCGTCATCATCGACAACCGGGCGGGCGCAGGGGGCACCATTGGCACCGCCGCTGCCGCCAAAGCCCCCGCCGATGGCTACACGCTGATCGGCGCCACGACGACAACCATTGCATCGGCCCAGGCCGTCTACCCCAAGCTCGGGTATGACCCGGTACGCGACCTCATCCCCATCAGCACCCTGGGCACCACGCCGTTTGTCCTCGTCACAGCCCCTGGCTTCCCGGCCAAGACCGTCCCGGAGCTGGCGAACTACGCCCGGATGAACAAGGGGTCGCTCAACTACGGCAGCATTGGCAACGGCAGCGCCAGCCACCTGGTGGCCGAGCTGTTCAAGCAACGCACGGGCATCGAGATGGCCCATGTACCGTACCGCGGCGCCGGCCCCGCCCAGACCGCCTTGATGGGGGGCGAAATCCAGGTGCTCTTCGACAACCCCACGGCTTTGGTCCAGCAGGTCAAAGGCAACCGCATGCAGGCCGTGGCCATCACGGAGCCTTCCCCTGTGTTCCCCGACCTGCCGACTTTCACGTCTGCTGGCGTCAAGGACTTCAAGGCCGAACTCTGGTACGGGCTGATGGCGCCAGCCAACACGCCCAAGCCTGTGCTGCATCGCATCCACGAGGCCTTACGCAAAGTGCTGGAGGATCCCTCGACCAAGGCGGACCTGCTGTCCCGCGGCGTCACCCCCGCCCTGACCACCCCGGAGGCCTTCGCCAAGAAGATCCGCGCCGACATTGACCTTTGGGGCGGCATTGCCAAATCGGTGGGTGCCCATGTCGAGTGAAGCCGCTTTCCTCCCCTCGCTGGGGATCCCCGCCCCTGTGATTCGTGTCTTCGTTGACCCGCAGAATCCTGTCGGCGGCAATCCGGCGCCCGTGTGGCTGGCAGCCGAATCCATGACCGACTCGCTCATGCAGGCCCTGGCGCGTGCCAGCGGTCACGAGTCGGTGTTCGTACTCCCTGCGCATGACAAAGTCCATCGCTGGCGCATGCGCTACTTTGTGCCGCAGCACGAAATGGAGATGTGCGGTCACGCCACGCTCGCCGCCCTGTGGTTGCTGTATCAGCGCGGGGCGTGGGACGGGTCGCCCGTTGCCATCCAGACGCTCAGCGGCACCGTCCAAGGGCGAATGAGTGCGACGGGCGTCGAAATCAGCCAGCCGCGCGCCAGCATCCAGGCCGTCAGCGATGTCGCAGTAGCGGCGATCGCGCAATGCCTGGGCATCACCGTCGCCCAGATCATCGGCCCCGTGCTGAACGCCTCGACCAGCCGGGTCAAGACGCTGATACGGGTCGACAGCGAAGACACACTGCACACCCTGCGACTGATCGAGGACCAGGTGCGGCCCCTGTGCGATCGCCTGGAGTCCACAGGCCTGTACCCGTATACCTTGCGCAAGGGTGCCGATGTCAGCGCCCGCCAGTTCCCGCGCTCGTCCGGCTATGTCGAGGATCCGGCCACCGGCATTGCCGCTGCCGCCCTGGCCTGGGGTCTGCGAGCGCAAGGCCTGGTCGCTGAGGACGCCACCATCGTTCAGGTTCACCAAGGCGAGGCGATGGGATCCCCCTCGCTGATCAACGTCCGTCTGCCGGCATGCAGCGACCTGCGTGCGCCTTGCTGGCTGGGCGGCCTTGCCGCCGCAGTTGCTCCCACTTCCCACACTCGCCAATGACTTCGCACGCTTCAACTTCCGCGAGCGGCGCCTACGCACGCCTGCAGTCGCTCGCCGCACCAGTCCCTGCACCGGCGCCGGCGCCGGCGGGCCTCTATGCGCGCTTTTCCGTGACGGGCGATCTGGTGCATACCAGCGGCGTTGTCGGTCGCCACGAAGGCCGCATCATTCCGGGGCCCTTGCACAGCGCCAACGACGTCGATCTGGGTGAGCAAGCGGCCAGGGCCGCCGTGCTGCAGATCCTGTATGCCGCGCACGAGGCACTGGGCTCCCTGGACCGTGTGGACCGCGTGGTGTCCCTGCAGGGCTACCTCTGCACGTCCGAAGGCTTCGTCGACCACGTGCGGGTGATGAATGCCGCCTCGGCCCTCTTGCAGGCCGTCTTTCCCCAGGCCCCCTTGCCGGTACGCACCACGGTCGGTGTCGCCTCGTTGCCTGGCGGCGGCGCCGTCGAGGTGTCCATGGTCCTCCAGCTCCAACCCCTCCCCTGACGATCTGATCGCAGCAGCACACCGATGCCAGTTCCCCACTCACCACCCGCCTCCCCTTTGCCCGAAGCCTCCTTCCCCGCCGCGGGGACCAGTCGACCGCCCTGGGGGCCCTACACCACCCATGCCCTGCAGACCTACCCCATCGGCCCTGAGCTGATGCCAGTGCGCCTGCTCCACGCTTTCGGGTTGCAGAAGCAGGCGGCCGCTGCCGCCAACGGCTCACTCGGCGAAGTCGCCTCCCCCACCGCTCGGGCCATCGCCCAGGCCGCCCAGGAACTGGCGAAGGGGCAGCTTGACGCTGCCTTTCCTCTGGGCGTGTGGCAGGCCGGAGACGGCAACCAGACGCACCTGAACGTCAATGAGGTGTTGGCTGTCCGCGCGACTGCCTTGCACCCCGAACAGGCCGTGGTCCATGCACTGGACCAGGTGAACCGCAACCAGTCGTCCAACGACAGCTGGCCCACCGCGGTGCGCCTGGCGCTGCTGGAGCTGCTGCAGGGTCCTTTGGATGCAGCCCTGGTCAGGCTCCTCACCTCGCTCGATCGCTTCGCTGCGCAGCACCGCGAAGTGGTCAAGGTTGGCAGGACGTTCTTGCGAGACGCTCATTTCACGAGCGTCGGTGCCGAGTTCGGCGCATTCGCGTGCTTGCTCGACAGCTGCCGGGCTGCCGTGCGGACGGCAGGCGACAGCCTGCTGACTCTGCCGCAAGGTGCCGGCGCGGTGGGAACGGGCATGGCGATCCATCCAGATTTCTCGGCCGCCTTCGTTCAGGCCCTTTGCGCCCTGACTGGCCAGCCGTTTCGCGCCGAGCCGCTACCGTCCAGCGCGCAGGTCGTGGACCTGGGGCTGCTGCGCAGCTCCGCCGCACTGGCCGAGGTGTCCATCGTGTGCCTGAAGCTGTGTCGTGACATCGAGCTGTTGGCCTCGGGGCCACGTTGCGGCATTGGGGAACTGACGCTGCCCAACACAGGTCCTGGCTCCTCCAGCATGGCTGGCAAGGTCAACCCCACCCACGCCTCCATGCTGGAGATGATGTGCGTGCGGGTACAGGCCAATCACCAACAGGTCTGCCAGTCCTTGGGCAGTGCCCGGCTGCAACTGAACACCACCTATCTGCTGGCCGCCCGATGCGTGCTGGAATCCGCAGAGCTGCTGGCGCAGGGCTTGGTCAGCTTTGCACAGCACTGTGTGGAGGGGCTTGGCATCAACACCGAGCAGCTCGCTGTGCATGCGGCCGCTGGCCCGGGCGCGGTGTACCTGCGCTCACGGGACATCGGCTACGAGGCGGCCCAGGGTGTCGATCGCTAACGTTGCACGGGCGTGGTGATGCGACGCCCGGCCAGCTCGGGCCGGGGGCGCGTCACGCCCCACGCATCAGCGCTCGCCTCCAGGGCTCTCATCCTCTTCGCCGAAAATCGCCCCGAAAGCCGCCAGGAACGGATAGTAGAAATTGGCGAACGCCGGGTTGAACGCATACTCGAAGTGATCCGGCGCCCTTGTCGCATCGACGTAGGCCAGGATGGGCCCATCGAAACGACGGGCGTTGTACTCCAGCCGGCAGTTGCTGAGCCTCCAGAGCGTGCGTTCAAGCTCCCGCACCTCGATCGGCATGCCAAGCTCCGCGAGGCGGCAGCCCATGCGCGCTTCCAGTGACGCCAGTGAAGATTCCACCCGTTCGCCGCATCGCACTCCGCGCGACGCCATGATGAACGCCATCAGCAGTGTTTGATCGGGGTCGATGCGAAGCTCGTCGCCCTCATAGGCCATCACCTCCCCATCAAGGCGATAGACAGGACCGCTCATGGCCGGGCGCGCACCGGACTCCGCGAGTGAAAACAAGGCACACGCGGCCAGGCTATGCGGCCAAGGAACGTTCTCGTCCCCCTCCACAGGCAAGGCCAGGGTGTGAAGCTCGGTGGGAGGGAGGGCGCCCCAGACTCGAGACTGCTCGAGCCGTTGCATCCACCTCTCGTCTTCTGCGTCCACGGCCTCAGCCAGCGCCTGCGCTTCCAGCTCTTTGATTCGCTCCGTCAGGGAGTTGAAGGTGAACCCCAGTTCTGCGGACAGCACGTCCAGCCACTGCATGTGGCTGCGGGAACGGTCTTGGCGCGCTTTGATCTTTGCGGCAAGGCGCAGTTGATCCAAAAGGGCCTGATTCAGGGCTTGTGTTGACACGGCATGCTCCTAAGCAACGGCCGCTGGCGGACCCCCAACACCAGCAAGCCATCGGGTGGCTTGGAGAATTCATGCGTGAAACTTGCAGGCGGTGAGAACTTTGCGATGGGGGTCGCAGGCTTCCGCTGGAGCCCAAGCCCGCATTATAAAGGCCCGGCGACCATGACTACACCGCCAGGCCGAAGTCAACAATCTTGGGGAATGTCGGGGGCCCGATCAACAGGCTTGGTGCAGTTCGATGCAGCGCTTCGACGCTGAGAAATCGACTCACCGCCCCAAACGCATGGGCACCACCAGTGCTTGCCAGGAGCGCCAATTTGTCACAGGAACAAGTCGCACCGGACGTATCCTGGAGCCCATCAAGCGGAGCACCACATGCCCATCCCTGAACACAAAGTTCTACTCGCATTCATCGAGGCAGGCCGAATCCGCGAAAAGGAGGTGGCGCAGGGCCAAACCGCCCATACTTGGCCCGACAAGCTGCTGCAGGAGTGGACAGGCCGAGATCCCGCACTCTGCGCAGCAGCCATGGAGCGGGTCGTGCAGCAAGGCCTGGTCGAGTATGTCTTCACCCTTCGCACTGGCTGGCTCACCCCATTGGGCATTCAGCGTCTGGACACATTGAATGCAGGCGCCCCGCCGCGCGCTGTGTGACGACCCTCGCATCCTGCGCCCGAAGCTTCCTTGATTTGAGGACAGGTCGCCGTGGCACCGCGCCATCGAGTGGGCTCAGGGTTGTTCCCCGCACACGACATCGGTCGTCGCCTCTGTGCAAACTCCCAAACTGAGCAGGCTTGATGCTGCTTTTTGCTGCATTCGCACCGCGTTCCAGCGGGCACCATCAGCGCACAAGGGGAGCACACCATGAAGATCGACACCGGTTCCACAGCCGCCCTGATCGCCCAGCGGTCGATGTCATCCATCCAAGCCGCCGCCAAGCCACTGCAAAGTCCAACGACTGCTTCGACCGCAAGCACGGGGTCCGGCGGAATCCAGCAACTGGACTTCACCAACATGACGCGCCAGGAAATGCGGGACTGGGCGAACAACCAGGTCAAGAGCGGCCAGATGTCGCTGGACGATGCGGCCCCCCTCTTCGCCATGACGATGAAGATTCCCGTGGCTGGGTCGGGCGACCTGTCGGCCGCTGACAGCTCCGAACGGGTCGACTTCGCGAAGGCAATCAGCGAAGGCATGCAAGGCGCTCGCTCCCGCAACGACAACGTCACCTTGCAGATGCTGCAGTCGGCCCTTGCCACCGTCCAGCGCTATCAGGGACAAGCTCGCAGCGTCGACGTTCACGTGTGAAGCAAAGGAGAGCTTCGCAGCGAGACCGCCGGCCGGACTGCTGACTGCGCCCGCCAAGGCGCGGGCCCGTTGCCGGCCCGACGCGGCTCACTCGCCGCGTGTAGGCTTGCTCACAAGATGCTGATCTGCACCGACATGGTGTTCCACGGCGAGTTCGTCGATGTGTTCTGGTACTTGAACAGGCCACTCTGGTTGCCGTCGAGGTTGTAGTACCTCAGAAAGCCGACAACGGTCTGCCCAGCTGTGCACGGCCAGGTGTAGGACCCACCGGTCACGCACACGGGCGTGGTCTGGTAGTTCGCCGAGGAACCCAGAATCGCACCGTTCAGCCAAGCGATGGGGTTGCTGCCATAGCCGATTTCAAGCACCGCCGCGCGCAGTTGGGCACCGCCATGGTTGCAACTGGTCGTTGAGAGGCCGGCGGTCGACTCCCAGCCGCAGTTGGTCGATCCCACCGCGTACACCCACATCTTGGTCAACGGCGGTGCCGGCGCCAGCGCTGACGCAGCGACCCGGGCCTGTTGAGTCGACCCGCTGTCCGCCAAGGTCGGGTTGCTTGCACTGCTCAGCTCCGGCAACGCGGTCAGTGTTCGTTGCCCGTGCGGAGCAAGCTCCTGCGCTTGCATCGCGGGCGCGAGCATCGTCAGGGAAACCAAGGACAACAGCTTTGCGATCGAGGTCTTCAGCATGAGTCTCTCCATTGGAAGAACAGCGGATGAATCAGGGCAGACAACGCGTAACACCACATGCGTGCTGCCTGGTAAATGGACGCGCGCTCTCGCGCCCGATAAGCAGGCGGCCGAAGGCGCATCCGACCAGACGTTCGCTGCGAGCTTTGATGCCGCTTGCAGCGCTGGCTCGCGCAGCCTAGTCACGGTCGGTCTTAAACGCAGCTACCCAAAGAGGTAGGGATGGTGGGGGTGGGACCGGGGCTATCTCGCTTCGGCGTGCATGTCCCCACCCTGTAGCCGTTTCAGCGTCCAACCTCGACCATCGGGGGCAATGGCGGCATGGGCTGGTCCGTCCACCAGGTCCAGGCCTCTGGCTGCCGAGTCAGGGCATGCAGT
>Ga0206116_1001605_pt1 | contig 11542 bp, 6 predicted proteins | sample 3A1Ametagenome_FD_178000 | JGI IMG/M metagenome (GOLD analysis project Ga0206116, IMG submission 178000) | Enriched microbial communities from leaf-cutter ant dump, University of Wisconsin, Madison, United States - 3A1A | ecosystem: Environmental > Terrestrial > Nest > Insects nest > Nest dump...
ACCCCTGTGGAACCCAACCTGAGCCCCTGGCGCCTGTCCGTCGCCCCCATGATGGATTGGACCGACCGCCACTGCCGCTACTTTCACCGGCTGCTGACCCGCCGCACCCTGCTCTATACCGAGATGGTGAACGCGGGCGGCATCCTCTATGGCGGCACCGAGCGGCACCTGCGCTACAACGCCGAGGAGCACCCTGTGGCCCTGCAGTTGGGCGGCAACGAGCCCGACAAGCTGGCCCAGGCCGCGCGGCTGGGCGAGGAATGGGGCTATGACGAGATCAACCTGAACTGCGGCTGCCCCAGCGACCGCGTGCAGCGCGGTGCCTTCGGCGCCAGCCTGATGAAGGCGCCCCAGTTGGTGGCCGACTGCGTGAAGGCCATGAAGGACGTGGTGAGCGTGCCCGTCACGGTCAAGCACCGCATCGGCATCGACAAGGTGGAGGACTACGGCTTCGTGCGCGACTTCATTGGCACCGTGGCCGAGGCCGGCTGCACCGTGTTCATCGTGCATGCCCGCAACGCCTGGCTGCAGGGCCTGAGCCCGAAGGAAAACCGCGACATCCCGCCCCTGCGCTACGAGGTGGTGCACCGGCTCAAGGCCGAGTTCCCGCAGTTCACGATCGCCATCAACGGCGGCATCCAGACGGATGCCGTGGTGCAGGAGCAGCTCGACCACCTGGACGGCGTGATGATCGGCCGCGAGGCCTACCACAACCCCTGGTGGCTGGCCCGCTGGGACGCGCTCTACTACGGCAGTGCACCCTGCCCGCTGACCCGCGAGGAGGTCGAGCTGGCCATGGTGGAGTACATGGAGCGCGAGGCCGCCCAGCACGGCACGCCCTGGCCCCACATCGCCCGTCACATGCTGGGCCTGCGCCACAGCCTGCCGGGCGCCCGCATCTGGCGCCAGGTGTGGAGCAACCACCTGCTCAAGGACCGGCTGGCGCGCGAGGTGCATGCGCTGGCGCGGGAAACCTATGCGTCCGCAGCCGCCGAGGTGGCGGCGTAGTCAGCCCGGCGGCGCCAGCCGCGCCACCCAGGCCTCCAGCGGCTCGGGCCGCCCGAACAGGTAGCCCTGCAGGCAGTCGCACTGGCTGCCCGTGAGGAAGTCGGCCTGGGCGGCCGTCTCCACGCCCTCGGCCACCACGCGCAGGTTCAGGTGGCGGGCCACGGAGATGATGGACTGCACGATGGCCGTGTCGTTGGGGTCGTCGGGCGTGTCCTGCACGAAGCTCTTGTCGATCTTGAGCTCGTACAGCGGCAGCCGCTTGAGGTAGGCCAGGCTCGAATAGCCGGTGCCGAAGTCGTCGATGGAGAAGCGCACGCCCAGCTGCACGATCTCGGTCATGCGGGCGATGGTGTCGTCCAGGTTCTCGATGAGCAGGCTCTCGGTCACCTCCAGCACCAGGTTTTCGGGCCTGGCGCCGGTGTGGGCCAGCAGGTGGCGCACGCTCTCGACGAAGTCGTCCTGGCGGAACTGGCGCTCGCTCACGTTCACCGACAGCGACAGGTCCCGCCCCATGGCCTGCAGGCGCGCCAGGGTCTCGCAGGCCTGCCGGATCATCCAGTCGCCCATGCGCAGGATCAGGCCCGAGCTTTCGGCGATGGGGATGAAGCGGGCCGGCGGCACGTTGCCGCGCAGGGGGTGGTCCCAGCGCATCAGCAGTTCGCCGCCCACCACGGTGCCGGCGGCGTCCACCTGGTTCTGCACGAAAGCGGCGAGCTGGCCTTCGGCGTGCGCCTTTTTCAGGTCCTGCTCCAGCGCCATGCGCTCCTGCACGTCGGCCTGCATGGCGGCCTCGTAGAAGCGGATGCGGTTGCGGCCCAGGTCCTTGGCGCGGTACATGGCGGTGTCGGCCTCGCGCAGCAGGTCTTCCACGCCCTCGCCGCGCTTGGGGAACAGCGTGATGCCGATGCTGCCCGTGCTGCCGTACAGGTGGGTGTCGATGGTGTAGGGCATCTCCAGCGCGGCGCGCACCTCCTCGGCCACCAGCAGGGCCGCGCGGCCGGCGGTCTCCATGTCGGCCGCCACGCCGTGCACGAGCATGGCGAATTCGTCGCCGCCCAGGTGCGCCACGGTGTCTCCGGGGCGCAGCAGCTGCGCGAGGCGCTGGGCCACCTGCACCAGCAGCGCGTCGCCCAGCTTGTGGCCGCGCGCGTCGTTGATCTGCTTGAAGTTGTCGAGGTCGATGTAGATCAGCGCGCCCACCTGCGCGGTCTGCCGGGCGCTGTGCAGCGCGTGCTCCATGCGGTCCGTCAGCATGCGGCGGTTGGGCAGGCCCGTGAGGGCGTCGAAGTATGCGAGCTGGTGGGTGCGCGCCTCGGCCTGCTTGCGCTCGGTGATGTCGCGCGACAGCGCGATGAAGCGGGGCCCGCCGTCGCTCTGCGCGCCGCTTTCCTTGCGGGCGATGGACAGCTCGAACCAGTGCGTGGCGCCATCGATTTCCAGCCGGTACTGGTGGCCTGCGGAATAGCCCGTGCGGTGCGCCGCCTGCAACGCGGCGTGACAGCCGGCGGCGGCTTCCGGCGGCACCACGTCGGCCATGCGCCGGCCGAGGAACATCTCGGGCGGCAGCGCCAGCAGGTCGGAGCGCGCGGAGCGGTAGTGGTGGATGCGCCCGTCCAGGTCCAGCTCGAACAGCAGGTCCGGGATGGCGTTGAGTGTGCTTTCCAGGTCGTCGCGCGTGGCGCGCAGTTCGGCCGTCATGTCGCGCGCCAGCGCCACGGCCCGTTCGCGCCCCGTGGCCAGCAGCCAGGTGAACCAGCCCAGCAGCAGGCTCAGCACCGCGCCCATCACGGCCACGGGCAGGTGGCTGGCGTCCCGGTGGCGCAGCTCGAAGGCCGGCAGGGGCGACATCTGCAGCGTCCAGCGGCGCCCGCCCAGCTCCAGCGTGCGGCGGGTGTGCAGCGCCGGGGCGGCGGACGACGGGTCCGGCACGCCGAACAGCGGGGCGTCGGCGGCCGGGGTGCCGGCGGTGCTGTCGATGACCTGCAGGTGGATGTCCGTGTCGAACTCCCGGGCCATGCCGCCGATCACTTCGGCCACGCGGAACGGCGCCGACACCCAGCCCACCAGCCCGGCGCGGCGGCCCGCCACCGTGCGCGTGTCGGCCGTGGCGCCGTAGATGGGCAGGTACATTCCCAGGCCGGGCCTGTCGTCCTGCACCAGCACCAGGCGGCCGGACAAGGCCAGCTCGCCGGTGTCGCGGGCGCGTTCCAGCGCCTCCCGGGCCACCGGCAGGGTCAGGGTGTCGAAGCCCAGGGCCTTGAGGTTGTCGCCCTCCAGCGGCTCGATGTGGGTGATGGGGGCGTAGGCCTCGCGCTCGCCCGGGGGCTGCACGCCGTAGTCCGGGAAGCCGCGCGCGCGCATGTCGTCGGTGTGGGCCTGCAGCGCCGCCGCGGGCACCTGCACGATGAGCGATATGGCCTGCAGGCCCGGGCGCGTCTCCTGCATCTGCAGGGCGCCCACGTAGGCCTGGAATTCCTCGCGGTCGATGCGTTCGGAGCCTTCGAAGTAGCCCTTGACGCCGCGCAGCACCACCTCGTAGGTGGCCATGCGGTCCTTGAGGTTGTAGACGATCTGGTCGGCCGCCGCCTGGAAGTTCTGCTCCCGCTGGGCGCGCATGTTGCGCTCCTCGCTCTGCCAGTAGAGAAAGGTCAGCCCCAGCATGAGCAGCGCGGCCAGGGGCGGCAGCGCCAGCGCCATCCAGCGGTGGCTGGCGGACGCGGGCGCGGCGCTTTCCGGTGGCGATGGTGATGTCATGCGGCGTGCGGAGGCTGGGGTGGCGGCCCGGACCATTATGAGCAACTGTCCGGCATTGCAAACAGGCATTTGCGCGGACACTGTGGGTCCTGCTCCCAAAAAACACCCAGACCCGGTATGCCATCGCTCGATTTCGACCTGGAGGAATCCCTTTTCCGCAGCGCCTACGCGCAGCAGCTGCCCGCGCTGGAGGAGGCCTGCGCGGCCCTCACGGCCATGGTGGCCGCCGTGGTCACGCGCACGGCCGGCGTGGACATCGCCAAGGTCGAGGGCCGCGTGAAGGAGGCCGACGAGTGCATCCGCAAGTTCGTGCGCAAATACCGCCCAGCGCTGGAGGAAAGCAACACGCCCTACGCCATCCAGAACTGCATCACCGACCTGATCGGCGTGCGCGTGGTGTGCCTGTACGAGGACGAGCTGGAGAAGATCGCCCGGGTCGTGCGCGCGCATTTCGCGGTGATCGACGTCACCGATAAGGTGACGGCGGTGGAGAGCACCGAGGCCTCGTTCGGCTACAAGGGCCTGCACCTGGATCTGCGGCTCAGCGCCGCCGAGCACGACATGCCCGAGCACGCGGCCTACGCGCACCTGCCCTTCGAACTGCAGGTGCGCACCATCATCCAGGACTCCTGGAGCGTGCTGGACCACCGCATCAAGTACAAGAAGTCCATCCCCGGCGCGCTCAAGCGGCGCATCAACGTGCTGTCGGCCCTGTTCGAACTGGCCGACCGCGAGTTCCGCCAGATCCGCGACGCCACCGCGGCCGAACTGCTGGAGGCGCCCGACGAGACCGCCGAGCCCGCGGCCGACGCCACCGCCGGCGATGCCCAGGCGCCCAGCAAGGCGCCCGCGGCCGGCAGCGAGCTCAATGCCTTCACCTTCCTGAAGATCGCCACGCACTTCTTCAAGGACTTCGAGTTCGAGCCCTCCAAGGTGGACGGCTTCGTGGACGACATCCAGGCCTGGTCGCCCGGCATGACGCGCGCCCGCTTCAACACGCTGATGCGGGAGACCGTGGGCGTGGTCAAGCGCTACAAGCAGCATTTCGAGGAGCACAACCCGGGGGGCAGCTTCAACCCCTACACCGTGATCCGGCACTGCCTGTACCTGAGTAACAAGAGCGTCTTCCGCCCGGCGCTGCGCAAGTCGGCGCGCGAGTCGTTCGAGGCCTGGCTGCAGGAGCATGCGGAGCCCAGGCCGCATTGATTCGATTCAGTATAAAAACAGGCTCTGGCGCTTTCCAGTTAAGCGCTGAAAGCTATTTTTTTGGTAGCAATCCAACCACCCGGCGCTTGGCGTGCGTCAAGTGGCCCGAGAAGCTGCACCTTGTCGCAAAGGTGACTCCTTATTGGTGGTTATCCTCCATGCGCTGGTTACCAAGTGCTGCTATATTGCACTGCAACATAACGGAGTTTCCCCATGCTGTACCACATCTACGAGGCCCAGCGCTCTCTGATGGAGCCCTTCACTGATTTCGCGCAAGCGGCTGCCAAGCTCTACAGCAACCCCATGTCCCTGTTCAGCCACAGCCCGCTCGCGCAGCGCATGTCGGCTGGCTACGACCTGATGTACCGCCTGGGCAAGGACTACGAGAAGCCCGCGTTCGGCATCCACTCGGTGGACGTGGACGGCGTTGGCGTGGCGGTGCACGAACGCATCGAACTGGACAAGCCCTTCTGCGAGCTGCGCCGCTTCAAGCGCTTCTCCGACGACCCGGCCACCTTGGCCAAGCTCAAGGCGCAGCCCGTGGTGCTCATCGTGGCGCCGCTGTCGGGCCACTACGCCACGCTGCTGCGCGACACCGTGCGCACCATGCTCCGGGACCACAAGGTCTACATCACCGACTGGAAGAACGCGCGCCTCGTGCCGCTGTCCGACGGCGAGTTCCACCTGGACGACTATGTGAACTACGTGCAGGAGTTCATCCGCCACCTGCAGGGCGTCTACGGCAACTGCCACGTGATCAGCGTGTGCCAGCCCACGGTGCCGGTGCTGGCCGCCGTCTCGCTGATGGCCAGCCGGGGCGAGACCACGCCGCTGTCCATGACCATGATGGGCGGCCCCATCGACGCCCGCAAGTCGCCCACGGCGGTGAACAACCTCGCCACGCAGCGCAGCTACGAGTGGTTCGAGAACAACGTGATTTACCGCGTGCCCGACAACTTCCCCGGCGCGGGCCGCCGGGTGTACCCCGGCTTCCTGCAGTACACCGGCTTCGTGGCCATGAACCCGGACCGCCATGCGTCCAGCCACTACGACTACTTCAAGGACCTCATCAAGGGCGACGACGCCAGCGCCGAGGCCCACCGCAAGTTCTACGACGAATACAACGCCGTGCTGGACATGGACGCGGACTACTACCTGGAGACCATCCAGACCGTGTTCCAGGACTACAAGCTGGTGCACGGCACCTGGGACGTGCGCTCGCCCGAGGGCAAGGTCGAGCGCGTGCGCCCGCAGGACATCAAGACCACGGCCCTGTTCACCGTCGAGGGCGAGCTGGACGACATCTCCGGCTCCGGCCAGACCGAGGCCGCGCACGACCTGTGCAGCGGCATCGTGCGCAAGGAACAGCGCCACCTGGAGGCCAAGGGCGCGGGCCACTACGGCATCTTCAGCGGCCGCCGCTGGCGCGAAGTGGTGTACCCCCAGGTGCGCAGCTTCATCCTGGAACACGACAAGCCGGCCAGCGCGGCCCCTGCCGCCAAGGCCAAGCCCGCAGCCAAACCTGCTGCGCCCAAGCCCGCCGCCGCCAAGCCGGCGGCCAGCAAGACAGCCGCCAGGCCGGTAGCCACCCGCTGGGTGACGCCCGTGGCGGATGCCGGCGGCAAGCCCACGGGCGCCGCCGCGCCCACCGAGGCAGACGCGGCCGCCAAGGCCCCCAGCGTGACGGCAGCACCCGCGGCACCCCGCACCCGCAAGGCGCGCAAGGCCTGATCCCCGATACCATTGCGTTTCGCCTTGTTTCGCTTCATCGCGCCGCAGGCAGCCATGCCTGCGGCGTTTTTGTTTTGTCCCCGTGTAACGCCCCCTCCCGCATGCCCTCCCCGACCGCCGCGCTGGCCGCGCGGATCGACGCCGCCTTGCCCCAGACGCAGTGCACGCGCTGCGGCTTTCCCGATTGCTCCGCCTATGCGAACGCCATCGCCGAAGGCACGGCGGCCATCAACCAGTGCCCGCCCGGCGGCGCCGAGGGCATAGCGCGCCTGGCGGCCATCACCGGGCAGCCGGTGCTGCCCTTGAGCGCGGAACACGGCGTGGAGGCGCCGCGCGCCGTGGCGTTCATCGACGAAGCCTGGTGCATCGGCTGCACGCTGTGCATCAAGGCCTGCCCGACCGATGCCATCGTGGGCTCCCACAAGAAGATGCACACGGTCATCGAGCCCTATTGCACGGGGTGCGAGCTGTGCATCCCCGTCTGCCCCGTGGACTGCATCCAGCTGGAGAACGCCAGCGGCGCTGCCACCGGCTGGTCGGCCTGGTCCGCGCCGCTAGCGCTGCTCGCGCGCCAGCGCTATGCGGCGCACCGGGAACGGCAGCCGCTGGAAGTGGTGGAAGACGAAGCGCCGGCCGACACGCAAGACAAGGCCCAGGCGGCGCGGCAGGCCGCCATCGCGGCCGCCCTGGCGCGGGCCCGGCAGCGGCGGGCGCCCTGATTCCTACGGATTTGCATTCAAGCGTAGAACAAGGCGGGAAGCCGCAGACAGTGCTGTAGCACGGCAAGGCGAACCAACGCAGTTATACGGTTGAAGGCAAATCCGTATCAGCGCGCCGCCAGGGTCTTGTACACCCCGCAGCCCAGGTAGAGGTCGCCCACGCGGCTCACGTAGGACATCTTGGTCTGCACCGCCCCCGACGCCGGGTTGGTGATGTCGTACTCCACCCAGCCCGGGCCATGGTCGGCCTGGGCCACGATGTCGCTCACCAGCCGGTCGCCGGCGATGCCGGGAATGTCCTGCACGCGCGTGCCGACCTTGGCCGGGTTGCCGCCGAAAGCCAGGTAGGTGCCCGCCGTGTCCAGCGCGAACACGTACATGTCCCGGTCGTGGTAGGGCAGATTCCTGTCGGTGATGCTGCGAAGGAACTGGTCGCGCGACGTGCTCTTGTGCAGCGCGACGGCCTTCTTCACCAGCGCCACCGCCTCCTCGGCCGTGCCCTGCTGCAGCCGGAAGGCGGACACCGCGCGCGACAGCGTGGAGGCGCGGCTCTCCAGCGCCTCGGCCTGCTGCACCGCGTGGCCCACCATCTGGGCGTTGTGCTGAGTGATCTGGTCGAGTTGCTGCACGGCGGCGCTGACCTCGCGCAGGCCGGTGCTCTGCTCGGCGCTGGAGCCGGAAATCTCGCTCATGCTGGCCGCCACGCTGCGGATGCCGCCCGCCATGTCGGCGATGCCCTCGCCAGCCGAGCGGATCAGGCCCGCGCTGGTCTCGACCTGGTTTACCGAGGCGCTGATCAGCTCGCGGATCTCGTGCGCCGCATCGCCCGAGCGCTTGGCCAGCGTGCGCACCTCGGCGGCCACCACGGCGAAGCCCCGGCCCTGCTCCCCGGCGCGTGCGGCCTCCACTGCCGCGTTCAGGGCCAGGATGTTGGTCTGGAACGCGATGCTGTCGATGACGCCGATGATCTCCGTCATGCGCCGTGCACCTTGCTGGATGGCCTCCACCGACTGCACGGCGCGGCCCATGGCCTCGGCGCCCGCGTCGGCGGCCGTGCGCACCTGGGCGGCCCGCGCGTCGGCGCCCTGGGCCGTCTGGGCGTTGTTCTGCACGGCGGACGACAGTTGCTCCACGCTGGCCGCCGTCTGCTCCAGGTTGGCGGCCTGCTGCTCGGTGCGCTCCGCCAGCGCGCGGTTGCCTTGCGCCAGGCTGTGGCCCGCGTGGGCCACCAGCGCCGCGTTGCTGCGGATGTCGGCCACCATGGAGGACAGGCTGATCACCATCTGGTCCAGCGACCGGGCCATGTCGCCGACCTCGTCGCGGCCCAGCGAGCTGTTGCTGGTGTGGGACGACAGATCGCCGCCCCGCGTGGCCTCGATGGCCCGGGCCAGCCCTTCCAGGTCGGCCGACAGGCTCAGGTAGAGCGCCACCAGCGCATACAGAACCACCGCGGCGCCCAGCGCCACGGCCCACCAGGGCGCTCCCAGGGCGGCAACGGCCAGTGCCGCGGCGATCAGCAGGCCCAGGGTGAAGAGCTTGCCAGGCAGGCGCCAGCGGCGCATCCACCAGAGGCCCGGGCGCAGCGGTGCGGGTCCTGACATCTTGCTTGTCTCCTGTGTTTTCTTATGGGTGGCGGGCATGCTAGGGCGGCGCACTTACGCCGGATTGACACCGGGGCCGGGGCAGGGTTTCCGATAGGGCGCGCACGGTCAAGGCTCCACCAGCGCTTCCAGCCTGCGGGCGACGTCGCCGCACCCGTCGCTCTGCCGCAGGCGCTCGGCCGTCCGCGCGCGCAGGTCCGACGGCTGGTTCAGCACATGGCGCAGGCCATCGGCGAGCTGCCGGGCATCGATGCGGCCCAGCGGCACCGGCCTGGGACCCAGCCCGGCCCGGTGCAGTTGGTGCGCATGGTGGTGCTGGTCCAGGATCAGCGGCAGGATGAGCTGGGGCACGCCGGCGCGCAGCGCGGCGGCGGTGGTGCCCGAGCCGCCGTGGTGCACCAGGGCCGCCACGCGCGGGAACAGCCGGTGGTGCGGCAGGTCGCCGTGCGCCACGCGCCAGCCTGGCGGCAGTCCCCGCCCGCCCAGCCCGGCCCAGCCGGCGGCCAGCAGGCAGCGCCTACCCAGCGCGGCCATGGCCTCGCGCAGCACCCGCTCGATGCGTTCGATCCCGGGCGCGGGCATGCTGCCGAAGCCGACGAAGACGGGCGGCTCGCCATCGCCCAACCAGGCGTCGAGTTCCGGGTCCAGCGCCTGCGGACCATCGTCGAGGTAAATGAAGTTGGCAGCCTGGATGCGGGCCGGCCATTGCGGATCGGGCGGGAACAGCACCGGGTCGGCGGCAATGGCCCAGGGGCCTTCGAAGTGGTCGAAGAAGCGCATCGGAGGCAGGCCCAGGCCGGCCCGCGCGCGGTTGACCGCCGGGTCGAGCACCAGGGCCGCGAAAGGTGGGCCCAGGCGCCACGTCAGCCGGTTGACCCAGGCCGGCAGGTCGCGCCGGGACACATCGGGCGACGGGTGCCGGTCCGAGGGCAGCATGCAGGTGGTGTAGGTCACGCCCAGAAGGGGGAGCCTTGCTTTCTCGGCCACGGAGACGGCGCCGAACGCCACGCCGGCCCAGGCCACCACGTCGGAGCCCTCGCACAGGCCGCGGGCGTCGTGCATCTGCACCGGAATCTGCTCCTGGAGGAAGCGCCAGAACGCCCGGGTCCGCGCCGACGAACTGCCCTGGAAGGCCGGGCCCGTCAGAAACGGCTTCACTTCCCTGCCGACCGCGCCGCACTCGAAGCCATGGCCCGTGATCCAGTCCCGGAAGTCCGGCGGTACGCCCAGCCGCACCGTGTGGCCGCGCCGGCGCAGCGCGAGCGCCAACGCCAGCATGGGCTGCACGTCGCCGCGCGAGCCGACGGTGATGAGGGTGACGCTCAAAGGGCGGGGCATGCCGGCTCTCCTCACCCGGCACTACCGGCCGGGTGCGGGGCATGTTACGCGCCCGTGCCAGGCCCGGCAACGGCACGCCCGTCGCCCATAATGTCGCCCCATGAATCCCCTGCTTTCCCACCTCCAGCCCTACCCTTTCGAGCGGCTGCGGCAGCTCTTTGCCGGGGTGACGCCCCCCGCCAACTACGGTCCCATCAGCCTGGGCATGGGTGAGCCGCGCCATCCCACGCCGCAGTTCATCAAGGACGCCCTTTGCAACAATCTCGGCGGGCTGGCCAGCTACCCGGCCACGGCGGGCGAGCCGAAGCTGCGCGAGGCCTTCACCAGCTGGCTAGGCCGGCGCTATGGGCTGACCATGGACCCGGCCACGCAGGTGCTTCCGGTCAACGGCTCGCGCGAGGCACTGTTCGCGTTCGCGCAGACGGTCATCGACCCCTCCCGGGGCGAGCCGCTGGTGGTCTGCCCCAACCCGTTCTATCAAATTTACGAAGGCGCGGCCCTGCTCGCGGGCGCCCGGCCCTGGTACGCGCCCAGCGACCCGGCGCGCAACTTCGCAGTCAACTGGGACGCCGTGCCCGAGTCCGTGTGGGAGCGCACCCAGTTGCTGTTCGTGTGCTCCCCCGGCAACCCCACGGGTGCCGTCATGCCGATCCAGGAATGGCAGAAGCTGTTCGAGCTGAGCGACCGCCACGGCTTCGTGATCGCCTCGGACGAGTGCTACAGCGAAATCTACTTCCGCGACGAACCGCCCCTCGGCGGCCTGCAGGCCGCCCGGCAGCTGGGCCGAAATGACTTCAAGAACCTGGTGTCGTTCACCAGCCTGTCCAAGCGCAGCAACGTGCCGGGCATGCGCAGCGGCTTCGTGGCGGGCGACGCAGCGCTGATCCAGTCCTTTCTGCTGTACCGCACCTACCACGGCAGCGCCATGAGCCCCGTCGTGCAGGCGGCCAGCATCGCGGCCTGGGGCGACGAGCAGCACGTGGTGGAGAACCGCACGCGCTACCGCAAGAAGTTCGCCCAGGTCACGCCCCTGCTGGCCGGCGTGATGGAGGTGGCCCTGCCGGACGCCGGCTTCTACCTCTGGGCCAAGGTGCCCGACGCTTTGGGCATGACCGATGCCGAGTTCGCGCGCGCCCTCCTGGCTCAATACAATGTCACCGTGCTCCCCGGCAGCTACCTGGCCCG
>Ga0206116_1001609_pt1 | contig 11498 bp, 16 predicted proteins | sample 3A1Ametagenome_FD_178000 | JGI IMG/M metagenome (GOLD analysis project Ga0206116, IMG submission 178000) | Enriched microbial communities from leaf-cutter ant dump, University of Wisconsin, Madison, United States - 3A1A | ecosystem: Environmental > Terrestrial > Nest > Insects nest > Nest dump...
GTAAATACCTCAAAAGTTTTAGTATATCCGAAATGGAACATAAAGCTAAAGGATGTAACAGAGAAGTTTGATACTACAAAAGTCGAACAGGTACAACTTTTAGGTGGATACAGAACCTTTATTTCAGTTATTAACTCAAAAGGAATAAAAACCTTTTGGTTTCATGACAAGTACTCTTCTTTCGAGGAGTAAGAACCGCTGGGAATTGCAGGGAAAGGAGAAGGAGAGTACTTTTAACCTCAACAGGATTAACTTTGGGGCGAGGGTGTATAATCCGACGATCGGGCGGTGGGACCGGGTGGATCCAATGGCTGAGAAGTATTATGGGCATTCGGGCTATAATTATGTTCTGAATAGCCCTTCTGTATTCGTCGACCCCGATGGTATGGCTCCTGGAGGTCCAATTGGTCCCGGTTATTATTCTGCAAGTATAAATTCAAGATATATCGGTTTTGGGTTAAGACACTCAATAGCAGCGGCAAGGATTGGTTTTGGTGTAACACCAGGTTCTACTAACATTTCGACCAATGCTACAAGATTTGCAACTAGAGGAGAAGTTTTATATGGTTCCAAAAGAGGACAACTAGACGAAGGAAGTGAGAATGGAGCGTTTAGACACGCACTTTGGCAAGCAACTATTGCTTCGGAGTTTGGAAGTAATGTAGCGAAAGAAGCGGGAAATGCACATGAAGAAAATCCATTTACAGATTTATCGGGTAGAAGTTTTAAAAACCTTACGGATGCAGATCAAACAGTTGATTTATTAAACAATATTATTGGAAGAGGCATTGGTAGTGCTAATTCAGGCGCAAGTATGGACAACTTAGCAAATTTAGTTCTCGATGAATTTAGAAATAATGGTCTTTATACTGCAACAAAAGATAAAGATGGAAATTGGAATGTATCAAGAACCAGACTATCTTCTAAAAAATATGAGCAATTAAAAGAAATTTTCAAAGGACTTAATCGGAACGGAAGAACAGCGGCTGAGCAAGAAATTATAGATGATAAGGATGAAAAAGAAGCCCGAACTTGGGAAAGAGGTCCAAAATGGTAGAATTATGAAATATAGAAACATACTTATATTGAGTTTCGTGGTACTTTTCAATGCTTGTTCTAATCAAAATGATTTTGATAACATTTTAGCAAATGAATTTGAAAAATGTTCAGAACAAAGGGATGATTGTGTAGTCGATTTTTCAAAAATTATGAAGTTTGAATGGGATACGATGTGTTATTTTTCGGGATCAAACTCATTAGAAGATATAAATAAGAGTTTAGGGTTTGATTTTAAACAGTTTACAGATATTGCAGATAGGGTAATTTTTCTCAACAGAGGGAAAGTTGTTTATCAAAAAGAATGGTTTTCTAATCCAAGCAAAGAATTACAAGGAGTTGTATTTGCTACTAATTTGAAAACTTTTAAGGTTGATAAATCCAATGCCAAATTTAAAATAGCAAAGCAAGGGAAAGCCTTTTATTTGGAAAAACTATAGAAAGTGCCTTTAAAATTAAATATAATTACTTATTGTGTTTAAAAAGGGTCAACCCTACCAGGTATCCGTTCCTGACGGAAGAGCGATCAATGAGTCGAGAGTGTGGAAACTGGAATTTGATTACAAAGATCACCTGGGGAACACGCGGGTGAGTTTTAAGGAGGGCTCATCGGGTGTAGTTCAGACGGCCAGAACGGATTTTGACCCTTGGGGAGTACGGCTGAACGGTACGGGGACTGTGAATGCGTATCAGAACCGTTGGGAGTTGCAGGGAAAGGAAAAAGAATCTACCTTTAACCTCAACAGGGTTGACTTTGGGGCGAAGGCGTATAATCCGACGATTGGGCGGTGGGACCGAACAGACCCTTTGGCAGAGTTTTTCCCGGGCATAAACCCGTATGCGTATGCAATAAATAACCCAGTTCTTTTCAATGACCGTTTTGGGTTATTTCCCAGTTTGGGGATAATGGAATGTCCTACGTGTCCGAAAGGAGCGGAATATGATGTGTACAGAGATAGTCCGGCATTTTTTACGTATAAAGACGGTTTTGTTTATAATGGAGCCGGAACAGATGTGATAGTGAGATCCAATGCCAATAACTCTTCTGTCACTTCTTTTTTATATGAATTTACTATGGGAGCCAGTGCCACTACTGAATATTATTTAGGAAAGCGGCTTGAGAATCTGGCTAAATGGGAAGGTACACATCGATACGGAGGGGCAAAAAATGTATTCTCGCAGGCAGATATAGAGATTAAAGCAATTTCCCGAAAACCTCTTCTTAAAACCAGGCCTGTAAATATTATAAGACAATACACTTTGCCAAGACCGCAAGCATTAAAATTGGTCAAGGGATTGAAGTTAGCAGGAAATATTACAGCTGGTTATACAATTTTATCAACAGGCCAAGAAGCAATAGATGGTGAGATTTCAACAGCTCACGCTTTAACAACAGTCGGTTTAACTGTTGCAGGTGGTGTTGCTGCCACATTTTCAGCACCTGTAGCCATTCCTGCTATTATAATTATGGGTCTATATGGTTATTATGAAGACGACATCTGGCATGATTTTGACAAGCAAAATGCTGCAAATTTTAAAGAATAATAATAATGAAAAGACTGTTTTACGGGTATTTGCACGGTTTACATCAATGGTTAAGGAAAGCAGATGATACAGAAATGTATGTTATAATAATATTATTTGTTTTTGAGGGCATAACAATTATTTACTTGACAACTGTTTTTAATATTAAATTGCCATCTCTTGATAATTTTTTACCCAATAAATGGCTAAGCAGATTGATCGGTGGGGTAAGTATGTATGTGTTAAATAAATATATTTTTGGCTTTAGAGAAAGTAATTATACAAAGTATGAGCCTTTATCCAAAAAAAATACAGTAGCATTCACAATAGGTTATTTTTTATTATTCATTTTAGTTATCATTTTTAAAGGTCATATATCTATGATAAGATGAGGGTTATATATGACAGTATTTAATAAAGCCTATATAGTAAATCTAATTGAGAAATAAGAATAAAAGCCCTGAGAAATCGGGGTTTTTTGTGTTAATTTACTAAATGTTGTAATTGTCTTTTAGTAATAAGAGCATCAATAAGTGTTTTTACCATGGTTTTATCTTCGGGGCTTAAGAGCTGCACGGGCCTTAAACTGTTTTAGTTTTAATAATCCGATGAAATACATAGATAAAGATGGTCTTACTCCACTTTACATTTTTCAACAGGGCAAGGAAGGTCATTATACAATAAGTAAGCAATCAAGGGGGGAATAGTATGCATACTTACAGAAACAATAATGGTACCACCAGCTATTACAATGTGAAAGAAGGTACGATGCGAACTGTTTCGAATAAAGCCACAGAGAATAAATTAGCGGAATATAGAGCCGAAAAAAAGGAACGTATTGAAACTACACAGAAAGTGCTTGATGTGGTGGACAATATTGGAGATGGTTTGTCCATAGCAGGTACAGTAGCGGCACCATTTACAGAAGGAGTTTCACTTACTATTACAGCAGTTGCAGAAGGAATTTCTTTATTAGCTAAAGCAGGTCAACATGAGATAAAACTCTCAATAGAAGGGGCAACAACTGAAAATAAGGTAGATTTAGGTGTTGATATTGCATTGGAATTACTCCCAGGTTTTGCGGAGGGTGCCGTGGGAAAATCGAACTTAGATGAAGTGTCAAAAAAAAATTATACGGGCCGAGATAAAACAAAGGGCAATGGTTGTTGATAAAGCAGTTGTTGGAACAATTGAAAATTCAAGAAAAAAAAATGAACAATAATATTTTATTTATTTTAATACTATTAATAGGTTCTTATTTCTCTTTAAGGAAAGGTTCTAAAGAATGGGATAAAGAATTGTATTATTCATTAAACATTCGCTATATCGGTGTTGGAATTATGATGTTAATTGCAACCATTGTTATTATTATAAAGGAGTTAAATAAATAATGGCACTTAGCTCCCACTCGCTATTCTACTTCTTCTTTAAACACATTAGAGAACGGGAGTTTGAAGATTGCCCTCTCCAGATAAATAAGTGAATATTGTACAAAATCAGATTAAGTGGAAGATAAAGATAAAACCGGTGTAACTAAATCCCCGATAAGCCGAAAATCTATAGCGGAGATGAATGAAGAAATATTACGTTCAGCTCCTAAGCTAGAAGCATTAACGGGTTTTTGGGAGAAACTAAATTATTACATTAATGGGAGAAAAGAGGATAATATTGTAATATGACATAGAGGGTAATTCTGGAAAGGTAGATTATACAGTCATTGGTAGTCTTGTCCGTTACACCTTGCAGGGCAATTCAATAGTTGTGCAACAAACCGGTAGAAATGCCGGGAAGGTTGTAACCGTATTTAGTAACGCACCCGGAACAGCAAAGGGATTAGGTAAAGGCTTCTTTATTCCATGGAAATAAAAAAATAATGAATAAATATGTAAAAATAAATAAGGTTTTAATGGAGTGGAATCCACTTAGTGTTGTGGGGCCTGCCCTTTCGGATGAATACATCGGGCTTATTCCTTCAATACTTGCAAGGAAGAGCGAGATTGATTTAGAAAATTTCTTAAAACAAATTATGTCTGACCGGTACGGGATAGAATATGAAGATAGTGATTCAGAAGGGAAGAAAGAGTTTCAATCAATAATAAAGCAAATAGCAAATATTCTTTGGTGAAATGAATATATTATTTGAAATAGGAAACTGGCTGATAAAGGACATTTATTGCTCTTACCAGCTTTTTATTTTTAATACATCTTCAATTTCTGTTTTTGGGAATTCAATCAAACATGAGCATATGTATCGTAGCTGTTCTTCTGTTGATTGAAAAGATTCTCTGCTAACTTGAATAGGGTTGACTTTGGGGCGAAGGCGTATAATCCGACGATTGGGCGGTGGGATCGAAACGACCCTGCGGCTGAGCTGTATTGCGGGTATTCGGGGTATAATTATGTACTGAATAATCCTCTTTCGCTGACGGATCCTAACGGTATGTGGGTGAATGATGGAAACCGGGTGACAACGGATATCCCTGAGGAGATTGCAGCGTTTATGGATGGGGTTAGAGGGAACGGAGGAGATAAAGATAAGGACAAAAAGAAAACCGGTGTAACTAAATCTCTTGTAAGCCGAGAATCTATAGTGGAGATGAATGAAGAAATATTACGTTCAGCTCCTAAGCTAGAAGCATTAACGGGTTTTTGGGAGAAACTAAATTATTACATTAATGGGAGAAAAGAGGGTAATATTGTATATGACATAGAGGGCAATCCTGTAAAGGTAGATTATACAGTCATTGGTAGTCCTGATTTAATAGGAGGGGTAAAAGGAGCGGCGAGTTTACTTAAATTAGCTGCAGGAGCTGAGAGGGGAAAAGAATTATTTAACTTTAGTTCAAGGGCGGCTGAACACATTAAATACAGCCCGATAAAACCCTAACGAATATGTACGAAAAGAGTTATAAACGAAGATTGTATTGGCTTATTGACCAATATTTGTCAGGCAAGATTGATGAACCAACATTTTGCGATGAATTCTATTATTCATACGATTTAGAAATTAGTAATGAAACCCTTTCAGACGTAGAGCAGCAAACCTTTGCAGAATTAAGTAATGTATCCAGTAGGTTCTCCCAGTATGAGGAAGACCATAAATTAGATGCACGAGCTTTTTCTACTGTGCAAGAGTTGAAGCAAAAGATAATAGAAACGAAAAAGAAGTTACAAGAGCAAAGCCCGATTTCTCGTTTAGACAACTAATAAAAATGCATGGGGATGACATAATTAGTATGTCTATAAAAGTCTGGTACCGAGAGCCGGCCTCATTTCAATTAGCATAGCCGTCATTATGATAATTAAGGAGCTAAATAACTAGTGACACTTGGTTTACCAATTACGGAACTGTAAACGTTCTATGGGAAGATAAAAGACCAATCAGTTCTTCCTGGTGTTCGATTGTGTGGATCCGATGTCGGAAAAAGGTTCGAACTCACGCTATATATTTTCATAGTAATAACCTCTTTCGCTGACGGACCCTAACGGTATGTGGGTGAATGATGGAAACCGGGTGACAACGGATATCCCTGAGGAGATTGCAGCGTTTATGGATGGGGTTAGAGGGCAAAAAGGTGGAGATGACGATGACAAGAAGAAGAACAATCTGAATAAAATGCAGTCTTTACCTATTGGTGATATAGGAACTGGTTTAGGTTTGGCTGGTGAGGTTTTCTGGGCGTTGGGAGAAAATAAGAGTGCTGACCTCTATAAGGAGGGTTTCAGAAGGGGTATAGAAGGGAACTATAAACTTACAGGACGAAACTTCTCACTTTTTGGAAACCAACCAATGACTGAAGCGAGTAAGCCGCTAACGAATCTAACAAAAATAGGTAAACTTGGGAAAAATGCGTTTAATGTAGGTACTATGCTTTCTGTTGGATCATTATTGGCTTTTGATATTCCATCGTATAATGAAGGCTCAATAAGTGTATCTAGGTTAGGTTACAGAGTGTTAAGTACAGGAAGTTCGTGGTTAGTAGCTTCGTACGTGAGTGGTTCTTATGGAGCATTATTAGAAGCTGGCCTTACCGGACTAGAAAAGGTTTATGACGGGACAAAACCAACGAGAAAAGAAATAAGGAATAGTTATGATCAATTTAAAAGAACCTTAACGAGCTCATGGCTTAACTTCAAGTAAATATGGAAATTTATAAAATTAAAGCACAAACTCATTATCGTTTTTTGAAGAGCATTTTACTATATATAGTGCTCACAGCAGTAGGGATGCCTATTATTAGCTATTTTCGAAAAGGTTATGTTGACTGGGAGGCATCTATGACTGGAGGATTATGGGGACTTGTTTTACTCGTTACTCCTGCTGCTCTTATGCATTTTAACTATTATTCTACCAACAAAAATATGGTGGTATATTACGAAGAATCGAAAAAGCAATTACGAGTAAGTGACAAAGATCGTGACGTAACTTTTACCATGTCGGATATAGAGTCTGTAAAGGATTTTAAGACCTACCCTAAAGCAGAAAACCGGACCACATGGTTTCCGTGGGATGAATATCATTACTCATTGGTAGAATTGAAAAACGGGGAGAAGTTTTATTTTACCAGTCTGATACTTCCTAATCTGGATTTACCAATTGATAAAAGTAAAATTACCTTAAAGAAGCGGTTTTATCCGGCTATTTGGTAGGGCCTTTTAAAGAAAGTACCGGATTAATACGGGTTTATTCAATAAAAATGCTCTTCGAAGAGAGCGTTTTTATTGCATAGCTTTAAGCTTGACATTATTAATATAGAATGGAGGGGCTTGTTTTTTTAACTGAACGCCGGCCGAATGAAAAGTAAAAAGTATCTTGCAAATGCAGTGCTTAACAAATACAGAAAGATCTTTTAAATGGGCAGTAACTTTGATCCCTGGGGTGTGCGGCTGAACGGTACAGGGACTGTGAATGCGTATCAGAACCGTTGGGAGTTGCAGGGTAAGGAGAAAAAGAGTACCTCTAACCTGAACAGGATAGACTTTGGGCGAGGGTGTATAATCCGACGATCGGGCGGTGGGATAAGGTGGATCCAATGGCAGATCATTCAAGACAAGCTTCAATATCCCCATACTCATATGTAGCAAATAATCCTATACAATATTTTGACCCTACGGGAATGATTTGGGAAGATCCCAAACAGGCAGAATGGCTAAATGCGGCTATTAATAATAGAATAGAGAGTATAGAAAAGAATAGTACGAAAATTCAAACTCAAATTGATAAAGGAGATTTGAGCGATAAGAAGTTAGCGAAGCTTGAAAACAGACTTGAAGATAATAAATCTAAAATTAATAATTTAAACCAATCCCTTTTAGACATTGAAGCAATTGGAAATGCAGCCGAAACTTACAGGCTCACGGGGCCAAGTAGGAGTGATGGAACTCACAGAGTTGTTAAAGGAGCAGATGGGGTTATCAACATTGAAGGTAGTACTACAGGACTTCATATTCATGAAATCCGACACGTAGGACAGTCTATTGAAGCGGGAGGAGTTAAATTTAATAAGGATGGACGATTACTAAACGCTGCAAAAGTGATAAATGGTGATTATTCCAAAGTTTATAATAATGAGATAAACGCTTATAAAGTTCAGTATTCATTTGATGGCTCATATCCAATGGGAGTAAGTTCATTAGGTGATATAAATGTTAATTCATTAAGAGAAATAAAAGATAAAAATGGAAACTACATATATAGGTTTGAAAAGAAATAAATCGCTGTCTCTATTTGTATGGGTAATTTTTATTTTTTTGTGTGGTGGTTGTATTGTGACAAAACACACACAAATAAATAAAGAGGAATTGCCAGGAATTTATGTTTTAGAAACTGATAAATTATATCAAGCCTTTACAGAGGTGAACTACCATAGTTTAGTTTTGTATAATGATGGAACTTATATTTTAAAAAAGGCTGAAATAAAATTTACACCAGTTATTGAACAATGTGATGTAGCCTCAAAGGGTAAGTGGTCTGTTTTGTCAAACGATGTACTTGAATTAACAAGTGAAAACAATTATTTAAAGCAAAAAGGCTTTGAATATGAGTTGAAAAAGGAAAACAAATTGTCGCAGGATAGTTTATATATTCAGGTAAACTTTTCTGCGGGTATTGATGAATTGCCTATTAAACTGAATTTTGGGTTCAATTATAACAATAGTAAGTCTATTGAAACCGAAAAAGCGTCAATAGTGCTACCTAAAACAACTTATTTAAATACAATTGCAAATAGAAATCATATTTCATTTTATTTAACAGGCAACATCTCTTGTAAAAGTAGGACAGTTTTTAAAATATTCGAAGAAGATATAGACACCGAGAAGTTTAACTTTTTGACTATTAGCTTGCCCAATTTTGACAGATGTTTTTTTGAGTTTGAGCCCTATAATCAGGATTTGATTTATATCAGAGGGGAAAATCAGTTGTTATGGCAAGGGGAAATATGGAAAAAGTAGTATAAAAGAATAATCAGAGCCCAAGTGTACCACTTGTTTTTTTGTTATAAAATAGATTGTATTTCCCTTTTTACGATAAACGGGTCAATAACGGAGAAAATATAGTTACGGGCAGTTTTCTTAAGCTTTATGTTGAATCTGCAGGTTTTAAAAGAATGAACCCTAATAATGAGTAAAAAGAACAAGATATACACAGTTGTAAGCACAATCATATTCATCTTGATTTATTTTGGAATAAAACATTATAGAGAAGGATCTGATTATAAGGAAGCTATTCTAGGTGAATGGGAATCAAACGAGGCTAATGGTGGGAATTTTAGTTTTACCTTTTTGAGAAATAACACAGTTGAAATAAGCAATGGTGATACTATTTTGAAAATAGAATATCAAATTAATCAGAGTAAACTTAAATTGATAGAGAACGAGAAAGTGAAAAAGGATTATTTATATAAAATTGAAAGCGAAAAGCTAATCTTGTCAGAAAAGGGGGATGATCTCATTTTCCGTAAGGTTGATTAGGTTAAGGAATAATGAGGAATTATTAAATGGGACATTAATCATAAATAGTCCTTTCGCCAAAGCAAAAGAGCCTTAATAGTATTCATTATATCGGCCGGTTTTTTCAACACATCAATCGGGGGAAGTCAAGGTTGGGATTCTATAAGTACACAACCCCGAAGCAAGCTCTCGCAGCTAAAATGAGCTCCTTTTATTTTTTCATCGGAACACCGGCCGAATGGGAAAAAGTATCTTACCTATACAGGTGTAAAATTCTTAATCCTGAAAGAATAGTGGGAAGTTGTACAGAGACAAACAGCTGGTAGTTGCAGGGCAAAGAGAAAGAGAGTACCTTTAACCTGAACAGGGTAGACTTTGGGGCGAGGACGTATAATACTACTATTGGGCGTTGGGACCGAAACGACCCTGCGGCTGAGTTGTATTACGGGTATTCGGGGTATAATTATGTACTGAATAATCCTCTTTCGCTGACGGACCCTGACGGTATGTGGGTGAATGATGGAAACCGGGTGACAACGGATATCCCTGAGGAGATTGCAGCGTTTATGGATGGGGTTAGAGGGAACGGTGGGGGAGATAAAGATAAGGACAAGAAGACAACCGGTGGTATTACTACCAGGACAGTGGCATCAGGGATGCCCGCCAATATAGCTTTTGGTATGGGTGTTTACGGAGGTTTACAACAAACGGGGCAATTTTTAGGTAGTTTAACTACAGTTGAGGGTTGGTCTGATTTGGGGCAAGGGTTTGTAAATATGATGCAAATGACAGCGCTAAATGCTCAAGGGACTTTTATGAGAGCTAATATGACTATGGCTATCAAGGATTATACACAACATATACCAAACATGACTGTCGGTGAAATTGCTTATGATGCAGGGTATGGGGCAGAGAAAGTTGGAGAAGCTATGCTGACAAGAAAAGCGATGCCTGTTTCCAAAGCTAGCTTAGGGTTGCCAAAAGGATTAGGTGCTGTAAGCCCTAATACTAATGGTTTTTCACTTTTATTAAAAAACACAATGGGCAGGAGCCCAGTTAGAATACCCACATTAGTAGGGTACAATATTAGGCCAACTAAAGATATTGGGTTGATTATGAGTAGAAATATATTAACACCTATTGGGTATACCAGTGGAGTTGGACAGTTTCAATATTTGTCGATAAAGAAATAAATATGGAATATGAAATAATTGAACAAATTAAACTTCTTTTGATCAGTCAAGGAGTCGAATGTGAAAATATGACATTTGAAACAACACTACAATCTTTCGAAATGCTTCGGGACGACATAGAATTCTTTTTTGAAAGCTATGGGAAACTTTTTAAAGTAGATTTTACAGGGTTCAGATATAATGATTATTTCACAGAAGATCTTTCGGTGATCGAATTGTTAAAAAAGGTATTTAGTCACATTTTTTACTCTACGGGAGGATATAAACAATCTACAAAAATCCCAATAACAATGAGACATTTAGTAAAAGTGGCAGAGTATGGTAAATGGTTTAAGCCATAGAAAACGTAAAATAATGATCTTCTATGTATTCTCGCAATTTCAGTTATAGTGAGAATGTTGACAGAATAGAGTATAATAGATAGTCCTTTTGCCAGCGTTTTAACCCGATAGCCTAAAGCAGATCAAAGGGAGTCCTTTAATGCATCCACCGCAGACACCTACCTTCAGGTGGTTGACTATATGTGGCATATCCGTGGAGGCTTATCAGGCATTAACTTAAACAGTTCGGGAAACCCGGTACCTAACAGCACGGAAAAAGACCTGTTCAGCTATAAGCTGGAGTACGAAACGGCCGGGCAGTGGGGCGGCAATATCGGGAAGCAGTCGTGGAATCATGTGAACGGCACTACGCCTGTGGGGATAAGGAGCTATACATATACGTATGATACGCAGTCGCGGTTAAAGACGGCCACCTACAGCGGCATCGGCAGCG
>Ga0206116_1001611_pt1 | contig 11484 bp, 6 predicted proteins | sample 3A1Ametagenome_FD_178000 | JGI IMG/M metagenome (GOLD analysis project Ga0206116, IMG submission 178000) | Enriched microbial communities from leaf-cutter ant dump, University of Wisconsin, Madison, United States - 3A1A | ecosystem: Environmental > Terrestrial > Nest > Insects nest > Nest dump...
TTAAGAGCTTCGCCCAGGTTGGCAAATACCTGTGCTCCTTTATAACCGGCAATGGAAGCAAGCGTTTGCCTGCTGATCAGAATATCTTTACGCCGGTCTGTAAAATAATCGGCCGTTATGCTTAATTTGTTAAATAATCCCAACTCCAGGCCGATGTCGGTTTTATAAGACCGTTCCCAGGTAAGGGCTTCTACTCCTATGATATTTTCTGTAGTTCCGCCTACCGAGCCTCCATTAAGCCCAAAGCCAGTACCTCCGCCGCCACCCATTTGGGTGAGATAAGGGAATCTTGAACCCGCGCCGCCTATATTATCGTTCCCCACCACACCATACGAGGCCCGAAGTTTAAGAAGGGAGAAGATATTACTTAAACCATCAAAGAATTTTTCTTTGGATATGACCCAGCCTCCGGAAACAGAAGGAAACAGCCCAAACCGTTTTCCTTCTTCAAAATTTTCGGAGCCGGTATAACCCGCGTTCAGTTCCAGCAGATATTTATTGTTATAAGCATAATTGAGGCGCCCTGCCAAACTCTGGTTCCTGTACGGAATAGAGCTGATGGCATTCCCGGCTGTGCTTACCAGCCGGTTCCGCATATTGTATAAAATCATACCTCCAAAATGATGGTCACCAAAGGAACGATCATAATTCAGGTTTCCTTCCAGGTACATCACCCGTTCGCCGGTGGCACTTTGCGAATAGTCCAGGAACTCTTTCCCTACACGGGTTTGGGTATAAATAAGATCCCCGTCTTCGTCCCGGCTGGTAGCCAGGAACAGGTCGTTCAGATGGCTACGGCGGTTATCAAACTCACCGTAACTATCAAATGAAAAACGTCCGTAGGCAGAAAGGCCTTTGGTAATAACGTCCAGCTTTTGAGTTAGTGTAAATACCGATTGTACCGTAGGCCGGAATTCGGAACTGTAACCATTATTCTGCACTTCATTCAGCGGATTGTTTCCACCGTTATTGACAGGGCCGGCCCATTTCCCGTCGGGGTAATTTACCGGAAACCCAACCGGTGTAGTGGCGTAGGACAGGTACCAGAGCCTGCCTGCCGCAATACCCGGGTAGCGGGCATTCACCAGCATCGCATCAAGGTTAAGCTGCAATAAAGTAGTACGGGTAACATTTACGTCAAGGTTGGTGCGGAAATCATAACGCTTAAAAGATAGGTTAGGATTAAAATCGTTCATCTTTTTTACATTATAGGGCCCTACCTGGTTATAAAAAGAACCTGAAAGAAAATACCGTACAGCTTCACCACCACCCGATACATTCATATTCGCATTGGTCAGCGATGCATATTTGCCATACACTTTATCTACCCAGTTCACGTTTGGATATAAGTAAGGATCGAGCCCACTGGCTGTTTTTTGAATTTGTTCATCTGTATAAAAAGATGTCAGCCCCATATTGGTGCGTGCCTCATTGTACAGCTGCATATAGCTTACGCCATCCAGCATCTCCGGCCTTTTGGTAAAGCCAGTAAGGCCCGTTTCTGCTTTCAATGAAATCTTTGGTTTACCGGCAACCCCTCTTTTGGTGGTAATGATCAACACACCGTTTGCGCCTTTAGCTCCATACATGGCTGTGGAAGAAGCATCTTTCAGCAAGCTGATGCTGGCTACATCTTCGGGGTCTATATTATTAAAAGAACCGCCATAGCTGCTGTTTACATCATCACGCTGCACCCCATCTACAATGATCAGGGGTGTATTCGCATTATCTTTTGTAAACGTTCCAATACCTCTTATGGTGAATGTAGAATTATCGTACCCCGGTTCACCACTGGATTGTACCGAAATGACACCAGCCACTTTTCCTGCCAGTGCATTAGAAAGGTTGGGCACAGGAGTATGCATATCGCTCATGTTTACAGAAGCTACCGAACCTGTTACCGTAATTTTTGCTTGCTTTCCATAAGCCGTTACCACAATATCCTGCATCACATCCGGCTTGGCAGTAAGCGTGATCTTTAAATTTCCCTTTGCAGGTACCGTTACCTCCTGCGGGCTCATGCCTACCATTGAAATATCCAATACCTCGCCAGGCTCAGCATCAATGATAAAAATACCCATGTCATCGGTGGTAGTTCCCCTGCCCGGTTTGCTTTTGTGCGTTACTGAAGCGCCGGATATCGGGTTGCCATCCACATCCATTACGCTTCCTTTTACAATGGAGGAGTCCTCTGCCTGTATTACAGGTTTCTCAGGAGCGCTTTTTATTTTTTCCTGTATCGCTGGTTTGGGGCTTAATAAGATCTTCCGGTCGCGAATCTGGTAAACAATGTTTTTGCTGCTAAACAAATAATCCAATACTTTTTCAAGTTGTGCGTTTTGAAAGTTGAGACTTATTTTTTCTTTGTCGTTCAAAAGCTGATTACTGTAAAAGAAAACATAGCCCGACTGTTTTTTAATGGACTGAAATACCTGGTAGTAAGTGGCATTTTGTTGCCGTACGGTAACAAGCGCGCCCGGGCTTTCTTTTTGAGCAAAACTTTTGCTGCCCCATAACAGCATGCAACAACAAAAGAGCGTAGGCAAGATCGTGCCGACTGACCGGACATCTTTGATTTTCAATTTTCTCATAATTTTTTCTCTCTGGTTAAAGAATATTAAAAGACGAATGACAAACACGTTATATAATAAGCTACAACAAGCAAACAAAACCGGGTGAAAAGTTTTTTTAATTATAACCGATAACATTGCAATGAGGAGATTTCTTCAGAAGTCTTGGAAGGTTGATGTTATACAGCTCATCATACCTGTTCCATTTAAGTCACATCTTTGTGCATTGCTCTATTGTTGCGCTCCTTTACTTATTTTATTATTAACTATACGCGGGTTGCCATCAATATCAGTAGTTCCGTTTGCTTCCCCATCAATCACAACGCCTGTATTGCGCGCCGGAGAAGCCTCCTCTATATGCAAATCAGGAATTACTGCACTTTTCAATAATGGGTCTTCTCCATAAACGCTATTCCCGTCGCAGCCACTGGTATTTTTCCATTCATCGAAGCTTTTTACACCCCCTCCTGAAACGCTGCCCCATACCCATTGAGGTGTGCCTGTAGTATAATACAGGTTGTTGTCAATAATATTGCCGGCTCCTGTAGCCGTGTATTTATGAATAAAAATATCCACGGGCCGGGCATAAATAATATTATTACGGATAACATTATTAAAGCATCGTTCTGTAAGCCTTATTTCGCCTTCTATTTCTCCAAAGGCACCAATTGTTTTATTGTTTTGAAAAAGTGTATTGTTTACGATGGTACAATCATAAGTGCCGCCAATAGTATAGTTAAGATAATCGCCTATATAAATGCCTGTGCGCCAGTTATTATATACAAAATTATTCCGCACGATTGTTTTTTTGGTAGGATAGGCATTATTTTCACTTACCAGGCCAATACCCCTGTCGCAGTTATATACCTTGTTCCGCTCTATAATTGTATTAGCCCCCCCGCATACATAAATAGCAATAGCCCCATAGTTATTTACACCCCATATTTCAGTGCTGTTTGCCATGCTCACATTATACAGCTCATTATCACTTACCACTCCATTACGCGCAAAGTTGGTGGCAGGGTCTCCTCCCGGGTTCAGGCCGCCGCCATCGGCGATGATGATCCCTATATTTTCTGTATGGTACACTTTGTTGTGCGTTACTTTAAACCCGTCCACATTGCCTGCAAGTGTAATATTTTCACTGGTGCCGGTTTGTGTATCATGTACAGAACATCCTGTAATTTCGATATCGGTAATAGCCTTAGAGCCATTGCCGATAACCAGGATAGCGTGGGCGCTGCGCCAGTTATCCAGTGTTGCGGTATGCTTAATATTATAAATGTTACAATTCTTTATAGTAATATGGTGCGAATTGCCATTGATGGCAATTCCTTCCGGGTCGGCTCCTTTTACTGCGGTCTCAAAATTTCGGATATCAAATCCATCCATAATAATATACTGCGCATTGGTAAAAGTAACCAGGGCTTCCCACCCCGTAGCCATCACACTCATCCCATCAATCGCAGGCCTCTCGCCCGGATATGCCCGGAGCACCACCGGTTTATCCTGAATACCAGACCGTGAAAAAGTTATTTTTTCATAATAAACCCCTGCTCTTACAATAAGCGTATCGCCAGCTATTACCCTGACCAGGGCAGTATTGATACTTTTCCAGGGAGCATTGATGGTGCCGGATGCCGCATCGCTGCCATCGGCCGCTATATAATAGGTATGAGTTGCTGACTGCCGGGGTGGTTTATTACTTTGATTAGTATGTTTACCACAAGAAGCAAGCATTAGCATGGTCGCCACGAAAGTTAACATATAGCAATTCATTTGTATTAAGATCGTTTTTGTTCAACAGCCACATTATGATAGCTGCTATCTTTAATACAATTTTTTTATAAATCGGGTGAAGCGCCTAAGGTGTGGCTAATAAATATGCAGCGTTTTGCCGGCATAATAGTATTGTATGCCTGTAGTGGATCTTAAATCATCCAGCAGCTCCGGAAGATTTTCCTTATTCATTACTCCGGAAACTGATTTTCCTAAAGTGGAGGCATTGTCAATTGTAATAGTAACACCATAGATACGGGACATAGAGCTGATCAGCTCCTGCAAAGACACATCATGAAAATAATAGAGCCCCTTCATCCAGGCCGTTACATCATCCGTATCGATAGTAGTAATGTTAAACCCGGTGCCGGCGTTATACACAGCAGCATGTCCGGGTAGAACAGCCTGGTCTGCACCTCCATTGGCAGGCGTAGTGCGTACCTGGCCTTCAATTAAAGCCGTGGTCACTGTGCCTTTTGTATAAGTATTGATATTAAATGCTGTGCCCACAACCTCCACCTTGGTAAGGGGCGTATGCACAATGAAAGGATGCACACGATCTTTGGCCACTTTAAAATAAGCCTCACCTTCTATATACACATCACGCGTTGCATTACCAAACCTGAACGGAAATTTGAATTTTGAGTCAGCATTAAGAGTAACAACGGTACCGTCCGATAAAGTAAGCATATAACTGCCGCCGCCGGGAACAGCAATCTGGTTAAGCACTGTATCCGACGAATTGAAGTGAAGACCATTGCTTTCTATATTCAAGACGGTACTTCCCAGCTTCATTTCGCCTGTATATACGCTATCTGTAAGATCAATTACCTGTCCGCTGCCTGTTTGCAATTGTACAGCGCTTTTATTTTTCTTTATCTGTAAGGCTATCGCCTGGTTATCTGTTATCCGTTTATTTTCTGAAAAGAGCCATATACTACCCGAAATTATGAATGCCAGTATAGCAGCTGCGGCTGCAATGAAACGAATACGATGTATGCGTTTTTTTCTTTCCCTCTTTAGCTTCGCCTCCCGGAACTGTTCCAGCGCTTCTTCCGGTTGTATCGCATCAACAAACTCCTGAACACCTGTTTTCTTCCCTTCCTGCTCCAGCTCTTCCCATATTGCTTTAGCCTGCGGATCATCGTAAAGCGTATGCTGAAGCAAATGCTCCTCCTCCCGGCTGATTGTACCAGCCAGCCGTTCTATATAAAGTCTGTATAATAAATCGTAATCCTTTGCCATTATTATATTAAATACAGCATAAATAAAAACAGGGTTAATTATTTTTTGTTAATCATCCCCATTCTTAATGTTTTTAACGCGCTTTTTAAGTGAGTTTTCAATGAGTTAACGCTAATGCCCATTTCCTCAGCAGCCTCACTATATTTTTTTTCTTTAAAGTACACCATAGTAAGCGCCGACTTTTTTTGACCTTTCATCTCTGACAGTAATTTACGAAGTTGCTCTTCCTGGTGTATAGAATCCGTATGTTCCCCGGGCTCGGCACTTTGCTCTTTCTGTAAATACTTAACAGATTCGTCCCGGGCGCTTTTTACCTTTTGGCTCTTTAAATAGTTAAGGCACCTGTTTTTTACAGCAAGAAAAAGGTAACCTTTAATATCGTTGTGAAAATGTTCATACTGCTTCTTCTCCCATATATCCAGAAAAAGGCTCTGTACCATGTCTTTGGCCTCATTTTCATCTTTCAAAAAGAAAAAGGCATTTGCAGAAAGCAACTTAAAATACTTCAGGTAAAGCTCATCAAAAGCAGCCAGATCTTTATTTTTCAATCTTGTTATTAAATCGATATCCTGCTGCTTCGACATATTTGACGACGGAAATTTTAATAATAAACAGCATGTGAAATACTCCCTTTATACAGCAATGAACATTCCTCACAAGCTTATTATATCTCCAGCCATGAACTTCCATGCTGGGTTTGTATCCTTCAAATATAATATAAGATTCTGTTAAATCAACAAATACGTAATGCTGTAAGCCTCACCCTTTAGTTGGCCAGCGTTGTATCTTTAGTTGCTAAAGGGGATTGATATATGTTACTTTTATCTGTTTAAATCATGAGTACACAAAAGCCGTCAAGAAGAAGATTTTTAAAAATAAGTGGAATCGCTGCTTTAGGGTGGAGCCTGGTGCCGGCATCTTTTGACCAGGTTTTTGCGAAAGCACCCTTTGCATATCCTCTTCATAATATACCGCCGGAAAAAGGACTGGACCCAAAATGGATCCGGTCGCTCTACGAAAGAGGCAAGCCCACAACCTACCTCAAAAGCCGCAATGAGCTGCAATATATCGGCATGCCGGCCGGCGGTCTGCATGCCGGAACCGTTTATCTTGGTGGGGATGGCCGGCTTTGGCTTTGGAGCATCTATAATGATGACCGCGAAGGAGTAGATCCCAAAACCGTACTTTGGAACGATGGCTCTAAAGAAGTAAAAGTGCGCAGCCGTGATGGCGCCAATTATATAGAGCCATCCCTGGCAGATAATAAACGGGTTTTGGAGCAGGGTTTCGCCATCCGCATTGAAACGGAGGATAAAACCATCATTAAGGAGCTTAAAGAAACCGACTGGCAGGAGGTCGCGTTTGAAGCCACTTACCCTGCCGCCACCATACGGTACACAGATAAGAATGTTCCGGTCGATGTTGTTGTAAGAGCCGGCGGCATATTTATCCCGTTGGATGCAGACAACTCGGCTATACCTGCAACCGTTTTTTCCATTCACCTGGAAAACAAATCAGGCGAAAAAATAAAGGCAGCGATCACAGGGTGGATGGAGAACGGTGCCCATAAATTAACAGCAAAAGCAGAGGATGGAGTAAGGCAAAATAAAATAGTGCAGCAGGACAGTTATTCCGCAATAACAGGGGCTTTCAGCATTCATAATCCCGAAGCAATAAAACAAAGAGATGCAGGAACCACCTGTATTACTTATGTAGGCGAAGCGACGCGGTTGAATACTGATGCCCATCCATGGCCTGTTGATGAGGCTTTTTTTACTTTGGAGAACCGGGAGATGAGCACAGGGAAAGAGGCTGGTGATAAATTAGTGGGCAGCATTTGCACAGAAGCATCCATTGAGGCTGGCGGCCATCATGAAGCCCGTTTCATAATAAGCTGGCACTTTAATCACGGGTTGGCAAAGCTTGATCGGCTTAATGAAATAAAAAGTGGTTATTACTATGGCCGGCGATTTAAAGATGCTTCAGCCGTGGGTATATACGTTGCGCAAAATTTTGAAAAGCTTTTCGGGCAAACCCTGCTGTGGCAGCAAACCTATTACGATGCCACATTGCCGCACTGGTTCCTGGAAAGAACGCTTTTGAATATTGGCACACTTGCAACAGCCAATACCTATCGCTTCGCTAACGACCGCTTTTGGGGGTGGGAAGGCGTGAATACCTGCGAAGGCACCTGTACCCACGTATGGCAATATGCGCAGGCAATGGGACGGCTATTCCCTTCTCTGGAAAGGGACGTACGGCAACGAACAGATATGGGGATTGCCCTGCAGGAAAACGGGGGCATTATTTTCCGGGCAGAATACGAAACAAGGCCGGCCATTGACGGGCAGGCAGGAACGATCTTGCGTATGTACCGCGAACACCAGGTGAGCGCAGATGATCAGTTCCTGAAAAGAAACTGGGAACAGGTTAAAAAAGCCGCCCGGTTCCTGCTGGCCCAGGATAAAAACGGGGACGGCATGACGGATACCCCCATGGAAAATACGCTGGATGCCGTTTGGGAAGGAGAGATCGCATGGATCGTTGGGCTGTGCATTGCCGCTGTAAAAGCAGCGCAACGGATGGCAGAAGAAATGAACGATCAGGCATTTGCAAAAACCTGTAAAACCTACGTTGAAAAAGGCTGTCAAAACATGGCCTCTCATCTTTTTAACGGAGAGTACTTTATACATCGTCCGGATCCGGCACAAGGGCGTAAGAAGCTGGGCGCCTATAATACCTGTCATATAGATCAGGTTTACGGACAAAGCTGGGCCTTCCAAGTGGGGTTGGGGCGATTATGGGACAGGGAAAAAACGCGGTCTGCATTAAGGGCATTATGGAAGTACAATTTTGCACCTGATGTTGGGCCTTATATTAAAACCCACACCGGCGGACGGCCTTACGCTTTGCCGGGAGAGCCGGGTATGGTGATGAATACCAATCCCCAAAACGAAGCCCAGCCGTATGGAGAAGATATAACCTGGCAGCTGGGGTATTTTCATGAATGTATGAGCGGGTTTGAACACCAGGTAGCGAGCCATATGATGGCGGAAGGCATGACGGATGAGGCGTTGGTACTGACTCGGGCCATACACGACCGGTACCATGCATCCAGGCGCAATCCTTTTAACGAGATCGAGTGCAGCGATCATTACGCACGGGCAATGGCCAGCTATGGTACATTTATTACTGCCTGCGGATTTGAATACCACGGACCCAAAGGATACATGCGCTTTGCACCGGCGTGGAATAAAGATCATTTTAAAGCAGCGTTTACGGCGGCTGAAGGATGGGGCAGCTATGAGCAACATTACAGCGAAGAAAAGCAACAGCACCACATCTATTTAAAATACGGATCGCTGCAACTGAACATGCTTCGTATTGAAAAGGAAAATGCCCGTTCAGTAGCCGTAAAGTTAAATGATCAACCCGTTGCGGCAGACTTTCATCAATACAAAAAAGAATTACAGGTATCCTTTAAAAAAGGAGTGCTGCTCCGGGAAGGGCAGGTGCTCACAATTGATATTGCCTGAAATTCTTTATACAAAAACTAACAGAAGACCGTAAATACCACTTTTCCCTTATTAACACAATTTGGTAAAGATTTTGCAGGAATAGTTTTAAACTATTATTTATGGCAAAAGTTAACATTGGCATTGAAGCCAAAAATCTGAAAGCTGTCTCAAAACTCTTATCCGCCGTGCTTGCCGACCAGCATGTGCTTTATATTAAAACAAGAAAATACCACTGGAATGTATCCGGGCCAAGCTTTATGGAGCTGCACCTGTTGTTCGAAGCCCAGTACGAAGAATTAGCCAAAAGCATAGACGAGGTGGCTGAGCGGATAAGCAAGCTGGGAGAGCCTGTGCCCGGGACCATGGCCGATTTCATTAAATCTGCTTCATTAAAAGAAGACAGTACCATACCCGATCAGTCAGCTATGATCAATAACCTGCTTAAGGATCATGAAGCATGCATTAAATCTTTACGGAATGGCATTGATGATTGCGAAGATAAATATGAAGATAAAGGCACTGCCGATATGCTGACTGGCCTAATGCGCAAACATGAAACGAACGCATGGAAGCTGAGAAGGTATCTGAAATAAGCTATAGCGCCGGTACACACTTTTTAAAAAGAGCACTCTTCTTATTCAGGGTGCTCTTTATTTTATGGTACTATCTCTTTGTCCGTTTTTTAAAAAGGCTTTTAATCTCTACATTCGTTATATAAATAAGTTTGCCATGAGACGAACCTTTCTTCTTGTTTCCGCATTATTACTTGTTGCTACTTTTTTGCTGGGTTTCTATATCAGTAAAAACTGGTATGTAATTTTTGCAGGCACATTGTTCTGCTCTTTAATGGGATATTACGATATGCTGCAAACCAAACATACCGTACGCCGTATTTACCCCCTGTTTGGCCGGCTGCGTTATGTTATGGAAGAACTGCGCCCTAAAATATATCAATACTTTGTAGAGTCGGATATTGACGGGCGCCCGCTAAACCGTATCGACCGGTCCACCATTTATCAAAGGGCAAAGGAAGATAACGATACCATGCCTTTCGGTACACAGCTGGATGTGTACGCGCCGGGCTATGAATGGATCTGTCACTCTATTGCGCCTAAAAGTTTTAAAACATTAGATCATAATCCACGCGTGATATTTGGCAATAAGGACTGCAAACAACCTTACAACGGCAGCATTTTAAATATCTCTGCTATGAGCTATGGTTCGCTTAGCTCCAACGCAGTAGAAGCCATGAATGGCGGTGCCAGAATTGGAAACTTTGCGCACAATACCGGAGAAGGTGGTCTGAGCGATTTTCATTTGAAACAAGAAGGTGACCTGATCTGGCAGATAGGTACAGGTTATTTCGGCTGCCGGGACGAGCAGGGGAATTTTTCTCCGGAACTCTTCGCCCAAAAATCGCAGATACCTAATATAAAAATGATCGAGATAAAGATCTCGCAGGGAGCCAAGCCCGGGCATGGAGGTATTTTACCCGCAGCCAAGAATACACCGGAAATCGCAAAGATCAGGCATATTACACCTGGCGTTACCGTTGAATCGCCACCCTTTCATTCCGCGTTCAATTCACCGAAAGAGCTGGTGCAGTTCATCCGGCAGCTACGGGAGTTATCTGGCGGCAAACCCATAGGTTTTAAGCTCTGCATTGGCCATAAAAGTGAATTTATGGCTATTTGCAAGGCAATGGTAACACAGGATACCTACCCCGATTTTATTACTGTAGATGGGGGAGAAGGGGGTACCGGGGCTGCGCCACAGGAGTTTTCCAACTATGTAGGAGCCCCCCTGCTGGACGGGTTAGCCTTCGTGGATGATGTATTAAAAGGGTTAAATATCCGTCATCATATCAAAATTATCGCTTCAGGAAAAATAATGACGGGGTTTCATATTGCCCGTGCCGCAGCGCTTGGCGCAGATGCCTGTAACTGCGCCAGGGCCATGATGCTGGCAGTAGGCTGTATACAGGCTTTAATATGCAATACCAACCGCTGTCCTACCGGCGTGGCTACGCAGGATCCCAAATACACAAAAGGCCTGGTGGTGGATGATAAAAAACATCGCGTAGCCAATTACCATAAAAACACAGTGAAAACATTCGTGGAGCTGATGGGTGCTGCCGGGCTGGATGGCATGAATGGAATTACACGATCTCACGTTTACAGGCGCGTATCGCTCACAGCCATGTTCACCTTTGAAGAGATATTTCCCTCAGTAAAATACGGCGACTTTTTAACAGGCGAGATCCCTGAAAAGTATAAAGCAGACTATGCGTTTGCAGATGAGAACCAATGGGGTATTCATACTGTTGGCAGCTGGAGTAAAGAAAGTGCGAAATAAGACGGATCAGCAGGTCT
>Ga0206116_1001612_pt1 | contig 11482 bp, 7 predicted proteins | sample 3A1Ametagenome_FD_178000 | JGI IMG/M metagenome (GOLD analysis project Ga0206116, IMG submission 178000) | Enriched microbial communities from leaf-cutter ant dump, University of Wisconsin, Madison, United States - 3A1A | ecosystem: Environmental > Terrestrial > Nest > Insects nest > Nest dump...
ACCTCACCAAGCCCGTGCGCCGCGAACGTCTGCAGCAGGCGCTGGCCAAAGTGCAGCGCAACACGCGCGCCCCCGCCGCCGCACCGGGCGCGGGCTTGCCCGAGGGCGAGACGCTGCTGATCCAGGACCGCGGCCGCACCGAGCGCCTGCCCCTGGCCGAGGTGCTGTACTTCAAGGCCGAGCAGAAATACGTGACCGTGCGCACCGCCACGCGCAGCTACATCATGGACGGCGCCCTGAGCGAGCTGGAGACCAAGTACGCGCCGCGCTTCCTGCGCGTGCACCGCAACGCGCTGGTGGCCCGCCGCGCGGTGCGCGCGCTGGAGAAGCACTACGACCCCGAGGAAGGCGAAGGCTGGGCCGTGCGGTTGCAGGGATCGACCGAGCTGCTGGCCGTGTCGCGGCGGCAGGTGGCGGCAGTGCGGGAAGAGTTGGCACGCTGATCTTCGAGGTCTTTTTGGCCTCTATCGCTTATCTAGCAAGCGCAGGAAGCTCCTAAAAAAAGGAGCACAAAACATCGCCAAGCGTTGGCGTCAGTTCTTGCCCACCTCCCACCGGGCCTGCCCCGGCGTCATCCCATAGTGCTGTCGGAACGCCCGGCTGAGCGCCGAGGCTTCCGAGAAGCCGCACGCATGCGCGATGTCCGAAATGCTGCGCTGCGCATTGCGCGGCTCCTCCAGCATGGCGCGGGCGGCCTGCAAGCGGGCCGTGCGTACCAAATCCTGAAAGCTGGTGCCCTCGCCCGCCAGCAAACGCCGCAGGTGACGCTCGGATATGCCCTGGCGGGCCGCCAGCCACTGCGCACTGAGCCGCCCGCTGCCCAGATGCGCGGCAATGTCCGCCTGCACGGCACGCAGGCGCAGGGCTGGCAGGGTGTGCTGCTCGGCCCAGGCGGTGAAGTCGCTCGACTGGCCCAGCACCACGGCCAGCATGTCCTGCCACTGGCGTGCGGCCAGTTGCTGGGCGGCAGCGCCGCGCAAAGGGTCGGAGTCCAGCAACTGACCTAAGCGCGGCAGCAGGTGCAGCAGCGGCGTGCCCTGGCGCAGCGCCAGCAGCGGGGCCGACGACAGGCGCGGCAGCCGCCAGGCCAGGTCGCTGTGCGGCACGCGCAATGCCCGCAGGGTACCCGCCTGCTCCTGCACCACGCGCATGGGCCGCGCCTGCGATACCAGCGCCGCCCCGCCGGGCAGGATGCGCAGCGCCTCGCGCCCCGGCTGCTCGATGGTCATGGGGGCGGTGGAAATGAACAGCATCACGTCGTCCTGCCCGTCCTTGCACAGGGCGGCGGTGCGCGCGCTGCTCACGGGGGCGAAGCGGGCGCTGCTCCAGCTTGCGCCCGGCACGGTGCGCAGGCTGCCCTGGTAGTGCCAGGGCTGGCCGGCCAGCAGCGGCGCGACCTCCACGCGCGCCATGCTGGTCAGGTGGTCGCTCATGGCGCGCAGGTCGCGGTCGCCGGGCATGCCGGACAGGCGCAGCCGCCGCACGGGCACCGCGTCGTCGGGCGGTGCGGGGGGTGGGTTGGAAGGGGCTTGCATGCGCGTAGTTTGCAGGCTTTTGGCGCGTGCCGGGGCGCATGTCCGATGGCGTCAATGCGGGGGCCGGATGCGTCAAGACCCCAGCGGGGGCTTTCCACAGAATCGCCACAACCCGTTTGGACGGCAACACAACGCAATCACCACCACACCATGCAAACCCCCTTCCCCTGCGCCGCCCTGCCCTGCCTGGGCGCATTCATGGCCCTGGCCTTCGCCCTGCCCGCGCATGCGGCGGGGGTCGTGGGCACGGGCACGCCCGCCAGTTGCACCGAGGCCGCGCTGACCACCGCCATGGCGGGCGGCGGCGCAGTCACCTTCAACTGCGGCGCAGCGCCGCACACCATCGTGCTGACCACGCAAAAGAACCTGTCCATGGACACCCAGATCGACGGCGGCGGCCGCATCACCATCGACGGCAACCAACTGCGCAGGCATTTCTACATGGCCAGCCCGGCCCACCTGGCGCTGACCGGGCTGACCCTGGCCCGTGGCTACTCGGCAGCCACTGCTGGCTCCATCTATGCCGAAGGCCCCGGTGCCGCGCTGACCTTGACCGACGTGACCCTGGCCAACAACGTGGCCGACAACCGGGGCGGTGCCATTGTGGCCATCAACGGCGTGGCGATCAACTTCACCCGCGTGCGCGCCAGCGGCAACCGCGCCCTGGAAGGCGGCGTGATCTTCACCCTGAACAGCAACGCCACCATCACCCTCAATCAGTTCGCGGCCATCGGCAACCACGCCGACCTCTCGGGCGGTGCCATCCACCACAAGGGCGGCACCATGCTCATCAGCGACAGCCTGTTTGCGGGCAACAGCATCGACCCCGCCAACAATCAAGGCGGCGGGGCCATCGACGTGCAGCCCGCAGGTGCCAGCAACTTCACCATCACCAACAGCACCTTCCAGGGCAACAGCGCCATCAACGCCGGCAGCGCCATCCGCGCGCTCAACGTGGCGGGCGGCGACATCGCCTCCAGCACCTTTTCCGGCAACACGGGGGCTCCGGCGATTACCGCCTATGGCACCGCCCAGCTCACGCTGCGCAACACCATCGTCGCCAATACGTCGGGCCACGCCAACTGCACGGTGCAAAACACGGCCACCATCACCGACAGCGGCAACAACCTGCAATTTGGCGGCAGCGTGGCGCAGTCGTGCGGCGGTGCCATCCCCGAGGCCGACCCGCTGCTCGCGCCGCTGGCCAACAACGGCGGCTTTACGCAGAGCATGGCGCTGCAAGCGGGCAGCCCCGCCATCGACGCGGGCAACGCCTGCCCGCCCGCCGACCAGCGCGGCGTGGCGCGGCCCGTGGGCATGGCGTGCGACATCGGCGCTTTCGAGGGCCTTGCGCCCGTGTCGCCAGTCGTCCCTGGCGGGGCATCCGCCATCCCCACGCTGGGGCATGCGGGGCTGGCGCTGCTGTCGGCCCTGGTGGCGGGCGCGGGCGCGCTGCGGCGGCGCAGATTTTTTAAGCAAAAACAGGCTCCAGCGCTTATGTAGCAAGCGCTGGCAGCTCTCTTTTTTAATTTGACCGGCACATGTCCGCTGGCACCAATGCAGCGGCCAGCAGCGTCAAGACAAGACGCGGGGCGTTTCACAAAAATCCCCGCGCACCTCTACCACTGCCCATGCACCACGCCATGCTTCTTGCCCGCCGCTCCGCATCCGCCTTTTCTTTCACCGCCCTGGCGCTGGCCTGCGCCCTGCCCGCGCATGCGGCGGGTGTCGTCGGCACCGGCACGGCGATGAGCTGCACCGAGGCCGCGCTGGACACCGCCCTGGCTGGCGGCGGCGCGGTCACCTTCAACTGCGGTGCCGCGCCCATCGCCATTCCGATCACCGTCAGCAAGCAGCTCGCCACAGCCACCCAGATCGACGGCGGCGGCCTCATCACCCTGCAAGGCGACGGCAACGTGCGCCTGTTCGACCTGAGCGGTGCGGCCAGCTACACCATGACGGGCGTGGTGTTGAGTGACGGCATGACCACCGGCAACGGCGCGGCCATCCTCATCGACGGCGGCACGCTGCTGCTGGACAACGTGACGCTGATGGACAACGCGGGCACCGGCGGGTTCAGCAGCGGTGGCGCGATCTATTCGTACAACGGCGCGCAGGTCACGCTGCAACGGGTGACGGCCACGGCCAACACCGCGCAGTACGGCGGTGCCATTACCACCGATGCCACCAGCACACTCACGCTGACCGAGTTCATCGCGGATGGCAACACCGCCGTGAACGACGGCGGTGCCGTGCTCCACATGGGCACCGCGCTCGCCATCACGCAAAGCCTGTTCACCGGCAACCAGTCCAGCACCCTCGGCTCCAACGGCGGCGCCATCATCGTCGCCCCCAACACCACCAGCACGCTGTCCATCGCCAACAGCACCTTCCACAGCAACCAACACACCGGCGGCGGCATCGGCAGCGCCCTCAGCGTCACGGGCGGCGTGACGGCAGGCACCGTCACCAACAGCACGTTTGCCAACAACGACGGCGCTCCGGGCACCATCGCCGTGTCTGGCAACTCGCAATTGACGCTGCGCAACACCATCGTCAGCAACGCCATGGGCTTTGCCAACTGCGCTGTCTTTGGCATGGGCAGCATCGTGGACGGCGGCAACAACCTGCAATGGGGCGGGATTCAAACCCTGTCGTGCGGCGCCACGATGCTTGAGGACGACCCGCTGCTCGCGCCGCTGGCCAACAACGGCGGTTTCAGCCAGACCATGGCCTTGCAGACGGGCAGCCCGGCCATCAACACCGGGAGCGGCTGCCCGGCGATGGACCAGCGCGGCGTGGCGCGGCCCATCGGCCCGGCATGCGACATCGGCGCCTTCGAGTCACCGCTGGGCTTTACAGGAGCGCCCCCTGCAGCCACCACGGCCGCCATTCCCACGCTGGGGCATGCGGGGCTGGCGCTGCTGTCGGCTTTGGTGGCGGGAATGGGTGTGTTGCGGCAGCGGCGTTTTTTAAGTAGAAACAGCCTCTAGGGCTTATGCAGCAAGCGCTGGCAGCTATTATTTTCGTAGAAAATCCCCCGCCCACCGCGCCTCCCCCGGCGTCATCCCATAGTGCTGCCGAAACGCCCGGCTCAATGCAGAAGCCTCTGAAAACCCGCAGGCGTGCGCAATGTCCGAGATGCTGCGCTGCGCATTGCGCGGCTCTTGCAGCATGGCGCGGGCGGCCTGCAGCCGGGCCGTGCGCACCAGGTCTTGGACACTCGTGCCCTCGCCCGCCAGCAGGCGTTGTATGTGGCGCGGCGACAGGCCCTGGCGTGCGGCCAGCCAGTCCAGACTGACTCGGCCTTGCCCCAGGTGGGCGGCAATGTCGGCCCGCACGGCGGCCAGCCGCGCGGCGGCCACGCTGTGTGATTCGGCCCAGGCGGCGTAGTCGGGCGATTGGCCCAGGGCCACCGCCAGCATGTCCTGCAACTGGCGCGCGGCCAGTTGCTGGGCGGGGGCGCCTTGCAGCGGGTCGGCTTCCAGCAGTTGGCCAAAGCGCTGCAGCAGTTGCAGCATGGGCGTGCCGCGCCGCAGCGCCAGCACGGGCGCGCTGCCCAGGCGCGGCAGCATGCGCGCGATGTCGGCGTGCGGCACGCGCAGCGCCCAGGCACCACCACCGCTGTCTTGCACGATGGTGAGAGGCCGCGCCTGCGACACCAACACCGCATCGCCGGGCCGAAGGTGCAGCGCCTGCTGCCCCGGCTCTTCGATGGTCATGCCGAGCGTGGGCATGAGCAGCATCAGGTCGTCCTGCCCGTCCTTGCACAGCGCCGCCGTGCGCGTGGAGCGCACGGCGCTGGCGCGCGCACTGCCCCAGCTGGCACCCGGCACCACACGCAGCCCTGCGCGGTAGTGCATGGGCTGGTCGGGGCGCAGCGGCGCGATATCCACCCGCATCATCCCGGCCAGGTACTCCCGCATGGCGTCCAGGCGACGGTCGCCGGGCACGACGTTCAGGCACAACTGCGTGAAGGGTGCCGGGGTGGCGTCGGCCAGCGGGGCGGTTGGGGTCATGGGCGCATCCTTGGAAAGGGCGCAGTGTTGCAAATTGCACGCCGTGGCGCGCAGGGTCAAGGCCATGTCGTGCAGCGTCAAGACAGGCACGGGGGGGCTTGCGAAGAATGCAGGCCACGGGCGCACACACCGCCCAAACGCTATCAAAACAGAAGCTGCCAGCGCTTGCTGCACAAGCGCTACAGACCCAAAATGTTCAAACCCTTGCTGATCCCAGCCCTGCTGGCCGCCAGCGTCGCGCAGGCCGCCACCTTCACCGTGACCGACGCGGGCGACGCACCGCTGGGCGGTGCAACGCATTGCAACCCCGGCAGCACCACCTGCACGCTGCGCGCCGCCATCGAGCGGGCCAACGCCAACATCGACGCGGACACCATCGCCTTCGGCTTTGGCGGCGCGGCCACCACCATAGCCATCACCGCGCCGCTGCCGCCCATTACCTACCCCGTCACCATCGACGGCCACACCAACGGCGGCACGCCCAACAGCGCGGCCACGGGCACCAACGCGGCCATCACGGTGCGCATCGACGGCGCGGGGGCCGGGGCCGATGCGCACGGCTTGCGCTTTTGGCCCGGCTCCACCGCGTCGGTGCTGCGCGGCGTGGCCGTGACGCGGTTCGACGGGGCGGGCATGCTGGTCAGCGCCAACAACACGCCCAACCTGAAGGACGTGCGCATCCTGGGCAGCTTCATCGGCACCGACGGCAGCGGCTCGGCGGACGATGCGGCGGGGCTGCTGACCAACCGCTGGGGCATCTACATCGTCAACCACACCCTGCTCACCAAGGTGGGCGACGGCTCGGCCAGCGGGCGCAACCTGATCGTGGCGCGCGCCGATGGCGAGAGCATCCTCATCGTTAACGGGGCCATCGGCACCACCGTCAGCGACAACCTCATCGGCACCGACGCCACCGGCAACCTGCTGCGCGGCGATGCGCCCCTGGGCATCAAGGTACGGAGCACGGGCCAGACGCGCATCCTGGGCAACGTGATCGGCGCGCGGGACACGGGCGTCGAGATATCGAACGAGAGCGACCTGAACTTCGTGCGCTCCAACCGCATCGGCGTGGGCGCCGACGGCTTCTCGCCCATCGGCGGCAGCGGCCACGGCGTGCACATCCGCAACATCCAGAACGTCAACGGCGCCTTTCCGCGCGCCAACGGCGTGGGCGGCCCCGACCCCGGCCAGGGCAACACCATTGCCCACTGGGGCGGCAACGGCATCCGCCTGCACCGCGACAACAGCTTTGTAGAACAGCCGCAGGGCAACCACTGGCAGGGCAACAGCATCCACAGCAACGGCGCTTTAGGCATCGAGATACTGGACACGGCCTACCTCATCGGCCAGGGCACCGACCCGGCCCAGCCCCCGCCCGCGTGGGCCGAGCGCGTGCCGCTGATCGGCGGCGCCACGGGCAGCGCGGGCGGCACGCAGGTGGCCTACACGCTGCTGAACGCCAAGCCCAGCGTTCACTACCGGCTGGAAGCCTTCGCCAACACCGCCTGCGACCCCACGGGCCATGGCGAAGGCCAGACCTTCCTGGGCGCGGCCGAGGTGCAGACCTACCCCAGCGGCGCGGTGGCGGGCACGCTGGCCCTGCCCGCCATGCCCGGCGGCCATACGCACGTGACGCTGACGGCCACCCGCATCGGCGCCAGCGGCTACCGCGCCAGCAGCGAGTTCTCGCGCTGCGTGGCCGTGCAGGGCAACCTGCCCGCCAGCACGCCGCCCGGCGTCGGCCCCGGCAGCGCCGCCGTGCAGGTGAACATGGCCATGAACCACAACCTGGCGCAGTACGTGGCCGCCACCGATGGCGACCCCATCCAGTCCTACGCGCTCATGGGCGCCCTGCCGCCGGGCCTGGGCTTCAACACCGCTACCGGCCAACTGGCGGGCACGCCCGCCACCGTGGGCGACTACGCCCTGACGCTGCAGGCCACGGACAAGGACGGCACGGCCAGCGCGGCCTTCACCCTGAGCGTGACGGCGGGGCCGCCGTCGGTGGACCCCGCCGTGCCGCCCGACCCCGACGCCGCCGCAGCCGCCGGGCAGATCGCCGCCGTGCCCACGCTGGAAGGCGGCGGGCTGGCGCTGTTGTCGCTGCTGCTGGCGGCGCTGGGCATCAAGTTGCGGCGCACGCGCTGATGAATGCCTTTTTTCTTTTTCTCCCCCCTGACTCTTCCCAAGGACTATTCCCATGCACCTGACGACCCCACCCTTTCGCCGCGCCGCCCTGTGCGCGGCAGCCTTCGCCCTGGCGGCCCTTGCCGGTCAGGCGCAGGCGGCGACGTGTACCTGGACGGGCACGGGCGGCAACAACAACACGTCCACCGTCGCCAACTGGGACTGCGCGGGTGGCCCGGTGATGGGAGACACGCTGGTGTTTCCCGCCAGCGCGGTCAACAAGATCGTTCAGTACGACTCGTTCATCACGGTCGTGGACGCGAGCTTCGCGCCGGGCTACCAGGTCAGCGGCACGCTGTGGTTCAGCAACCTGCTGGACATCACCGCACCGCTGACAGCCAGCACCGCCATCTTCAGCGGTGAGAGCACCGGCAGCGTCTCCATCCACGGCAGCGGCCTGGCAGAAATCAACGCCCTCGCCAACATCGAGCCGCCCGCCAGCATCCAGGTCATGGGCGGCGCCCATGCCCGCGTGATCATGACCAGTTCCGTGGCACCCACCCCCATCGCCGTGGGCACGGGCAGCCGCTTCTCGGCGGGCCAGGGCGTCACGGCCAGCGCCCTGACCGTGGCGGCAGGCGGCACGCTGGCCGTGTCCGAGCCGCCCACCGGCGCCGCAGCGGGCAGCACCGTGGGCAGCCTGACGGTGACGGGCGCCACCACATTCGCGGCGGGCTCCACGTTCGAATACCTCGCATCCACCACCTACGACCCGGGTCAGCTGCAGGCGCAAAACGGCCTGGCGCTGAATGGCGCCACGCTGCGCATCGTGGTGGAAGATCCCGCCAACCCCGACGCCATCGGCTACATGCGCACGCTGGCGGCCTACGCCGACTCGTCCCACCTCACGGGCCGCTTCGCGGGCCTGCCCGCCACGGGTTCGCTGGTTCAGGCCAGCAATGCGCCGGGCATCTGGTACAGCGTTTCCTATGGCGTCAACAGCAACGCGTTTGTGCAGATCACGCGCGTCGCCGCTCCCGCCGTTCCTCCGAGCGGCCCCGGCGTCGCGTCCGTGCCTACGCTGGGTCATGCGGCGCTGGCGCTGCTGTCGATGGTGGTGGCGGGTGTGGGCGCGCTGCGGCGCAAAACCCGCAGCACATGAAGCAGGGGGGCGGCCCCCATCACCAGCGCGCCTGGCTTGGCGTCATGCCGTAGCGCTGCCTGAACGCACGGTTCAGCACCGAAGGTTCCGAGAATCCGCACGCCTGCGCGATGGCCGCAATGCTTAGGCCCGCGTTGCGCGGCTCTTGCAGCATGGCGTGGGCAGCTTGCAGGCGTGCCTCGCGCAGAGCCTCCTGGTAACTGGTGCCCGCCGCCGCCAGCAGCCGCTGCAGGTGGCGCACCGACAGGCCCTGGCGCGCGGCCAGCCAGGACAGGCTGAGGTAGCCGTGGGACAGGTGCGCCGCCATGTCGGCACGCACGGCGCGCACGCGGGCGGCGTCCAGGCTGTCCTGGTCCGCGCAGGCATCGCCCTCGGCGGGCGATTCGCGCAGCGCCACGGCCAGCATGTCCTGCAATTGGCGGGCCGCCAGCTGGTGGCTGGCGGTGCCGCACAGGGACTCGGACTCCAGCAGGCGGCCGTAGCGGCGCAGCAGTTGCAGCATGGGCGCGCGCGGGTTGAGCGCGCGCATGGGGCTGCTCTCCAGGCGCGGCAGCCTGCGGGCGATGTCGGCGTGAGGTACGCGCAGCGCCCAGGTGGCGCCGGGCTGCTCCATCACGATGCGCTGGGGCCGCGCCAGCGACAGCAGCGCGGCATCGCCCCGCGCCAGGCGCAGCGGCTCGCGGCCCGGCTGCTCGACGGTCATGGGCACCGAGGGCATGACCAGCATCACGTCGTCCTGCCCGTCCTTGCACAGCTGCGCGGTGCGCGCAAAGCACACGGGGCGCGACCACGCGCTGCCCCAGGTGGCGCCGGGCACGGTGCGCAGGCGCGACTGGTAGTGCACCGGCTCGCCCGCATGCAGGGGGCTGAAGTCCACCCGAGCCAGGTCCGCCAAGTGCTCGCGCACGGCCTGCAGCTGCCGGGGCTGGGGCAGGCCGGACAGGCGCAGCGTGGCGGTGGGCGCGGGGGTGTCGTCGTCTTGCGTGGACGTCATGTGAAAAGTGTCGCAGAAAGCACGCGCATGTCGCACGGCGTCAAGGTGGTGGCGCGGCGCGGGGTTCTGCCAACAATGCCCCCATCCACGGTTTGCACCGGGTAAAAGCTATCAAAAACAGAGCTATTTGCGCTTTCTGGATAAGCGCTGCAGCCCTCTTTAATTCAAAAACCATGACACACAAGACCTCCCGCATCGCCCTGGCCTGCGCCGCCCTGCTGCTGGCGCCCGCTGCCTCGTGGGCCGCCACATTCACCGTAGACCGCGCGGACGATGCGCTGGACCATTCGCTGGGCGACGGCCTGTGCTACGTGCTGGGCGGCGGCTGCACGCTGCGCGCGGCCATTGAGCAGGCCAGCGCCCTGCCCGGCCCGCACACCATCGCGTTCGACTTTGGCGGCGCGCCCACCACGATCAGCGTCGGCAGCTCGCTGCCCGAGATCACGCGCGAGGTCACCATCGACGGCTATACCAACGGCGGCACGCCCAACAGCGCGGCCACGGGGAACAACGCGGTCATCACCGTGCGCATCGACGGCTTCGGCAGCGGCCCGGGAACGCACGGGCTGCGGTTTCATCCGGGCGCATCGCAGTCGGTGCTGCGCGGGGTGGCCGTCACGCGGTTTCCTGGCGGCGGCGTGGTGGTCAACGCGCAGGGCGGCAGCAACCTGGCGGACGTGACGCTGGCGGGCAACTTCTTCGGCCTGGACCTGGACGGCACCACGCCGCTGGCGAACGACGGCGGCGCCGTGCAGATCGGTAACGAAGCCCTGCGCACCACCGTGGGCGGCAGCGCGGCGGCCGACCGCAACGTGATCGTGGCCAGCGCCTCGGCCGTGGGCATCTCCGTCATCGGCAGCGATTGGACGCGCGTGGCGGGCAACTACATCGGCACCGACCGCACGAGCAACATGCCGCTGGGCACGCAGGGCGGGGTGTACGTCGCGTCGGCACGCGACGTGGTGGTGGAAGGCAACGTGATCGGCGCGCGCGACATTGGCGTGACCATCGACGGCGGCACGCAGGACACCTGGGTGCGCGCCAACCGCATCGGCGTGGGCGCGGGCGGCGCCAACATCGTGGGCGCGCCGGGCAGCCGCCACGGCGTGTACGTGACCAACGGCAGCAGCGCCCAAAGCCCCTACACCACGCGCATCGGCTCCGTCAACGCGGTGGCGGACGGCAACACCATTTCCAATTGGGAAGGCAACGGCGTGCGCGCCGAGCGGTTGACGGCCAACGCGAGCAACTTCAGCTTTCTGAGCATCCTGGGCAACAGCATTGGCGACACGGGCGGCGAAGGCATCGAACTGGTGGACACGGCCACGGGCCAGGGCACGGCGCCCGGCAGCCGCGCGCCCAACACCATGAGCCACATGCCGCGCCCGGTCATCACCAGCGTTGCGCCGGGGGTGGTGAACTTCACGCTGTCGGGCGCGGAGCAGGATCAGTGGGTGCGCTTCGAGGTATTTGCCAGCCCCGCCTGCCACGCGGGCGGCTGGGGCGGCGGCAGCACTTACCTGGGCAGCGTCAGCATGATGGACAACGGCGCGGGGGGAAATTACAGCGGCAGCATCCCTCTGCCCGCCCTGCCAGCAGGCACGGTGCTGACGATGACGGCATCGGGCGACTACGGGGCGGGGCA
>Ga0206116_1001616_pt1 | contig 11459 bp, 10 predicted proteins | sample 3A1Ametagenome_FD_178000 | JGI IMG/M metagenome (GOLD analysis project Ga0206116, IMG submission 178000) | Enriched microbial communities from leaf-cutter ant dump, University of Wisconsin, Madison, United States - 3A1A | ecosystem: Environmental > Terrestrial > Nest > Insects nest > Nest dump...
GCGCGTCGATGTTGGCCTTGATCCCTTCCGGGCTTTCATAGCCGTAGGCCAGGCCGCCGATGGTGGTGGCCTCGCCGATGCCCTCGACGCCGTCGCTGCATTTCAGGCGAATGATCACCAGGGTCTGCTGTTGCATGGTGTGCATCGCCAGCTTGTGCGGGCGAATGGTCGGCAGGTCGACGATGGTCGTTTCCAGCCTTTCGATTACGGCATTGCTCATGGGTTAAGGTCCCGTCGACTCGGGCCGCGGAAGGCGGAACCGAGGTATGAATTACTTGATTATTCAAGCATTGCGCGAGACCCTGAGCGGCGTCCAATATCAATTGCGTCTGCCACCATACCCAGGAGGTCTGATGGAACTGCGCCACCTGCGTTACTTCAAGGTCCTGGCGGAAACCCTGAATTTCACCCGTGCCGCCGAACTGCTGCATATCGCCCAGCCGCCCCTGAGCCGGCAGATCGGCCAGCTCGAGGAACAGCTGGGCACGCGCCTGGTGCAACGCGAGCGACCGCTGCGCCTGACCGAAGCCGGCCGCTTCTACTACGAGCAGATCAGTTCGCTGCTGGACAAGCTGGAGAGCATCAACGACAACACCCGGCGCATCGGCAACGGCCAGCGTCAGTGGCTGGGCATCGGCTTTGCGCCCTCCACGCTGTACACGGTCCTGCCGGAACTGATCCGCGAGCTGCGCCAGGACAGCGAGCTGGAACTGGCCCTGAGCGAGATGACCACGCTGCAGCAGGTCGAGGCGCTGAAGAGCGGGCGGATCGATATCGGCTTCGGCCGCATCCGCATCGACGATCCGGCGATCCAGCAGCAGGTGCTCCGCGAAGACCCGCTGGTGGCCGTGCTGCCCAAGGGTCACCCGCTGAGCGGGACCTCACTGAGCCTGGCGCTGCTGGCGCGGGAAGACTTCATCCTGTACCCGGCCAACCCGCGACCGAGCTACGCCGACCATGTCATGGCGCTGTTCGCCCACCACGGCATGAGCCTGAAGGTCAGCCAGTGGGTCAACGAGCTGCAGACCGCCATCGGCCTGGTCGCCGCGGGCCTGGGGGTGACCCTGGTACCGGCGTCGGTGCAACAGCAGCACCGCACCGATATCGAATACGCGCGGCTGCTGGACACCGACGCGGTCAGCCCGATCATCCTCAGCCGGCGCCAGGGCGACGCCAGCGCGACGGTGCAGCGCTGCCTGGGGTTGATTGGCCGAGCGCTCGGCAAAGCCTAACTCTGTGGCAGTTCGCGGATAACCACCGTGCCTCCGGCCTCGTACACCGGATTGCCGACGAGCAGCGCCCTGGCCTCCTCCAGGCTGGCGGCACGGACGCGGATGAAGCCGCTGAGGTCGCTGTCGTCCGGCTGGTCCGGCCGTCCCTTGCGCAGGCGCAGCCCCGCCCCGATCGAACTGCCGCCGTCGAACTGCCCGGTGCCGCGCAGCCAGTCCAGGTACTCGCGCCAGCGTTCGGCATCGACGGCGACCTGCGGGGCGTGCGCATCGCGGTGCATCAGCAGTATGTAGTCGTTCATTGATTTCCTCCTGAAATGCCTGATCGGGACCGTTATGATGCCGGTCCCCGACACGGAGTCGTCAACGTCATGCCAGGATTTTCCCTCGCCATCCGCATTCTGTTTGCCCTGTGCCTGACGGTCGCCACGCTCAATTACCTGCGCGCCGACCTGGCCCACGGCCTGCTCTGGGACTATGGCTACGGCACCAGCGCCTGGCTCGGCAGCCGGATCTTATGGGGCGCGCTGGCCTTCATCGATCCGCTGGCAGTGGTGCTGCTGTTCGTCAGACCGCGGGCCGGGATCGCCCTGACGGCGGCGATCATCGTCGCGGACGTGCTGCACAACACCGTCTATGTGGCACTGAACGCCCAGTGGCGGGAGGTGTTCTACCTGTCGCAGGTGGGGTTCCTGGGCGTGGTCGTGCTGCTGGCGCCGCTGGCCTGGCGGGGCGTCGGGGCCGCGCGGCGGCCCCTCGCCAGTCAACCTGCGAACTGCTCGCGCAGGTAGTCGAGCCCGCCGGCATAGACGCCCCGGACCACCTCCACCGCCTGCCCGTCGGCAACCCCCGCCGCGGCGAACGTCCCGCTCCAGACCACCCGGCAACGGCCTTCGCCAAGGTCCTCGACGCACACCTCGGACTCGTACCCGCTCACCGGCAGCGGCGACTCGAGAATGCAGTAGCGATAGCGGCGCTCGCTGTCCGACCAGGCCAGCAGGCGCTCGCTGATGGTCCCGCCCCCGTCCAGCGTCAGCAGGCGCTCGGCGCCCACCGCGTTGTTGCTGCCCGCGCTCAGCTCGCTGCCGGTCACCGCCGGATGCCAGAGATGCAGGCCATTGAAGTTGCCCACGATGCGCCAGACCAGATCCGCGCTGGCGCGCAAGGTGACCTCACCCTGTGCCGAATTCATCTGCCCTTCCCTCTTGTGATTGTTCCCGACCTCGAGTCTCTCAGGCCGGCGCAGCCCATCCCATTCTCCCTGCGACCAATACCTGCGAGACGGAACAGTACTTTGGCAGCAATCCCCGGATTCATTGATGAGGATCACTACGCGCGCAAAGCAAATAACCAAAAGTAAGGTCTCAATAACTAAAAAACATAAAAGAAATCAACGGACCTGATTCGCCACCATGAACATCACCCTGCACGCCCTGCGCAGCGCCGCGGCCCTCGCCGCGCTGCTCGCCAGCCTGTCCAGCGCCTGGGCCGGCGACAACGCCACGCCCACGCCGATCATCGACGACCTGCCCGCCGACTACGCCGCCGACCTCGACGCCGCCACCCGCGCCCAGGTGGAGCGCGGCCGCTACGTTGCGCGCCTCGGCGACTGCGTGGCCTGCCACACCGGCGCCGACCGCCGCCAGCCGATGGCGGGAGGCCTGGCCCTGGAGACGCCGTTCGGCGTGCTCCATTCGACCAACATCACCCCCGACCGGGACACCGGCATCGGTAACTACAGCTTCGAGCAGTTCGACCGGGCGATGCGCAAGGGCGTGACCGCCGCCGGACAGAACCTCTACCCGGCGATGCCCTACCCCTCCTACGCACGGATCAGCGCCGAGGACATGCAGGCGCTCTATGCCTACCTGATGCACGGGGTCAAGCCGGTGCGCCAGGAGAACCGCGGCGTGGAAATGAGCTTCCCGTTCAACCAGCGCTGGGGCCTGAGCCTGTGGAACTGGCTGTTCCTCGACGACCAGCCGTTCAGCGCCAACCCTGCGCAGAGCGCGCAATGGAACCGTGGCGCCTACATCGTCCAGGGCCTCGGCCACTGCGGCGCCTGCCATACGCCCCGGGGCATCGGCTTCCAGGAAAAGACCCTGTCGGACGCCGGCGCGGACGGCAGCTACTTCCTCGCCGGCGAAACCGTGGAGGGCTGGCGCGCACTCAGCCTGCGCAACCTGTGGACCCCGGAGCAGACCGCCGAGCTGCTCAAGACCGGGCGCAACAGCCATGGCACGGTGTCCGGCAACATGGTCGACGTGGTCCAGCACAGCACCCAGTACATGGAGGACAGCGACCTGCACGCGGTGGGCATATACCTGAAGTCGCTACCCTCGTCCGCGCATGACAAGCCGATGCAGGTCGCCCAGGGGCCCGCGCCGCTGATCACCCTGCGCGCCACCACCCCGGCCAGCCTGCTGGCCTCGCGCGGCGGCCTCGGCTACCTGCAGTTCTGCAGCGACTGCCACCGCACCGACGGCGCCGGGGTCAAGGGCGTGTTCCCACCATTGGCCGGCAACCCGGTGCTGATGTCGGAAGATCCGTCGACCCTGGTGCACATCACCCTGACCGGCTGGCGCTCGGCGCAGACCGCCGGGGCACGGGCCCTGAGCATGCCGTCGTTCGCCCGCCTGAGCGACCAGGAGATCGCCGAGATCCTCGACTTCACCCGTGCCAGCTGGGGCCGTCCTCAGGCCACGCCGGTGCAGGCGGCCACGGTCGCCGAGATGCGCAAGCGCCTCGAGGTGAAGAACCTCGACCAGCGCCCCTTCGACACCCCGCGCCTGGCCAACCTGCTCAAGGCAGCGAACGCCGACCAGCTGATCCTCGGCGCGCGGTTGAACACCCACACCCGCGAGCTGCTGCCGGCCAATGTCGGCAACGCCCTGAACTGCGCCAGTTGCCATCTCAACGCTGGCACCGTGGCGGACGGCTCACCCTACGTCGGCGTCTCGGCGTTCTTCCCCGGCTACGCGCCACGGGCCGGACGGGTGATCACCCTGGAGGAGCGCATCAACGGTTGCTTCCTGCGTTCGATGAATGGCCGGCCGTTGCCGCTGGAGTCCACGGAAATGCAGGCGATGGTCGCCTACTTCGACTGGATGAAGGGCCAGACCCGCGCCGAGGACAAGGTGGAGGGTCGCGGTGTCGGCAAGATCGACCCGAGCCTCGTGCCCAACCCGGACAATGGCCGTCGGCTCTACGCCGCACAGTGCGCCCTGTGCCACGGCAACGACGGCGAAGGCATCCGCAATGCCGCGGGCAAGTGGGTGTACCCGCCGCTGTGGGGCGACGACTCGTTCAATATCGGCGCCGGCATGGCCCGCACCTACACCGCCGCGGCCTTCGTCAAGAAGAACATGCCGATCGCCTTCCATGACGGCTTCCCCCTCGGCCAGGGTGGCCTGAGCGACCAGGAAGCGGTGGACGTGGCGGAGTACTTCAGCCATATGCCGCGACCGGACTTCGCCGGCAAGACCAAGGACTGGCCGAAGGACAAGAAACCGCTGGATGCCCGCTATTGAACCTGCGTGCCTGCGGCGACCCGCGCCGCAGGCACCTGCGCGTCAACCCAGCGCGTTGAGGCACACCACCTTGGGCTGGGTCATTTCCTCGTAGGCGAAGCGCACCCCTTCGCGGCCCAGGCTGCCGTACTTGAAGCCACCGAAAGGCATGGCATCGAAGCGGTAGTCGGACGAGTCGTTGATCATCACCCCACCGGCCTCCAGGCGCCGCGCCAGCTTCAAGGCACTGCCCAGGTCACGGCTGAACAGGCCCGCATGCAGGCTGTATTCCGGTGCGTTGGCCAGGGCGATCGCCTCGTCCACATCGTCGAAGGCCTCCAGGATCACCACCGGGGCGAACACTTCCTGGCGCCACAGGGCGCTGTCGTGACTGACCTGCTCCAGCACCGTGGGCGCATACAGCGAGCCGTGCCGGCGATGCCCGCAGAGCAGCGTCGCGCCCTCGGCCAGGGCCTGCTCGACCTGCTGCTCGGTGCGCCGCGCGGCCTGTTCGTGGACCATCGGCCCGACATCGGTTTCGCGACGTGCCGGATCGCCCGTGAGCAAGGCCTCGGTGGCCGCGACGAAACGCTCGCGGAACGCCGGGTAGAGCGCCCGCTGCACGAGGATGCGCTGGGTGCCGATGCAGTTCTGCCCCGCAGCCCAGAATGCACCGGACACACAGGACTCCACCGTCGGTGCCAGGTCGCAGTCGGCCAGCACCAGCACCGGGGCATTGCCGCCCAGGTCCATGGCCAGCTTCTTCAGGCCGGCGGTGCGGGCGATGGCTTCGCCGGTGGCAAAGCCGCCGGTGAAGGACACCATCCGTGCATCGCGCAACTGCACCAGCGCCTGGCCCAGCTCGACGCCACCGGTGGCGGTGGTCACCACGCTTTCCGGCAACCCGGCCTGGACCAGGCATTCCACCAGCTTCAGCGCCGACAACGGCGCCAGTTCCGAGGGTTTGAGGATCACCGCATTGCCACCGGCGATGGCCGGGCCCAGCTTGTGCGCCACCAGGTTCAGCGGATCGTTGTACGGGGTGATCGCCACGATCAGCCCCAGCGGCTCACGGCTGAACCAGCCCTGGCGCGACTCCGAGCCCTCGTAGGCATCGAACGGCACCACCTCGCCGGCATTGCGCCGCGCTTCCTCGGCGGACAGCTTGAGGGTGTTGATGCAGCGTTTCACCTCCTTTTCCGCCTGGCGCAGGGTCTTGCCGGCCTCGGCCACGATCAGCGCGGCAAAGGCTTCGGCCCCGGCTTCCACGCGCCGCGCCGCGTCCTCGAGAATCCGTGCGCGGCGATGGCGCGGCATGGCCGCGCTTTCCCGCACACCGGTTCGTGCACGCTGCGCCAGCGCCGGGACATCGGCGGCATCCTGGTACGGCACGCGACCGACCAGACGCCCGTCGAACGGACTGAAGACCTCGATATGACTCGGCTTGGCCGGCTGGAGGGCCATACGGGACAGGGTCATGGTGCGTTCCTCAGCGTTGGCCGGCGTTGTGCAGGGCGATGATGTCCGACAGCAGGGCGAATGCGGTTTCCAGGCGCCCCGCCCCCGGCCCGGAGACCGTGACGGCGCCCAGCAGCCCGGTGTCGAACGACACCGCGTTGAGCGCCCCGCCGATCCCCGCCAGCGGGTGTGCCAGGGGCAGCAGGCGCGCCTCCACGCTGGCCGCCACCGAACCGTCGGCGCTCCTGCGCGCGGCGCCGATCAGCTTCCAGCACTGCCCGCCGGCCTGCGCCTGGGCGATATCCGCGGCGCTGATGGCGCTGATGCCCGAGCAGGCCACGTCACTGACCTGCAAGCGCGCATCCAGCAGCTCGTTGGCCAGGATCACCACCTTGAGGCGCACGTCATGGCCCTCCACATCCGCCGTCGGGTCGGCCTCGGCGTAGCCCCGTTGCTGGGCCTCGGCGACGGCGTCGGCGAAGGACAGGCCGTCCTGCATGCGGGTCAGCACATAGTTGGAGGTGCCGTTGAGGATGCCCTCGAAACCGAGCATGCCGGCGCCAGCCAGGGCCTGGCGGGCCAGGCGGATGACCGGGGTGCCGCTCATCACCGCGCCCTCGTACTCGAAGGCCACGCCGTGCTGGCGGGCCAGGGCCTTGAGCTCGGCGCCGTGCAAGGCGATCGGCCCCTTGTTGGTGGTGACCACGTGGATGCCGCTTTCCAGGGCCCAGCGGCAGAAGGTCGCGGCGGGCTCACCGTCCACCGGGTTGGTGAAGGTGGCTTCGGCGATGATGTCGGCGCCGGACTGCTTGATCACGGTTTCGTTGAAGGCCTCGGCGGTCCCGCCAGCGATCCTGGCCAGCGCGCCCTGCTCGGCGGGCAGCGCGACCAGCTCGGCGGCATCGAGGCCGTCGCGGTCGAGCACCGAGCCGAGGAACAGGTCGGTGACCCCGACGATCGTCAGGCCGAAGCCCAGGGTCGCGCGCCATTCGGCATTGCGCTCGGCGATCAGTTGCGCCAGTCCACGGTTCACGCCGCCAAAGCCCACCAGGGCAATCTTGTAGTCGGTCACGAAGGCATTCCTCTTTGCTGTTGTTCGATGGACTCAGCGTAAGAGGAGGACCAGGGCAGTTGAATACGGCAGAATGCCGTATTTGTTGGGCGGATTGCTCTCCTGGGGCCGTCCGCCAGCGACACCGATCCTGTGGTCACGCCCGCACATGCCCCTGGAAACCGTCATCCCAGCAATCCCCATTTCACGGATAGGGGGCCCGTCACCCGCTTCTTGGGCAATGGCCAGATACGGTAGTGGTAATAGTTGCCTTGCGGATACGGCATCACGTCACCTTCCTTGAAATGCTGAATCAACGCGTCGTTATGCACCCGGGTTTCTGCCCACATGACTTTCCAGTAACCCTCCTGTGGGCAGGGCTGGCCGCTTTCACAGGTAGCCGCCGGAAAGTACTCGGCGCGAAATGCCGGTGAACCGGGCCTTGGCTTTCCGGTTTTCGGGTCGAGGCCTTTTTCCTTGGCCAGTTTTTCGATCAGCCACTTATCCGGCTTGGGTGGCGGGACATTGGCGAGACGCTCTTCCAGCCATTGGAGCTTGCCGTCCCATGGGGGCAGTTTCGCCGGAGGGAGCGGGACGATTTCATCGATCTCCGGGACTGTCGGGCTGGCGTAGGAATAGTTGGCGAGAATGCGCCAGATTTTCTTGTAGCGGTCGGCGCGTTCAAGGTCTTCGGCCTGGTCAAGAAAATGTAATTCATCAGATGGAGAGGGATTGCGGAACGCTTCCTCCAAAAAGCCAGCTGCAGTTTCGTTGCCTGCCTTTACGCCCATTTGGAAGACCTGCAATGCCTCCCTATAAGAACGCTGAATTTTCAAGTCAATTCCAAGATCAAGAGCTGCGCGCCCATTGCCTTGCTCTGCCGCGCAGCGATACATTCGCGAAGCTGTTCTAGGGGCAACGTCAATCGACGAAAACTTGTCACCAAGATAGAATTGAGCCTGAGCGCTACCCTCTTTTGCAGCCTTATGGAAATAGCTGAATGCCATTTCCTTATCTTGCGCCAAACCGGCAGCCCCACGCTGAAGGAAAACAGCAACGAAATAATAGCCAGTAGCCACCCCCCTATCTATCAGTTCCTGACTGAAACGCAGGTACTCCTGCCCCAACAACTTGAATTGCCCCCTCATACCACCATTCTGCAGATTGATATTGGCCTTGTAGTGCCCAAGTTCCGCAGCAATGCGATAAAGCCGCTCTATCTCAAAATTGACTGACTCCTCTCTCTTCAGCAAATTATTTTTCTGTAGCCACCGAGCATATTTAAAAACAATATCGACCTCTTCGCCAATTTCAGGAAACACCTCAGACTTGCATGTAAACGAAAGCTTTTCATCAGCCATGGTTGAAGGTGACATATCAGACTTCCTCTCCGAAAAAACAAATCCACTGCTGCGTCCACAGGCCGCAACAAATAGCAAAGCCAACACCAGAAACGCCCGCATCAGTCTTGATCCTTGAGAACTGCCTCACCAAAATGAAATTCAACAAGAGGCGAACTGGGCCCAAGTTTCTTTTTTTGAAGCCTTCTATTTTCATTAATGAGGTACTGCCACTGTTTAAACGCCTCAGCCGGATCATCCTGCGCCCCCCTCCCCGCCGTATGCAGATTCCACAACCTTCTGCGCAATGCCTGGGTCACACTCATCCACTCGTGCGCGATATTCAGTTCGCTGTCGCCCACCATGCTGCGGTGATTGATATTGGCCGAACCCTGCGTGGTGAATACGTCATCGACGATCATCAACTTGGAGTGCACATAGACCGGCGTCCATGCCATGCCCAATGCGGAGTCAGGCGCCACCAGCGAGCACACATGCACCTTCAGCCCCGGTATCTGCTCCGGATGGATGGTGCTGTCTTCGATCGCCTGGACCTGCTGTTCCAAATCACGCTCCCACTGCTCAAGCCTGCGCTTTTCAGCGTGGTCGCCAGGCTCCGGGCGGGGTTTCGGTGGAGCGTCACGCTTTACCTGGCGAATGCGGCTCAGCTTGGTGACGTGAGGAATGGTGTCGGCACGCCCAAGACTTTCCAGCATGCGCTGGGTATTGGCCGAGCCAGGGGCGACGGAGTCGGCGCCGGCATTCGTGATGACGAACAGATGCAACGCACCATGCACGCCAGGGTCGCGGCCATGGCGAGTCTGGTCGCTGGCAGCTTGCTTGATGATGTCGGCCAGCGGCGGCCAGCGAAAATACTGGTTCTCGATATAGATGAATTCGGTCGCGTTGTTCGCAGCCTGCAAGTACAGGGACTGGATGTCCCGTATTCCGTGCTGGGGCTGGGTACGCAACAGTTGGATCATTTGCTGGGTACCGGGCCCGCATTGCAAGCGCTGGCCGAGCTGCTTGGCCGGACGGGCCTCCAGCAGGTTCTCCCCGGTTTCCTTGAGCCAGGCTTCGGCGAAGTTGGCATGCAGGTGCTCCAGGATCGGTCCGCTGAGCTGGCACGAGATGTCCTGGCGCGGCAGAAAACCTGTCGCCCCACGATTGGGAGGCGGTCGGCTCGCCGGCGTGCGGTTCAACGCGGAATGCTTGTCGGTATCCCAGTACTCGTCGAGCATGTTGTGGCCGAGCACGAAGCCGATCGCCTCTTCCGGCAACTCGTAATCGACGAGAACGCTTTTCTGGTGATGACTCGGCGCCAGGGCCATCGTGAGACGGGTTTTGCCGGAAATATGCGGATCGAGTCCATCCTCCTTCAATGAGCGGGAGATCCCCCGGCGTTCGGAAAAGTTGAAGCCGCGACTCACGAGCAGTGGAATACGATCCTCCGCGCGCCTGACCGCCTGTTTATCGTCGATGCCAAAACGCTTGAACCAGTCGCGATCCGTCCTGGCCTGCTCCTCGGTGGAACTTTGCATCGCGCTGTCCCAGAGACCGATCGCCCGGCGCTGCGGCAGGTTGGCCTCTCCCGCTACGCCCGCAGTGTTCAACGGCGCTTCCCAGGTCAAGACACGCACCTTGACCCCTTCTGCGGCTTTCTGCCTGAGCAGCTCACCGATGCTCGGCGCCTTGCCGTTGCGGATGAGGTACATCGATGGCTGGAAACCCCAGCAAATGATGTCGATGCTTCTTTTCGCCTGCTCGATGGCGTGATGTACGGCCTCGAAGGTTTCTTCGCCATTGATCAGCGGACGATAGGTGGCCGTTTCCGGATGGTAGAGCGTGTTCTGCACGAACCAGGGCATTGTGCAATGAGCCTCATGGGTATGTTGCAACGCTACCGGAACAACGATCTCGGGGTACTTCATGGGTTTTCTTCCTTGTTGCCTGTGAAACGCTCCACCAGCTCCGAGTAGCGGGCGCGGTGATCCTTGTGCGTTGCCGGTCGATTGACGATCTCATTCGGCTCTGATGGATGGTTGTGCAGGCCAAGGTTGGCCAGCTGGCCTTGCTCCGGGTTGTTGTAGTCATCAGGGATGGGCAGGGCGAACTTCATTCCGTTGGCCAGTTGCAGGCTGTAGGAATGACTGACGACCTGGTGATCGATCTGGAACTGCCCGTTCTCATCCAGCACGCCTTCGCCTACCAGGGCAGCACCCGAGTACAGGCGGTATGGCATCCCTCTCAAGCCGCTTTGCGGTGCATTGGGTGTTTTCCTGATGGTGAACCGCAACGGCTGCCTGAACTGCGTCAGTGGATACTCGGGATGCGCCGCACTCATGCTCGCCGCACCGCTGAACGCCACGTACGGCGCCTTGACGTTGTAATCCCCCTCGGTACCCGCCTCGATACGGCAAGGATCGAGAACCAGGTAGCTGCCGCCCGCATTCAGGGTGATCTTCTTCTTGGCAACGATCCGGATCTCGTCCTCGGTACTGGTGATCTCCAGGCCCTGCCGCGCCATGATCCCCAGGCTGTCGTTCTGTGCCTGCAGCTGCACCGGCCCCTGGTTGGCCACCAGCCGGATCCCCAGCCGGCGCACGAACAGGCTCAAGCCCTGGCCCACGCCGATGAACAGGCGCTTGACCACACTGAGGTCGGCCTGGCCACCGGCGTTGAGCATCAGGTTGTCCCGTGCCGCCAGTTGCAGGTGCTGGCCGCTGATTTCCACTTCGTATTTGCTGTCGCAGGCGAAGCGGTACCAGATGCCCACTTCGGCCAGCAGCCGCTCGATGAAGTCCAGGTCGCTCTCGTCGTACTGCATGACCTGCTCGCGCGGCGGGTACTCGCGCTTGAGGTCGAACTGGAA
>Ga0206116_1001617_pt1 | contig 11453 bp, 10 predicted proteins | sample 3A1Ametagenome_FD_178000 | JGI IMG/M metagenome (GOLD analysis project Ga0206116, IMG submission 178000) | Enriched microbial communities from leaf-cutter ant dump, University of Wisconsin, Madison, United States - 3A1A | ecosystem: Environmental > Terrestrial > Nest > Insects nest > Nest dump...
GTTCGACAGCAACGCCCCCGGCGCCCAGCCCGCCGCCTCGCTGGCCGACGTGGCGCGCACCCTGCAGCCGGGCGAGCAGGTGCGCATCCGCAAGCTGGGCGCCAGCGACAGTGACGCCATCACGCTGCAGGGCTCGGCGGTGCAGGCCGGCCCCTCGGCGCCCTGGCTCCTGCGCCTGATCAGCTGGCTGCCGCTGGACGCGCAGGGCGCCCCGCCCGCGCCCGCCGGGCTGGACCTGCTGGACACGCCCACGGGCAACTACGCCGTCACCTTCACGGGCAACCTGCGCGGCGTGGAAGAGGGCCTGGCCGCCGTCGCCACCCGCATGTCCTGGTACCTGGGCGCCATGCTCGCCGCCATCGGGCTGGCCTGGCTGGCGGTGGAAGTGGGGCTGCTGCGCCGCGTGACCGCCCTCACCCGCCGCGCGGCCGCCGTGTCGTACAGCGTGCAGGATGGACACACCGGCCCGCAACTGAGCGACCTGGACGTGTCGGACCTGCGCGGCAAGGACGAGCTGGGCATCCTGGCCGGCGGCCTGGCCGACCTGCTGCAGCGCGTGAAGGACGACCTGCAGCGCGAACGGCTGCGCGCCCAGCAGGAGCGCGACATGTGGCACGCCGTGGGGCACGAGATCATGTCGCCCCTGCAATCGCTCATGGTGCTGCACGGCGAACAGGACGACCCCGGCCGCCGCTACGTGCAGCGCATGCAGCAGGCCGTGCACGTGCTCTACGGCACGGCCTCGCCCGCCGAGGCGCTGCAGGCCGCCGATGTGCCGCAGGGCCGGCTGGACCTGGACGCCTTTTTGCGCCACGTGGCGGGCAACGCGCACTTCGCGGGCATCGAGGGCGTGGTGTACGCGGACGGCGCCAGCCCGGTGATCGTGCGCGCGGACGAGTTCGCGCTGGAGGACGTGGTGACCCACATCCTGCGCAACGCCGACCGCCACCGCCCGGCCGGCACGGCCATCACGCTCACGCTGGACGCCTCGGAGTCCACCGCCAGCGCCACGCTGCGCAACCAGGGCGCGACGATCGCGGAGGACCTGCTGGAGCGCATCTTCGAGCTGGGCGTGTCCGGCGCGTCCACGGAGGAGGCCGCGCACCGGGGCCAGGGCCTGTTCGTGGCCAGGACCTACATGGCCAAGATGGGGGGCGCGATCAGCGCGCGCAACACTGCGGACGGCGTGGCGTTCGTGCTGACCTTCCAGCGCCTGGGCTGAGGGAGCACGGCAGTCGTCGGCGCCGTCCGACAGGGCGCGGCGGCGGGTGTGCCTACGCTGCGGGCATACGTTCACACGAGGAACCCCCGCCATGAAGACACGCATTGCCTTGATCACGCCCCTCCTCACCGCCGCCCTGCTGGCGGCCTCCGCCGCCGTGGCGCAAACCCCGCCGCAGGACGCGCGGGCGCGCTACGAGCAGGAGCGCGAGAAGTGCATGACCAACAACACCCAGGACACCCTGGCCACCTGCCTGCGCGAAGCCAACAACGCGCTGGACGCCGCGCGCAAGGGCCAGCTGAGCAGCCCCGGCGCGGCCGCCCCAGACAACGCCACCCAGCGCTGCGCGGCCTTCCAGAGCGCTGCGGAGCAGGCCGAGTGCGTGCGCCGCGTGCAGAACAGCCCGGCCAGCGGCTCGGTGCCGGGCGGCGGCGTGCTGCGCGAATCGGTCACCACCACGGTGGTGCCGCAGTAGTCTTTTTATATAAAAACAGCCTCCAGCGCTTATGCAGCAAGCGCTGACAGCTATCAATTCAGGAGTTGCGCACGCATGGCGTCGATGACGCCCTTGTAGTCCGGCTTGCCAAAGATGGCGCTGCCGGCCACGAAGGTGTCGGCGCCCGCGTCGGCCACGCGGCGGATGTTGTCGGCCTTGATGCCGCCGTCCACTTCCAGGCGGATGTCCTTGCCCGTGGCGTCGATGCGGCGGCGCACGTCCTCGATCTTGCGCAGGGCCGAGTCGATGAAGCTCTGGCCGCCGAAGCCGGGGTTGACGCTCATGATCAGGATCAGGTCGATGTCGTCGATCACCCAGTCCAGCACGTCCAGCGGCTGCGCGGGGTTGAACACCAGCCCGGGCTTGGCGCCCTTGGCGCGGATGGCCTGGATGCTGCGGTGCACGTGGGCCGAAGCGTCGGGGTGGAAGCTGATGTAGTCCGCGCCCGCATCTGCGAACGCGGCGGCCAGCGCGTCCACGGGCTCGATCATCAGGTGCACGTCGATGGGCGTGGCCCCGGCGTGCGGCTTGAGCGCCTGGCAGATCATCGGCCCGAAGGTGAGGTTGGGCACGTAATGGTTGTCCATCACGTCGAAATGGATCCAGTCGGCGCCGGCGGCGATGACATTGCGCACTTCCTCGCCCAGGCGGGCGAAATCGGCGGACAGGATGGAGGGGGCGATGCGGTAGATGGGGCTCATGGAGCCATTGTCGCAGTTAAGCATTGCCGTACCATTCGCCCCATGCCAAAGTACCAGTTCGCCGTGGAAGTGCAGCCCGAGTACCTGCCCGCGCAATCCGCGCCGGACACCGGCGTGTTCAGCTTCGCCTACACGATCACCATCTCCAACACCGGAGAGGCCCCGGCCCAGCTCATTTCGCGGCACTGGATCATCAGCGATGCGCGCGGCCACACCGAAGAGGTCAAGGGCCTGGGCGTGGTGGGGCACCAGCCGCTGCTCAAGCCGGGCGAGTCCTTCCAGTACACCAGCGGCTGCCGCCTGCGCACCGCCAGCGGCACCATGCACGGCACCTTCCACTGCGTGGGCGAAGAGGGCGAGCCGTTCGACACGCCCGTGCCGCTGTTCGTGCTGGAGGCGATCCACCATGGCCCGTCCGGTGAACCCCTGAGCGGGCGGGTGCTGCATTGAAGCGGGCAGGGAACGACCTGGCCGGCCTGCTGGCCGACCTGGACCCGGCGGCCGACCTGGCGCAGCGCCACCTCTGGCTGATCCGCCTGCTGGACTGGGTGCGCGGCCGGGGCGATTCCGTGCCCGGCGCCGTGGGCCGCGTGCAGCTCTTCCTGGACGCCGTGGAGGCCCGGCCGGACCTCCAGCCCCGGCTGCAGGCGTGGTGGGCCACGCTGGTGGAGCACGTGGACATCACCACCCTGCTGGCGGACTTCGGCTTCGCGCCGCGCACCGCGCTGGTCAGCGAGATCGGCCAGCGCCTGCGCATCAAGCTGCTGCCGGGCAGCCCGGAGACCATCGATGCTTCCGAGCTGTTCATGCTGGCGCTGCCGAGCGCGTTCGACGCGCAGTGGCTCGTGGCGCTGGACGAGGCGCAGTTCGCCCGCCTGCGGGCGCTGCTGGCCCCGCCGGACCCCGGCCAGACCGGCCCTTCGCGCTGGCACCGCGTGCTGCTCGACGCCATCACCTACTGCGCGGGCCAGATCCTCTCGACCGGCTTCGCCCCCGAGCTGCGCCTGCGCATGAGCGAATCCGCGCGCGAGGCCCAGCCCTTCCACGCGCTGATCCGCGACGTGGAAAGCCTGCGCGTGGAGGTGCTGCACGCGCTGCGCACGCCCGACCGCCTGAACGAGGCCGCCCAGCGGCTGCGCGAGCGGCTGGAGGCCTGCCGCGCGGCCGCCGCCACCGTGTACACGCATTTCGAGGACAACGGCATCTCGGTGGGCCTGGTGTTCCGCCTGCGGCAGCTGCGCGAGCGCATCCTGCGCGTGCGCGAGCTGCTGGACTGCCTGCTCTCGCCCAAGCCCGCCGCCACCGCCGCGCGCCTGCTGGCGCGGCTGGTGGTGGTGGGGCAGGAGCGCCGCAGCCTGCGCGCGCTGATGGCGTCCAATTCGTCGCTGCTGGCCGCCAAGGTGGCCGAGCGCAGCGCCGAGACGGGCGAGCACTACATCACCCGCACCGGGGCCGAGTACCGCGCCATGGTCCGCAAGGCCGCGGGCGGCGGCGCGCTGATGGCGTTCACCACGCTGATCAAGTTCGGGCTGCACGCGCTGGCGCTGTCGGCGTTCTGGGGCGGCTTCATGGCCGGCGTCAACTACGCCGTGAGCTTCGTGCTGATCCAGCTGCTGCACTTCACGGTGGCGACCAAGCAGCCGGCCATGACGGCGCCCGCCATGGCCGCCAAGCTCAAGGAATTGGGCAGCGGCGATGCCATCGAGGCCTTCGTCGATGAGATCACGCACCTGGTGCGCTCGCAGGTGGCCGCCGTGCTGGGCAACGTGCTCGTGGTGTTCCCGGCGGTGCTGTGCCTGGCGCTGCTCATCGCCCAGGCCACGGGCCGCCCCGCCATCAGCGCGCAGGAGGCCGAGCACGTGTTCGCCTCGCTGCACCTGCTGGGCCCGTCGCTGTTCTTCGCGGCGTTCACGGGGGTGCTGCTGTTCGCGTCCAGCATCATCGCGGGCTGGGCGGAGAACTGGTTCGTGCTGCACCGCCTGGACTCGGCCCTGCACTACAACCCGCGCATCACCGGCCTGCTGGGCCCGGAACGCGCGGCGCGCTGGGCGCGCTTCCTGCGCGAGAACCTCTCGGGCTTCGCGGCCAACATCTCGCTGGGCTTCATGCTGGGCCTCGTCCCGGCCTTCGCGGGGTTTTTCGGATTGGGCCTGGACGTGCGCCATGTCACACTCTCCACGGGCCAGGTGGGCGCGGCCAGCGCCACGCTGGGCCTCTCGGTGCTGCACATGCCCGCGTTCTGGTGGGCCGTGGCGTCGCTGCCCCTGCTGGGGGCGCTGAACGTCACGGTCAGCTTCTACCTGGCGTTCAGCCTCGCGCTGCGCGCCCAGAACGTGAGCGGCGTGGACCGCTCGCGCATCTACGCGGCCATCCGCGCGCGCTTGCGCACGGCGCCACTGAGCTTTTTCGTGCCAAGCCGCCCGGCGGCCTGACCTGGACGCAGCCCCGCCCCTGTCCTACACCGGACAGGATGTTTCGGCCTGTAAATTCCAGGCGACGCCAGCCGCCCCGGGCGGCGGCAACGGCTTTTTTTTCTTCTTCATACCAATAGAGGGCTCCATGACATGAACGAAATCCTGAGCTTCTGGGCGCAATGGCTGCGCCCCTCGGCCGGGTTGCCCACGGTGCAATGGTCGCTGCTGCTCGCGGTGGCCGCCATGGTGGGCTATCTCACGCAGCGCCACACGGGGCTGCCCAAGGTGGTCGGCTATTCGCTGGTCGGCACGGTGGCGGGCCTGGCGGGCTTTTCCGGCGCCGTGTGGCCGCTGCAGGGCATCGGCCTGTTCCTGCTGGAGCTGGGCGTGGCGCTGGTGCTGTTCGAATGCGGCGGCCGCATTCCGCTGCGCTGGTTCCGCCACAACCCCATGGTGCTGGTGCAGAGCATCGCCGAATCGGTGCTGACCTATTTCGCCGTGTACTGGGTGCTGGTGTGGCTGAACCTGCCCACCCAGGTGGCGGGCCCGCTGGCCCTGGTGGCGCTGGCCGCCTCGCCCGCCGTGCTCACGCGCGTCGTGGCCGACACGCATGCGGCCGGGCCGGTGACGGAACGGGCCATCGTGCTCACCACGCTGTCCTCGCTGTACGCGCTGACGCTGGGCAGCGCCAAGGCCGAACTGATCAACCGCCAGAGCCTCACGCTGATCGAAACCGTGCAGCCCGTGGTGGTGGTGCTGGGCGTGTCCATCGTGGTGGCGGCCGTGCTGGCGCTGGTGCTGCGCATGGCGCTGCGCTTCATGAGCCCCACGAGCGAGAACACCTCCATGCTGTTCCTGGCCCTGGTGGCCGCGGGCACCGCCGTGGCCGCGCACATGGGCGGCTCGGCACCGCTGGCGGCGCTGCTGGGCGGCATGCTGCTCAAGCAGCTCAACCCACGCCCCTGGGCCTGGCCGCGCCAGCTGGGCAACGCCTCGTCGCTGCTCACCATGCTGATGTTCGTGCTGGTCTCCACCGTGGCTGCGCAGGCCGACTGGAGCGCGCCGGTGGCCGGCGTGGTGCTGGCCCTGATCGCCGTGCGCCTGCTGGCCAAGGCCACGGGCGTGGCCCTGGGCAACGTGGGCAGCGGCGCGAGCTGGAAGCAGGCCCTGTGGGTGGGCTGCGCGATGACGCCCATGTCGTCCATCGCCCTGCTCATCGCCTCGCAGTTCGTGATCGCCTCGCCCTCCACCGGCCACACCATCGCGGGCGTGGCCCTGCCCGCCATCCTGCTCATGGAGGTGCTGGGCGCCATCATCGCCACGGTGGCCATCTACCGCGCGGGCGAAAGCTCGAAACCCTGGGCGCCGCTGACGACCCGTGGTGGCAACAACGGAGACACGCAATCGTGAGCCTTGAACCCTTCAACCATTCCGAACCGCTGACGCTGGGCGTGGAGCTGGAGCTGCAGCTCGTCAACACCAACGACTACGACCTGGCCCCCTACGCCGAGGACATGCTGCGCCTGATGCGCAAGTCCCCGCTGCCCGGCAGCGTGGTGCCCGAGATGACGAACAGCATGATCGAGATCTCCACCGGCATCTGCCACAGCAGCAGCGAGGTGCTGGGCCAGCTCACGCCGATCCGCGACGCGCTGGTCAAAAGCGCCGACAAGCTCAACATCGCCGTGGTGGGCGGCGGCACCCACCCCTTCCAGCAGTGGCACGAGCGGCGCATCTACGACAAGCCGCGTTTCCGCGAGCTGTCGGAGCTGTACGGTTACCTGAGTAAGCAGTTCACCATCTTCGGCCAGCACGTGCACATCGGCTGCCCCGACGCGAACGCGGCGCTCTTGATGCTGCACCGCATGAGCCGCTACATCCCGCACTTCATCGCGCTCTCGGCGTCCAGCCCCTACGTGCAGGGGCAGGACACGGCCTTCGACTCGGCGCGGCTCAACTCGGTGTTCGCGTTCCCGCTGTCGGGCCGCGCGCCGCTGGCGCTGACGTGGGAGGACTTCACCGCCTACTTCGACAAGATGACGCGCACCGGCGTGGTCAAGAGCATGAAGGACTTCTACTGGGACATCCGCCCCAAGCCCGAGTTCGGCACCATCGAGATCCGCGTGTTCGACACGCCCCTGACCATCGAGCGCGCCGCCGCGCTGGCGGGCTACGTGCAGTCGCTGGGCGCCTGGTTCCTGGCCGACCAGCCCTTCATGCCCGAGGAGGACGACTACCTCGTCTACACCTACAACCGCTTCCAGGCCTGCCGCTTCGGCATGGACGCGGTCTACGTGGACCCGGCCACGGGCGACCATATGCCGCTGCGCGAGCACATCCTGCACACCATGGACAAGATCGCCAGCCACGCCGCCATGCAGGGCGCATCGAGCGCCATGCACATGCTGCGCACCGAGGTCGAGGCGGGGCAGAACGACGCGCGCTGGCTGCGCCAGCGCCAGAACGAGGAGCAGCTGCTGGCCGAGGTCAGCCGCCAGGCCGCGCAGCGCTTCCGGGGCGTACCTGCATGAACACCCCCCTGAGGCGCTGCGCGCCTTCCCCCCGCTCTCGCATTGCTGCGCAATGCGGGCAGGGGGACGACGCCAGTGGCCTGGCAAAGCCAGTTCCACGGCGTCCGCTGGCCTGAGCCGCGCCGGTTTCATGGGCTGCGGGTGGCGCGCAGCGTTATGGATAGCTGAAAAACTGCTGCGGATGGGCAGGCATCCGCAGCGCCTCGCGCTTTTCCTGCAGGAAGTCCATCAGCGCCCGCGTCTTGGCCGGCATCTGCGCGCGGGAGGGCACGTACAGGTAGAAGCCCGGAAACGGCGGGCACCAGGGCGCCAGCATCCGCACCAGCGTGCCGTCGGCCAGATGCTGTCGCACGCACAGGTCGATGTGCTGCACCAGGCCCACCCCCTGCAAGGCCGCGCGCAGCATGCTGTCGTCATCGTTGAAGACGGCGTTGCCCTGGGGCTCGAAAACGACCGTGCGCCCTTCGGCATCGGGCGCGGTGAAGGACCAGCGGTCGATGGTGCCGCTGGAGGTGAAGCGGTAGGCCAGGCAGTTGTGCCGCATCAGGTCGGCCGGCGTCCCGGGCACCCCATGCCGCTCGAAATACGCCGGAGCGCCCACGATGGCCATCGACAGCTGCGGCGTGACGGGCACCGCCACCATGTGCTCATCCAGGCTCTCGCCCAGGCGGATGCCCGCGTCCAGCCCCTCGGCCACGATGTTGGAAAAGCCGTCGTCCATCACCAGTTCCAGCCGCAGCTTGGGGTAGCGCGCCAGGAACTCACCCATGTGCGGCTCCACCAGCAGCCGCGCCGCGACGCGGGAGGAGTTCATGCGGATCAGGCCCGACGGCTCCTCGCGGGCCTCCCCGATTTCCGACACCGCCCGCTCGATGGCCGCCAGCGCGGGCTGCAGCACGTCGAGCAGGCGCTGCCCCTCCTCCGTCAATGACATGTCCCGCGTCGTGCGGTGGAGCAGCCGCACTTGCAGGCGCTGCTCCAGCCCCTTGAGGTGCTGCGACAAGGCGGCGCGCGTCACCTCCATTTCCGTCGCCGCCTTGGTGAAGCTGCGGTGGCGCGCAACGTGGGCGAACCATGTGAGGGACGCGACGAGAGAAGGTTCGATGGGCATTTGTTTAGTTTAACTAACCACTCATGTCTGCAAAAGCCTATTTATTAAATCCAATCACGGCGCCACCATTCAACCCATCGCTTCCATCAACCCCGGAGATCACCATGCCCAATGTCTCTTTCAAGAACCTCAACGGCCAAGGCGTCACCATGGCCGCCGTCATCAACTTTCCCGCCGGCTTCGATGAGTCCAGGAAGTACGCGGCCGTCGTCGTCTCGCACCCGGGCGGCGGCGTGAAGGAGCAGACCGCCGGGCTGTACGCAAAGAAGCTGGCCGAGCACGGCCTGATCACCATCGCCTTCGACCGCTCGTTCCAGGGCGAGAGCACGGGCGAACCGCGCCAGACGGAGAACCCCTACGTCAGCACCGAGGACGTGAGCGCCGTGGTGGACTACCTGACCACGCTGCCCTATGTGGACGCGGACAAGATCGGCGCCATGGGCATCTGCGCCGGCGCGGGCTACAGCGCCAACGCGGCCATCAACGACCGGCGCATCAAGGCGCTGGGCATGGTGAGCGCGGTGAACATCGGCCAGATGTTCCGCAACGGCTGGGATGGCTCGGTGAAGGACGCCGACGCGCTGCCCTACCTGGAGGCCGGTTCCGCCGCGCGCACGGCGGACGCCAGCAACAACAGCCTGGCCACCATGCCCCTGGCCCCGCTCAAGGAAGAAGACGCGCCCAATGCCGAGCTGCGCGGCGCCTGGGAGTATTACCACACGCCCCGCTGCGAGCACCCCAACGCCCCGGGCTTCACGCTGGCGCGCAACCTGATGCAGATCATCACGTACGACGCGTACCACAAGGCCGAGGCCTTCCTGACCCAGCCCATCCTGGCCGTGGCCGGCAGCAACGCGGGCAGCAAGTGGATGAGCGACGACCTGATCGAGCGCGCCGCGAGCAAGGACAAGCAGGTCTACGTCGTCAACGGCGCCGACCACATGGACCTGTACGACGTGCCCAAGTACGTTCATGAAGCCGTGTCGCAGTTGGCACCGTTCTTCAACGCCAGGCTGTAACTATCAAATCAATAGCTTCCAGCGCTTGCCAGATAAGCGCTGGAGGCCAAAAACCCTTGAAAGAAATCACCATGAGCACCATCACCCTCCAGACCGTCAGCTACCAGAACCTGGGCTGGCAGACCGCCGCCGACCTCTACCTGCCCCCCGGCTTCGACGACAAGAAGAAGTACCCCGCCATCGTCAGCACCCACCCCATCGGCAGTTGCAAGGAGCAGACCGCGGGCAACATCTACGCCAAGGGCCTGGCCGAGCAGGGCTTCGTGGTGCTGGTGCATGACGCCAGCTTCCAGGGCGCCAGCGGCGGCACGCCGCGCTTCATCGAAGACCCGGCCATCCGCGTGTCCGACATCCGCTTCGCCGTGGACTACCTGCAATCGCTGCCCTGCGTGGACGCGGCCCGCATCGGCGCCATCGGCGTGTGCGGCGGCGGTGCCTACACCATCCACGCGGGCATCACCGACCACCGGCTGAAGGCGCTGGTGTCCATCACCGGCGTGAACTACGGCCGCCTGATCCGCGAGGGCTTCGCGCAGTTCAAGCCGCGCGAACTGGCCCAGGGCATCGCCCAGATGCGCACCGCCCAGGCCCAGGGCGCTGCCCGCGACGCAGCCAACCTGCTGCCCGAATCCGTGGAAGCCGCCAAGCAGGCGGGCATCACCGACATCGACGTGCTCGAAGCCACCGACTACTACAAGACCGCGCGCGGCCAGCAGCCGGGCGGCGCGACCAGCCAGCTCATGTCCTTTACCGGCGCGGCCATGGGCTGGGACGCCTTCCTGCACGCCGAGGTGCTGCTCACGCAGCCGCTGATGGTGGTGATCGGCGACAAGCCCGGCGGCTTCGGCGCCTACCGCGACGGCTGGGAGATCTACGGCCGCGCTGCGTCGGAGAACAAGCACATCGTCGTGGCCGAAGGCTGGTCGCACTACGACCTGTATGACCGGCCCGAGCCCGTCGCCATCGCCATGGCCAAGGTGGTGCCGTTCTTCAAGGAAAACCTGTGATGCGCAATGTCCTCATCCTGGGCGCCAGCGGCCAGATCGCGCAGTGGGTCGTCAAGGCGCTGGCCGGCGCCCCGGACGTGCGCCAGACCCTGCTGCTGCGCAACCCGAAGAAACTGGGCGACACGCCCGCCAACGCCCAGGTGGTGATCGGCAGCGTGCTCGACAAGAAACTGCTCAAGGACGCCATGGCCGGGCAGGACATCGTGTATGCCAACCTCACCGGCGTTGACCTGGACAAACAGGCCCAGGCCGTCATCGCCGCCATGCAGTCCGAGGGCATCCAGCGCCTCGTCTTCGTGCTCTCGCTGGGCATCTACGACGAGGTACCGGGCCCATTCGGCGCGTGGAACCGCGCCACCATCGGCGAAGACCTCAAGCCCTTCCGCCGCGCGGCCGATGCCATCGAGGCCTCGGGCCTCGCATACACCATCCTGCGCCCCGCCTGGCTGACGGACGACTACGGCGTGGACTACGAAACCACCGGCCGGAACGAGCCTTTCCGGGGCACCGTGGTCTCGCGCCACAGCGTGGCCGACCTGATCGGCAGGATCATCGCCGCGCCCGACCTGCACGTGGGCGCCAACCTGGGCGTGAACAAGCCCGGCAGCAACGGCGACAAGCCGTACTTCATGTAACGCCATGGCACTGTCGCACTGGTTCTTCATGGCTATCGCTATCGCGGCCCTGGCGGTGCTGGGCTTCTTCGCGAGCGTGACCGGCATCGAAAGCCGCCAGGCCCGACAGGTAAGCGACATGGCGCCCTACACGGCGCCCGCCCAGGCGCCCTCGCGCGCCGCCGTGGTGTACTTCTCGCGCTCGGGCAACACCGCGCTGGCCGCGCGCCACGTCGCCCAGCGGCTCGGCGCCGCGCTCCATCCGCTCCAGGCGCCGCAGTACGAACTGGGCCTGGCCGGCCTGGCCCATTCGGCGTGGGACGCCAAGGCACGCCGCG
>Ga0206116_1001620_pt1 | contig 11436 bp, 9 predicted proteins | sample 3A1Ametagenome_FD_178000 | JGI IMG/M metagenome (GOLD analysis project Ga0206116, IMG submission 178000) | Enriched microbial communities from leaf-cutter ant dump, University of Wisconsin, Madison, United States - 3A1A | ecosystem: Environmental > Terrestrial > Nest > Insects nest > Nest dump...
TGCGCTGCAGGGCGTTGATGAACCGCTCTGCGTCGTGCAAATCGGAAACCGCCGAAGTCTCCGTCAGCTCCACGAGCAGCCGGCGCGGGTCGACCTCGGCCTCCCGCAACGCGTCGGCGATGTAGGCGGGAAGGCTCGGGTCGTCAAAGGAGCGTGCCGAGATGTTGACGGCCAGCGCCGGCAGGTGAGGCACCCTCGCCAGCACTGCGATGCTCTCCTTCACGACCCAGCGGTCGATGTCCAGGATCTTTCCGCTTTTCTCCGCGTGGCCGATGAAAAGGCCGGGCGGAATCAATCGCTGGGGATCCGCCTCGTCGACCATGCGGACCAGAACCTCCAGGTGGGCAAGGCCACCGGTGGCCGCCTGGTACACGCCCTGGAAATGCAGGCGCAGCAACCCCGCTGCGAGCGCACGCGAAATCCGGTCGTTCCAGGCAAGCCTGCTGATCATCTCCTGCGATGCATTGCGGTCCGGCCGGTAGACCGACCACCGGTTCTTCCCCATGTGCTTGGCCTGGTACATCGCGGTATCGGCATGGGTGACCAGATCTTCGGCATTGCTCGCATGCTGGGGTACCTGGGCGATGCCGATGCTCGTGGTGAGCCTGAGGTTTTGCCCGGCGATGGGCAGCGGCGTTTGCGAAACACCCTGCACGATCCGCTCGGCCAGCCGCTGCGCCTCCTCGACGGATGCGTTGGGCATCAGAACGGCGAATTCGTCGCCGCCCAGGCGGCTGAGCACATCGGTCTGCCGGACCAGGGCGCGCAGCTCCCCGCTCACGCGCAGCAGCACCGAATCGCCGGTGCTGTGCCCGAACGTGTCGTTGATGGCCTTGAACTCATCCAGGTCGAAGAAGAGCAGTGCCCCCTGGCGTGCGTTCCGTTCGTGGTCCTTGAAGAACCGAAGCAACTCGTCCTCGAAGCGCCGCCGGTTGTACAGCCCCGTGAGTGAGTCTCTCTCGGCAAGATAGACCAGTTGCGCCGCCACCTGGCGCTCCCGCGTCACGTCTTCGTGGATCCACAGCCTGCCGATGTAGCGGTGTTCACCGTCATGCACGGGGTGCGACATCAGCAAAAGGGTGTGCCCCGCGTTCACATTGAACTCGTAGCGGCTGGGCTGGTCCGGTGACGAAAGGACTTCCCTCACGTGCTCTTCCAAGGCGGCCAGGTGCTCGCTTGCGCGCCCGACCTGGCTGAACACTTCCCGGACCGAACGGCCGACGAAGGCGTTTTCCTCCTCGGGCAGGTGCCATATCCGCGCGAACATGGAGTTGCAGTACTTCACCTCGTGGTCCGCCGTGACGAAGAGGATGCCCATGTTCATCGCGCCCAGCAGTGCCAGCAATCTCGCGCGCTCTTCTTCCAGCCCCGTCATGTACAGGCGCCGCTCTTCGATCTCGGCATGGAGCGCCTGCGCGTGCGCGGCCTCCTGTGCACGCTTCTGGGCCAGTTCGGCCACCATGTCATCGAAGGCCTTGGCCAGGCGCCCCAGCTCGTCCTGTGTCCGCAGCGCAATCGGAGCCGGCGCGCCCCCCTGTCCCAGCACGTCCACCGCTTCCGTGAGGCGCAGCAGCGGTCGGGTTACGTGCCGGACCACCAGCCTGCGCATCGCCCAGAGCACCAGGACCAGGCTCAGCAATCCCGTGCCGGCAAGGATGCCGAGCCATTTCAGCACGAGGCCGTTCACGCGGGACTGGGGCATCAGGTGGACCTGATACCAGTCCGGCCCCTTGATCCGGGACCATGCAACCCACTGACTGCCATCGGGAAGCAAGCCGGCACCGCTGTCGGCGCCCGATTGGGACACCATGCGGTGAACCTGCTCCAGCATCGGATCCTTCAGCCGGGACAGCTTCAGTTGCCCCTGCGCCGCGGCTATCTGGTCTTGCAGTTGGGGGTGCGATATCAGCTCGCCGTCCGCGCTGAGGATCAACTGCAGGCCATCCTGCACCCGGGTGGTCCCGACAGCGTCCAGCAGCGTGCCGATCGAGAGGTCGTGCCCAAGGGTGCCAACCCAGCGACCTTGCCAGTCCAGTGGCTGGATGACCGACACCATCCAGGTTCTGGCCTGCTGATCGAAGTAGACGGGCGTCCAGAAAATCCGCCGGCCAGGGTTGGCACGCGGATCTGCCCCGCGCATGGTCGGATAGTCGGCATTGGTGGCCTCGGCGGTCGCGCCAGCGCCCCAGTCAACGCCGCGCGCGTAGACCATCAGGCCATCTTCCACGAAATCCATGTAGACGGAGAAGAACGGCGGTGCCAGCGCCGGCCCCCGCTCCCGCAGCAGGTCATAGCTGATCACCGCCCGAAGGCGCGTGGACTCGCTGGGGCCGTCGGCGCCGTGGTGCAGGTAGAGGGTCGGCGCGTTGACGGCATCGACCCGTTCGGGCCTCAGCCGCCACAGCCCGTCCTGTCCCCGTGCGAAAAGATCGGGAAAGCGCCTGAGCGTCGCAGCGGAGTCGGCAGCGCCCAGCCGGGACAGCAGATCGTCCCGCAAGCGCTCCACACTGTGTCCGGCCTGGACAAAGAGTCCCTCGCTCGCCTGCGCGCGCAGTTCGACGGTTTGCCGAATGATCACGGGCACGATCTGATCGGTGACGGCCCGAAGCAGCACATACCCCAACCCGGAGACGAGAATCGCAAAGGCCAGAAACAATCCCCAGATCGAGAATGACAGTCTGTGGATGACCGAGGTACGGGATCGGGATGTCAGCAAGCAAGGCCCCTCAATTTCTAATTGGCCTGCACCGGCTCCTGTCGGCGGTGGGCTGCTGACATACTACTTGAGGCCGTAGCTGGTGGTGCTGCATCCTTGGCAGATAAGGGGATGAAGGCTGTTGGCGCCTTCATGAGACGCACGCAGTGGGCCGACGAGTGTCTATACCAAGCCCCGCAAACCGTGGAATCACGCCATCCGGTTGTCCGCACGCACAGCTGACAACCGGTCAACCTTCCGCGCGAACCAGCCGATGCGCTCGGTCTCGCGGACGTCAAAACGCGGAACATAGGGCTTGATGTCCAGCACGGGCGTGCCGTCCAGCATATCGTTGCCCATGAAGCGCAATACGCCGTCCTCCACCGCCACCAGCTTCACGATGGACAGGCCTATGCGATTGGGCCGCGCGGGAGCCCGTGTGGCAAATACGCCGTGGCTCTCGTCATCCAGGAAAGGCACGACTTCGAGCCGTTCCTGCGCTTGATGCAAATGGGTCAGCAGAATCAGGTATTCGAATCCTTCAATGTCCCGCAAGCCAGGCCGGAATTCCTCGTACACCTCGACATGCCCAGGCTCATCGGGCGAGCCTGCGGTCTGGATGGGCATCCCGGAAGTCTGTGTGAACGGACTGCGGACCTCGCCGATGGCGCGGCAATGGATGAGGCCGTGGACGCCGGGTGCTTGCGTTTCGGAGGTGTTCATATGCCCGCTTGGTCAGAGGTGTTTGATGTGATGGCCCGGAGACTCAGGGCGCAAGCAGCCGGTTGAGTGCCGCGATTTCCGCAGAGGCCGCTGCACGGGACGCGGCCTCCATGGCGCGGTAGTGCTTGATCACTTGGACCCCAATGGGAGAAAGGCCTGCGCCGCCCCCGTGCGCGCCGCCTTTGGAGGTGTTGACGGCTGGCTCCACAAGCGCGTTGTTCATTTCGGTCACCAATTGCCATGCTCTGCGGTAGGACATGTCCAACTGCCGCGCTGCCGCGGAAATACTGCCCGTCTCCGCGATGCACTCCAGCAACTGAATCTTCCCCGGGCCAATGGCGATGCTGTCGTCGCGGTAGATGCGCACACGGAACTGGACTTTGGACTTCATGGCATGGGCGAAGAAGGGGGACTGGAGCCGTACTTTATAGCGGCGCACGCCACCTGCGCACTGGTGCGCGTCCCAGCCTGCTGGTGGCGTTCATCGCACACTGCGGGTAGGGATTCGGAAGCATTGTTCGATATGTTTAATAGAATATATAGAAGACGAATCCTTCCAAACCTCCAGATGGAATTTGAAGAACTGAAGTGCTTGATGTGCTTGGCGCAAAAGCAAGACTGGGCGCTCGCAGCAGATGCCTGCGGGTTGTCGGAGAGCGCGCTGATGGCCGCCATTCGGGCGATAGAGGCGGATTACCAGTGTGCTCTCGTGAAGCCCGCCGACCCGTTCCAGGGCTTCACCCCCGAAGGAGAACGTGTGCTGGAGTGGGAGCGGGAATTCTGCTTTGCCTCGGAAGAACTCAAGCGCTGCTTCGCCGAGTCCAGGCGACGGTCTCTCGTCGCCCCTTTGCTGGAGAGGCGGTCTGTTTCGCCAAAGCGGCTTTGCGGGCCGGGGCCGGGTGCCCACGACATGGGCCTGATCGTGCAGTCGGGCCTTCATGCGCCTGATCATGGTCACCTGCATCCCTGGAGGCTGCTGGAGTTTCACGAAGACCAAAGAGAACTGCTGGCCGACCGTTTCGAGGCCGAGAAGAGACGCCGGGACCCGCTGGCGTCCTCCGCCGATTTGCAGCGCGCCCGGGAACACGCACTTCGCCCACCGGTGCTGATGGCCTTCATCGTATCCCCGAAGGCGCGGACCAAGGTGCCTGCACGAGAGCAGTGGCTGGCTGCCGGCGCCGCCCTGGGCAACATTCTCAATGCGGCGCACCAACTGGGCTTCGGCGCGATCGTGCTCAGCGGAGAGCGTTGTTTTGACCCGGTGCTGATGGCCGAGTTGGGCGTCCAGCAAGCAGAATTCCTGGCAGGTTTTATCAGCTTCGGCTCGGTGACAGACGCCCCGCCTCCGAGAAAGCGCGCTGCGCCCAGCGAGGTGCTGTCACGCTGGCTACCCGCAGATGCAGAACAGGCTGCCTTCCCTGTTACGAACCAGGCGACGAAGCTAGATGCTGCGCCGCCCCGCGACGACCGTTGATACAGGCAAGCGTGAGGCTACAGGCGCGAAGCGTTCCCTGTCGGCATCCGTCCCGCGCTACCCCCCGTTGTTGCCATTCGTGACTTTCTTCAAAAAGGCGATCAGGTCGGCGATTTCCGCGTCGCTCAAGGCGGGCAGGTTTTTCAGTTGCGGTGCCAGTCGGTCCACCATGGCGGCGTACAACGCGGGGGCGTTCTGGCTGTCGCGGCACTCGACTTGCACGCCGGTCTGCAGAGGGGGTGCATCGCTGCCGCAGCGGAACGCCCGGGCGTGGCCGGCGGCGTCGAGGTGGTGGCGGATGGTTTTTTCCAGGCTGTCATAAACGCCGTTGTGGAAGTAGGGCGCGGTGGCACGCACTTCCCACAGCGAAGGCGTCAGAAAGGCATAGAGGTCTGCGTCCCGTCGCGTCACCTCGTAGCGCCCCTTGTCCGAGCGGGGCGTTTCGCCGGCGCCGCTGCCAAAACCCGGGCCGATCTGCGGCACGGCAAGGTTGTGGAATTTGGAGTCGGTCAGCTTGGGCCCGTTGTGGCATTGGGCGCACCGCCCCTTGTCGAAAAACACCAGTGCGCCGCGCAATTCGTTGGCGGCCAGTGGCCAGCGCTCACGGTCGCGCAGCCAGCCATGGAAGCCGTAGACCGAACCCCCTGCGTTCCACCGCCGGGTCTGAAAAGAAGCCAGCGCATTGGCCACATGCTGGATGCCCAGGTCGGCTGGCGCTACGTCGGGAAAAGCCTCGGCCAATCCGCCGGCCAGTGCCGGATCGGCCAGCACGCGCTGCATCACGGCGTTCCACACCGGCTGTGGATTGGCTTCCACAGGGTCGCTGACGAGGCCGGCCGTTGTGTTTTCCGAACGGCCGCCGTTGCTGCCCGGCGCATAGCCCAGCATCTCGTCGCGCGTAAGCAGCGGCATCAGGGCTTGCGCCGCCAGCAAGTTCTCCAGCCCGGCGGGCAGTTGGTCGCCCATGGGCGTGATGAAGCCGCCCTTGCCATCGGCCGCCACCCGCCCGTCGTGGAACATGAATTGCGGTGCGCCCAGCAGTTTGTTCACCAGGTCGGGCGCATTGCGGTGGATGGACGTGGTGTTGGCCGGGTCGTCGGCATCGCCGCCGCGCAGCCCGGGATGCAGCGCGCGTGCCAGCGTGCTGCCGCCGATCGTGGCCAAGCTCTCGACCCCGGCATTGTTGTTGGCGTGGCAGGATACGCACGCCACCTTGCCGGTGCCGGACAGCTTGGTGCTGGTGAACAGGCTGACACCAGCGGCGAAGCGGGCATCCGAGACCACCGGCGGCGCTTCCAGCGGCGTGACGCCATACAGGGCGGTGAAGCAGGCGAGTTGCTCGTCCGGACTGCCTTTGGCGCGGCACGCGGCCACTGCCGAATCAGAACCCCCCGCGTCGGAGGGGCCGGACACAGCCCCGCTTCCTCCACCCCCGCAAGCCAGCAACAGGGCAGCGGCGGCCGCTGCCAGCAGCGGGCGGATCACGGCGTGCCTGCTTCGAATACCTGGATTTCAGCAAGATTGGATACCTGGCGGGCGCCCATGGTCTCGGGAGTCGTCGGGTTCTTGGCGATGATCAGCCGCAGCGCCCCGGCATTGCCCAGCCCGGCGCCGCCCTCCGTCTCATAAGCCACGATGGCGGGCCTGTTGCCGAAGTTGGGGTGGATTTCGCCGAGGGAAACCACGGCGCGGAAGCCATCGGTGGCGGTTGCCACGGCATACAGCGACAACGCGGCGTTGTTGCGGCCGGTGCTGGAAGTTGTCAGGCCCACGGTGGTGTTGAGCAAGTCATACAGCCCCGCGCCTCTGTAGGTGGTGCCGTTGTAGGTGGCGGTCTTTGCCGTCAGCGCCTTCAGGTCGTCCACGGTGAAGGTGCGGGCCGCCTTGACCTTGCCGTTGATGACGACGGTGGTCGACTGCCCCCCGGGTTTTGCGCCGGACAGCGGTGTCGACGGCGGAACCCCGACTTCGAGTTTGGTGGCATTGGACGCGTAGCGCCCGCCACGGATGTCGCCCGGCGCGGTGATGCGAAATGGTCCATCGGTGCTGTCATCCAGCGCCGTCGTCGCGCCATTCAGCTTTTGGGCATACGCGATCAGCGGCTGGTTGGGAGATGGACTGCCGCCGAAACTTGGACTCAGCTCGCCGAGCGAATAGGCGACCTGGTATCCGTCGGTGGCCGTGGACAGCACGTAGTGCTCGATCAGCCGCCGGCCCGCGTTCCCGGTGTTGGTGGCGCCGGGGGTGTTGTTGTCGGCGGCGAGTGCGTCTTGAACGACGTCGAACAGGGGTACGCCCAGGTAGGTCTTGCTTTGCGGGGTGGTGCCGGCAAGGTAGCTGACGCCCTGCGTGACCTCGGTGTACTTCTCCTTCAAGCTGGCGCTGGTGAAACTGGCCGGTTTGGCCACCTTGCCGGCAAGGCTGATGCTGGGTGCGTCATCGTCACTGCTGCCGCCGCAACCCACCAGAGCCAATACCAACAGTCCGCTAGCGCCGTAGACGGCAGATGCCATTCGTTTCATGGGGCTTCTCCTTCGATATATTCGAAAGAATATAGCGGATTCAAAGCGCACTGGGTGATCTGTTTGGCCATGCATCCGATGAATGCCTGACATACAACAATGAACAATGGGCGAATGGATCGATATGCCCAGGAGGCTCAGACCGAGCTCTCCATGAGCGCGGAGTCCACCACCCGGCCTTTGTCGAGATGGATGACCGATTGCGCCAACGCCTCCACATCGCTCAGGTCATGCGTGACGAGCAAGGCCGGCACCTGCACACGCTCCAGCATCTCGGCCAATTCATGGCGAAGCCGGACGCGCAACTGGGCATCGAGCGCGGACAGCGGTTCGTCGAGCAACAGGACGTGAGGCTGTGGAGCCAATGCCCGCGCCAGCGCCACGCGTTGCCGCTGGCCACCGGAAAGGTGCCTGGGCCACGCACCACGCAGCGTTTCAAGGTCGAACTGCCGCACGAGTGCATCGATCCGATCGCGTTCTGCTTCGCTGGGCTGCTTTCCCAGTCGGCATATTCCGAAGGCAAGGTTCTGTTCGACCGTCATGTGCGGGAACAGGGCGTAGTCCTGAAAAACCAGCCCCACGCCGCGCTCGCGGGCGGGCAGGTCGATGGAATGCTGCGTGTCGAGCAGCACCTTGTTCGCCACGCGCACGTGGCCATGCACATGCGGTAGCAGCCCGGCGATGGCCATCAGCACCGTGGACTTGCCGGAGCCCGAGGCGCCGACCAAGGCGGTGCGCTGGGTTGCCGAGCTGAAGCAAACGTCAAGAACGAAGCTCCGGCCCGGAGACTCCAGCCTGGTTTGCACGCGGAGGTCGAGGATGGCCGTCATGTCAGTGCTTCGCCTGCAGCATGCGGCCGGATACCACCAGCACAACGACGCACACCGCGGAAATAACCAGCGTGAGCCACAGCGCCTGTGCGTCGTTGCCTGCCTGCACGGCGTCGTAGATGGCTATGGAGAGGGTCTGGGTCTTGCCTGGCAGATTGCCGGCAATCATCAGCGTCGCGCCAAACTCGCCCATCGCGCGCGCGAAGGCGAGCATCAGGCCTGCGGTGATGCCGCGCACGGCCAGGGGCAATGTGACGCGCACGAATATCTCGAACTCGCCCGCGCCCAATGTGCGCGCAGCGTGCAGAAAACGGCCATCGACGTCTTCGAACGCCGCCCGCGCCGCCTTGTAGATCAGCGGCAGCGATACCAGGGACGCAGCAATCACGGCGCCCTGCCAGGTGAACATCAGGTTGATGCCGAACCAGCGGTCAAGATACTGGCCCAGCACGCCATTGCGGCCGATCACCACGATGAGGTAGTAGCCGAGCACCGTGGGCGGCAGCACCATGGGCAGCATCAGCAGGGCGTCGATGAAGTTCTTGCCCGCGAATCGCCGTTGCGACATCCACCAGCCCAGCGCGATGCCCACCACGCCCGCCAGGAGCGTGGCCAGCAGCGCGATCTTGAGCGTGAGCCAGAGAGGGGTGAGCAAAAGAGCGGCGCCCTGGATCAGGGCTTCGAGAAGCCGAAGCTGTCCAGAATCTGCTGGCCTGCGTCACTGCGGACGAACGCGATGAAATCCTTGCCCAGCGCCGCGTTCTTGCTGGTGGCGATCTGTGCGATCGGGTAGCTGACCGGGGTGGTGGTCGGCACGGTCAGCGCGATGCGCGTCTTGTCTTTCTCGATCAGTGCGTCGGTGCGGTACACGAAGCCCGCATCGACCTCGCCGCGGGCGACGTAGTTCAGCACCTGGCGCACGCTCTCGCCATAGATCCACTTCGGCTCCAGTGCCGCTGTCAGCCCGGCCTCCTGCACCGAGGCCATGGTGTAGCGGCCGACCGGCACCGAGCTTGGCGTACCGGTGGAAACGCGTTTGTATTGGGCGTTGCCCAGGTCGGCGAGCTTCTGCGGCACGGCGGTCGCCGTGGCGGGAACGATCAGCACCAGCGTGTTGCGGGCGAAGTCTGCCCGGGTGCCTTCGGCGAGCAGATTGGCCTTGGCCGCCCGGTCCATGGTTTCCTGGTCGGCCGACGCGAAAACGTCGACAGGAGCCCCTTGCTGGATCTGCGCGAGAAGCGGGCCCGAGGCGGCGAAGTTGAAAGTAACTTTCGTGCCCGGGCGGGACTTCTCGAACGCCTGGCCCACGGCCTGAAATGCGTTCGTCAGGCTCGCGGCGGCGGAGACCACGACCTCTTGGGCGTGCAAGGCCGCAGAGCCGAGTGAGAGGGCGGCAAGAAGCGTGAACTTTCCAAGCCAGCGGGAAGAAGAGGTGGTCATCTCAAGTCCTTTCGATTCGCTATTCTGAAACGGAATAGCGAAATCATAACAAGGCGTAACCTTCCCACTGTGATGCGTGTCAATTCCCTTTGACGGTCTCCCGAATTGAATGGGATCAGGCGGAAACACGAACGTGTCAGAATCAAACGATGAGCACTTCGACCTCCTCCTTTCTCTCCGACGCGGACGGCACCAGGGTCACGACCTACACCTGGGCAGAGGTTTCCGGCAAACCCGCTGGGGTGGTGCAGATTGCCCATGGACTCGCCGAGCATGGCGAACGCTATGACCGGTTTGCAAGGGCGCTGAATGCGGCCGGATTCCTTGTCCACGCGGTAGACCACCGTGGGCATGGGCGCACCGCCAATGGCCGGCTGGGTGACTTCGGCGCGGCTGGGTTTGGCGGACTGATTGCCGATGTGGCCCAGTTTGGCGCGGCGCTGCGCGCGCAGCATGGCAGCCTTCCGCTGTTTCTGTTCGGGCACTCGATGGGGTCGTTTGCGGCGCAGGCGGCGATCCTCGATCACGCCTCCACATGGTCGGGAGCCATCCTGTCCGGATCGACTGCGCTCGACATGCTGGCCGCCGGCATGGCCAATGCGCCTGCGGACGCGCCCGCCGGGCTGGAGGCTTTCAACGCGGGCTTCGAACACCGCACGGGATACGAATGGCTTTCGCGCGACGACGCCGAAGTCGATGCCTACGTCGCGGATCCTTGGTGCGGGTGGGACGTCCCGGACGAGGTGATTCCTTCGCTGTTCGCTCCCGCGCCCCGGCTGGCTGATCCAGCGCTGCTGGCAGGCATCCGCAGCGACCTGCCAATCCTGATCGCTTCGGGCGACGCCGACCCCCTCGCCGGAGGCGGTGCGCTGATTCAGGCGCTGGGGCAGCGCTACCGGGATGCAGGCATCGCCGACGTGACCGTCACGCTGTACCCGGCTGCCCGCCACGAAATCCTGAATGAGACCAACCGCGACGAGGTGACGGCCGATATCGTGGCCTGGTTGCGCGCACACGCGGCATGAGGAAGCCGTAGCGAATTCGAGGCATCCATTGCTGGCTGACAGTGGTCAACCCGCAGGGGGTTGTTGACTGACGCGCCCAGAGCCCGGAGGAGTTCGCATAGTGCCTTGGGAGCCGCATGGATGCTGGTTTCTTGGGTTTTTCTTCGGAAAGATAACGTCAAAAGTACCGTCCTTTCCGATTCCGTCCCTACCGTGGCATGCATCAGACAGTTTGGTCGCGTTCGTCTTGGTAATCGCCACGACTAGGACCTGGGGACGTGCATCTGTCGGTGTGTGGCTCGCAGGCGCGAGCTGCAGATCTCATCCAAACTTCGTACACGCACCCCTGCTCCACTGACAAAGTCAGTAGCGGTGTCCGTCACCCCTTCTTTTCCTCGTATCGAAGGGACTCCAGAACTGGCAAAGAAGGGGGGCAAAAACGCCAAATGACCGGGCACTTGCGTCGCCCCTTCCTTGCGTATCCGTAGAGATTCTAGAGCTGGTTTGAGGTGGCTAAACCTCGTCTGTAAATTCGTACTCGCTGTCCACAACGCTTACCCGCCATTTGTGTCCTCGCAGCTTCAGGGTGTCATTCAACCATGCCGTGGGTACAACCGTCCGGTCGACGTCCCCCCGTTTTCAGTAGCACTGGGCTTTGGAGTCCGGGGGTTAATTTAACGGGTTTTGCACCAGCCTTTGGGCATAGTCCGCCGGGGTCAATCCGCCCAGGGACTTCTTGGGGCGTTCC
>Ga0206116_1001621_pt1 | contig 11421 bp, 11 predicted proteins | sample 3A1Ametagenome_FD_178000 | JGI IMG/M metagenome (GOLD analysis project Ga0206116, IMG submission 178000) | Enriched microbial communities from leaf-cutter ant dump, University of Wisconsin, Madison, United States - 3A1A | ecosystem: Environmental > Terrestrial > Nest > Insects nest > Nest dump...
GCTGAATGCCCCTTCGGCGAACAGCCGGCGAAACAGGTTGGGGATGCGGAAGGCGACCTGGAAGGCGTCGGTCAGGGCGTTGGCCCCGAAGATCGACGCCATGAGCAGCTGGCTCATGAGCCCCGTCACGCGCGAGGCCAGGGTCAGCAGGGAGACGGTGGAGGCGGCTTTGAACAAGGACACCGACGGGAGTGTACCTGTACGGCCCAGACGCGCTGGGCTATAATCGCGGGCTTTGCTGGCAACATCCACAGACCTTTAGGAAACACACCATGGCATCCACCAAGCCCAAGAAGAAGAACCCGCGCCTCGCGTCGGGCCGCAAGCGCGTCCGCCAGGACATCAAGATCAACGCCGCGAACACCTCGCTGCGCTCCAAATACCGTACCGCCGTCAAGAACGTCGAAAAGGCCGTTCTGGCCGGCGACAAGACCAAGGCGACCGAACTGTTCGCCAAGATGCAGGCCGTGGTGGACACCGTGGCCGACAAGGGCATCTTCCACAAGAACAAGGCCGCTCGCGACAAGAGCCGCCTGTCCGCCAAGGTGAAAGCCCTGGCCCTCGCCGCCTGATCCACTTCAGGCAAACAGCCCGGATGGCTCACTACACCATCCGCCGTTTGTAACGGGTGCGCTGCCAGTAAAAAAACGAAAACCGCCGCAAGGCGGTTTTTTCGTTTCAGGCGTGCTTCTTCGCGCCCGCCACGCAGGCCACTGCCGCCAGCGTGACGGCCAGCATCGTCCAGCTCACCGTTTCGTGCAGCAGCAAGGCGGCCAGCCCCAGCCCCATGAAAGGCTGGAACAGCTGGAGCTGCCCCACCGCCGCGATGCCGCCCTGCGCGAGCCCCCGGTACCAGAACACGAAGCCGATCAGCATGCTGAACAGCGAGACGTAGGCCAGCCCCACCCACGCGGGCAGGCCGACATGGCCGAACGATGCGGGCAGAGTGAACAGTGCGATCGGCAGCATCACCGGCAGCGACAGCACCAGCGCCCAGCAGATGACCTGCCAGCCGCCCAGGCGGCGGGCCAGCCGCGCCCCTTCCGCATAGCCCAGGCCGCACACGACGATGGCGGCCAGCATCAGCAGGTCGCCTTGCAACGATGCCTCGATGCCGCCCAGGGCCGCATATCCCGCCACGCACGCCGCCCCGGCAGCCGAGAACAGCCAGAACGCGGGCCGGGGTCGCTCCCCGCCGCGCAGCACGGCGAACAGGGCGGTGCACAGCGGCAGCAGCCCCACGAAGACGATGGAATGGGCGGAGGTGACGTGCCGCAGCGCCAGCGCGGTCAGCAGTGGAAAGCCCACCACCACGCCCAGCGCGGTGATTGCCAGCGCGGGCAGGTCAGCGCGCCGGGGCCGAGGCTGGCGCAGCGCGGCCAGCAGCGCCAGGGCCAGCGCGGCGGCGATGGTGGCGCGCGCGCTGGTCAAGAAGGTGGGATTCAGGTCGGCCACCGCAACGCGCGTGGCGGGCAGCGAGCCCGCGAAGATCGCCACGCCGATGAAGCCGTTGATCCAGCCGCTGGTGGTTTTTTCCATCGAGACAGTTCCTGTGCAAAAGCGCCAGTGGAGCACTCCGCAGCGAATGGCGCGAGGCACAGACCCATACAATTCAAAAGAACTGTTATGCCCACAAGACCCACACGCATCCACGCGGTGATGGCGGGGATCCATTCCCGCATCGCCGCCCGCGCCTACCTGCCGGGCGCGCGCCTGCCCTCCGTGCGCGCACAGGCGCAGGCCATGCAGGTGTCGGTCTCCACCGTGGTCGAAGCCTACGAGCGGCTGGCGGCCGAAGGGGCGATCACGTCGCGCCCCGGCTCGGGCTTCTACGTGGCCGGGCCGGTGGCGCCGCTCGCGCTGACGCAACTCGGCCCCCGGCTCGACCGGGACGTGGACCCGCTGTGGGTCTCGCGCCAATCGCTGGAGACGGATGCCACCGTGCTCAAGCCCGGCTGCGGCTGGCTGCCCGCCGACTGGCTGTACGAGGCGGGCCTGCGCCGCGCCCTGCGCGCACTGGCGCGGGCCGATGCGCTGCACCTGACCGAGTACGCCACGCCGCTGGGCCATCCGGGGCTGCGCCAGTTCCTGGCGCGGCGGCTGGCGGGCCATGGCATCGACGCGCCGCCGGAGCAGATCATGCTGACCGAATCCGGCACGCAGGCCATCGACCTGGTCTGCCGCTTTCTGCTGTCGCCGGGCGACACGGTGCTGGTGGACGACCCCTGCTACTTCAACTTCCACGCCCTGCTCAAGGCGCACCGCGTGCAGGCCGTGGGCGTGCCCTTCACGCCCAGCGGGCCGGACGTGGAGCGGTTCGCGGCGGCCTTGCAGGCGCATGCGCCCCGGCTGTACATCACCAATTCCGGCATCCACAACCCCACGGGCGCCACCCTGTCGCCCGTGACGGCCCACCGGGTGCTCAAGCTGGCCGACGGCGCCGGGGTGGTGATCGTGGAAGACGACATCTTCGCCGACTTCGAGACCAGCCCCGCGCCACGCCTGGCGGCCTTCGACGGGCTGGCGCGGGTCATCCACATCGGCAGCTTTTCCAAGACCGTCTCGGCCGCGCTGCGCTGCGGCTACATCGCGGCGCGCGGCGACTGGATCGAGAGCCTGGTGGACCTGAAGATCGCCACCACCTTCGGCGGCGGCCGGCTGGCGGCCGATGCGGTGCTGATGGCGCTGACCGACAGCGGCTACCGCAAGCACCTGGAAGCCCTGCGGCTGCGGCTGGCGCAGGCCCGGGTGAAAACCGCAGCGCGGCTGGAAGCACTGGGCATCACGCCCTGGCTGGTGCCGCAGGCGGGCATGTTCCTGTGGTGCCGGCTGCCTCGGGGCCTGGATGCGGCCGACGTGGCACGCACGTGCCTACGGAACGGCGTGGTGCTGGCGCCGGGCAACGCCTTCAGCCAGTCGCAGAGCGCGGGGGACTTCCTGCGCTTCAACGTGGCGCAGTGCGCGGATGAGCGGGTTTTCGACGTGCTGGCGCGGGCGCTGTCCTCTTTACGATGAATTATTAAATCACGATAATTATTGGAAATTCATAAAATCCAGTAAACCATGACCTACCGCCGCACCGCCCTGGCCGAGCAGATGGCGCAGCAACTGCTGCGGCCCTCGTTCCTCGACACCTCCCTGCGCTCCGGCCTGTTCCTGTCGGGCCAGCGGCGGGTGGGCAAGACCACGTTTCTCGCCACCGACCTCATTCCCGCCCTGGAGGCGCTGGGCGCCATCGTGGTCTACGTGGACCTTTGGAGCCAGCCCCAGTCCAACCCGGCCGACCTGGTGCACGGCGCCATCCGCCAGGCGCTCAAGGAACTGCAGACGCCCGGCTCGGGCATCCTGCGGCGGCTCCAGCAGGTTTCCAGCATCGACGCGGGCGCGGCGGGGTTCAAGTTCGGCTTCAAGCTCGCGGACGTGGGCAAGGACCAGGGCGTGAGCCTGGCCCAAGCGTTCACGGAGCTGATCGACCAGGCCCGCACGGACGTGGTGCTCATCGTGGACGAGGTGCAGCACGCGCTGGGCAGCGCCGATGGCGACACGCTGCTGCACGCGCTCAAGGCCGCGCGCGACGCCATCAACACCCGGCCCGGCACGCCCGGCCATTTCCTCTTCATCGGCACCGGCTCGCACCGCGCCCGCGTGCAGGAACTCACGCTCAAGGGCAACCAGGCCTTCAACGGCGCGGTGACCAACGAGTTCCCGGTGCTGGGGCGCGATTTCATCGACTACGTGCTGGAGCAGGTGCGGCCGCAGCTGGGCGCCATGCTGCCCTCGGCCGACGTCGCCGAAGCCGCCTTCCGCGCCATGGGCAGCCGGCCCGAAGAGCTGATGAAGGCGCTCAACATCCTGCGCAGCCTGCCGCCGGACGCCCGGCCCGACGAGCACCTGCCCACCATCGCGCAGTCATTGGGCGCGGCGGCGGCCGATGTGGAACTGCAGAAGGTGGAGGCCATGGGGCCCCTGGCGCAGGCCGTGTTCTCGCGCATCTGCAGCATCGGCGGCGACGTAAAGGGCGTGTTCACGGCCGAGGCGCTCAAGGCCTATGCCGCCCAGATCGGCCGCGAGGCCACGGCCCAGGAGGTCCAAGGCATCATCGGTCAGATGACCGCCGCCAACCTGCTGATGCGCGTGAAGCACGGACACTACGGGGTGACCGACCCCTTCGTCGAGAAGGCCTGGATGGTGAAGCTGCAGGCGGACCGGCTGCTACTGGGGCCGGAGGATTGATCTAGGGTTTCGGCGCGTCCGGCAGCAAACAGGCTTCGGCCACCTGCAGGTCGTTGTCCTTGGCGAAGTTCAGCACGAAATCCCAGGCCATGGGCTCGTGGTCGCGCAGGTCGCGGTGCACCACCACGCACTTCACGCCATTGAGCGTGGTCGGAATGCACCAGGGCGAATAGCTCAGGTGGCTGCCGGGGCGGCTGCCGCCGGGGCGGAACTGGCTCATGACCCCGGCCAGCCGCTCGGCCCAGTCGCTGGGCCGGAAGGTCTTCCCGTCGTGGGTGATGCCCTGGATGAAGACTTCTTTGGAGGTGGGGGAAACCATCGGGGGTCGGGTGTAGTGGGCGCGGCCGGGGCAGGATCGCTGCATGCTGCACCGCAACGTAGCATTCTAACTCTTATATAAGAGCTGCCATGCAATCCCCATGCCTGGATGGCTTGGCGGGGCATTGCAGTGATGCGCAAACATCAACAGCCGCCGCCTGGCCGCGCCCTAGAATCGTGCTTCGTTTTTAAGGAGATCCTTGCATGACCGCTTTCATCGAAGCAGCCTCGCCCCACGTGATGAACACCTATGGCCGCGTGCCCATCGCGCTGGCCCGCGGGCAGGGCTGCCGAGTCTGGGACGTGAACGGCAAGGAATACCTGGACGGCCTGGGCGGCATCGCCGTCAACACGCTGGGCCACAACCATCCCAAGCTGGTGCCCGCGCTGCAGGACCAGATCAGCAAGCTCATCCACACATCCAACTACTACCACGTGCCGGGGCAGGAGCAGTTGGCCGCCAAGCTGGTGGAGCTGTCGGGCATGACCAACGTGTTCTTCTGCAACTCGGGGCTGGAAGCCAACGAGGCCGCGCTCAAGATCGCGCGCAAGTACGGCGTGGACAAGGGCATCGCCAAGCCCGAGATCGTGGTCTATGAACGCGCCTTCCATGGCCGCTCCATCGCCACCATGTCGGCCACGGGCAACCCCAAGATCCACAACGGCTTCGGCCCGCTGGTGGAGGGCTTCATCCGCGTGCCGATGAACGACATCGAGGCCATCAAAAAGGCCACCGAGGGCAACCCGAACGTGGTCGCGGTGTTCTTCGAGACCATCCAGGGTGAAGGCGGCATCAACCCCATGCGCGTGGAATACCTGCAGCAGCTGCGCACGCTGTGCGACGAGCGCGACTGGCTGATGATGATCGACGAGGTGCAGTGCGGCGTGGGCCGCACCGGCAAGTGGTTCGCCCACCAGTGGGCAGGCATCGTGCCCGACGTGATGCCCTTGGCCAAGGGCCTGGGCTCGGGCGTGCCCATCGGCGCCGTGGTGGCAGGCCCCAAGGCCGCCAGCGTGCTGCAGCCGGGCAACCACGGCACCACCTTTGGCGGCAACCCGCTGGCGATGCGCGCCGGGGTGGAGACCGTGCGCATCATGGAAGAAGACGGCCTGCTGGAGAACGCCGCCAAGGTGGGCGCACACCTGAAAGCCGCGCTGGAGAGCGAACTGGGCAGCCTGCCCGGCGTGAAGGAAGTGCGCGGCCAGGGCCTGATGCTGGGCATCGAACTCGCCAAGCCCTGCGGCGTGCTCATCGGCCGCGCGGCCGAGGCGGGCCTGCTGCTGTCCGTGACGGCCGACAGCGTGATCCGCCTGGTGCCCCCGCTGATCCTCACCACCGCCGAAGCCGACGAGATCGTCGCCAAGCTCAAGCCGCTGGTGCAGGCCCTGCTGGCGGAGTAAGGTAGGCCCCATGAAGCACTACCTGCAATTCACCGACCTCACCGCCGACGAATACGCCTACCTGTTCGAGCGCGCCGCGCTCATCAAGAAGAAATTCAAGGCCTACGAAAAGCACCACCCGCTGGTGGACCGCACGCTGGCCATGATCTTCGAGAAGGCCAGCACGCGCACGCGCGTGAGCTTCGAGGCGGGCATGTACCAGTTGGGCGGCAGCGTCGTCCACCTGACCACGGGCGACAGCCAGCTCGGCCGCGCCGAGCCCATCGAGGACAGCGCCAAGGTCATCAGCCGCATGACCGATCTGGTGATGATCCGCACCTACGAGCAGGCCAAGATCGAGCGCTTCGCCGCCAACTCGCGCGTGCCCGTCATCAACGGGCTGACCAACGAATACCACCCCTGCCAGATCCTGGCGGACATCTTCACCTACATCGAGCACCGGGGCTCCATCCAGGGCAAGACCGTGGCCTGGGTGGGCGACGGCAACAACATGGCCAACACCTGGGTGCAGGCCGCGTCGCTGCTGGGCTTCACGGTTCACGTGAGCACGCCGCGCGGCTACGAAATTGATGAGAAATTGGCCTCCAGCCCAGGCGGGAAAAGCGCTGGCAGCTATCAATTCTTTAGCAACCCGCTGGACGCTTGCCGGGGCGCGCATCTGGTCACCACCGACGTGTGGACCAGCATGGGCTACGAGGCCGAGAACGAGGCGCGCAAGAAAGCCTTTGCCGACTGGTGCGTGGACGCCGAGATGATGGCCGCCGCCCAGCCCGACGCCCTGTTCATGCACTGCCTGCCCGCGCACCGGGGCGAGGAAGTGGAAGCGGACGTGATCGACGGCCCCCAATCGGTCGTCTGGGATGAAGCAGAGAACCGCATGCACGTACAGAAGGCACTGATGGAGTACCTGCTGCTGGGCCGCGTGGCCTGATCCGCATGCCCGCCCACGCCGCCGAGCTGTTCACGCAATGGCAGGCGCTGGGCCAATCCCTGGCGCGGGACACGCCCGCATGGCGGCGTGAAGGCCAGCGCCTCATCCGCAGTTGGAGCCGCTGGCCCCGCGCCTACCACGACACCACCCACCTGCACGCCTGCCTGCGCCACCTGCAGGCCGTGCGCCCGCAACTGGCCGACCCGCACGCGGCGGAGTTGGCCCTGTGGTACCACGACGCCATCTACTGGCCCTGGAGCAGCCGCAACGAAGAGCGCAGCGCCGACTGGGCCGTGCGCTTTCTGCAAGGCCAGGGCCTGCCCGGCGCGCTGGCGCAGGCCGTACGCCAGCACATCCTCGACACGCGCCACCAAAGCGGCCCACTCGCGGGCGATGCGCAATGGGTGGTGGACATCGACCTCGCCATCCTGGGCCAGAGCGATGCGGTGTACCGCCAGTTCGAGCGCAACGTGCGCCGCGAATACTTCTTCGTGCGCTGGCCGCGCTACGTGGCGGGCCGGGGCGCGGTGCTGCAGGGTTTTCTGAGCCGCCCGCGCATCTATGGCACAGCGTGGTTCTATGATCGCTACGAGGCCCAGGCGCGCACCAACCTGGGCCATGCCGTGGCGGCGCTCGGCAGCGGCAAGCTCTACGCCTGATGGTTCAATCGCAACGTTGAAAGCGCTTGCACTCCTCCACCACGTGGATGGACGTGAGCGTGTTCTCGCCCTCCACATGCCGGGCCGTGAACTTGACCCAGGCCCCTTCGGGAATGTCCGCCAGCAATGCGCGGTCCGCCACGCGGAACGCATGCGTGGTGAAGGGGAGCTTCGCGCGCGGCAGCAGCTTCAGACGCACATACGGCTTGGCGTCGCCCGCCTTCGGCAAGGACACGACGCGCGCCCGCGTGTAGACCACCGGCTCCGCAGGCGCCTGGGCGGCAGCGCCAAAGGCCCACAACATCAGTACACCGATGAAAATCCGCCGCGCCATGGTCAGAACGCCCACGCGCCCAGCTGGTAATAGTCGAACCCGCTGGTGCGCCCGCCCAGGCAGCGGGCCAGGAAGTCCTCGGTCTTGCGGTACATGGTGAGGTTGTTGCTCCACTTCTGGTTGCCGTGCCCGTCGCCCGTGAAGGTGACGTAGTCCACCGTTTTACCCGCCTTGCGCAGCGCGGCCACCATCCATTCGGACTGTTCGAGCTTCACGCGCGGGTCGTTCACGCCGTGCATGATGAGGATAGGCTTTTGCACCTGCGCGGCGCGGTACAGGGGCGACTTGGCATCCATGCGCGCGCGGTCCTCCGGCACGGCGGGGTTGCCCACGTAGCGGTGCCACCAGGGCAGGCCCAGCTCCCAGTACGGCGGCGCGACTTCCAGCAGGCGGGCGATATCGGTCACGCCCACCACGTCCACCGCGCAGGCGAACACCTCGGGCGTGAAGGTGGCGCCCACCAGGGCCGAGTAGCCGCCGTAGCTGGCGCCGTAGATCGCCACGCGCTCGGGGTCGGCCACGCCGCGCTCCACGGCCCAGCGCACACCGTCCACCAGGTCGTCGTGCATGCGGCCCGCGAACTCGCCCATGGCCTTTTCCATGTGTACGCGGCCGTAGCCGCTGGAGCCCCGGTAGTTGACCTGCAGCACCGCATAGCCCCGGTTGGCCAGGAACTGCTGCATCGCCCGGCTCGTGGCGCCGTCGCCCCAGCGGTCTCGCGCCCAGGGGCCGCCATGCACCAGCAGCACCATGGGCAGGCGCCGGGCTTGCTGCACGCCCACGGGCAGCGTCAGGTAGCCGTGGATGGCGAGGCCGTCGCGCGCCGTGTAGGCAATGGGTTCTGTAGGCGCCAAATCCTTGGCGATCAGGCTCAGCCGGTTCTCGCCCAGGAACTGCGGCTCGCGCCCTGGGCGCAGCAGATAGTTGCGCGTGCCCCGGTCGGTGGACACGGCCACGGTCAGCACGGTGTCGGTCTTGTCCGCGCTCGTCACCCGCACGTCGGCGGGGCGGTCGCCCGCCAGGGCGGACAGGCGCGCCGCCAGTGCGGTGTCGAAAACCTTGCGCTCTGGGTAGCCCGGCATGAAGTAGGCCGCCAGCGGCGCGCGCGTGCGGCGGCTCAGCGTGACGTCGTCCAGGTCCACGTCGGGCGATTCGAACAGCACCTCTTCCGCGCCCGTGGCCATGTCCAGCCGCACCAGGGCCAGCTTGTCGCGGCCCCGGTTGGACAGCGCCCAGGCCCGGCGCCCCTCGTCGTGCAGGCCGAAGATGCCCAGCGTGTCCCAGCGGCTGCGCTGCGTCACGGGCAGCCAGCTGCCGGGCTCGACGCCGGGGCGCTCCACCAGCGTCTGCTCGCCCTGCAGCCGCGCGCGAGCGCGCAGTTGGCCGCTGGTGTCCACGCCCCACCAGCTGACGTTGCCGGGGTTCGCGGCCAGCAGCACGGGCGCGCCGCCCGCGGCGTTCACGCGGTACAGGTCGAACACCTTCTTGTCGCGCTGGTTGGACGTGACGATGAAATCGCCCGAGCCGTTCACCGCCTCCACGAACCGCGCCACCGAGCGCGGCGCGGGCATCAACTCGCGCAGCTCGGTGCCGGGGCCTTCGACCGGGCCTGCGTAGATGCGCGTGTTCTCGTCGCCCGTGGGATCGGCCGTGATGCCGAGCCAGCGGCTGTCGGCGCTGAAGCGAATGCTCCGCGCGCGGATGCGGAACGCCTTGGCCTCGCCGCCGTCGATGGGCCGCACCCACACGGCGGGCACCACGCCGTCGGTGCCGGACCACGCGATGCGCTGCCCGTCCGGCGACACGCGGTAGCCGCCCGTGGATTGGCGGCTGGCCACGAAGTCGCGCACCGGCACCAGGTCGGGCAATTGCGCGCCCGCCAGCGAGGGGTGCGTGGGGCCGCTGGCGCAGCCCGCGAGCACCAGCGCGCATGCGGCCCAGGCCGCCCCTATCCAGAACCGTCGCATGCCGTCCCCCAAAAAGTGATGTGCGGCCGATTGTGAAAGAGCCCAGCTTAAGAAGCGCCAAAGACCGCGCCGCGCCCTGCCCTGATGCGCAGCGCCCGCCGCCACAATCGCCCCATGCACATCCTGCTGATCGAAGACGACCTGGACCTGGGCCGCGCCCTGCAGTCCGCGCTGAAGGTGGAGGGCCTGACCAGCGAGTGGCTGCGCCGCGCCGTGGATGCGCCCGCCACGGTTCATGCCGACACCATCGACTGCGTGCTGCTGGACCTGACCCTGCCCGACGGCAGCGGCTTCGACCTGCTGGCGCGCTGGCGGGCGCAGGGCCAGCAAGTGCCCATCATCGTCATCACCGCGCGCTCGGCAGTGGAAGACCGGCTGGCCGGGCTGGACGGCGGGGCGGACGACTTCGTGATCAAACCCTTTGCCACGGCCGAACTCATGTCGCGCATCCGCGCCGTGCTGCGCCGCAGCGCGCGCCAGGCCAGCGAGCGCTGGGTGCTGGGCGACCTGGTGATCGAACCCCGGCGCCACACGGCCCTGCGCGGCGGCGAGGCGCTGGACCTGTCGCCGCGCGAATTCCAGTTGCTGCTGGAGCTGGCGCGCGAGCCCGGCGCCGTGGTGCCCAAGGGCGTGCTGGCGCAGCGGCTGGACCCGCTGGGCGAGCCCATGGACTTCGGCGCGATCGAGGTCCACGTGTCCAACCTGCGCCGCAAGATCGGGCCGGAACTCATCCGCACGGTGCGCGGCGTGGGCTACCTGCTGCAAGCATGAAGGCGATGTGGCGCAGGCTGGCCGAACCCACGCTGGTGCGCCGCAGCGTGGTGTCGGTTCTGCTGGCCTTCGTACTAGTGTGGGCCGTGCTGCTGGGCTACCTGTTCTTCACCTACAAGCAGACCATCACCAACGAGCCGGGCCTACAAAAATACGGCGACGCCGTGCTCGCGTCGCTGCAGGATGTGGACAACCCCGCACTCGCGGCGGCGGCCCTGCAATCCACCGACATCTGGACCAACATCCGCCGCCGCCAGATCGGCATGCTGCCGGGCATCTCGCTGTATGAGCTGCGCGATGCGCAAGGCCGGCAAGCCTACACCTCGCCCGGCTGGCAGCCACTACCCGTGCGGGATGCCGACAGCAACATCACCGAAACCACGGTCCATGGACAGGTGCACCGCATCTACGCCGGCCGCAACGCGCGCTGGGTACTCACCATCGCGGAGCCCAAACGCACCGATGCGGCCTTCCTATCGCGCAATGCCCGCTCGCTGCTGCCCTACCTGCTGCTGGCGGCGCCCTTCGTGCTGCTGCCCGTGTGGCTCTCGGTGCGCAGCGGCCTGCGCCCGCTGCAGCAGTTGGCCAGCCGCATCGCCCGGCGCGGGCGGGACGACCTGCAGCCCGTGGGCTTCAATGCGCGGCACCGTGAACTCAAGCCCCTGGAGCAGTCGCTGGACCACCTGTTCGCCCAGCTGCGCCAGAAGGTGGAGCGCGAACGCGCCTTCGTGCACGACGCCGCGCACGAAATCCGCACGCCGCTGGCCGTGATCGCCGCGCAGGCGCACGTGATGGCACGCTCGCCCA